>Ga0123334_1004844_pt1 | contig 13388 bp, 6 predicted proteins | sample BiotimSIPDNA_FD_89706 | JGI IMG/M metagenome (GOLD analysis project Ga0123334, IMG submission 89706) | Anaerobic biogas reactor microbial communites from Washington, USA - Biogas_R1 time_0 SIP DNA | ecosystem: Engineered > Bioreactor > Anaerobic > Unclassified | place: Washington, USA | collected... | reverse complement strand
TCCGGAGATCAGTTTGGCGTAGTTCCAGTATTCGGAGTCGAACTTTTCAGACAGTCCTTCGATGGTTGTTTTGTAGCCTCTCTTGTTGGAGAATTGGAAGTCGTAACGCTTAATGCCTGTCTCTTCGTCAACGTTCTTGATGATCTTGCCGTTGGTGACATTCTTGGGCAGTACGATACCCTCTTCGTCGTCCTGGATACCAGTGAAGATCTCGTATGGCCTACCATCGTTCAGACCGATAAAGGCAATCCACTTTTCCTTGTTGTTCTGGAAACGCACCACGTCAGCTTCCAGTTCTTTGGGCCTTTTGGGTGTATGTTCAGGGTAACAGATCAATTTGCGCGCTTCGTCCTTCTTGTCCTCCTCTTTCTTAGGTGTAGGCGTGGCTGAGATGAGTACGCCTGAGCGTGAGCCCTCGCGGTACACCGTGCAACCTTTGCAACCACTGCGCCAGGCTTCCATGTACAGTTGGCCGACCAGTTCTTCGGTGGCATCGGTGGGCAGGTTGATGGTGACGCTGATGGAGTGATCCACCCATTTCTGGACACGGCCTTGCATCCTGACCTTCTGAAGCCAGTCGACATCGTTGGAGGTTGCTTTGTAGTAGGGCGACTTGGTGATGAGTTCGTCCAACTCTTCCTGATCGTATTGCTTGGCTGTGGGGTAACCGTTGGCTTCCATCCAGGTCACAAACTTGTGGTGGAAAACGATGTATTCCTCGAAGCAGTCGCCGTTTTCGTCCTGATGATCTATCCTGGACTGTTTGTCGTTGGGATTGATCTTGCGGCGGCGCTTGTAGACCAGGTTGAACGCTGGCTCGATGCCGGAAGTGGTTTGTGTCATCAGGCTGGTGGTGCCGGTCGGAGCAATGGTGAGGCAGGCAATATTGCGGCGTCCGTATTGCTTCATTTCGGTCATCATCTCAGGGGCGGCGGTAGCCAGGCGTTGGATGAACGGGTTGTGCTTTTCACGTTCGTAATCGAAGATTTCAAAGGCACCACGGTCTTTGGCCAGGTTGACGGAGGAACGGTAGCATTCCACGGCCACGCATTTGTGTACTTCTTCAGAGAACGCAGAGGCTTCTTCCGTACCGTAGCGCAAACCAAGGGCGGCCAACATATCGCCTTCGGCGGTTGTGCCCACACCTGTACGTCTGCCCTTGAGGGTTTTTGAGCGGATCTTTTCCCAAAGTTCCCTTTCGGTGCGCTTCACCTCGCCACCTTCGGGGTCGGAGAGAATCTTTTCCATGATCATGTCGATCTTTTCCATTTCCAGGTCAATGATATCGTCCATGATGCGCTGGGCCAATGCGACGTGTTTTTTAAACAAGTCGAAGTCGAAATACGCTTCTTTGGTGAAGGGCTTCTGTACGTAGGAGTACAGATTGATGGCCAGCAAGCGGCAGCTATCGTAAGGGCACAAGGGGATTTCGCCACAAGGGTTGGTAGACACCGTGCGGAAACCCAGGTCGGCATAGCAATCGGGAACAGATTCCCTTAGGATGGTATCCCAGAACAACACACCGGGTTCGGCCGATTGCCAGGCATTGTGGACAATCTTTTCCCAAAGGGACTTGGCGTCGATATCTTTGGTGTAGACAGGGTTTTTGCTGTCGATGGGGTATTGTTGAGTAAAGGGAGTGCCGGTTGAGGCCGCTTCCATGAACCCATCGTTGATTTTTACAGAAACATTGGCGCCTGTCACCTTGCCTTCACTCATTTTTGCATCAATGAAGGATTCGGAATCGGGGTGCAGGATGGAAACACTCAACATCAAAGCACCACGGCGGCCATCCTGAGCCACTTCGCGGGTGGAGTTGGAGTAACGTTCCATAAACGGTACGATACCGGTGGAGGTAAGAGCTGAGTTCTTTACCGGTGTGCCTTTGGGCCTGATGTGGGAGAGGTCGTGTCCAACACCACCGCGGCGCTTCATGAGCTGTACCTGCTCTTCGTCAATTTTCATGACGGCACCGTAGGAATCGGCAGGGCCGTCTACACCGATAACAAAGCAGTTTGACAGTGAACCTACCTGGTAGTTGTTGCCAATGCCCGTCATGGGGCTGCCTTGAGGAACGATGTAGCGAAAGCCGTCGAAAAGCTCGAAAAGTGCCTTCTCTCCAATGGGGTTGGGGTAGTTCTTTTCTACGCGGGCGATTTCCGACGCCAGGCGTCTGTGCATGTCGCTGGGATCTTTTTCAAACAAGTTGCCGTGCGAGTCTTTCAGCGCATACTTGTTGACCCAGACACGGGCCGCGAGCTCGTCACCCTGGAAGTAGTCGAGGGAGGCGGCAAAGGCCTCGTCGTGTGTGTACGTCTTTTTCACTTTCTTAATCTTTATGTAGGATAGGTTTACTGCAGGATTTCCCGTATCGTTTACGGTTATGCAATGTTAGCCCATAAAGACGGTATCACAAAATGTTTCTCGTAAAGAGATTGTTAAATGTGAAAATTTCCAAAAGAAAAATGTAACTAGCAGAAATACAGGCACATAACATTAAATTAATGCGACGAAGTTTTCATTTTGGAAAATTTCGTGATAGAAGGATTTGCCAAAAATGGTCAACTTGGGAAAATCGCTTTAAGTGGATGTGTCGACTGATTTGTACAGTCGTCGATTGGGAGATTGTTGCGCTATGTGTATCTTTGCGCCTATGGAAACTTCTTTTACACTAAAAACCAGGCGTACCGTTCGCGCCTATACCGACAAGGCACTTGATCAGGCATTGCTCGATGATCTGTTGGAGTCGGCCTTCAGGGCCAGCAACACCGGTAACATGCAGGCTTACGCCGTGATTGTGACCAGGGATCAGGCCCGCAAGGAGGCCATGGCCCCCATGCATTTCAACCAGCCTCAGGTGAAACAAGCGCCTGTCGTGTTGACGTTCTGCGTTGATTTCAACCGGATTACCCGTTGGTGTGAACAACGCCAGGCTGAGCCGGGTTTCGATACCGTTCAATCGTTCACGTACGGAGCCATCGACACCATTATCGCTGCTCAGGCTTTTTGCACCGCAGCCGAAGACAAGGGGTTGGGCATCTGTTACCTGGGTACTACGACGTATAATGCAGGCCCTCTGTGCGAGTTGCTGGAATTGCCGCCGCTTGTCGTGCCTTTGACCACCATCACGGTGGGTTATCCGGCTGAAACGGCCATGAGCGGACCCTTGTCCGACAGACTTCCGATGGAAGCCGTGGTTCATGAAGAAGTGTATCATGACTTCACGCCTGAAGTCATCGACCGCGTGTACGGTCCTAAGGAAGCGTTGCCGGAAAACCAGCAGTTTGTGACGATTAATCAAAGGTCAACCTTAGCCCAGGTCTATGCCGGCATACGCTACACAAAAGCGGACAACCAGCGGTTTTCACAGGCTTGGATTGAGGTACTCAGAAAGCAGGGTTACTTGGACTGAAGCTGCTTCTCAATATCTTCGACACATGTCTTGAGCTTCTTATCAGTTTCAAGCCAGTTACCAACTGTCTTGCAGGCATGCAGCACGGTAGCGTGGTCGCGTTTGCCTATCAACTCACCGATGGTGGAGTAGGATTTGTCCGTATATTTTCTTGACAGGTACATGGCAATTTGCCTGGCCTGTGATATTTCCTGTTTCTTTGACTTCGATTGAATGAGCGACGGTTCGATGTCGAAATAACGACAAACCTCCTCTTCGATCAGTTCCACGGAGATGCTGCGTTCCTGGGTGGCAACAGCGTTGGAAACAACACGTTTGGTCAGTTCCAGGTCGACTTCCTTGGCGTAAATCACTGAGTGAGCCATCAGGGAGACCACAATACCTTCCAGGTCGCGGACGTTTTCCGTCGCGTGACGAGCGATGTAACCGATGACATCGTCTGAAAACTGCAAGCCGTCCCGTTGGAGTTTGCTCAGGAGGATGGAGACCCTCAAGGCGTAGTCCGGTTTTTCCATTTCAGCCGTCAAGCCCCATTTGAAACGGGTCAACAGGCGTTCTTCGATACCGGACAGATCTTTTGGGGCCCTGTCGCAGGTGAGAACCAGCTGTTTGCCGTTTTGGTGCAAGTGATTGAATATATGGAAGAAAACGTTTTGCGTCCCGGTCTTGCCGGCTAACTCGTGGATATCGTCTATCAGCAGCAAGTCAATGCTTTGGTAGAAATGAATGAAATCATTGACGGTATTGCTGAGGTAGGCCTGCGAATACTGCACCTGGAAAAGGTGGGATGATACGTAAAGGACCCTCAGGTTGGGGTATTGCTGCAGGGCTGCATTGCCAATGGCGTGCATCAGGTGCGTTTTACCCACACCCGATTTGCCATGTACAAACAAGGGGTTGAAGACCGTCTTGCCCGGTTTCTCGGCAATGGAGACACCAGCCGTTCTGGCCAATACATTGCTTTCCCCGCCGATAAAGTTGCCAAACGTCAGATTGTTGTTCAGCTGAGGCTCCAATCTGGCCAACACCAGCTGGTCGAAGGGGTTGGAAGGGTTGACGGGGCGGGAAGGAATGCCAGACACCGTTGTTTCGGCACTCTGACGTTTCTCGGGCGTCATTTGTACCGGGGTGTCGGCCATCATGACCTGGTACAGCAGGAGGGTGTTTTCCCCTGTAATACGTTGCAAGGCCTTGCCGATTAGATCGGCGTACTGATTCTCCAACTGCTCGTAGAAAAAGTGGCTGGGGACCTGGATCAGCAAGGCCTTGTTTTCGTACTTGAGGGGAACCACCGGCTTAAACCATGTGGAATAACTAGCTTCGGGCACATTATCCTGGATAATGGTCAGGCAGTTGCTCCACAATGAATGGTGATTCAAGGTCATTTTTAGGTGTTGTCTTTTCGATGAGATGCAAATTTTTGAAAAATAAATGGATTTTGCAAATCGCATTTTGGTCTGTTAAAACTTGCAAATTGTTACCCTCTTTATTCTCAGCGCATTATTGCTATGCGCAGTAAATCAGATAGTTGCACTTTTTAAAAAGGGTAACCATCTAAGGCAAAGAGGCTTGCAAAAGTGGCAGTCTCGGCTGCTAATTTGGCACAGAATGCATTTGGTGACCTTCTTTAAGGGATTGCTTCGCAGCATTATATTTGTGTTAAGTTCTTTCACGCGATTTTTTGTGAGGGCCTTTCTGCCTTATAAAGAGTGACAGGATGGGCTAAAAAGCAGAAAAGTCCGATTGGAGGCTTTCTCCGGAAAATCGTTGTATGAACGAACAGTGAATTTTTGCTGAGAAATACTTACGGTTTGTTACTCCTACCGAAGAGGGAGAAGTGTACATACCGCTTGGGATGCTCCCTTAGGTCCAAAAGCAGTTTATTGGTACTAGTCAGGGTACTGTCCAGATTGTTGTACAAACCCGGGGTATTGAGCAATAATCCCAGGCTGTTGTCCGTGCTGTTCAGCCGCAATGTCAAGTCGCCCAATCCGTTGATGGTTCGGTCAACATGACCCAATGTGGTCTGCAAATCGAGGGCGTTGAGGTGTTGTCCCAGTTGGGCAAATTCGCCCGTCATCTGGTCGATGTTGGTGAGGATGCCGGGGAGATCCTTGTCGATGGTGTGGTTCAGACTGGCTGTGAGCCGTTCGAGTTCGCTGGTCGTGTGTTCAATGGCCAGCAGGCTGTTGGCCAGACTACCGTTGTTTACCAGGGTTTCCACACCGGCCACCAGACTGTCGGTGCGTTGGATGAGAGATTCCACATCGGCCAGCAGCCCGTTGGAAAGCTGGTCAAGCAAGCCGGGGGCACGGAGGCCGGACAAGCTGTCGCCGGCCGACAAGAGGGAGGATGATGGAGGTCCCAACTTGAGTTTGACGGAGGGATTACCCATCAGGGCTCCTTCGATGGTTGCCGAACTGCCCTCGGGGAGTCTGAGCTTGCGGTTCAGGTTGAGGGTAACCAGTATATTGCCCGGTTGGTCGTAGCGGTATTGGATATCCCTGACCAATCCTACCTGATAACCATCCAGCATGACGGGGCTGGATTTGACCAGTCCGTCTACCTGGGTGTAGTTAACGTAGTAATAGTTGGTGGGCTTGAACAGGTTGATGCCTTTTAAATAATTTAAACCCCAGAAGAAGATAGCCAGGGCTGCGACAACGGTGAGGCCAATCTTGACCTCGCTGGAAAGGAGACGCTTCATGGTGGGGGTGTTAGGGGTTGGAAGTAGAAGTCAGGGCCCTGGCGTCGTTGACCGGCAGGCGTACACCATCTTTAAAAGCGATGATGAAGGCGTCGGGGAAGTCAGAAAGCACCATTTTGCGTTTGGCGTTGGCACTGTCGAAATCAGTGAAAGAACCTAACGTATATTTATAAAAGCCCTTTTCGAGGTATTGATCCAGGGAGTGACCTTTGAAACGGGGGTCGTTTTTGGGTAACTTCGTGGAGGAGGTGAGCACCTGGATGCGGAAGATGATGCCAGCTGTCTGGCTGTTGTCCGACGGCACCTGGGTGTCTGTTTCAGCAGACTTGCTGGTCGATGATGCCTGCGTGGTGGCCGGTTTGGTTGTGGTCGGTTTTGCAGCGGTGGTGATGTTGCCTGGTTTCACGCCGTTTTTGCGGTCATAGTCCGCTTTAAACTGAGTGAAGGCTTTCAACAGACAGCCGGCCAGTTCCTCTTTGCCTTGTTCGCTCCTCAGGTATTGCTCTTCTTCCTTATTGGTCAAAAAACCGAGTTCGACCAGAACGGATGGCATGCTTGTGTGGCGCAGTACCAGGAAGATATCTTGCCTGACGCCCCTGTCGTTGCGCCCCGAGTCTTTAAATTTGCTTTGGATGACGGAGGCCAGTTCGATGCTTTGGGTCATGTAGTTGTCCTGCATGAACTCAAACATGATGTACGATTCGGCCGAGTTGGGGTCGAACCCTTCGTACCGTTGTTCAAAATTCTCTTCGAGCAGGATGACAGCGTTTTCGCGTTTGGCGATTTCAAAATTCTCCTTGGAACGGTTTTGTCCCAGCGTGAAGGTGGTCGGTCCTTTGGCTGACTTGTTTTCGGCGTAGTCGGCGTGGATGGAAATGAAGAGGTTGGCGTTGGCTTTGTTGGCCGTCCTGGCGCGTTGTTCCAAGGGGATGAACACGTCGGTATTGCGAGTGTAGATAACCTTGACATCAGGGTGATGACGGTTGATGAGGCGACCGAAGCGCAAGGCGACATCGAGCACAACGTCTTTTTCCCTGACCAGCGAACCTAATGCGCCCGGGTCTTTGCCGCCGTGGCCAGGGTCGATGACGATGGTGAAGGGGGCTGGCGCCGCTGCTTGCAGTGTGCAGGCCAGGCTCCATGCCAGGAGTGTCAGAAGAAACAATACGGAGTGTTTGCGCATGCCAAGGTGCTTTTGCTCTGCAAAAGTAGGCGTTTTTCATGTGGAAGCCAAAATTTTGCCTTCCTTTGTACGCGCCTGGCATTGTTTGGGCACACCTTATTATATTGTTTGATTGTTTATGTCCTTTTCAATGATGTCTCCTGTCGATTTACTCCACCGCTACCTGGATCCGCATCCCGGCCTCTTTGATCTGGTGTACGACCACAGCCGTCGGGTGGCCGACATGGCGTTGGCCCTGGCTACCGCCCAACCTGCACTGGGGGCCGACCTTGTTTTTTTGGAAGAAGCGGCCCTGCTTCACGATATCGGGGTGTTCAAGACGCATGCGCCTTCTGTGCTGTGTTACGGTGACAAGCCTTATTTGTGTCACGGCGTGGAGGGGAGGCTCATTTTGGAGGCGGAAGGCCTGCCTTTGCACGCCCTGGTGTGTGAGCGACACATAGGAACGGGGTTGACCATCGATGAGATTGTGGCCCGTAAGCTGCCGTTGCCCCTCAGAGACATGCAGCCTCAATCCCTTGAGGAGGTGCTGGTTTGTTTTGCCGACCTGTTTTTTTCCAAATCCAGACCAGGCGTGCAACAAAGCCGGGAAAGTGTCCGTGCCGGATTGCAGCGTTACGGCGCTGATGGTGTGGCGCGTTTCGACACCTGGTGTACACGGTTTCCATCTTTTTAGTTACCTTTGCGCCACTAATCTTGGGCATTGCATGACTTTCTCCCGCAGGATCCGACCGGTTTATTTGCCAGGACTGCTCATCCTCTTGAGTGGCTGGCTGTTGTCAGTAGACACAGTCAGTAGTCAGGAGCGTGTGATGCAGGCTGATGGGCGTGATTCGTTGGAACTTGCAACGCCAGCTGCTGACACGACGCGCCTTGATACGACGCGCCTTGATACGGTGTCCCGTGATACACTGTCCCGTGATACAGTACCCCCCAAAAAGAAAGAGGCACTGACTGAAATTGTCAACTATCAGGCCAGGGACTCCCTGGTGTTTATGGTGGGTGGTGTCGGTCAATTGTATGGAGAAGGCAAGGTGGCTTATGAGGATAAGAAACTGGATGCCGGTTACATCCGTATGAGCATGGACAGCACCCGTTTGTACGCCACTGGTATCAAGGATAGCTCGGGCGCTACGGTGGAAGATCCTGTCTTTGCCGACAATAGCGGGGAATACGCGGCCAAGACCATCGATTATAATTTCAGGACGGGCAAGGGTTTGATCCAGCATGTGGTAACGCAACAGGGAGAAGGCTACGTTGTGAGTGGTCTGACCAAGAAAACCGGCGACAACGTCATGTGCATGGTGGACGGTAAGTACACCACCTGCGAAAACCACGACCACCCGCACTTTTACATCGATTTGAGCAAAGCCAAGGTCAAGCCTGGGGAATACATGGTTTCCGGGCCTGCCCATTTGGTGATGGAAGATGTGCACTTACCTCTTTTTCTGCCGTTCGGGTATTTTCCCATCACCGACAAATATTCATCGGGTATCTTGTCGCCTTCGTACGGGGATGAGTTAAGCCGTGGTTTCTACCTCAAGGATCTGGGCTACTATTTTGCCATCAATGATTATGTGGATATGGCGTTGACCGGTGAGCTGTATTCCAAAGGCTCCTGGGGTGTCAGTGCCAGGTCTTCTTACCGCGTGAGGTACAAGTTTTCGGGTTCGTTCAGTGGTTCGTACATCGAGACGGTGACCAGTGAGAAAAACCTGCCTGACTATAGCAAGGCCAAAAACCTCAACGTGACCTGGAGTCACAGTCAGGACCCCAAAGCCAATCCTTACCGCACTTTTTCGGCCAGCGTCAACTTTGCCACCAGTGGTTATGCGCGCAACGATGTGGCTTCTTATTACAATCCTGAGGCTTTCTCAAACAATACGAAGAGTTCTAACGTCAACCTTTCACAGCGTTTTGCTGAGAGTCCTTTTTCGGCCAACTTGAGCATGAGCATCAGCCAGCGCAGCAAGGACTCTGTCTTGTCTGTCAGCTTGCCGAGCCTGCGCATCAGTATGTCGACCATTGCGCCTTTCCGCCGGAAGAATGCGGTGGGCAGCGAGCGTTGGTATGAAAAGATCAGGGTGGGGTATTCGGGTTCTTTTGCCAACAGCATCAGTGAGGTCAAGGAATATGATATCTTGAAAAAGTCTTTGCTGAGGGATTGGAAGAATGGTGTCCAGCACAGCGTTCCGGTGTCGGCCACGTTCAATGTCCTGGATTTTATCAATGTCACACCGAGTCTTTCCTACCAGGAGCGTTGGGCTTCCAGTTCGTTGGATAAACACTGGGATGAGACGCGCAACAAGGAAGTGACGGATACGGTGTGGGGTTTCAACCGTATCTGGGATTATTCGGCCAGCGTGAGTGCTTCTACCAAGTTGTACGGGATGTATCAGCCTATCCCCTTTGTCAGCCGGTTGTTGGGTGACAAGGTTAAACAGATTCGTCATGTGTTGACGCCATCGGTTTCCTATACGTATCGTCCTGACTTTGGCGATCTTAAGTATGGGTATTACGATGAATACAGTTATTTGAATCAAGAGAATGAGCTTCAAACGGTGAATTACTCGAAGTACAGTAATTCGTTGTATGGGGTGCCTGGTAAAGGGAAGTCCGGGAGTGTGGGTTTCTCGGTGACCAACAACCTGGAAATGAAATTGCGTCAGTTTACGGACACGAGTGAGGTGGATAAGAAGGTGAGCTTGATTGACAACTTCTCGTTTGGTGGTAGTTACAACCTGGCGGCTGATTCGTTAAACTGGAGCAACTTCTCTGTGAGTCTTCGTATTAAATTTGGCAAGCTCTACACGTTGAACTTGAGTAGTAGTTTGGATCCGTATATGTATCAGCTTAATGCGAAGGGGCAGCCTGTGAGGGTGAATCAGACTACGTTGAAGCATTTGGGTATTCCGGGTCGGTTTACGGGTACGTCGACGTCGTTTTCGTATACGTTGAGTCCGGAGACGTTCAAGAAGAAGGAGAAGAAATCGGGTACTGGTTCTGGTGATACGGAGGAAGATGATATCAGTGTGACTGGGGCTGAGGGTGAAACGGCTGATGGGGCTGCTGAGGCTGAACCGGAGAAGCCGTATGATCCTGAGGCGGCTTTGTATAAGAAGGTGACGACGCCTTGGAGTATTACGGCGAGTTATTCGTTGCGGTATGGGCAGTCGGGTTTCAACAAGCAGAAGCTTTATTATGATTATGCGTTTACGCACAATCTGAATCTTAGTGGTAATATTAGTCTTTACAATACGTGGAGGTTGACGGCTTCGACGAGTTATAATTTTCAGTATAAGGAGTTTTCGACGATGAATTGTTCGGTTTCGCGTGACTTGCATTGTTGGGAGATGTCGGCTAGTTTTATTCCGATTGGGAGGTATAAGTCGTATAACTTCTCGATTCGTGTCAAGTCTGGGATGCTCTCTGATTTGAAGTACGAGCAGCATCAGAATCAGCGGGACAATTACATTTGGGGGGATTAATTCTGCTCCCTCTTTTCCTTCGATTTCGACCTCATTTTTTCCTTCGATTTCGCTTCTGTTTTTTTCCTTCGATTTCGCTCTCCTGCGCTGTGCTTGGGTGTTGCCTTCAGCTCCGTTCCTCAAGGCTGGCGCACGCTTCGACATCGGCGCCAATCGCTCGTCTCAAGTGACTCGCGAGGTTGGCCTTGCCGCTCTCGTCGGGTTCGCTGGCACCCTTCGTCAATGTTGTCGGATTCAACACCCAACCCCGCTTCGGTGCGCTCCGGCATCAAAATCAACCTCGACTGGCAATGAAAAAAGGCTAACACGCTTCCAGCGTTGTTAGCCTTTTTTTGATTCAAAACCGACAGCATCTGTTCTATTTCTTTCATGGCGTTACCGTACCTTTACAGGGTCAAAACCGACCTTGGAGGGTATTGATTTTACCATGAAAGAAATTTTACCATGAAACACGTTGTAACAACGCTCGTCATGCTGGCACTCATAGGTAGTGCCCTTGCTCAGCCATCGACGACATCAAGTAAAGAAACCAAGCGCGACATCGCCTTTGGAACAGTGGTGAATCCGAAAGAACAGGTAAAAGCTTCGCGCAAGCTGGCAAAAGAATTGGCCAAGCCAGGCTCGGCCACGTGGAGGGGCAGGGGTGACCAGAAAAGGTATTATCATTTCCCCGACGCCAACACCGATGTGCCATACAGGGTATGCGTGCCCTCCAGTTGGGACGGGAAGTCCAAACTGCCCTTAGTGATGTTTCTGCACGGCGGTTGGAACGACGAAAGTTCCTACCTTGACCAGAACGACAAGCAGTTGGTTAAACTGGCCGATCAATACGGCTTTCTGTTGGTGTCGCCTTTGGGCTATAAAGGTGCTTATGGCAATTCTTTGAGATTGCCGGCTGTGTACGGTCGCCCCGATGAGGCTGCGAAAGTCCTGTCAGAACGTACCGCACAAAGGGATAGCACCAACATCCTCAGCGAGAAAGATGTGATCAACGTCCTTGAACTGGTGCTGAACGAATACCCGGTTGACCGCGAGCAATTGTTCCTGACCGGCCATTCCATGGGCAGCGGGGGCACCTGGTACCTTGGGGCTAAGTATAGTCAGTACTGGAAAGCCTTGGCGCCCATGTCGGGGCCTTTTCTTCAGGCATCCATGTATCCCTGGGAGCGCATCCGCAAAATGCCTATTTTTATCAGCGAAGGCACCAAAGCGCCGGCATCGCTGGAGGGTAGTCGTCAATTGGCTGCCTGGATGAAATCGAATGGATTCAATGTGGAATATAAGGAGGTCGATGCCGACCATGGGGGCATGGTACCCCTCATTTTGCCCGACGTGTTTGACTTCTTTACGAAATTCAGGCACCAGAAATCTCCGGCAAAGGGGCAGGTGGTTCAACAACTGGTTGTCCAGCATGATGGAAGCCCTAAGACCAATTTTCCGTTGGCTACCGATAAAGGGTTGGCTACCATCTGTTTTGACGCCTCCGACGACGTGTCGGTGCAAACTACGGCCCGGCTTTTTGCCGAAGATGTAGAAAGGGTTACCGGCAAGAAGCCAGCGTTGGTGTCGTCCAAATCTAAACTGGGCACCTATGCGGTAATTATTGGCACCATCGAAAAAAACCAACTGATCAACGAACTGGTCAAAACCGGGAAGTTGGCCACCGATGCCCTTCAAAGCCAATGGGAACGGTACACGATCAAAACCATCAACAACCCCTTCCCCGGTGTGAAACAAGCCTTGGTGATAGCTGGTAGCGACCGCCGTGGTACCTCGTATGGGGTATTTTCGATTTCTGAAACCATAGGGGTTTCGCCCTGGTATTGGTGGGCCGATGTGCCGGTGCAGCAGCGTGATGTGCTAACGATCAAGCCCATCGACTTCACCTCAAAAAGCCCTTCGGTCAAGTACCGTGGCATTTTTATCAACGACGAAGATTGGGGACTGAAGCCCTGGTCGTCTAACAATTACGAGAAAGAGCTGGGCGATATCGGCCCCAAAACCTACGCGCAGGTCTGCGAGTTGGTGCTTCGCTTAAAAGGAAATATGGTAGCTCCGGCCATGCACAGTTGTACGGGGGCGTTTTATTCACACCCCGAAAGCAAGGTGGCTGCCAATCGGTATGGCATTATCATGACCACTTCGCACTGTGAACCCTTGTTGTTCAACAATGCCGCCAAGTCGGAATGGGATAGCAAACGCGACGGGGAGTGGAACTATGCCAAAAACAAGGCTGTCATTCTCAAAAAAATGGCCGACCGGGTGCGCGAGGCCTCACCTTACGAGAATATATACACGATAGCCATGCGCGGCGTGCACGATGAGGGGCTGAGGGGTAACCTTTCCAGCCAGGAGAAGGTGGCGGTGCTTACCCAGGTTATGGCCGACCAGCGTGACGTGCTGACAAAATACCTGAAGAAACCGGCTACGGAAATACCTCAGATCTTTGTACCCTACAAGGAAACCATGGATGTGTACGAACTTGGGTTGCAAGTAGCCGACGACGTGACCTTGGTGTGGGTGGACGACAATTATGGGTACATGAAGCGCCTGAGTGGGCCTGAAGAGCGTAAACGCAGTGGTGGTGCCGGCGTCTAT
>Ga0123334_1004842_pt1 | contig 13389 bp, 10 predicted proteins | sample BiotimSIPDNA_FD_89706 | JGI IMG/M metagenome (GOLD analysis project Ga0123334, IMG submission 89706) | Anaerobic biogas reactor microbial communites from Washington, USA - Biogas_R1 time_0 SIP DNA | ecosystem: Engineered > Bioreactor > Anaerobic > Unclassified | place: Washington, USA... | reverse complement strand
TATTTTTTTTGTCTTTTTTTATCATTTACACCTTTTTCCATTACTTTTCAACTATTAATCACACATTAAAAACAATCTATTAACAAATAAACCCCTTTTATGCGTTTTTATGCCCTTTTTGATTCTATTTAAGCATTTTCCACTACTATATATATTGAAAGGACAAATTCCCTCTAACCCAATTTTACTCTTGATATAAACTTTTAATACTAAGAATGAAGATAGTCTAGAATCTTTTTTTCAGCGAGAAACTCCCCTTCTGAAAGGTCTATTTTCTCTGCTTCGATTTGATGATTAAACCAAGTTAACTGACGCTTTGCGAAATGCCGCGTTTCTTTTTGAATTAGATCAATGATTGCAGACAACGTTTTCTTATGATTTAACACCTCTAACAATTCCTTATATCCTAGGCTTTGCCAAGCAGGTGCTGTTAAAGAGAACTTTGTCTGTAATAAAGCCACTTCTTCCAGCCAACCGTCTTGAATCATCTGTTCTACGCGTTGATTAATCCTTGCATACAAAGCATCTCGCGGACGATCTAAGAAAAAAGTCTTTATGGAACCGAAGCCCCCTAAACGCTCTGTTCGAATAGAAGAAAGGCGTTCTCCCGTTTGCATATAAACTTCCAAAACCCTCATGATACGTTGGACATCGTTTTCTGAAATACGCTCCATAGCCACGGGATCTACTTCTTGTGCCTTTTGACACAAAGACATAAGGCCTTCTTTTTTTAGCAATTCATTCAACTGAAACTTGATCTTTTCATCAATGGTTGGAATTTGAGGTAAGCCCAAAATAAGTGATTGTAGATAAAGGCCTGTGCCTCCGACGAGAATAAAATTCTTTTCTGGATTAGCCTCTATAATTTGGCGAACGTCCTTACAAAACTGACCTGCAGAATAAGATTCTTCTGGACTTAAGAAATGGACGAGATGGTGAGTCACTTTTTCCATTTCCATTTTCGTAGGTTGTGCTGTGCCTATACAAAAATCTTTATAAAGCTGACGAGAGTCTACACATATAATCTCTGCCTTGCATTTTTCGGCAAGAGATAAAGAGAGATTTGTTTTTCCAACCCCAGTGGCACCAACTAAAGCAAATTGAATAGGCATAATTTTATAATCTAGCTATATTTGAAATCCATGAATAAAATGAAACACATTATTGTTCTCTTTTGCATTACATTTATACTAACTGCAATTGTATACTTTTTTCCACATAAAGATAAAATTATATCTTCTATTCCTTTTTTAAAAGAAACGACTGTAGTGGCAGATAGTGTTTCTATTCCTGTGGACACGATTCCCTACATTCAAAGACTTAAAGAATCTCTTCCTCTAGTCAAATCCTCCTATTCTGAGAGGCGCAAAAAATATTTATGGATTCTCGGGAAGGGAAAAACAATCCCAGTCTATTTGATACAAATTCAAAAACACATTCAAGAAAATCAAGGTCATATATTAAACATGGAAGAATTATTTCTTCCTAACACATTTCAAGCAGCCTCTCTAATTTTTACAGACCGCCTAGGAGATACGATTTCTATCGAGCTTCAAATATCAGAGAATATTTTTTCTGATAACATTTCAAAGATAGGAGTTGCTTTTGAAGTAGAAACTTTATCTAGTGAACTAATTACCAAATTAAATGAATTAGATGTTTCCTACTCTATTTTAATTACCCCCTTTAACTTACCTGATCCATTCTATTCTCAAATCGCTCAACTACAGAACGCAGAGCCCGTTTTATGGCTTTATATGGAATCTGAAAAACTTAGAAGTTCCCATCATCAAAAAAGTCCAATCCGAATTCATCATACCGAAGAAAAAATAGAAGAAGTGATAGAAATGGCAAAGAAAAAACTTCCTAATGCCAAAGGAGTCACTACAAGGTATGCGGAAAAAGCAGTCGAACACAGGAATTTATTAAACGCTATTTTTAAATCTATTCAACAAAAAAATCTTTGGTTTTTAGATCTTACTGAAAATCGTTCTTCTTTAGTGAATGAAATTTGCAAAAACTATTCTATAAAATGCAAGCAGATTAGTGCTTATTCTGAAAAAACTAGTACGGTTGAAGATTACATCTCAAAAAATCTTCGTCTCGCCTTAAGAACAGGAACCTCATACATCATTTTACCTTTAACTTCAAAAAACATCGCTGAAATTGAAAAAATAAAAGAAAAAGCAGCCTCTCAAGGGACAGAAATAACTACGTTATCCAATGTCATTGCTGTTACAAAATAGGAGTACCTATGACCGTTAAATTAGGTGTCAACATAGATCATATCGCCACCATTCGCGAAGCTCGTAAAATAAGGGAACCTGATCCTGTAGCCGCCGCTATTCTTGCTGAATTAGCAGGTTGTCATGGTATCACGGCTCATTTGCGCGAAGATAAACGTCACATCCAAGATCGAGACATTCGATTATTACGAGGCATTGTAACAACGCATTTGAATATGGAAATGGCTCCTACTCAAGAAATGGTGCAATTTGCAATCGATGTGCAACCAGATATGGTGACTTTAGTTCCTGAAAACAGACAAGAAATCACTACAGAAGGCGGCTTGAATGTAGCAGCTAAAACAGATGAACTAGCCCGCTTTATTATGACTCTTAAAAACAATGATATTGCCGTCAGTGTTTTTATTGATCCAGATACAGATCAAGTGAAAGCCTCTAGAAAGGTTGGAGCTGATTTTGTGGAATTCCACACTGGTAAGTTTAGTGCCGCTTATGAAATGGGTAGTGCTCAAGATCTTAATCGAGAAGTTTCAGCCATACAAGATATGACTGTTCTTGCAAGCAAATACGGACTACGTGCCAATGCGGGCCATGGATTAAATTATCGAAATGTAGGCTATATTGCAGCCATTGAAGGCATTGAAGAATTAAACATCGGCCATAGTATTATTGGACGGGCGTCCCTAGTTGGAATGGAAAAAGCAGTGAAAGAAATGCTTGAAGCCATCCGTCGAGCAGAGCATTAATTCTCATACCATTTCTTTGATTCTTAAAAAAAAATAAAACCCCCACTGACTACCAGTAGGGGTTTTATTTTTAATCTTTAGTAAAATCAACCTTCTTCTAAGGCTTCTTTATATTCATCTACGGTCGCAATATACTCTTCAGTCATATCTGGCATAGAGTTTAAATGAGACAAAATAATATCTAAATGTTCTTTTTCAAAAATCGTCTTTAATTGACGAGAAACACGACCCTTATACTTCCATTCTTTGAGTAGTTCATCTGTTAAAATGAAACTATTTTCTAAACCAACAAAGTGCATTTCACCATAAACAGCAAAATCCTGAGTTAATTGCATGCATTCTGGCTCTTCCTCACTTGGATTCCCCATATATTTTTGAATATGCCGAGTACGAACGTCTTTTGTTTTGTCAATTCTCATATACCCCATAATCAAATACTTATTCTTAAAATCAGGATAAGTTACACCTTCATAACGTGTTCCAAAAAGAATGTATCGGCTTTTATTTTTGATTATTGAATTAACGTTTTTTACATTAGAACAACTTACGAAACCATATGTATTTGTTTCATAATTAGGCTCATAAAAGAAACCTTTACCATTTTCATTCAACTGATCACGAACAGGCACTGCAGACTGGTGGCTTGTTTCAACATACAGTAAAGCTCCGGTATAATTACCACGATAATCCTGCCAACCATCAAGATTTATTTGTGTTTTAGGCATATCTTTTTCCAGTCAAAATGTTTATAGATAAAAAAATAAAGAGCGAACCTATATATTAAGTTCGTTCCTAATATGTTCAAGATACATTATACCTACAAAAAAGTCAATGACTTAACAGAAATTGCCGTTTCACCGAACAAAAACGCCCCTTTTTTAAAAAATTCGGCAGTATCGGTCGTTAAGAAGTTAGTCTTTCCCGACTTTTGAAGTTTAGAATCGATCTCTGGATGACGTTTTAAATAGTCTAGCGTTTTTTCAGCTACTATTTTGCCTTGAGAAACCAATTGGATGTTTTTTGGTAAAAATTCACGAATTTGGTCTGCAATTAATGGATAATGGGTGCATCCAAGCAAGATCGTATCAATTTCTGGGTCTTTTTCAAGTAATGCGTTTACATCTCTCTGAATAAAAAAACGAGCCCCTTCGGAATCAAATTCTCCGTTTTCTACAAGAGAAACCCAAAGAGGGCAGGCTTGTTGAGAAACCTTTATATTTGGGAAAAAACGACGAATTTCAAGCAAATAACTTTCTGAATAAACAGTACCAGGAGTCGCAAAAATACCGATATGCCCCGTTTTCGTATAAAACCCTATTTCTTCTGCGGTAGGACGAATAATCCCAAGAACTCGACCAGAATAGGGTGAATTCACTAAATCTTTTTGCTGTATTGTTCTTAATGCACGAGCAGAAGCCGTATTACAAGCAAGAACAACAAGAGGGCACCCTTGTTCTAATAAATAGGATACTGATTGCCAAGTGTATCGATGAATCGTTTCAAAACTTCTAGATCCGTAAGGAGAGCGAGCATTGTCACCTAAATACAAGAAATCATTTTCTGGAAGAGCTTTTCGCAAATCTCTTAAAATGGTTAATCCACCAAAACCAGAGTCAAAAACGCCTATCATAAAGCGTCTTCCATTTGTTTCCGTATTTTAGGCATTAAATATTCTCTAATCTTGATTTCCCCACCTTCTTTTTTTAATGCTAAAGTATCTAAAGGTTCAAGTATTCTTGCAGATACTTTACAAATCTTAGAATCGCGACGAGATTCCCATACCGCTCTTGTTCCATGAAGAACTACTGGCAAAAGTGTCGCTTCTAATTCGACAGCCATCCTAAAACCACCGCTTTTAAACGGAAGCATTGAGCCATTTTTACTACGAGTCCCTTCAGGAAAAATAAATACACAAGGAATCTCTTTTGACTCAAGAATTTCTTTTTTTACTTCGAGCCCAGCGCCCTTCTTATTTCGATCAATAAAAATACAACCTATTTTTTTCATCCAAAAGCCAAGAAAAGGAATAAGCTTTAATTCTCGTTTTGCCAAAAAGCCAACCGTACGAGATAAAGCTAAAAAAACCACAGGAATATCTGCATACGATTGATGATTACCTATAACAACTACAGGCCTAGACCAGTCTACCTTTCCTAATAGGGCTTGATCTTCAATAGTTAAATCTACTCTAAGAGATCTAATGCAATAGGCACCAAACGCTTGTATTTGCAAATCAACCCATTGTTTAATTTTACCTGGCTGCACTAAGCGTAACACAGAAAGTCTTAATATACCTATGCCCATATAGCACAAAATTTTTGTTAGAACGAAGATACGAAATAAAAACAATGGCATGATACTCTCCGGCAAAGGCTTTTCAAGACATTTCAAAAATCTTGATTTTCTAAATGTCTCTAAACGACCTTTCCAATGTCGTTTGCTACAATATAATAAAACTAACAAAGCCTCGGCTCGAGTCACCCCCACATAAAAAAGCCTACGTTCTTCTTTTATTTGTTTTTTCTGTTCTTTTTTTGAACCCCGACAAGAACCTGGAGTCAATTTTTCGGCTAAACCAGCGTAAAAAACAACTGGATATTGTAATCCTTTAGAAGAATGCACTGTTTCCACATGGACTCCCTTCACATCTCCTTCTTCTTCAACTTGAAAAATGGGTAACCCATAATCTTTTAAGGCCTCCTCATAATAAATTCTTTGATGATTGTAGCGAACGAGAATGGCAAATGCCTCATAATCCAAATCATAATCGAGCCTCATCTCTTTTATCCGTTGCACAATCCTACTCATTTCAAGAACAGGGTTTTCACTTTCCCAAAATTCTGGTTTTCGATTTTCCTTAAAAAGAGCATCTTGTCTACAGTTACCTGCTCTTAACACTTTTCGTAACGTTACAGGCTTATCTGTAAAAATGCGATTTGCCAGATGTAAAATAGAAGGAGTAGAGCGATAATTCCATTCTAAACGGATTAACGTACTTTCCTTAAAATCTTTTTGAAAGCGTATAATATTACCAATATCTGCTCCTCTAAAGCCATATATAGCTTGATCATCATCTCCAACCACAAATAAACTTTTTCGATCTCCTAATAATGCAATCACTAGTCTATACTGAGCTGGATTAATATCCTGATATTCATCAACTAAAAACTCAGTCCATCGCCCGCGAAATTCAGCTCTAAATTCAGGATCATTTTCTAATAGACGAATGGCTAAATAAATCAAATCATCAAAGATCACATGCCCACTTAATAGAATCGACTTTCTAACAGGAATCAATTCTCTTTCCAACCGACTGGATAAATCTAAGGAGAAAAGTTCTTCTCTAGATACTGATTTTGCCCCTAAGCCAAAACGAACTAAATCACAAGCAAAATCACCGACATCCGATTCCACAGGGATCGGTGGTTTTTGAAAGCCCAACCGCTCATACCCAAAAGAATCCCCCACTTTTTCCCTTAATAAAAATAGAGCTAACGAATGAAACGTACATAAACGAACACCAGCCTCTGGAAAAATTTGACAAACTCGTTCTTTCATTTCAAGAGCCGCTTTTGCTGTAAACGTTAACGACAAAATGGAATCAGGGCATACTCCAGACGCTATCCGATATTGAATTCTCTTTGTTAAAACGGAAGTTTTTCCAGATCCCGCTCCAGCTAGTATTAATAATTGAGCATCCTTTTCATGATCATGTAAAACCGCTTTTCTTTGATCTGAATTTAATCCTTTTAGAATTTCTCCTATATCCATAAAACATTCCTTTTAAAAGGCTAATGGTAAAACAAGCCTTCTTTTTAAACGTTTTTAGAAGAGAAAAATTCAACTATGCTTTTTTTCGATCGCACCAAAAAAAGATAGCACCAAAGAGACTCAGGAGTAAACTTGCTAAATAAGCTAAAAGCTGTACTAATACAGACTCCAAACCAGGAACGCCTGCTTTTGCAAAAAGAGATTGAGCAAGTAATTCTCTTGGGCCAAAGCCCCCAATAGAAATAGGAAGAGCACTAATCACTGCAATCATAGGAATATAAAAGAAATACCAAGAAACAGCGATATCTAAACCAATCGCTAGACCGCAAAAGAAATGAACCAATACTCGAAGTATTTGAGTTAACGCTGATAATATGGTTATGTTTGTCCAAATACGAATTTTTCTAAAATATTGAAATCTGGATAGCATTCGCAAAAAGCGATCTTGAACAGCTTTAGGGAAAACATAAGAAGTCAATCGACTTAAAAGTTTACTTAGTCTTTTACTAAATAGCGTCGCAAAAAAAGCACAAAAGCCTAAAAAGACCCAAAGAGAAGGTAATAAAAAGACCCGTTGTTGTTCATCATAAACAAAAAACAACGCACCCACACCAAGAGCAAGCGCATTTAAGAAAAACAAGCCAAAAATTCGATCAAAAAAAGTCGCCGTTAAACCAGCCCCTACAGAATCTTGCCCTCCTTGGACACGGATATCATAAACTTTCTTAAAATCGCCACCCACATTTCCAGGCATAAAATTATTAAAAAATAAACCCACAAAATAAAGCTTTAATAAATGGCCATAAGAAAGATGAACATCTTGCTTTTCTAATAGAATTTTCCATTGGAGACAACCAGTCAAATTAGAAACTCCCAAACAAACAAGCGCTACCACTAAAGGCCAAATATCCATTTGCGAAAAGAGTTGAAACAGATCTCCTGAATCCCAACCTGGTGTTTGAGTGATATTTGTATAAACAAAATAAGCAGGGATAATTGTAACTAACAATTTGATTGCAAAAACTAATGTCGATTTTATGGTTTGATTCATTTTGAAAAAGCCACTCGCCACTCTAGGATTTTTAACGTTTCTAAAGCAGCCTTATCCCACGTGAATTCAGCTGCATGCATTTGTGCTTCTAATTCAAAAAGTTCACGGCGCTCCGAGTTTAAATAAAATAACTCCATCGCTTGGGCACATGAAGAAGCATCTTTCATAGGAAATAGAATTCCTGTTTTTTGATCAATCACACTATCCACTAAACCAGGTACTGCTGAGGCAATTGTAGCTGTTTTACACTCCGCAGCTTCAATTACAGTAAGCCCCCAACCTTCTTTATAGCTAGTCTGTAAAAGGCCTATCGCCTCTGCAAGCAACGTTCTTTTTTTCTCTCCCGAAACATAACCTTCTAAAATCACTTTACCCGTTAGCCCGTAACGTTCAATTATTTTTGGCATCTTTTTCAAGAGCGGACCGCCACCAGCAATTCGAAGTTTTACATCAGGGTATTTCTTTGAAAAAATACGAAATGCTTCTAATGCAGTATAAATGCCCTTATAACGGTGTAGACGTGAAAGCCATAAAAAATAGTCTGACTTTTTTAATGGCAAAGTCACATTAGGGGGTAAACCATCTGCCCCATTATACACAAGCTGAATTTGAGAGGAAGCAATTCCTAACTCTTCTAATTCTTTCTCTGTACTTGGACTCACCACAATAAAATGACTTTTCTTATAAAACAGCGGAATCATTTTTTCAAAAAGCCACACCCCTAAAGCCACTGGAAAAAATGCTTCTGAAAATATCGATCTTTTCCAAAGATGATGAATCTGAATAATATGTGGTTTTTTCGATAACTGCGGTGTAAATAAAGGCAGCTTATTTAGATCTTCATAAATAACATCAAATTGATATTTTCGATCTAATTTTTTTATTGCTCTTGCATAAGTAAGTTGAAATAAAAGATCTGAGCCCGAACGGATTACTTCAATTCCATCCACAATCTCATAAGATGGAGCACCAGGAAAGGATGTCGAAAAAAGAACCACCTGATGTCCTTTTTCAACAATACGAGAAAAAATGCAATGCAAATGCTTTTCGGCCCCACCCGAAGCGGGGTGCTTTCTATCCCGATAATTCACGACTAGTATTTTCATTATCTAATCTATTTTTTCCCTAAAACACCAATACTCAATTGAGTGTAATGCATGAAAGGCACTGTAGCTAAAGCATCTAAAATTTGATCTTTCAATTTTTGATAAGCCGTTCCTGTCAAAGGATATTTAGGCAGCTCAATATTAAATCGGAAACACAATTCTCTAAGCATACGATAAAATAAATTTGGACGCATCCAATCTCCATATGTATACCTAATACTAAAACCAGCTTGGGTCATAAGACCCTTTAATTGTGGCATCGTGTATTCAGTTTCCCAACCAGCAAACCATCGATCAAGAGCAATGAGAATATGTTTAATGACAGTATAAGGATGAATAGTCTGAGGCACATCGCAAAGGCAATGCCCCCCTTTTTTTATTATCCGATAATTTTCACGCAATAATGCTACAGGATCTTTAAAATGCTCTGCTAAACCCTGATGAAAAACTAAATCAAACGTATTATCAGGAAATGGAGAAGCAAAAGCATCTCCACGAATCAAATGAATTTGGTCATAAAGACCTTCTTTGATTCGCAGGGAATTAATGATTTTCAAACTATTTTCAGCAAAATCCAAAACATAAACTTCAGCCCCTCGGCGAGCTAATTCAACACTATCTCTTCCAGTTCCAGCTCCAACTTCTAGAATTTTCATTCCATCTAAATTGAAGTGTTTTTCTATGGATTTAAAAACTGAAGGAGAAGATGGGTAAACTTTTTCCATATCGTTTTTTTGCTGCCAAAAACGATTCCAAACCGATTGCGTAGGCTCTTTAATTGTCATAAACGCAAATATACGAATTCAGTGAAAAAGAGAAATACAGACGTTTTATTTTCTTACATTTTTGCTATTAATGTCATTTTTATATTACTTAGTCATCTTTTAATGACTATTTTATATATTAAAAAACGCCAAATTATGATAACAACAAATATTTTACACTTTTGGCACACTCCTTGCTCATTAAAAAAGCGATATTATGGATTGATAATAAGGATTTTTAAGCATGCATATAGATTCTACTGATACTACTCTAAAACGTTATCTCGAAGACATTAGAAAAACGGCGCCCCTTTCTAGAGAAGAAGAACAAATTTTGTTTCAAAAAGCAAAAGAAGGCGATAAGATTGCTCGTAAAAAATTAATTTCTGCAAATATGCGCTTTGTATTAAAAGTGGCAATTCAATATCGTGGATGCCCTATTCCTCTTCCAGATCTAGTGAGTGAAGGCGCCATGGGCCTCGTTCGTGCCATTGAATCATTTGAACATACTCGTGGTTTAAAATTCATTAGTTATGGTGTTTGGTGGATTAAAGCCTATATCACCAGAGCCATTAATGAACAAGGTAACTTAATTCGTCTACCAGCCAACCAACACTTACGTGTCCGTAAAGCTTTGCACGAACAATCTCGCGGAAAAGAAATCAATGAAGAAATTCGCGAGTTAATTCAAATTGGCCAAAGAGGTGTTTCTTTTGATAGCCCTTTGAAAGCTGATTCAAAAGCCACATACGCCGAAGTGCTTGCCGATAATACCACTACAAACCCAGAAGCTGATTCTGAAATTCAAAGCGTAGAAGCACTTGCTAGAGACCTTATGGAACAACTTCCAGAAAGAGAAGCTAAAGTGATTACTGGTATTTTTGGTATCAATCAAGAAGCGCCTCAAACACTTAGAGAAGTTGGCGAATCTATGAATATTTCTCATGAACGCGTACGTCAGCTTCGTGACCAAGCGCTTAGAAGAATTCGAAAATACAACAGCCGCGAATTTCTTCAAGAAAAGAAAGACGCATTCTTAGCGGCTATCAATAAATAAAACTTTATGAATAAAAAAAAGAACCCCGATTGGGGTTCTTTTTTTTAGATGTTACTCATTGAGAGGCACCGTTCCTTTTTTACTGCGACGGACACCCCACTTATCAATCAATTCTTCTTCAATTCGTTTGTTTTCATAGCGAACAACAAGCTTAAATTGAACTAGATAAACTCCAGCTCCTACAAAGCGACCAGATCTATCTTTGAAATTCCAGTTCACAAAGAGCTTTTGATCTGTATTCAAGCAATTGCCTCCAAATTTAGGGCTATTACATGCAACGCTTATTACTGTGTCATTCACATATTGACCGACATGATCAAAATATCTTACACTAAAGGAAAGCATCACTTTAGCAGGATCTAATGAATCTAATATCGAAGGATTTACTTCTCCATTAGGATCCACTTGGGCCGCATCTATTAACTGCGGTACAAAGCGCTGACCTAATTCCACTAAATGCCCAAGAACGCCTTTTTCCTCCAAGTCTTCTTTTCGTGTCGAACTTGGTAAATAACTCAGCGATACAGAACTTAATTCTCGAAGAGTTTCGTCTTCTGAATTTAAGGATCCCATTTTCACAGAGTGCACCAATTGATTTAAGAAGCCTGTAATCACAACTGGTGAAGGAATTTCTCCTGCGATATTGCCTGCATTATCTTTAATAGATCCATCCTTTCCAGAAATCATCATGAGAGAATCACCTGGAAGAATAGTATTAAAGCCTGTATTCAAAACCAACCTTGCAGAAGATCCATCGTTTGACCATTCAATTCTTGAAGGAACTAAGTTAATCGTATCTTGTCCATGGATATAAGAGAAGTAATCTTTACCCGAGAGTTTTGAAGAATTTACGATTTCAGAGAATGAAACAATCAAAGTATCAACTCCATCTCCATAACGGAGGTTTGCCGCCGTAATGACTGGAGCCATTTTATCTCTGATTGGAGAAGTATTCTCAGCCACGAAAGTATAACCCATCACATCATAGTATGTATAGATGGTGGCTTGTGGCATTTCATCACTAATGCTAGTAAGACCAGTTGCTAGTTTTATATCCGATTGAACATTCCAAATGACACGTTTAGGATCTTTCGGATCGATTTCCAAACTTGCAGGTTGAGCTTGTAACTGAATTAACATACCTCTAAAGCTGTACCATGGGAAGGACATATAGAGTTTATTTTTGTCTTCTTCAGAAATACTATCAGGAAATACGGTTACAATTTGATCCAAAATACCATCTTCATCAGTATCGTAATATTCTACGTAACTAGCTGTTGGTAAACGATCCGTTACTTTTACAACTATCTGACGACTGTATTCATCTGAAGTCATATAAGGTAAATTCGTAAACGAGACGCTTGGGTATAAAGATATACTATCTCGATCAGCTCCTCTTAAACCAAGCGAATCTCCAGTGATTATAATTAAATTTTTAGTTGGCATCGAAACGGAACTGACTTGATCCAAGTCAAACCCATTTTTATTCAACATAATGATAAAGTCTGCCTGAGAAACATCTGCTGGCAATAAGTCTATGTTGAACTCAATAAACAGAGAGTCTTGACCAGAAGCATTTCTAATTGCATTGGCTTGCTTAATCACATGACCACCGACTTCCACAAGAGAAGCATTACGTTTATATGAAGTATTCGTTTCTGTATCGGTATAAGTCACAATCACATAAGCATCTTCAGGGAATTTATCCGGGAAATTTAAGCTAGTGACATCTACAGTGATGCGATCCTTATTCAAATTAGGAACAGAAGTGACATTTAATGTATCTCCATTCACCACAATAGCCATGGCAGTCACTGTCATTTTTGAAGGTAATGGGTCATTAAGCACCACTTCTACCATATCCAGTTTTCCATCCCCTTCAGTATCTTTAATAAAGCCAACTAAAGCATCTGGAATAGGATCTAAGAAATTGAACCCGTCAAAAATAACTGTTTCACCTAACTCATTTTGAACGTAAATCTGACCGCCCATAACAACAGAGTCACTAGTAATCAGAATCTTCACATCATTTCCAGAAGAAATAATGGTTTTCTTTGTACTTGGGTCATTTGGATTATTTGGATCAATAATCTGAATACCACCAACACCTGTGATGATTATAGGATCACCAGAGGAAATATTCAAATAATCAAGCAATTTATCTCCAGAGAGTGTGACTTCTATGACTTGTCCCACATTCACGGCTTCCTTTTCTGATCCAGTATTTCCACCGAATCCATCTAAAGAAGAACCAGGTAATGTCGTATCATAGACATTGCCGCCAATCGTAATTGTTCCAGGAGTTCCAGGTTCTGCGTCCACAGGATTTAAGACAGAGCCACCGATAACTAAAGTATCGCCTTTTTCTCTCTTATCATCACTTGGATATGGAAGAGGATCATCATCGTCATCAATATCAAAATCATCAAAACCAACATATTGCTTACTAGAAGAGCTCGAGAAATTAATATCATCACCAGAACCAGAACCTGTTCCTGAACTAGATGAACTACTTAAATCATCTCCCGTGCCAGCACCACCAGAGGAACTACTTCCTGTTCCTCCACCAGAGGAGCTACTTCCTGTTCCGCCATCAGAGGAACTATTTCCTGTTCCGCCATCAGAAGAGCTAGTTCCTGTTCCGCCAT
>Ga0123334_1004840_pt1 | contig 13392 bp, 8 predicted proteins | sample BiotimSIPDNA_FD_89706 | JGI IMG/M metagenome (GOLD analysis project Ga0123334, IMG submission 89706) | Anaerobic biogas reactor microbial communites from Washington, USA - Biogas_R1 time_0 SIP DNA | ecosystem: Engineered > Bioreactor > Anaerobic > Unclassified | place: Washington, USA | collected... | reverse complement strand
CCGGACAAGGTTTTCACGCTGCGGACATTGCCGCCGTTGATGAAGTCACGTACCTGGAAATTGTTGTCGTCCGTGATTTCCAGGCTGAGGCGCTGGCGGGTCAGCTTGTAGAACCGTTCGGTGGCGGCACTGCAGAGCTCTTGCAAGTATACGGTGGAGATGTAGTTGACAAAGCCACTGCTCCTGAACAAGTTCTTCAAGGTGGCCAGATCTTCGGCCCTGTTTCTTAGGTGGGCCGCTTCTTCCTCCACCTCTTTCCTGGTATCCAGCTTGGCTTTGATGGTTTTAAGTTTCCCTTCCAACTCACCCTGCTCTTTGTGTTTGTTCGTCAGGTTTTCTGATACACCCTGGAAGGTTTCAACCACTTGTTGATAAGCCTCCTCCGAAAACTGCCTGTCGTCCAATTCGGTCAATAATCCGGTCAACGATTTTTGAGCCCCTTCCATATCCGCTCTGAAGTCGGCGCATTGTTTGCGTCCGGCCTTCAAATCAAGTTCCTGGCTCAGTATGTCCTTGATTTCAACCAAAGATGGGTAGTCCGATTGTTCCAAGGCTGCCTGCAGTGAGGCCCTTGTCTGCTGCAAGGCAGTACGTTCCTGCTCCAGCTGTTGGGCGTTTGCTTCCATGCGACCCTTTAAGGTGTTCAACTGCTGCTGTAGGGTGTTGAGCGTCTCTTGTGTGCGTTGATAGGTGCTTTCAACAGCCTTGTATTCTGCCAATACATCTATCCGTTTCTTTTCAAGTTCGGTCAAGGACTGCGCTTCATAATCGGCCAGCACCAGTCGCTTGAGTTGGGCGGTCAGTGTTTTGATTGCTGCTTGCAGACCGGCAGCCTCGTTGCGAAATCCCTCCAAGGCTGAAGCATATCTGTCTTTTTGCTTCGTCGTTTCATCCAATTGTCGGGTGAGGGTTTCCAATGCCGTTTCGTTCTCCCGCACCTGCTTCTGGAGAACATCATAGGAGGCCAAGGCAGCGTCCACAACGGCTTTGTTCGGGTATTCCTCCCAGTGGAATCGGTCTTTATGACCCAAGACGGCGGTTTCGTGTTCTCGTTGTTTCTCTGTGACTTTTTTCAATTGATCTTCCTGCAAGCGGCGGGTGGCTTGCAGTTCCCGGCAGGCTTTGTCAAGCTGATCCACTTGGCCGATGGCTGTCTTGAGGCGTTCCAACTGGTGCTGCAAGGCGTCCAAGGCCTCGGAAACGTGTTGGGCATTGAGCGGTGCCGGGTGAGACTGTGAGCCACAGAGGGGACAGGGTTGCCCTTCCGAGAGGTTGGCGGCGTAGTCTTCCAGTTTGGATTGCACCATGACATGGCGCTGTTGCTCGAGCACAGTGTCGGTTTCCTGCAGGAGCGATTTCTTGTGAAGACCCAGTTTGTCCAACAATACCGTCAGCGTGGACGATGCGTCCAAGTGATCGATGCCGGCTTCCTGCAACTTCATCACCCGCTGTTTGTCCACGGCTTGCAGGGCTTGGTCGATGTCCTGGTGCTCTTTTTGGAGGCTGTTGCCAGCGGTGACGAGCTTTGCCTCTTCCTCGAACCAGGATTTGGCTTCCATCAGGCGTTTGATGTCGGGCAACGCTTCTCTCTGTTTTTTTAAGGTGGCAGTGGCCACTATTTGGGCTTCCGTTAATGCGGCGATTTGCTGGAGTGTGGCTTCCAGCTGCTTGTTGCCGGCTTCAATGCGTCCGGACAATTGGCCTGCCTTTTCTGACTGTTGACGAATGTGTGCGATGGTGGCCAGATCATCTGCTTGCTGTTTTAGAGCGTCTCGGTTTTCGTAGGCTTTTTTAGCCGAGTCAAACGCGGTTGTGACATCTGATAACTGACTTTGCAGGCGGTTGCGTGTGGCTTCATCCGTCTGGAGGCTGTTTACGAACGCTGTCTCCTTGGCTTCAAGAGCTTTAGCCATGTCCAGACCCGGTTTGAAGTGTATCAGGCAGTATTCGTAGGCTTGTAGGCGCGATTCCATCCGGTTGATGTCGGGTTCCTGCGCTTGAAAGCTGTCAACGGTTTGCTGAGCAACCTTGATTTTTTCCGTCAGGGTTTTTAAGGCTCTGAGTGCCTCCTCCTGACGTTTCAAGGTGGTGTGTTGAGCCGTCAAATCGTTGATCGACTGTTTAAGGTTTTCTAAAGCCGTTTCCAACGTCTCCAGCTGGCCTTCCTGGGCTTCGGCCAGTTCCTGAAGTCTTCCATTAAGGTGTTCTAAGCGGCGGTTGTTTTTTGAGTCCAGGATGGCCACTTTGCCGGCGAGCTCAAACCTATCGAGGTTGAACAACTCTTTCATCATCTTGGTGCGGTCGGTGTTGCCCAACTGCAGGAATTCCTGGAAACGCCCTTGGGGGATGATCACCGTGCGTTTGAAGTTGTCGTATTTCAGACCGATGATTGTTTCCAGTTGTTCGACCTCGATGGGCTTCCACGCCTCATCTATCCAGGTGTAGGCATCGCGCTTCAACGTGGGGACGTCGTAAAATTTCTTGCTGTTGCGGCGACCTTTCACCGTGGCCATGTAGGTGTCGTCGTTCGGTCCAGCCTTGAAAATTAACTCGATGAACAGCTCATTCGATTTGAGGTTCATCATGTTGTAGTTCTTGTCGTCTTTCTTGTTCAGCCGCTCGATTTCACCGTAAAGGGCGAAAGTGATGGCTTCCAGAATGGTTGATTTTCCACTGCCCACGGTGCCGAAGATGCCAAAGAGGTGGGCCTGGGTGAGGCGGGTGAAGTCGATGGTCTGTCGTTCCTGGTAGGAATACAGGCCTTGGAGGGTTAATGAAAGGGGTATCATAAGGTGTCCTCCTCTTCCGACAGGATTTCTTTAAACAGGTGCAGGATGGCGTCACTGGGTTCCTGGCCTTTGGCGTTGCGGAAATAGGCCTTGAAAAGTTCTTCCATGTTTTGGGTCAAATCGATGGTGTTGCGGTGGTTTTCGCCGTCGGCATCGGGGTGCTGCGCTTCAGGAATCAGCATCACGATGCCATCGTGTGCCGCATAGAGGCGTTTGCGCTCTTCGGCCTTCAGGTAGGTGTCGGTGGCCATGGTCAATTCGACCAGGCTGTTCGGGTGCTGCTGCAACCAATCAACGGCTTCGTCCACCGTGGTGGCACGCATCCTGAGCAATGGCCGGCCTTGCGTCAGTTCGATGGGGGTTGTGGTGGCCGGTTTACCAGGCTGCACGTCGACCAGCACCACGAATTTTTGCTGATGGGCTTCGCTGAAACTGTAGGATAAAGGGCTGCCTGCATACACCACCGGCCCTTGGGTGGCATCCACCACGTGCATGCGGTGCAAATGGCCCAGCGCTGTGTATTGGATCTGCAGGGGAATGCTGTCGGTGTACACCACCTGTGCGCCGCCTACGTGCAGGATGGGACGTTCATCCTCCGGTTCTTCGGGTAGGTCATCGCCTTGCCTGGCCACAAAGAGGTGGGTGACCAGCACATTGACGCCCTTGTTGTCGCAAAAGCGGTTGGCCAGGGTAGTCCAATGGTTGTGTAAAACACCGCGCAAGGCTTCTTCGGTCGCTGCTTCGGTGGTGGCGAGTGATGCCATGCCCGTGTCGCTACGGGTCGTTGCGGGTGATGACTTCTCGTTGTCGGTGGGGGTGTTCCCCAGATAGGTTTTCAGCCGCAGTTCGTTGGCGTAGGGTGTGAGCAACAAGCGTAGTGGCGCCTGGCAGTCCGGTAATCGCAGTTCAACAAAGCCCTTATCGGTTTGATTTACTTTCAGCCCCGTCTCCAATTCGAAGGAAGGCGTTGCGGTATGCGGGTAGCCCAGGAAGAGGATTCCGCATTCTCTGGCCAGGGGGTCGGGAGCTTCGATGCGGTCGGGGGAGTCGTGGTTGCCGGCTATGGCGATAACCGCCCTTTTGCCGTTGTTGGCCAGCCGCTTGAGGGTCTTATAAAAAAGGTCGACCGACTCAATGGGCGGGTTGAAGCCGTCAAACAAGTCGCCGGCTACAATTATGGCGTCCACCCGTTCCCTGTCGGCAATGTCACAGATTTCCTGCAACACGGCCTGCTGCTCCTGATGCCTTTCGTAATTGTTCAGGTGCTTGCCCAAGTGCCAGTCGGAGGTATGGAGGAGTTTCATGGGTTGTGAGATCTCTTTCAGTCGTGCATTAAATTGAGTTGACGAAGTGATTCTCTCAGTCTGCTTTTGAATAGGCGATAAGAATCCAAATGTTCTAATATGTCGAGGCTGATTTTTCTTCCCATTGGTAAGTATAATTCGCTGATGGTCAGGTCGTTTCTTCTCCTTTTTGTTCGCTCCGAGTAGGCGATTCGAATGGCTTTTTCTATGACTGTTTTTGGATCAGCGATACTTTCGGGATTACGATATAATCCCAGTTCGTTAGTTGATCGTGTAGTTCCGATTTCTTTTTTGAGCAGATCAGTGTCTGCAAGCATCCACGCTTCCATCATATGAACTGGAATAATCGGCGTAATAAGTTTACAATATTCCTGTTCATCGACCTCATTCATAAGAACTTGAGCCGTGGTAAACTTACTTTGTAGAACAGTTTGATCAGTGCTGTCGTCAGCGTCCGTATGGACACATAAAAGGCTGATGCCAAACTCGACACACCCTATTTGAGCGGCGCGTCTAACTTGTTCCGCAAAGGTCAAACCTGTTTTTTGTACTGTGATGATATGAAGCGCTATTTCAATATCCCCGACACATTCAAAGGCCACTTCTGTTAACGTTTTTTTGACAACACCCTCAAGGAAACGGATGTCTGTCGTGCCCTCCGTGAACAATCCGGCATAAAACAACCTACTCATAGTTCTCCTCTATGTCTTTAATTGTATTGGAAAAATCAGCTGTGAGTAAGTAATTCTTAATTGACGTAACGGTAAACTTCCTTTCCTGAGGAAACGAACCAATGGTTGTCTGTGTGTCATCCTCCTTGAGGGCAGGTAGGATTTTTGTGATATTTAGTGTAAGTCGCTTGTCTTTCTTGTTTGTTACTAGAGAACGCAACATGGATAAGTGGATGGATACCGTGTTATCTTTTTTCCAACGTAGCACCTCATTTAGTAGAGTGGCAGAGTGGGTATTAACAATTACTTGCCTAAGGGGTGCTTCAATATCCTTAAAACTAGTACTCAAATCCCTCATTAATTCCACCATTGCTTTCAATCTGAAGGGATGAATGCCGTTTTCTGGTTCCTCAAAACACAGCAGTCCTGTGTGTTTCTCATCGAATTCAAGCACACATAAGGCCAACAAACGCAGGGTGCCTTCTGAAAGAACTCTTGATGAGAATTCTTGCCCATCATCCCCTTTGAGTTTAATGATGAATTGCCTGTCTGCCGTGTCGTCATAGACATTCACCTCAATAAATTCGGGTAAAAAACTGTTGAGTTTTCGAGAAATTTCAACCAGACTGTACGGATCCATTTGCTTAATCCGAAATAAAGCTGCGGCCAGATTCTTGCCACTTGGGGTAATGACATCCCGAATACCTGGTTCTTGCTTGGTTGGTGTTCTTAAATCTTCCGGATTCAGCTTCAGAAACTGCCAGGCTTTCATCTCTTCTTTGGCACCAAAAGCATGGGGAAAATCAACAGAGTTGATACCTCCAAGCACTGTTTGTGATATAGCGTTTGCCGGAGTGGCTTTTCGTCCAGCTTTCCCATCCTGTCTAATTGTAATGGCTAAGGTATCACCTTCTACTTTTGTTCCAATAAAAGGATCTCTGGATCCACCAGATCGTAATGCTTTGGTTAATATTCTGGCTTTATTGGGAATGTACTTTTTAACCCAAGGATCGTCTTGGTTTATTTTTTCAAGGCTTTCATGTTTCACATAGAGATCCTCAAGACCGATGTCATTCTGCTTTCTGTTGATGATGAGCTTATACCTAAGTCGGGTATGGTTCAATTCTGCCTTCCCTCCCCATTTGTCTTTCACTTGCCTGTTGACAAGCATTTCGACGATGAATTCCATTTCATCAGCATATTCATTCGGCCCATATTGTGAGAATAATTCAAGGGGATTTCCACGCTGTTCTCCAAAGGCAGTTCTCAAGTCGTTATCAGACAGTCGGGATAATAGCAATAAGGCATCGAAAAGATTGCTCTTGCCGGAAGCATTGACGCCGGCGATAACCGTTAATGGGGAAAACTCCATCTCAAAGTTTTGAAAGGATTTGAACCCATTGATCTTGATGTATGTAATCATGGCGTGCGTTTTTTCGGTATCATGCAAATATAACTATTAATAATAATTTTACAACTGGCTGTTTGATTAATTAGGTGCGTGGATAAGGTTAAAAACAAAGGCTGCCTTTTGAGGGGCAGCCTTTTTACGAAAGAAAATGGGGGCGGCGTCAGGCAGCTTTCTTGCCGGTTGCTTTAGCCACTTTCTTGGTGTCAGCCTTCTTGGCTGTTTCTTTTTTGGTGGATTTGTCACCAGCTTTGGCGGCTTCTTTACCTTGGCAGCATTCGGTCTTCGGCTGACAGCAGCCTGCCTTGGCAGGTTCCTGAGCTACGGCCATGGAAGAAAGTGCGACAAAGGCCAGAGCGGCCATCAACAGTCTTGCTTTCATAATTAATCTAGTTTTTGATTGGTAAATAAGTACGGAGCAAAGATAGAGGATGGAACCATTCTGACTAACCAACAAATGATAAGGCTTCTGAAAAATTGTTAACCGTTTTTTAGAGGTGGCACCTTGATTATACAACTGCCGGAGTGCACCGCCAGCGGGGTTGGGTGTCGGAAGCAATACCCGATCCTGCCTAGGGGCGCGGGATTGAGGGCATATTAAACAAGTGGTATAGAAACGTTGTAAAGAGGGCCAAGGGATGGCAACCCTCCTGAAATAAACCCCAAAAGTTATGTCAACTTTTGGGATTCACTTCATTCGGGGTGCCATCCCTCGAAAACCTATTTCTTGATCCGAATCACAGACAACGAATACGCCGGCAATTCCACCGGGAAGCTATTTCCCACACGCAGCGTGCTGGTGGTGGGTTTGGCATCGCGGTCCTCGGGGCAGCCCTGCAAAACGCTTACGGAGGCATCGCCTTCAGGAACGTTCAAGCCTGTCAGGTTGACGGTTGTTTTGGTAGATACCGGCAAGATGTTGACCAACTTGACGATGATGTCGCCGCTGCGGCTGTCAGTGACCACGGAGGCACCTACCCGCTTGCGGACGGCTTCGTCCGGATTGGAGAGGGTTAACAGGCTGGGGTAGTAGTGATCGCCGGCGTGTTGGCCGAAGAGTTGCTGTACGTAGTAACCCACCGTCGGCTTGATTTCCGTGTTGTTGAAGTAAATCAGGTCGGGATTCCAGTTGGTGTGCCCCTCTTTGGCCAGCAGGGGAGCGTATGACGAGAATTGCACGATATCTGCGTTGCGTTCCAGCGTGGTCAGGTAGATGGCTTCAGCCAGGGCAGTCTCGATGGTGTTCCGACGACCGGGAATGTGAGCAGCATATTCACCCAGGTACACCTTCGATTTGTTCCTGTCGTAGCGGTCGTAGAAATCCTGGTTGTTCATAAACCAACCCGGTGATTGGTAGTAATGTTCGTCCAGCATGGGTACACCCAGTTCGGTGCCGATACGCCAGCCTTCGGTGTAGTCGGAGCCCTCGTTGAAGGGGCCAGCGGTGCCAATCACCACGATCTCTGGGTGCTTTTCCTTGATGGCGTTGAAGATTAGGGTAAAACGTTCTTCAAACACATCGGAGATAAGGTCTTCGTTGCCCACGCCCAGGTATTTGAGGTTGAAGGGTTTGGGATGGCCTGCTTCGGCGCGTTTGCGACCCCAGGTGGTCTTGACGTCTCCGTTGGCCCATTCAATCAGGTCGAGTACTTCCTGAATGTAATCATCCATGTCACAAAGGGGAATTCCTCCCTGTTGTCCGGCACCACCATGGCTGGAGTTTTGGCAAGGAACGCCGGCAGGTACCACGGGGAGGGGTTCGGCACCGATGTCCTCGCAGAACTGGAAGTATTCAAAATAGCCTAAACCAGCCGTCTGGTGGTAGTTCCAGATATTGGGTTGAGGCACCCTGGCTTCCAGGGGGCCTATGGTATTTTTCCAACGGTACATGTTGTGAAGGCCGTTGCCGTGGGCCACGCAGCCACCTGGGAAACGAACGAAGCGGGGGTGAAGGTCGGCGATGACCTGGGCTAGGTCGGCTCTTAGACCATTGCGACGTCCCTTGAAGGTGTTGACCGGAAAAAGCGACACCATGTCAAGATGAACAGTGCCCGGTTTTTCCAACGCTACTTCCAGACGTCCCTTGGTGAGGGTTTTACCGGCTTTCAGCGTGAGGGTCTGTTGCTTCCAGGCATCGTTGAGATTTTTGGTGACGGCTTGTGCCACCACATTGCCTTGCTCATCGAGCAAGCTCACCTTAAGTTTGCCTTTGTAGCCTTTTGCTGCCCTGGCAAAGAGGGAGAACCGATAGCTTTCGCCCTGCTTGATTGCGATGCCGTCAAAGCCTTCGTTAACCAGCCCGACGCCGGCTGAGGTAGCCTCCAATACGGCATAATGCTTATTATTGGTATGAATGGGCTTGACCGTGTCGATGGTGAAAGAACCGCTGGTTTTGTTGAGCGTCCAGGCTGTCTGACTGTTCCAACCTCTGTGATCGGCAGGCGTGTATTCAAAGCCCCTGTTTTGAACGAGCTCGGCATACAAACCACCGTCGGCCGCATAGCTGATGTCTTCAAAGAAGATGCCCATCAGTTGGTCACTGATGGCTTTTCCACGGTTGGCGTCCACTGTGACGGTCACCTCAAGTGGCTTCAGCTGGGCGAAACGCGTGGCATCGTCGGTGATGCGTTCGGCATGGAGATTGCTTTTGAAATTGCTGGCTTGCCAGGATGTCAGCAGGTTGCTTATGGTGGTCCAGGCTACTTTGTGCACGGTACCTGTTTGAGCTTCACCCCTGATGGTGACGGTTTGACGTGCATCGGCGCGTTGAGCGGCTCCGGCTACTTTGGCAGGCGTGTAAGTCTTGAAATCGGATGTTGTGCTGTACCAGGCTTTGCCGTCGGTCAGCCAACTGAGGGTGTACGTATTGCCTGAACGGCTGATGGTGGGCAGTAAACACTGGCCTGAAGCAACTTCTGGATAACGTTGCACTTTCCAGTATGTCAGGTCTTTAGAAGTTGTGTGGGCAATCACGGGATCCTGCTCATTTACGCTCCAGACACTGTGCCAGGTGCCCTCTTGGTCAAGGTAGAGATAGGGAGTCAACATGCGCTTCTGAGATCCCCAGGCGCCATAGTCACATCCCATCCAGCGGTATTCGGGGCCGATGGATTGCCAATCTTGCCCATTGGTGCTCCAGGCATAATGAAGGCCGTTGTGTCCTGCGTTTTTGGTGGTGGCGTAGGCAAACAGGTAAGCCGAGTCGGGTTCATTGCCCAAGAGGGGCATCAGGCTCAGCCAGACCAATAAGCCGGCTGTCAACAATTTTTTCATGCGTAGGGTGTTTTTAGGAATTTAGCCGTCAAATATACAAAAAACCGCCCAAACCCCTACCTTTGCAACCCCTTGCAACAGGACAATAATACTATAATAGTTAACTCTCTAACGTCAACGAACTTGCCATGGCTTTTCTCCATTTTCCCGCCGAATGGGCACCGCAATCAGCCGTACAATTGACCTGGCCCCACAAGGGCACTGATTGGGCCGACAACCTTGAAGAGGTGTTGCCCTGCTTTAATGAGCTGGCCAAAGCCATTTTGGACCGTCAGGATTTGATCGTGGTCTGTGCCGACCCTGCCGAGGTCAGGACTCAACTGGGCACCGTCGATGAAAGTCGCCTTCACCTGGTGAAACTGCCTTCCAACGATACCTGGGCCAGGGACCATGGCGCTATTTCCGTTTTCTCCGATAATAAGCCAGTATTGTTGGATTTCAAGTTCAACGGCTGGGGTGAAAAATTCAGGGCCGATCTCGATAACCAGCTAAGCAAGGCGCTTTTCGAAGCCGGTTTGTTTGCCCCGACGGTCACCTTAAAAAATGAACTCGATTTCGTGTTGGAAGGTGGCAGCATCGAAAGCGATGGTCAAGGTACCCTACTGACCACAGCCCAATGCCTGCTGGCCCCTCACCGCAACCAGCCCATGGATGAGGCCGCTATCGAAGCCAGGTTGAAAACCAGCCTGGGTGTAGATAGGGTGTTGTGGCTTCGCGATGGCTACCTGGCCGGCGATGATACCGACGGACATATCGACATGTTGGCCCGTTTTTGTGATCCCTCGACCATAGCCTACGTGGCACCGCCCACCTGGGAGGATGAACACCAGGCTGCACTAAGCGCCATGGAAGTCAGCCTCAAAGCCTTCACCACCAAAGAGGGACAACCTTACCGCCTCATCCCACTGCCCATGGCTACACCCGTTTACGATGGTGATGAACGCCTACCGGCCAGCTATGCCAACTTTCTGATCATCAATGGGGCTGTTTTGTTGCCCGTATATGGCTTACCTACCGATGAGGCCGCCATCAACCAATTGAAGATTGCCTTCCCTGATCGCGCCATTGTGCCCATTGCTTGTAGCCCCTTGATCAAGCAGCACGGTTCCCTGCATTGCCTGACCATGCAATACCCGGACGGATTCCTCCTCAAGCACTGAATCCAACGGATGGTCACCATCCAACCAGAGGAAAGCTATGAAGGCCATCCTCCCGGACAGCCTTCAGCGCAACAATAAACAAAAAGTGAAAAGAAACGAAAAAGCGTTCAATGCCTTCGCGTTGTGATTATAATGCCAGTGGTTCCCCCTTGTAAAAGTCCAGGATTTTAACGCTGAACAGGTAGTTGTATTTGGCTTGAAGGAGGTTGGACCGGGATAAAGCCAGTTTGGTACGTGCTTCGTCGTATTCGTAGGCAGTCGCCCTGGCGTTGTTGAACTTTTCTTCAGTAAAACGGAAGGCTATCTCCGACTGCAGCACAGATTCGTTGGAAGCCCTGAAGCGCTCCATGGCTGTGCTGGCATTGAACCAGGCTTGCTGGATTTCCTTGTACAATGTCTTTTTGCTATTTTCCAGATCCAGTTCAGCGCTTCGAATGGCTAATTTGGCCGATTTCACCGAGTTGCTGGTTTCAAATCGGTTGAAGAGGGGCACACTCAAACTAACATTGATAGACGTTCTGGCATTTTTCGATAACTGATCGGCCAGGCTCATGTTGCCTCCGTAATAACCATTGCCGTAACTGGCACCCAAGGAAAGACTGGGATAATACCCGCCTTCAGCCACTTTCAGTTGCCGTTCGTTTTGTTCCAAACGTATTTGTGAGGCTTTGACAACAGGTTTAATGCCCACCGCCAAGCTGTAAATGTCATCGGCCGGGGTCAGCTGCAGCCCCAAAGCGGCAACGTCAAAGTTAGGTACGACAATGTCAAAAGCTTCCCAATCTTCCAGTTCGATGAGTTGAGCCAGATCGAGTAAGGCCATTTTGAGGTTACTTTGGGCCTTGGATGTTTCCAGTTGGTTGTTGGCGTACAAGGCTTTGATTTCAGAGACTTGACCTTCCGGGATTTTGCCCAGGGCTGCCATGCTTTGGTAGCGGTCCAATTGTTGTAGCGACAGGACTTCCTGGTCTTTGGCCAATTGCAGCAATTCCTTGTTGAACAAGACTTGCAGATAGGCTGAAGCGATGGTCACAGAAAGGCTTTCCCTGGCTTTCTTCAAATCTTCCATCGATGCTTTGAGGTTGAGTTCCTGTGCCTTGATGGTATTGCTGATTTGAAAGCCGTTGAATAGAGGCATATTGGCAGACAAACCTCCCGAATAACTTTGGGAATTACCATATTCATAATAGCCTTGGTTGTTCATGGATTGACCGAAACTGCTAGCTGCCGAGGCTGAAGCATAGACACTAGGGAGGCGTTGATTCTTAGCCTTGTCAAGGTTGATACCCTGATTCTCACGGTTCAGATCGGCCTGTTGCAGGCTGACGTTCTGCTTCAATGCATGGTCGATGCATTGTTCCAGGGTCCAGGCGCCTTGGGCGGAAAGGCTGGCGCTTATACCCAGGCTGGTCACTAGGAAAAATAAAAGGTGTTTCATATGCGATTGATTGATCAACAGTCGTTGTGCAAAGATAGGAAAATGTAATAATAAAGTTAATAAATCAGTTTACGATTTTTTGGCTTTCGGGTCGATGGCGGCTCCTCTGATTTTTTCGTTCAGTTTCAAGCCGTCGGTCACTTCGATGTTGATGCCGTCAGACAGGCCTGTGGTGATTTTGCGGCGGGTGAAGGTCTGCGGGGTTTCCGTTGCCAGTACTTGAACAAAGGCTGTATCTTTGTCGAATTCAATGGCGCTTTCGGGGATGGTGAGTACATCTTTGGCGCTGCTCAAAACGATTTCTGCGTTCGCACTGTAACCGGCCCTGACAAATACATCCTTTGGAATTTTTGCAGCCGCCTTGATTTCAAACATGATCGCACCGCTTTCTTCCGTGCCCTTGGGAGAGATATACTCCAGTGTGGCGTCGAAGGATTGGTTGTTCAAGGCACCCACGGTCAACATCAAAGGCATTCCTTCCTTGATGCGGCCCACTTCGGTTTCGTCCACCTTACCCACGAAGAGCATGTCGCTCATATCGGCCACCGTAGCAATGGTGGTGCCGTCGTTGAAACTGTTGGACTGAATCACCGAATTACCCACTTTGACAGGAATGTCCAGAATCATACCCGTAATGGTGGAGCGAATCAAGGTGTTGCTCTGTTGGTTGTCCTTTTTGGTCATACCGTTACGGGTGATGTCCAGGTTGTTGACAGCCGCTTCGTACTCTTCCTGCGTGGAACGAAGGGTCAGTTTGGCCTTTTCGTATTCCTCCTGAGAGATGACCTGCTTTTTGTACAGTTCCTCTTGCCTGGCAAACGTCTTTTTTTCCTGTTCAAGCGTGATGCCGGCTACATTAACCCTCGATTCGGCCGCATTCAGGCTGTTCATGTCGGGGATGACTTTGATGCGGGCGATGATTTCGTCTTTCTTGACGGTTTCGCCGGCTTCCTTGAGCAATTCAGCGATGATGCCCGAAATCTGTGGCTTGATCAGGATTTCATTACGCGCTTCCACCTTACCGGTGGCAACGGTTTTTTTCTCAATACTGCCTGTTTGGACAGTGATGAGTTCGTAGGTTGTTACGACAGGCTTGGATTTGTTCCAGAGGAAAACAAAGGTGCCTCCGACAATGGCCACCAGGATGACGAGCAAAAAGATGCGGAAAAAAGTTTTCATGTGGTTGATGTGTTATATTGATTATTCTTCGCTCAAGGCTTCGATTGGTTTGATTTGCATGGCGCGCCAGGCAGGCAGGAGACCGGCCAACATACCCATTGCCACCAGGATGAACGAGGCGGCCAGGGCCACGTCGAAACGGATGATGATGTTACGTAGGAAGATGTCAT
>Ga0123334_1004839_pt1 | contig 13392 bp, 10 predicted proteins | sample BiotimSIPDNA_FD_89706 | JGI IMG/M metagenome (GOLD analysis project Ga0123334, IMG submission 89706) | Anaerobic biogas reactor microbial communites from Washington, USA - Biogas_R1 time_0 SIP DNA | ecosystem: Engineered > Bioreactor > Anaerobic > Unclassified | place: Washington, USA... | reverse complement strand
TTGGGATACTTAGGGCTGAGTTTCGGCGGGATACTGGAAAAGACAGGATGCTTAGAGGCACTGTTGAACAAAATGGCGGCGTCAACGAGAAATGTGAGAAATCTTATCATTACTCATGTGTTCTCTGCAATTTTAGTCAACATGATCTCAGCCAGCCAGTATGTGGCCATCCTCATCCCGGGCAGAATGTATCTTCCTGCTTATGACAAGCTGGGCATCAAGAGAATGGTCGCTTCAAGAACCTGTGAAGACGCGGCGACTGTAACCTCACCTCTGGTACCCTGGGGACTTTGCGGTGTGTACTTCACCGGTACGTTGGGAGTCGCCACGCTGGATTATCTGCCTTATACCTTCCTGGCGCTCTTAGTTCCTGTAATTGCGATCTTGTATGCGATCACCGGAAAGTTCGTATGGCCGAATACTCCGGAAATGCAAGCAGAAATCGATGCACAGCGTGCAGCTGAGAACAAACAGGTGGCTGAACTATAGCAGGATCAGGGTGCCGTCGATTATAAACGAGTGATTTGAAGGGAAGCAGCATTATGATAAAACAAAAGGAAGCGCTGGAACTGGTGAAGAAGCTTATCTCCATAAAGAGCCCTTACTTTGAAGAAGACCAAATCATGGAATTTGTAGAGGACTGGTTTCAGGCCAACGGGATGATGGCTCATATACATAATTATCATGAGGAGAAGGTTACAGGCTTTAAGGGTAAGAATGTGATTGTGGAGTTGCAGGGAAGCAAACCCGGACCCTTTATCTGCATCAATGGTCACCTGGACACAGTCAAGTTGTGCAACGGATGGACGATGGATCCCTATGCTGGTTATGTAGACGGAGACCGGATCTATGGTGTAGGTGCTTTGGATATGAAGTCAGGGTGCGCGGCTACTATGCTGGCACTAAAGGCCTTTTCAGAAGAACATAAGGATTTCAAAGGCAGGATCATTTCCACTTACGTATCCTCTGAAGAGGGCCCCTATGGCATGGGAACTAACGCACTCATTGAAGAGGGTTACCTTAAGGATGTGGATTTCTCTATAGTGACTGAGCCCTCTGCCGGTTTCGTTGGAAAGCCCTTTCCTACAGTCTGTCTCGGCGCCAGAGGGGGATATGGTCTGGAGATCGAATTCTTCGGGAAGTCAGCCCATGCAGCCTTGCCCAAAAGTGGGATCAGCGCCGCTCTGGATGCGGCAAAAGTAGTTTGTGAACTGGAGAATGTAGATTACATCGCTGACGAACATCTGGGAACAGGTGCCGCCTGTGTCGTTGCCATTGAATGCGACGGTGGTGCATGCAGCGTACCGGATTATGCAAGGGTACAGTTGTTCTGGCATATCGTAGTCGGAGAGAACGAAGAGACCATCGTCCGGGAAATCGAAAAAGCAATCGAACGGGCCAGCATCCAATGTACATACAAGATCAATTTCAGAGAGGCTCCCAGTGAAGGGTCGAAAGGCTTCATGCCTTATACCGTAGAAGAGGATGAACCTTATGTAAAGTCCTTCATCGACTCCGTGAAGAAAGTGAGCGGTGAAGAGCCTGCGAGGGAATACTTCCAAAGCATCGGAGATTTTAATTACCTGGGTACACGCATAGGTGCGCCGGTGGTCCTGTTTGGCCCAGAAGGAGAGAACTTCCACAGTCACGACGAATACGCCACCATATCCTCTGTAGTGAAAACAGCAGAAGTGATCTACGACTTCTTAAAGAACCAGTTAACGTAGATGATCATTAAACAAAAGGCCGGACTCTACGGATCCGGCCTTTTATCTGTAGATTTGATATTTGGAAAAAAGCGAGGTACAATGAAAGAAACTGCTGTTCACTGCAGTAAAATTAACAGATGAGGGTATCATGAAAAAAGATCTGCCAACCTTGATTTTCAATGGAAAATGCCTGTCTATGGTGGACGGTATTGAATATGATTGGATCGTTGTCACCGATGAAAAGATAAGCGATGCAGGCTCGGGGGACGAGTATAAAAAATATCTGCAGAAAGCTGATACTATCATCGATGCCAAGGGGGGCACAGTGCTTCCGGGATTTATAGACAGTCATTTTCATGTGGTCCAGGCTGCCTTAAACTCCAGAAGTCTGGATTTAAGCAAAGCCAGATCTTTTCGCGATATTGGCGCTTTAGTATCCGAAGCGGCAAAGGCTTCGCCGAAAAAAAATATTCGCGGTATCGGCCTTGACGCTCAGAATTTAAAGGAAGCCCGACTTCCCGATCGCACCGTTATCGATAAATATTGCAAGGACGCTCCTGTCTTTATCAATAGTGTAGAATATCAGACCAGTGTTCTGAACACTTATGCTCTATTGTACTACAAAATACCTTTTACCCTGGAAGGGATCGACTTCGACGAAAACCAGGTGCCTACCGGTATCATCACCCATTACGCAAACGTCCTCCTTCGTGAAAACGTGTTAAGGTCCATTCCCAACTCCACCAGAATGGAGACGGTCAACGAGTTCCTGGACTCTGTTGTACAGAAGGGAATCACCACGGTCAACGCCATGGAAGGCGGACGCCTTTACTGTGATAAGGATGCTGAATTCATCTACGAATCCACCGGCAAACTAGCTATTGACATCGCTCTTTTCTATTCCACTATGGACATAATGAAAATCAAGGAAATGCAGCTTTCCCGGATCGGTGGATGCCTCTATGTGGACGGTACCTTCGGGGCCAGAACCTCTGCCCTTTCTTTTGAGTACAACGACTGCCCCGGCAATGTGGGCGGACTGAATTTCACGCAAAAGGAGATGAACCAATTTGTTCGGGAATGCTACGCAAATAAACTGCAGCTAGCACTTTATACTATAGGGGATCGTGCTATCGAACAGGCGCTTACTGCTCATGAATACGCTTTGGATAAGACGGGAAATACAGGGCTGCGCCACAGGTTGGAGCATGTGGAACTTCCTACTCTGGACCATATCCGACGTGCAAAGAAGCTGGGACTGGTCTTTTCCATGAGCCCTACTTACGAATATATTTGGGGCGGCCCGGATAAGTTGTATCATGAACGGCTGGGAGAAAACTACAAAAGGACGAATCCTTTCAACCAGATCATTCGGGAGGGAGTAGTGATCTGCGGGGGATCCGATTGTGATGTGACGCCGGCAGACCCGCTTCTGGGTATTCATTCCGCAGTGAACCATCCAGTAGAAGCCCATCGCGTTTCAGTGTATGAAGCTATAAAGATGTTTACATGCAACGGCGCCTATAGCATTTTTGAAGAAGAAAAAAAGGGCACATTAGAAGTGGGTAAACTGGCGGATATGGTCATACTGGACAGAGATATTCTGTCTACTAAAGCTAATAAAATAAAAGACATCAAGGTAATGACCACGATTAAGAGCGGACGAATCCTGTATAACAAGCTAAGTTGATAAGGAACGATGCCATGTTATCGATCAATATGCTGGGGCAAGTGAATATCAGTTATAACGGTGTGAGCATCGCGGACAGACTCAGCACAAAGCTGGTTGCCATGATCTGTCTCCTCGTTTTGAATTCCGATCGGGAGATGAGCAGAGAAAGATTGTCAGCCTATCTTTGGCCGGATAGCGATGAAGAAGCCGCTAGGTACAACATGCGTTATAACTTGTGGAAGGTAAAGAAGCTGATTCCTTCAGATGCAAAGGGTCAGAGTTTTATTCTGGTCTCCAAGGACAGCTGCCGGATCAACCAGCAGTATAAGTTTCAATGCGACAAATTGTGCATCGATAGTTACGATTCTCATGGTCAGAAGTCAATAGAAAAGCTTCTTCAACTGAAAGAATTGTTTAAAGGGGACTTTCTCGAAGGCTTCTATTTGAAAAACTGCAATGAGTTCAATGAGATCATTCTTTTTGAACGTGTGGTGTGTCAGACCAAACACATCGAGATCATGAAACAGCTTGCTCAGCTCTATGAAGAAGAAGACCGGAGCGAAGAGGAGCTGCAGATCCTCCATGAGATGACAGCCATGGAGCCATATAACGAAAACTTTGCATGCCGTATTTTAAGTATCTATAAGAAGACAGGAAATCGAGCTGCAGCAATCAACTACTACAAGGAGTTTGAGTCAAAACTGCGCCGTGAACTGAATATCGCTCCAAACAACGATCTGAAGCTTCTGTATCGGGAAGTTACGGAAGATCCTTGCGGTAAGGAGGATGGCTATCCTAATAAGGTTACGGGAGAAAAGAAAAAGCTTGTAATAAAAAGTCGCTGCATGAAAGATGTGGACTATTTTTGGGCTGCAGAGGTGGTTGGGGCATTGCTCAGGGATGCCGACCAGAAGTATCTTATGGAGCTCAATTTGAACTATATTTTAGACTTAAGTTATATCCAGAATGAGTTATTGTTATCTTACGAGAAACATGTTTCAAAAGAGCACAGGGAAGTCGGGCAAGTGCCTGCGGTGCGTATCGTAAACGCATTTCTGAAGTTCCTCAGCCATGCCTGTGCGATCTATAAACTTGATATTCATATCGACAACTTCGGGGATATGGATTCCTCTTCTGCAAAGATCTTAAAGCACATAGAAGCATGTGCGTCAGGCAGTATACATATCTGTAAGTGATAACCTGTCTACTTCTATTAATTGACACAGGCTTCTTTCAGGATCCCAAGACTTACTTTTATTTACGGATAAATAGAGTTATAATATCAGTGCTATGAGTTTTTCAAAAAGTGCCGCTGCTTGATTGACGGTGCTTGCCTGAGATCGGTAAATCGGTAAGGGTAGTTTTAGTAAAGGAGAAACGAGCATATGAAAGCATTGGTGAAAAAGTACCGGGAACCCGGTATTTGGATGGAAGAAGTTCCGATTCCTGAAATAGGGATCAACGATGTGCTGATCAAGATAAAGAAAACGTCCATCTGCGGTACCGACATTCATATCTATAATTGGGACCAATGGTCGCAGGAGACAATACCGGTTCCAATGACCATCGGTCATGAGTTTGTCGGCGAGGTGGTGAAGATAGGAGAAAATGTGCAGGATGTTGAAATCGGCGAAATAGTTTCCGGAGAAGGACATCTGGTTTGCGGCCGATGTCGTAACTGCCTGGCCGGAAGGCGACATCTATGCATGAACACCAGTGGGGTAGGGGTTAATCGTCCCGGAGCCTTTGCAAACTACCTGTCGATCCCTGTGAGCAATGTATGGCACTGCGATCCGAAGATACCTTTGGAGGTTCTCAGCTGCTTTGATCCTTTTGGTAATGCAGTGCATACGGCGTTGAGCTTTGACGTGCTGGGAGAGGATGTGCTGATCACCGGCGCCGGGCCCATCGGTATCATGGCTGCTGCTGTGGCCAGACATGCCGGCGCCCGCTACGTGGTGGTCACCGATGTTAATGACTACCGGCTTGAGCTGGCACGAAAAATGGGTGCTACCCGTGCAATCAATGTGAAAGAAACCAGCATTGAAGAAACCTTCCGCGAGTTGGGTATGAAAGAAGGCTTTGATGTAGGCCTGGAGATGTCCGGCAATGCCAAGGCTTTTGACAGCATGATCCGCAATATGTGTCATGGTGGCAAGATTGCAGTTTTGGGTATTCAACAGCCGGGCAGCACAACCGATTGGAATACCATTGTTTTCAACGGACTGACGGTCAAGGGGATATATGGCCGCGAAATGTATGAGACCTGGTATAAAATGACGGCTATGATCCAGTCCGGGCTGGATATTTCACCGATCATTACCCACCAGTATCACTACACCGAATACGAAGAAGCATTTCAGGTAATGGCTTCCGGGCGATCGGGAAAAGTCATCCTGGATTGGGAAGATTAGAAAATGAAAGGAGAGGCAAAATGCTGACACCTAAAGATAGAAACCACTACGAATCCATCCTTTCCGGTATCAAGGAAAAGGGCTTATGGAAGAACGAACGGATCCTGGCCGGGCCGCAACAATCCCGGATCGAGACGATAAATGAAAAAGACATAGTGAACATGTGTGCAAACAATTACCTGGGGTTGTCCAACCATCCCCGGGTCATCGCTGCGGCCAAAGAAAGCTATGACAAATGGGGCTATGGTTTATCATCCGTACGCTTTATCTGTGGAACACAATCCGTTCACAAGCAATTGGAGCAGAGCATTTCTGATTTTCTTGGGATGGAAGATACGATTTTATATTCATCATGCTTTGATGCTAACGGGGGTCTGTTCGAAGTTCTGTTATCCGATGAAGATACAATCATCAGCGATGAACTGAATCATGCCAGCATCATTGATGGCATACGACTGTGTAAAGCAAAGAAGCTGGTTTACAAGAATAATAATATGGACGACCTGGAGGATAAGCTCAAACAGCGCCAGCCTGACGGAATCACGCTGATTGCTACCGATGGTGTGTTTTCCATGGACGGTATAATAGCCAATCTTGCGGGTATTTGCGATCTGGCTGAAAAATACGGTGCACTGGTCATGGTCGACGACAGTCATGCGGTTGGATTTATGGGAAAGACCGGACGTGGCACACATGAGCATTGTGAGGTAATGGGCAGAGTTGATATCATCACAGGAACCTTGGGAAAAGCCCTGGGAGGGGCCAGTGGAGGATATACCAGTTCTAGGCGGGAAATAGTGGATTTATTGCGTCAACGCAGCCGGCCTTATCTTTTCTCAAACACTCTGGCACCGGCTATCGCTTCTGCTTCAATAGAAGTGTTATCCATGCTCAAGGAATCCACCTCTTATCGTGACCGCTTAGAAGAAAATACGAGGTACTTCCGCAACGGTATGGAGAAAATCGGGTTTACCATCATTCCCGGAGAACATCCAATCGTTCCGGTCATGCTGGGAGATGCGACACTGTCTCAGAAGATGGCCGACTACCTCCTTACGCAAGGCATCTATGTCATCGGGTTTTTCTTTCCTGTCGTTCCCGAAGGAAAAGCCAGGATACGGACGCAGATATCGGCAGCCCATACCAGAGAGGATCTGGACCGGGCATTAGAAGCCTTTGAAAAGGCTTACCGGCATTTTAAGGCAGAATAATGGCTGCAAGGGACGTCGCCTGCCACCCTTTACTTTTATGTCGCGATTCTGCTATAATAAGAAGATTAATTAATTACCACTGCTTAAGGAACCGGTACTGTATGAGGACAAGAAGACAGCAAAATAACAAAACAATAATCTTACTGATGGTGCTTATACTCAATATCATTTTGATTACCGGATGCTCCACCTTTGACAATTTTTCTGAGGCCTTCCTGCGCGAGGACACGGTTGAAGACAATACTGTGCGGATCGGTGTATTCGAGCCCCTTTCCGGAAGTGACGAAGAGGGAGGAAAGCTTGAAGTGATGGGGATAGAGCTTGCTCATAAGCTATATCCCACCGTACTTGGTAAAGATATAGAATTGATCTACGCGGATAACAAATCCGAAATCGCACTGGCAGAGTCCGCGGCTCAAAAACTAATTGACAAAAAAGTGGATATAGTGCTTGGCAGTTACGGAAATACTCTCAGTCTGGCAGGAGGTGAGTACTTCCATAAGGCCAGGATACCTGCCATTGCCATAACCGGTACGAATCCCCTTGTAACGAAGGGAAACCCCTACTATTTTCGGATCAGTATCGTGGACTCCTTTCAGGGAGTTATGGCTGCTAAATACGTTTACAGTGAATTGGGCTTAACTGAGGCTACGATTCTGAAGCAGGCTGAGAACGATTACGGAGCCGCACTATCCCAGCAATTCTCGGACAAGTTGATCTCTCTCAGTGAAAATGAGAAATCGATACTTGCTACCATAGAGTATCATGCGGATACGACGGATTATGAAAAGGAGTTGACTCGTGTAAAGGCATCCGGGGCAGAAGTTGTGTACTTGCCCTGTCCGGCGGAAGAGGGAGCAGAAATCATCAAGCAGGCCAGAAAGCTCAATGTGGACGCCTTATTCATCGGCACAGATCTATGGCACGAAGATGTCTTCCTACAGCAGGGCGGAGATGCTGTTGAGGGAACAGTATTCACAACCTATTTCGATGCAGAGTCAACGGTTACTGAAAGAACCGAGGAGTTTATTACCGCATACCGGGCAGAATATGGTGAGGAAGCGATTCCCGACAGCGCCACGGCATTAGGGTATGACGCCTACCTACTGGCTCTTTCTGCCATTGAAAGACAGGCGGAACTGTTAAGGCTTGCTGAACAGGATCCGGAGGGAGTAAAAAGCAACACACTCCGGGATGTTCTTGCTTCTACAAGAGAGTTCGTCGGAGCAACAGGAAGCGTCAGCTTTGATGAGGACGGAGACCCGATCAAGCCTGTTGTCATGATAACCGTAGATAAGGGGAAGTTTGAGCATAAGTTTACCGTTCAGCCGGAATGGGTTACATCAGAAGAAACAACCGAATCGTAAACAATGTAAAAGGATACACCTTTTACAATAAGAAAGGATATATATTATGGAAGAAAATCTCAGAACAGCGATTGAAAACATCAGACCTTTTTTACAGAGAGACGGAGGCGACGTAGAGTTTGTCGCTTACACGGAAGATAAAATTGTACAAGTGAGACTCCAGGGTGCTTGTAAAGGATGTCCTCATTCCCAGATGACTATTAAAGGCGGCATCGAGCGGATCCTGAAAGAGCAATACCCGGAAATCGCGGGAGTAGAAGCCGTATAGGCGGAAAAAGATATTATGATTCCTACAATACAAACGAGGCAGGGAAGAAGAGGAGCAGCTAAGCGAGAACAAAGGCGAAACCGCATCCTCCTTGTTTCATTGGTGGCGGTGATCATTGCGCTTGGTGCTATTTTCATTCCCCCCATACTGGAGGCAGGAGATGGAGTTATTCCGGGCAGTCCCGGGGGGCCGGAGACACCGGTACCGGTATTGCTCTCGCCCATTGAGCTTTCCATAGTATGTGTGGGAGATGTTATGGTACATAAGTCCCAGATTGCCAGCCAATATGACCACAGTACCGGTACTTACAACTACGATAACAACTTCCAATATGTAAAAAAGTATATAGAGGCAGCGGACCTGGCTCTCTGCAATGTGGAGACTACCTTTGCAGGAGGGACCCCGACGGGATATCCTTCTTTCAATGCACCGGATGCTCTGGCATATTCCCTTGCAGATGCAGGTTTTGATGTTGGACTGACCAGCAACAATCATCTTTATGACAAGGGCCTGTCCGGTATAAAGCGTACATTAAGGATCCTTCGGAAAGCGGGGCTTGCTACGGCAGGGACCAGGCTTCCCTGGGAGAGAAACTATGCCTTAATGGATGTGAAGGGCGTAAAGGTCGCCATTATATCCTATACCTATGAGACACCCAGCAACGGCGGACGCTCTACCATCAATGGAGTTATCCTTTCAGATGAAGCGAAAGCGGTGATCAACAGTTTCAACTACGAGGTTCTCGACGAGGACTTAAAAAAAGTTGCAGCAACCATCGAAGATGCAAGGGAGGACGGAGCAGACATTGTAGTCTGCTACTACCATTGGGGCGAGGAGTATCAGAGAAGCCCCAACCTCTGGCAGGAATACATCGCCAAGGAGACAGTGGCCATGGGAGCGGATATTATTTTTGCTTCTCATCCTCATGTGCTTCAGGCTGTGGAAATATTAAAAGATGAAGAAACCGGAAGGGAAGTCCCAGTTTTTTATTCCATGGGCAACTTCCTGTCCAACCAGAGAGCGGAGACACTTAATAACCGCTATACAGAACAGGGAATGATAGCTAGGGTCAACGTGCAATACGACAGCGCGACAGAAAAGGTAACTCTTTTAGGCACGGATGCCATGCGGACCTGGCTGGATAAGTACAGATCCGGCGGAAAAGATGTTTATGCCATTGTGCCCCTGGATAACGATTTAGAAGAAAATGAGGCTCTGAAGGCATCCGGTCATTTGCACCGGGCCAGGCAAGCCGCTGATGATGTAGAAGCTGTCCTGGGCAGCGACTATATTTGGAGATAGGAGTGAGTAATATGGCCAATTCAGTACAACCCGTAAGGGGTACCAGGGATTATCTCCCTGAAGAAGTAAGAGTCAGAGATGCCATCAAATCGATCATTTTAAGGAGCTATGAGAACAATGGATTCTCCAAGATACAGACTCCGATGATCGAAGACATTGACCGCCTGGACAAAAGCGACGGCGGAGAAAACCTGAATATGATTTTCAGGATCCTAAAAAGGGGACAGAAACTTGATTTGACCAAGGAAGGTCTCACGGAAAAGGATCTTGTGGACAGTGGTCTGCGTTTTGATCTGACGCTGCCCCTGAGCAGATACTATGCCAACAACAGAGCACACTTGCGGACCCCCTTTAAGGTGATCCAGATCGGGCAGGTTTTTCGTGCCGAAAGGCCGCAGAAGGGCAGATTAAGACAGTTCTACCAGTGCGATATCGATATCATTGGAGATGCTTCGCCGGAAGCGGAGATCGAGCTGATCCACACAACGGCAAAAACTCTCATGGAGCTCGGCTTTGATGATTTCACAGTGCGGATCAACGATCGCCGGATCCTTTTTGACATGATCGAGTTTGCAGGATTCCCCAAGGAAGAGGTCCTTTCTGTCTGCATCACATTTGATAAGCTGGACAAAATCGGTGTAGACGGAGTCAAGGAAGAACTATTGGAAAAAGGATATACGCCTTCGGTCATTGAACGCTTTGTAGAAGCTATCGATACAAACCGGGATATGGGAGTATCTGCTATGGCTGATTACTGCTCCGACCAGAAGGTGATCGAGCAGCTGGGGTACATCATTGACAGCGTGAAGCAACTTGGCAAGGACAAATACAAGATTGAATACGATAAATCTCTGGTTCGCGGCATGGGCTATTATACAGGTACCATTTTCGAAATAGTCAGCCCCAAATTCAAGAGCTCCATTGCCGGCGGTGGCCGATACGATAAGATGATTGGTAATCTGATCGGTGAGGATATCCCGGCGGTTGGCTTTTCCATCGGCTTTGAGAGGATTGCGGAAATCCTTCTGAGCAGCGAGGATATGAAGTTCAGGTTCCCTGAGAAGAGGTTGGCACTCCTCTACGAGAAGGGGGACAATTTTGTAGAGGTTTTGGAGAAGGCCGACGAGCTACGCGGTAAGGGATATGATGTATGCACTCTCGTCAAGGCTAAGAAGCTCGGGAAGCAGCTGTCGTCTCTTTCGGCAGAGGGATATGAGTCGGCGTTTATCTTTGGTCAGGAAGAGATAAAGGATCTGAAGACAGAAGATCAATAAATATACTGTTACGTAATTGTTATCGGCCTCATGTACGAATGATAGGAATATCTCCTCGGAAACCGACGGCATTTTGATACGCTTTTCAAATCAGCGCCTATCGTTCGTACATACCGATATTCGGCCGGGAACAGTTTAATCAAAATTGACTGAGAACAGGAGTAAGAGATGGGACATTTGGATAGGATCGATAGCTATCGGGAGGATATGATAAGGGACCTGCAGGGTTTGATTGCGATACCCGGAGTTGCAGGCGATCCTCAGGGTGATATGCCTTTTGGAGAGGATGTACACCGTGCCTTCTTATACATGCTGGATCTTGGAAAGAAGGCAGGCTTTGAGACTCTGAATGTGGACAACTACGGCGGCCACATTGAATTCGGAGGTTATCTGATCGACGAGGAAGGAAATCCAGCAGGAAGGACAGACCAGGCCATGGGGATCCTGACCCATTTGGATGTGGTGCCTGCGGGTACAGACTGGGATTATCCTCCCTTTGAAGGTCGTGTGGTGGATGGGCGGATCTATGGCCGTGGCACCACGGATAACAAAGGTCCCACTATCGCTGCTTTTTATGCTATGAAAGCCCTCAAGGAAGAAGGGTTTATGCCCAAAAAGAGGGTGAGACTGATCCTTGGACTGGATGAGGAAGCAGGAACGGGATGGAAGGGCATGGAAGCCTATTTTTCCAAAGTGAAAAAGCCTTTGTTTGGTTTTACCCCCGATGCAGAATTTCCTGCCATTCATGCAGAAATGGGCATATTGATTTTTGAGCTTGTAAAGAAGATAGGAAAGAGCAGGAACAAGGGTGTTGAGCTCCGGAGCCTCACAGGCGGAAATGCTGCCAACATGGTGGCGGACCACGCCAGGGCGGTGCTCCGTGCAGATTCCTATGAAGATATCAAGAATCGCCTGGAAGAGTATCGAAGGGAAACAGGCTATAAGCTGGCTTCTAAAGGCATTGGCAAGAGCCTGGAGATCACTGCTTCCGGAGTATCATCCCATGGTGCAAGACCTGAAAAAGGCCTCAACGCCATTTCCGTTCTCATGGGTTTTCTTGGGACATTGGATATCGTGAATGAGGATATAGCAGATTTTATTGATTTCTATAATACCTGCATAGCTTTTGATCTTCACGGAGAAAGGATCGGATGCGACCTTTCCGATGAAATATCAGGCAAACTCATCTTCAACGTAGGCATTGTCCACCTGGATCAGGAAGTGGCCAAGCTGACCGTCAATATTCGTTATCCCGTCACTCTGAATGAAGAGGTAGTCTATAGCGGTATGATGCCGCATCTTGATAAATATGATCTTGGAGTAGTTAAGCTCAATCATCAGGCATCCATCTACGTTCCTCTGGAGGATCCCCTGATCCGGACGCTGATGGATGTTTACCGGAAACACACGGGTGATGCGGAAAGTCAGGCTCTCGTCATCGGAGGAGGGACCTATGCCCGCTCCATGGAGAATGCAGTGGCTTTCGGAATGACATTCCCCGGAGAACCGGAGCTGGCCCATCAAAAAAATGAGTATGTCCTCATAGAAAGCCTGATAAAAGCCACGAAGATATTTGCTGACAGCATCTACGAGTTAACAAAGTAGAAAAGGCAACAATTTTATATCTCCCAGTAACAAGATTCATGTGGAGGAAATCATGAAGTTTAAGGCAGAGATTTTTTCACAGGAAGAGATTGAACTCGTCCATCGAAAGACTATGGAGTTACTCGAAAAGACCGGCGTATCCATCAAGAGTAAGAAGGCATTCCGGTTGCTAGCGGAAGCCGGTGCGAAAGTTGACGAAGAAACGCAGAGAGTGTATCTGACGGAGGATCGTGTTATGGAAGCCGTCAGGCAAGCTCCTAAGAAATTTGTTTTGGCGGGAAGAAACCCGAAATTTGATTATGAGATCCCATCCTTCGAAAGCCGTCATACCATGTCAGGTATTTGTACGAATATCTACGATCCATATACCGGGGAGAAGCGGGAAAGCACAAAGGAAGATGTGAAAAATGTAGGCAGAGTGTTCCAGAAGACGGTTACCGGCGTGGTGTCCTGGACGGGATGCTCGGCGACTGATGTGCCTGCGAAGACCCATTGCCTCCATGAGATGGCTGCGATCATGCAGGGAACATCCAAACACGTTCAGTTTGAGCTGAGCAATACCCACGAAGC
>Ga0123334_1004836_pt1 | contig 13405 bp, 10 predicted proteins | sample BiotimSIPDNA_FD_89706 | JGI IMG/M metagenome (GOLD analysis project Ga0123334, IMG submission 89706) | Anaerobic biogas reactor microbial communites from Washington, USA - Biogas_R1 time_0 SIP DNA | ecosystem: Engineered > Bioreactor > Anaerobic > Unclassified | place: Washington, USA... | reverse complement strand
CCCCGCCAAGGCCAGCCCCCAGATGGCTCCGAACAGACTCCAACCCCAGGGTCCGCGTAGCGGAATTAGGCATATCGGAGTATAAGTGCCGGCAATAAGGATGAAAATCATGATGTGATCCAATTTTCGTAACAATTTGGTCCCTTTTGGCGAAAGCGGCAGCCAGTGATAGATGGTACTGGCGGTATATTGTAGAATCATACTGGCCCCAAAGATCGCATAGGAAACCACCTGCCATGGTTTCCCCGCAACCGCCGCCTGGTAGACCAATACAATCAAGCCGATAAACGATAAGATGACCCCGAATAAATGGGTCAATCCGCTGATTGGATCTTTCAAAGTCTTCCCCGCCATTTTTTTCACCCCAAACGTTACTCAAACCCTATAAACATGAACTCCCAACCATAACAGCTTCGATCAACCGTCACCTGTTTTCTATCTTCCATCTTCTATCTTCTATCTCCTACCTACACATTAAACCTAAAAAGGGTCACATCCCCGTCCTGCATCACATACTCCTTGCCCTCCAGCCTGACCAAGCCTTTCTCCCGCGCAACCGCATATGTCCCGCAAGCCATCAAATCATCATAGCCGACGATCTCCGCCCGGATAAAACCCTTCTCAAAATCGGAATGGATCTTCCCCGCCGCTTGCGGTGCTTTAGTCCCCTTGGTAATCGTCCAAGCCCGGACTTCCTGTTTTCCGGCGGTCAAAAAGCTAATCAAGCCTAATAATTTATAGCTCTTCTTGATCAACTGATCAAGCCCGGATTCCTTAATCCCTAACTCTTTAAGATATTCTTGCCGTTCAACCTCGTCCAGTTGGGCGATTTCTTCCTCAATCCGGGCTGAGATCACGATCATCTCCGCCCCCTCGGCAGCGACGCATTCATGCAACTCTTTTAACAATGGGTTTTGATCCAATTCAGTCAAATCCGTTTCGCTTACATTGGCTGCATAAATCACCGGTTTATCGGTTAAAAGAAACGCCTGGCCGACTATGACCTGTTCTTTATCGGTAAATTCCATAGCCCGGACCGATTGCCCCTCTTCTAAACCCTCTTTAACCTTTTGATAAACTTCCATCTCCATCTGGTACTGGGCTTTAACTTTGGGATCATGACTTTTTAATGAAATATTTGTTTTTTCGATCCTTTTTTCGATGGTTTCCAGATCGGCAAAGATCAATTCGAGATTGATCGTCTCCAAGTCCCGCTTGGGTCCGACCGCGCCGTCCACGTGGACAATGTTCGAATCCTCAAAACAACGAACCACATGTACAATGGCATCCACTTCCCGGATATGAGCTAAAAATTTATTCCCTAAGCCTTCGCCCCGACTGGCGCCTTTGACCAAACCAGCGATATCGACAAACTCAATCGCGGTTGGAGTCACTTTATCAGGGTCATACATCTTGGCCAACTTATCAAGCCTTTCGTCCGGTACCGCCACAATCCCTACATTAGGATCAATAGTGCAAAACGGATAATTGGCGCTCTCCGCCCCCGCCTTGGTGATAGCGTTGAATAAGGTACTCTTGCCGACATTAGGCAATCCGACGATTCCAAGTTTCACGTTGAAAACTTCCCTTCGATTAATCTCTATAAAAAAATAAAACCTCAATCATTATAATAGAATTCAGGCCATAATACAAATCAAATCCAAATCTTTGATGACTTTTGGGATCAATTTATCAAACAGTTTTTTAGTTCTTTCCCCTCATGAACTCTATGACTTCCCCTTCAGGTATGGGTTTACTATAAAAATACCCTTGCATCTTATCACAACCGTGTTTCACTAAATACTCCATCTGTTCCTTAACCTCAACGCCTTCCGCTATTACCTTCAACCCGACTTTATGCCCGATGGCTATGATATCACCGGTAATTATCGGTCCTTTATCATTATTGACAATATTATCAATAAAAATTTTATCAATTTTCAGAGTTGATATCGGCAGCTGGCATAAATAATTCAAGGAAGAATATCCCTTCCCAAAATCGTCCAAAGCGATCCGGATCCGGTAATCCCTTAACATTTGCAATTGTCTATAAATCACGTCGAAGGACTCGATCAAGACCGATTCGGTAATCTCTAATTCAACCTGTTCCGGACCTACTTGATATTTCTCCAAAATAGCGAAAACACGTTGAACAAAGTTATCTTGCATCAATTGAATGATTGATACATTAACCGATATCGAAAAATGGGTCCCAGTGATCTGTTCCATTTTTTTAATGAACCCACAGGCCCTCTCGAGGACCCATTCTCCCAACTCAACAATCATCCCGCTCTCTTCAGTTATTTTAATGAACTTCAACGGAGGGACCATTCCCAACTCGGGGCTGAACCATCTTAATAACGCTTCAAAACCGCTTACCCTTCCGGTCTTCAGATCAATTTGAGGTTGGTAGTAGAGAGAAAACTCATTATTGCGCAAGGCATCGCGTAAATTCTTCCCAAGCTTCATTCGTTCATCGACCACAGTTTGAAGGCTTGGGTCATAGATAACATAGCGGTTTTTTCCGAGTTCCTTTGCCTTATACATAGCCATATCGGCATTTTTCAATATTTCTCCAACTTCGACCGCATGATCCGGATAAATCGCAATTCCCATGCTTACGGTTGCATGAACCCGGATGTTTCCTAATACAAAAGACTCGATAAAAGATCCCAAAATTCGATCGGCTACGGTTTCTACTTCATTGACGCTATTAAGCCCAGGCACGCAAATTACAAATTCATCCCCGGCAATTCTAAAGACCACCGATTTCTCATCCGGAATTGAATTTAATCTGGAACCAATCGCCACAATCAACTGGTCGCCGAAAATATGCCCCAAGGTATCGTTGATGAGTTTAAAATTATCCAAGTCCATAAAGAAAATTGCGATCTTTCGCTCATGATTTGCTGAAATATCCAGCCAATAACTTTGCAACATCAAACGGTTGGGTAAACCGGTCAGGGAATCATGGTAGGCTGCATATTGCAATTTCCGCTGATATTCCTTAAGCCTGGTAACATCCAAATAAGAACCGGCCATACGGGTTAATTCGCCGTCCTTATTCCAGATCCCTTTGACTAAGCCTTGGACCCATCGAATATCTCCGTTGGGTAAAACAATCCGGTATTCGCATTCATAATTTCCGGTCTTATTTTTTTGATAAGCTTCCCAGATCTGAAGGGCATATTCAAAATCATCAGGATGAATCCGCATTTTCAATTCCCGGAGAAAATCATGTTTCAGTTTAGGATCGATCCTCAAAATATTAAGACATTCCGTTGAAATAAAACCCTTTTTGGTTTGGGCGTTCCAATCCCAAATACCGATTCCAGCGGCATCAACAATTAAGCTGTGCCGTTCCTCACTTTCCATTAACAACTGCTGGCTCATGAAAAGTTCTTCATAATTGGCGCGTAACTCTTCCTCCGAAGCTAATATTTCCTTGTTTAAAACCGCTAATTTTTCATGGCTCTCCCTTAGCTCCTTCTCGGTTTCCATCATTTCAGTGATATCAAATCCCATTAACTCATAGACGCGCCGATTAGGTGATTCAAAATCGAGAAAGTTGCGATGGCCGATAAAATATATTTTCCTACCGTCCTTGGCCATAATCGCCAATTCGGTTTTTCGAGGATAAATCTCCTCGGTTAAGGAATGAAATAGTGCCTTATATTGGCTAGGTTCGGCACCGAGGAATTCGGAAAGATTTTTCTTGCCGATTACTTCTTCTTTATCAAAACCCGTCTTTATTTCGGCAAACTTGTTGAACTCAAAAATATTTCCCAGATGGTCATATTTGATAACGATTATATTGGCTACCTCAATGATATTACTGGAAACCTTCCTTTCCTTAAGGACCCTTTTTCGCAAATATTCCATATAAAAAGTTATAAAAATTAGGATAACACAAATTACTAAAAAAGAGCCTAACAAAAAGACTAACAGTTGGTCAATGTTCTTAAAAATTTGCCTATTAGGCGCAGCTACGGCCAAAGACCACACGGTTCCTTTGATAGGCGCAAAACCTAAATATTTATTAGTCCCCCGGAACCGATAGCTCCCAGCTCCGTTCTTTGCCTTTGTCATCCCCTCTATAAGTCCGGCTAACTTTTTAAGAGTCTGGTCCCGCCGAGATTCATCTATGGGATTAAATTGTCGGTAAACTAAGTTACGATCATCATGGGCGATGATCTTACCGGACTGGTCGATGATAAACGAGTTACCCTCTTCTCCCAATCTAAATCCATCGGTAATTTTACTTAATTCTTCACCTTTATAAACCCCACTGAGAATACTGCTTATTCGACCGTCGACATATACCGGAACTGCAAATATCACAACTATTTGGCCATCTATTTTACTGGTTAATAAATTTGAAACCACACTTTTCCCGGCAATGGATTTCTGAAAATAATCCCGATCTCTGATGTTAACGGTATTTCCATCCGAAGCCCAAAGATTGCCTTGTCGATCGGCTATGGACAAACGGATAAAGTCATCCGTTATAAAATTGGAATTTAAATAATTTGCTTTTTTTTCAAAACTTAATTTTGGACTTTTGATTGTTTCCGTTTTAGAGATGGTTTCGAGGAATTGAAGCCGCCTTTGAATGTCGCTTGCAACAATTTTTGCGCCAAGCTGGGCCATTTCCGTCAATGAATCGGCGGTCGTTGTTAATAACATTTTCGATGCATACAAATAAATCAAAAAGCCGATCCCAATACATGCGGCAAATGTTACAAAAATAGTTTTGAGGGTATTTTTCAGATCCTTAAAATTAGGCATTCTGATTCTCCAAGTAATTGAATTATTCCATTTCTTGGCCTAATATCTTTATCGGTTTTTTATAGAAAAATTCAAGCCCTCATTCCACCATTTTTTTCAAGGCTTCCAAATTTATGATCCGGACTGATGCCAAATGAAAATCGATGATCCCTTCTTCCTTCATCCGGCCCATTTCTCTCGACATGGATGGCCTTGAGACATTCAAAAAATCCGCCATCTCGTTTCGGTTCATCGGCAATTCGAATAAAGCCTGACCGAACTTTCGGTATTGATCCAAAAAATAAGCGCTGATCTTCCCGCGCATACTCTTGATAGTCAAATACTCAACTTTTTTATTAAGCAGCATTGCCTTTTCGGAGACGATCTTGAGCATGTTCCGGATGATCTCCCGGTGCCGGGGGCATATTCGATGGCACTGGCCAATAATTTTTTGCCTAGGTATAAAAAGGGCCTTGCTCGCCTCCTGGGCCACCACCGAACCGGGCCAGACCGAGTCTTCCGCAAAAACCACCACTTCTCCAAAGATATCTCCCGGCTTTAAGAGATCCATCACCACCCGGTTACCGGCGGCGTTCTCCTTGATGACCACCGCTTCTCCCTCAACCATGATTCCGACGGATTTGAACTTTTCCCCGGCAACAGCGATAAAATCATTCTTTTGATAACTTAAAAGCTTCGGTTCTAAACAGCCCAACATCAGCGTCAGGTCAGCCGAATCAATCCCTGCAAACAGAGTTACCTTAGCTAAAGTCGGAGCATATGATTGAAGCATCCTAACCACCTTTACAATATGTAGCTATGGCTACCGATTTTTTATTTTAATTATATTACAATGAGTCTAATTAAACAAGCAACTTGATTCGATTGGGAACTTTAACTAATTCGACCAGAAAGGAATGAATCTGATGAAGCGAAATATTATTAGCATCGACGAAGCTAAATGCAACGGCTGCGGCCTTTGCGTTAATGCTTGCCACGAAGGGGCTTTACAACTAATCGACGGCAAAGCGAAGCTAGTATCGGAAAGCTACTGCGACGGCCTGGGGAATTGTTTACCGGAATGCCCCACCGGAGCCATTACTATCGAAGAACGGGAAGCTGAAGCCTTCGACGAGGCGGCAGTCGCAAAGAATATGGCGGCTAAAGATGCTCCGGCGTTGCCCCCGTTGGCCTGTGGTTGCCCTGGTACGGCGGCCCGTTCCATCGTCAAGGAAAAGGCGGCTGAAGCACCGGTTCGGCCAGCACGATTCGAATCGGAACTGCGCCAATGGCCGTGCCAGATTAAATTGGTCCCGGTGAATGCGCCATACTTCGACAACGCCCATATACTGGTGGCCGCCGATTGCACCGCTTATGCCTATGCCGGGATTCATCAGGACTTTATGCGTAATAAAATTACCATTATCGGCTGCCCAAAACTGGACGAAGGCGACTATACCGAAAAACTGACGGAGATCTTCAAAAGAAACGAGATCAAAAGTGTCACCGTACTCCGGATGGAGGTGCCCTGCTGCGGCGGGATTGTTTATGCCATAAAGAACGCCCTGATCAACAGCGGTAAAATGATCCCCTGGAATGTGGTGACTGTCAGTACTGATGGTGAGCTTCTTGAAGAATAAACTACTGGACATTGGCCATTAGTATGCTGTATAGTTTTGATCAAAGTCCAAAAGCTAACAGCCAAAAGCAAATAGCTTAAAATCAATTTAACCCCAAAAGAGAAAGGAGAATAACTACCATGATGACAAATAATCCGTTCGAAATCAGCGGTAAAAGCTCGATCATTACCGGGGCTGCCATGGGCATAGGATTTGGAATCGCCCGGCGCTTTGTTGAAGCCGGTGTCAATGTGCTTCTGACCGACATCCACCAGCAGGCTTTAGAATCCGCAGTGAGCAGACTCTCCCAGGGGCCGGGAAAAGTTGCGGCTCTCCAAGTCGATATTAGTCGAGACGATGCCGGTGACCGGATGGTCGAGAAATGTGTCGCCGAATTCGGTTCCCTCGATATTTTGGTGAATAATGCCGGAATTTTTCCTACTGTGCCGATGCTCGAGATGGAACCAGCCTTATTCGACAAGGTGATCGCCGTCAATCTCAAAGGCCTTGCTTATGCCTCCAAGGCTGCCGCCGCCCAAATGATCAAGCAAGGCAGAGGTGGAAGGATCATTAACATCGCCTCAATTGACAGCATCCACCCATCCATGGTAGGCCTAGCTGCCTATGATGCTTCCAAAGGCGGTGTAGCCATGTTTAACAAGAGCTTTGCCCTTGAGGTAGCCCCCCACAACATTCTGGTCAATGCCATAGCCCCCGGCGCCATTACCACCGAAGGAACCGCCGGCCCGACACAAGAAGATCGGACCCAGGTGATGGATGAGTTTCTCGAGAGGATCCCTCTAGGGAGAGCCGGTGAACCCGACGATATCGCCAAGGTAGCAGTCTTCCTGGCATCATCGGCAGCGGACTACATCACCGGTGAAATGATTGTGGTCGATGGAGGCCGGTTACTGAAGTAAAAACAGGGAAGGGCAATGGTTAGTCTATAAACCCGGCAGTCAGATCAAGTCGACTGCCGGGTTAAAAAACATTAATCATTCCTTTGGATTGACTTTATTGAGACGTAGCCAAAGCTTCCGCGCCAAACTTTATTAATTCCGAAGCCAAAATGCCTTCCGGTTTCATTTTAACGGTGATAGGCTTATCAAATCCTTTGAAGCTTTCGATAGTTTCCTTCTCCATGGAAAGTTTCCATACTTTCGAAAAGCCTCTGTTAAGTACAATATATACTTCTTTATTCTCAGGATCAAATATCATGGAGCATAGCGTTGGAAAGGTGCCGTCCGATTGTTGTGTCAGTGCTAGAGTCTCCAATCCGGTTTCAACGCTAAAATTATTGATGTTTTTTTGAATATGCTCATAAGCTGTTTTATAGCGATCATCACCGGCTCCGATTACTTCAGTATAAGGCTTACCTATAAACCCGGTGTTGCTAAAGTTAGTCATAACATTAAACTGTCCTTCCATGGGAATAATCACATTATCATCATCGCCAACTTCAATGATGGTGGAGTCTCCATATTGATCCCCGAAAAATAAATGCGTCGTAAGATCTATATGTACTAATCTTCTGTTTTTCAAAAAGTCCATTATCTGTTGGCATCTTTCACATGACCTTGACATCATGAACAGATCCCATGTAGTTATTTCATTTTCAGCCAATATCGATTTACCCATTTGTTCTGGAAACTGCATCATAAACGCTGCAAATAATCCTTTATCATTCATCCCTATTGTTTCAATGAAAGTATCTCCAATTTGGCTTCTCATCAAAAATACTTTTCCGTCCCCACTTTTATCAACAACAAACTTCAATTCGGTATTTGGTATGAAATCAAAATTCATGCCATAAAGGATAGTATCGGAGTATTCGGCAAAACTTGTGCAGCCTTCAGCCGGCAAACACGAAAATACAGACAGCAAAATTAATACTGATAAAACCAAACACGCCTTTTTCATTATTTCGCCTCCCAAATAGTTTAATAGGCCTATTATTTTTAATTTAACAATAAAATTTTACCATACTTATTATGAACTAGCAACTATTACCAAAATTAGCGCTTGACCCTCTTAATCCCGGTTCCCATCAGTTCTTCTCCGTCAATGGCAAAATCAGTGTCAACCGCCCCATCTCTCCAGTCAAGCTTCAGAACTGCTCCGTATTCTTCATTTAGCCCCTGCCAATTAATTTTGACGACCCCCGGTTTTAGCTCTTCAATTCCAAACCGATTGCAGTTCTTTTTTATTTCCTTTGAAACTTGAAGCACATTTTTAAAAAACCCGTAAAACTGATAATCCCCATTCTCCCAATCCAAGATCTCCCTTTCAAAAAAGTCCGTCCGTTTTCTTGTTGAAATTTCCTGCCCCGCCCAAACCAGGGTCGCGCCGGGAAGAAGGCAATAGAAGACCACCCAATTCCTTAAAATATCCTGATTGGAAATAACCGCCCCAATCCTTTCTTGGTCATGGTTTTCTAAAAACCTCAATTTAATTGCCTCTTTAGGATAAAGGGTTTCCTGAAGATAAAGATATTTTAGATATTCCTTCAGCTCACCCCGGCCTCGGAAATAATTCTCCAAATACTCGAACCCGTCATAATCATAAGTAAGATCGAAGGCCTGGTGCAGTTCGGGATCGGAATGGGCGGTATAACCCCGATCGCGAAGGTATTTGACAAACCCCTTATGGACGCTCTCGGCCAGCCAAATAACTTCCCGGTCCCGGTTCAAAACCGTCCGGGCTTTATTCCAAAACTCAAGTCGTGTCAAAGCCGCCACATCACACCGGAAACCATCAATCCCTATTGTCAGCCATTTATCCAAAGTCTCAATCTGATAATCCCATAAAGCGGTGTTGGAGTAGTCTAAGTCGTAGATATCGGACCAATCCGCCACTTTCCGGGTGAGATTACCCCCGGAGTCCCTTAGAAACCAGTCGGGATGTTCTTTGACCAATACCGAATCTTTGGCGGTATGATTATAAACCACGTCAATTATGACCTTCATCCCTAAAGCGTGAGCCCTGTCGATCAGCACTTTTAAACTTGTTTCATCGCCCAAGAGCGGATTGATCCCCCGGTAGTTCTTGATGGCGTAAGGACTACCCAAACTTCCTTTCCGCCCTTCCTCACCAATGGGGTGAATCGGCATTAGCCAAATGATATCCGCCCCCAGGTCCCTGATGCGTTCCAAGTCGGCGGTGACTCCCTCAAAGGTTCCGGATTGGCTGTGTCCCGGCACATATATTTCATAGATTACGGCGTATTTTAACCACTCAGGAGTGTTCCAAGCCATTTATTAGTCCTCCGTTTTACTTTGGTTGGGTTTATTTTGTTCTTATTATTCCTTGGCTTGTAAAAACAAACCTTGATTATTGAAGCATATTCCTCGCCTCACCCTGCCCGCTACCCGGTCAGTCCCGGTTATTTAACAGCAAAGCCCCTCTCCATCTAACGTTTTGAATGTTTGGAGAGGGGCAACATCTAATATTTTCGGTTTTAGTTAATTAGATTATCTTTTATGAGGCGAGGACTGTTATGATTTCGGGTGCTTAGCCCTTTCCGCCGACGCGTGGCGCCTTAAATTGAAGGCTGCCCACTTTCAAATTATTTTCCTAAAGCATCGTTCACTTTTACTGGTATACTTTCAATATAAAATGTATCAGGGCTTAAATCAGCTCCACATTTCCATTCGATTGTTCCATCTTCAATTATAAAATCATTAAATTCTTTCATATCCTGCAATGGTTTAAAAACCGGAAAATGAAGATATGGTTCCATATTAAATACTTTTTCTTCATCATTCATAAACTTGATTAATAATTTATGGTTTTCCAAAGTCTTTGCTTCTTTGACATTCGGACTTTGCATTTAGATACTCCTTTCAAACTATAGTCCTTTGGGCTCAATCTTTTCAATAAATTCTCCGGCGACCGCTTTATTCCACCGATCCCAGATTTCTTCCCTATGAATAATCATCCAAGCCTTTATTAATTCTTTCTGTCTTTTATCTAGTTTCCCTTCCAGTATTTTACCATTGGAAATAGCTACTGATACCCGGTCACCATTTGTTAGTATTACATGAAAATGCGGTTCTTTATGCTTTTGTATATCTCTTGGGTACATTTTAATTCGAATATCTTCAAAACGAGCCAGTTCCCCCATTAAAATCTCCTTTTCCTTCTACTCTTTTAATTATACATGTAAATAGATTTGGTAACAACAATATTTTCCATATGAGTGGGCCCAATATTTATCCCAAGGGCAGGACACGCCCTGCCAAATCTGACTTCACGATTTTTCTTGCCCGCACCCTTGCGCAAACCCTGCTATTAGTTTCATGCCTCTGTTTAAGCTAGGTTATATTAGCATCCATTTGCGGGCCTTTATGAGTTTTTTTAAAGTATTGTTCGATTCCAAGGGAAACAAAAAAGAATATCATGATATCTATCATACTTCGTAAAAGCATCTGCAATAGCGCGCCACTGAAAATTAAACCTATAAAACTGTAAGTAGCGCGCCTCTTCCATTTTCTTTCTTTTTAAAAAATCACCGTTCCCCTTCCTTACTGCCGGAGCTACGATGGCGCAGTCAGATGTATTTATTCTTCTTCAGTATAATTATGATTTAACGTCTCGTCCAATGATTGAATATTGTCAAAACCAGCCTCTTCTGATAAAACAGCTATATCACATTCCTTGGCTATTCGAATATCTTCCAGTGAAAGATAATTCCCTTGGATTAGTATTTGGCTGATCTGGTTTTCATCATCATAAAACTCTCTGGTTTCCGGGTCACAACTTTCAATCAAGAAATCCCGGTATGCTTTTTCAATGATCGGTATAGACTTTCTTTGGATAACCTCAATACAGGAAAGCATTTCGTCAATCTTTTCTTCCAGGCTCTCTTTGGTCTTATAAAAAATATTGCCGTTGGAATGTGCAATTTCATTCCTACTATCGACGATATTTTTCAATCTTTTTATTTCATCACGGTTACATTGAATCAAAAGAAAAAGTCCCATAATTGTCCGTTCATTTTCCTCCGAGAAACGCAGTGGAGCAATAACACTGTCTTTTCCCGCCAGGATTTTTGACTCGTGAGCATCAATATGATTCTGAACTTTTCCGGTGAAAACCATCAGATTCTTACAGTTCTCACAATCCACCTTGTATATCTTGGCTATCTGATAATAAATAAAACACATAAATAACATGTGGTAGGCGATATAGCCAAACTGGTACTTTTCGCTTTCAACATTGGATTCAAAAGCTTCCCATAAAAATTGAATATATTCTGATTCCAATGGACTTATAGGAAGATAATCAAATATTCTCTGCGCTTCTTCCATATCAGTCCTCCCACACCTTATCAATTACTTGCTTGATTTTCGCTTCATACACCACAATTAACTCGCGGCAACCGTCCACTACTTTGCGCTCGGCTTCAATTTTGGAGACAATTTCTTGCTGAACATTGAACGGAGGAAATGGTATTTTTGCTTCATTTATTTTTGTCAGAGTCAATCGAGTTATTGCAACACCACCAACCAAAGAAAGCATTTTTGCTTTCCCTTCAGATGAATTCAAATAGAAACATAAGAACTTATTATCTAATTTGTTCTTTTCTCCGCGCATAACTGCTACACTTGAAAGAAGAGAAAATTCCTGTTTGAGAGTGTTAATTGTAGCAATTCCAGCTGTAGCACCATCCTTGATATAGAGCACATCCCCATGAATTACTGGACATCTCTTATATATTTCTTCGTGATCTTTTTGTGTGATGTAAGAAATATTAGATAAATCTACGCCATGTTCTTTTATATTTTTAGCAGTAATGTAAAGCCTATCGCCCTTATCGACATTAGTCGGTGAGAAATGTGTTCCATCCATTATTCTTTCACACACTTCCCCCAACTTAACCATTGGCCATTCCGGATCAATCTCAATCTGCGGCTTCCAGCTTTCCACCACCTGCCGCGCACCGTCAATGAGCTTCTGGTAACTCTCAATCTCCGCCACAATTTCGCGTTGAACTTCGAGAGGTGGGAGGGGGATTTGTCGCATTTCCATTCCTGCTTTCGTGATATGCATCATTGCTATACCACGACCACCTTCTGCTTTAATTACTTCTGTTTCATGATTTAAAACATGATATAGAAATGATCTCGTAATCTTATCTGTTGGTTCAACTTTCCAAATATGATAATGATAAATTACTTTTCCTTGATCCCATATTTTTGGCCCAAATGACGCAGACCAAGCATAAAGAAGATCTCCATTATCGCAATATTTATCTTCCTCGAGTTCTAGATCAGAATAATACCAATTTGAATTTGAAAAGAAATTTCCTACCCGTAGAACAGGGTATTTTCCTTTAGTTAATAATTCTTCTTGCTTATACGCTCTACCATTTATTATTCGAGCGACTTCGCCAAGCGTCACCATCGGCCATTTCTGATGACCTTTTCTCTCAATTGTCCTATATCTATCCCCAGTAAGATTGTACTCCTCATTCTCCGCCAGCTTTTCTTTCTTAACCAGCAAAGCCTTGCAAGGTTTTTCTTCCGGGTTAAAGCTGTCTAATGAGCCTGATCGAGCCGCTTTCACATAATCAGCTATGACATTTATTGCATCCGGCAAATCACTCCCAGCCTGTTCCCGCCGCTGTGCGCCAAGTCCAAAGCCGTCATTTTCAATTTTAACAAACAGAACTGAGTCGCATTTCTTGGCAATCTGCCTGTCCATCAAAAGAATAGAGGTCTTGACGCCGGAGTAGGGGTTAAAAATACCGGCAGGAAGGGAGACAACTGCGTATAAATGATTTTCAACCAGCATTTTGCGTAGTTGTTTATAAGCGCCCGCGCTTTGAAAGATGATGCCTTCGGGGACAATTACCGCCGCGCGTCCGGTCGGTGTTAAGTGTTCCGCGATATAATCCACAAATAGAACTTCACTCCGGTTACTCTGTACCGAAAACTTTTTATGGGGTTTGATCCCGCCTTTTGGCGACATAAACGGAGGATTGGCCATGATCACATCGGCATATTCATTCCAACGGT
>Ga0123334_1004833_pt1 | contig 13411 bp, 8 predicted proteins | sample BiotimSIPDNA_FD_89706 | JGI IMG/M metagenome (GOLD analysis project Ga0123334, IMG submission 89706) | Anaerobic biogas reactor microbial communites from Washington, USA - Biogas_R1 time_0 SIP DNA | ecosystem: Engineered > Bioreactor > Anaerobic > Unclassified | place: Washington, USA | collected... | reverse complement strand
TTCAAAGATGACTTTTAATTGGTCAATGACTGAGGTAGGTTCTGGATCTGGACGAAAATCCTTGATTAATACTGAGTGACTCCTGACTCTTGCATAAAAAGCGTTTTGAGTTACATATCTCTCAGGCTCAGCCGCGTATCTATCCACCATAATAGAGGAAAGAACAAGATACTCTTTTTCTCCAGGTTTGAAGATATCAAAATCATAAATGTTAGGCTTGCTATTCGGATAGTAAGGGGTATAACCCTCAGAGACAGTTTTATTCTCTGTTATGTCATATTCTCCCATAAAGCGCAGAGCTATGTTGCGGGTATCCAGCCAGGTAAGCATCAACGATGTAACCGTTCCTTTCAGAATGAACGGCACAAAACCTGCCAGCAAAAAGACCGCGACTGCGATTTTACAGGCTGTCCGGTGGCTCACTTTTTGCCAAAGAAAGGATGTTCCGAGGGCTGCCAGAAACAATGGGGTGGTCATCATGGGCAAAGACCAACGGCTATGGTGAAGGTGCAGCACACTCAGTGCGATCCAATATCCGCCTCCAAAAAGCAAGAGCAGTGCTGTGGGATCTTTTATCAAAATTGCTGCCGCGAGCCCAACAGCAGCTATGATGCTGATGATCGATCCAGCATTTGCATAGAAGTCTTTGAGATAGTAAAGAAGATTGCCTCCCCAACCGAGCCCATCCGCACCGAGGTGCGTGGGTCGGGCTTCCAGGAGGATCTGCTTCCAGGCAGTATCGAAATGCAGCACGAGTGTGGGAGCAATGACTAAAATCGCTATCAAGACAATCAGAAGGCATTCGCCAATCGTTTTGAGGAGAAAGCGCCCGTCCAGGGACTTCTTTTGTTCGCTATTGTTGAACGCTCTGATCCCGATGGTTGCCAGGACGATTCCAAAAGACAGAATCCCGGGATATTTCTCCAGTGCAGCAATCGAGACGAACACGCACGCCATGACCAGCCAAAAACGTTTATTACTCGACAGGTAATTCAAGCAGAAGAGAAGCACGACCATGACAAAGAGCGTCAATGGAATGTCAACGGTCACATAATGAGAATGTAGAACAAAGGGTGGATAAAAAGTGAACAAAACTGCTGCTGGCCAGGAGAAATCGATCTTTTTATATTTTCGACCTATGAACCAGGCAACTACAGAAAGTAATGCACCTTGAACAGCAGTCATCAGCCGTGACACAAAATAGAAAAGGAAAGGGTCTTTCCAGTAGTCCTTGCCATAAATTTCACCGAATTTATGGAGACTCAATCCCTCCAGCAAAGGAAGTTTGGAATATAAAGAGGGGTAACCTGGATAGATATATGTTCCCGGATCCAATGTCCGATACTGACTCATGCCCCTCACCGCGTTCATGAGGTAGCCCTCGTCCGGATGTGTGAAGAGCGGAAAACCGAATTTCAAGCCTATATAACGCACTATCAGCGCGACTAAAAAAATAGTCAACGCTGACAAAAACACATTCCATTTTTTAGATTTTGCGCTCAGATATGATGCGGATCGATTGTCATTTCCCATTAAACCACACTCTATAAACCAAGGAATCACTTGGTGTCATTCTATCATATCGAAATTAGGCAAATGGCTAACTCCGAAAAGGTACAGATTATGATGAATTCTTGTGCAAAAAATCACGGGGATATTGCCATCTAAGTCCTTGCCCAGTTTATTTGATAATTCATGTGGATTCTCAGGCAAATATAATCATATAAATGTTTTGACTAAACCATTCTTTCATTACTTGAGTTTGAACTTCGCGAAGTATGCATCGATCTCAGGGCGAAGAATTACACCCGCATCCTCAAAACAGATCAGAAGGTCTTCGTAGGCACCTTCGCCACCAACAAAATCCCAAAATTCCTTTCCTACAAGCAACTCATGGTCAAGATCAAGCATCCCCCTCAATTGCCAAGACTTATATGGTTCTGGCTCATTAGGATTATATGGCATAGCAATGAGGGAGTGGATTTTATGGTATTTGTTCTGAGCCAATTCAACTGCCACCCACTCTAATAAAGTTCGTTTGAAACTAATAAAGCTACTAATGTTTGGTTTTACTGTCTTGATATCAATTAAATAGAGTTCTCCATTGTATGTTTCAAGCCACACATCGACCAAAGGCGTGCTGATATCATGGAGAATTTTGTCCTTGGTGGCATTGCTTATTAACTCAGTTTCTCTGACCTTGTTCGGATTGATTTTACTTGAGCTCAATTGGTCAATGATAGATTGGATGGTTGATTGAGCTTCGGAACTAATTCTATTAAAGGCTTTGACGTGATTTTTGGCTACCTTAAACTTTTCCTGTGCTAATCTGATAGCAGTTTGTTCAAAGATCGATGTTCCGAACATAGTATTAATAGATTGAATAAACGAGAAAAGAGCCATTCTATCTTTACCAAGCAACCTGTAATGGAATGGCTTTACTTCATCTCCCATCTTATAGTTCTTAAACTTTTTCCGTAACGCTTCAATTATGTAATCTTGTGTGGATTTCTTGATTGCTTCTGGTAGTCCCATGCCTAACCTCTGATGTGAAATATGAACTCTGAATACGGCGTCTTATCTTTTTCCGTTCGATTCAATACAGGCCTCTTAAAAATATTTACAATTTGCATGTCAGCATTCTTAACAATTCTTGGATAGAGGCTGTATTTGTCGTTAGCCACGAGAAAGATGTTGAAATCATCTGCTAACCATTTTCGACAATGCCGTAGTACTTCAGCAATTCCTTGCACGTATGATTCTTGCGCTTCTAAATTTTGCCCCCTGAACAGGGGACCGATTTCTAATTCATCTTTTCTGTCGAACTTAAACAAATCGTATGCATACGCATGTTGTTCATGATAGTCGATTAATCCAACATAAGGAGGACTTGAGAACACCCCTTTAATCTTGTTTTGCAGAAACTTTTTGTAAAAGTTTTGGTTGTTTTGTTTGATTGCACGGTCAAGATCTATGGACCTTGAATCTCCTATAAAGCAATGTTGGTAAGAGTCCCGTTTTAGTGCTTTGAACTCTTTCAATCGTTTGATCGTATCTGACGAATACCGTTCCCACCACCCGACGATAGAGTAAATAGGTTTGCAAATTTTATAATGTTTTCTACAATAGTACGTAGTGTAGACAGGATCAATCAAGGTGGCTAAGTCGTTGTGGGTTGTGGCTCTACAGCTTCGCATTGTACGGCTCAATATTACTGCGAGGACTTTCTTAATTTCCTTGTCTTCAATTTCTTTTATAAGTGAGAAAACAAATTCTATTTCTTCATGAACAGGTAAGTTAAACCATTTGTCGAGAAAACCATTCGTCTCTCCTGGTTCACTACAAATGTCGATGTTATATTTTTTAACCAAGTTATTGAAGATCTTCAAAAATTCAGCTTCTTTTGCGATAGAGTAATCATTCTCTTTAATAATCCCTTGCCGAATGTTAAAACGGTAATCCGGGGTCGGGAAGAACGTGTTATTATAGGAACTTAATTCAGAAAGAAGCTTCTCTTCAAATTTGATGTATGATTTGCCATCCACAAAAGCTTTGAGCTTCTCCGTTATCTTGTTTAACTCATTGCTGATGGCAGGAATATTATGGTTATCAACTTTTACATTGCTGATCATCGCATTAAAGGCTGAGATATCTATTCCGATTGAATCAATGCCTAATTCAGCAGATTGGACTAAAGTTGTTCCACTCCCACAAAAAGGATCGAGAATAATATCACCAGGCTTAAAAAACACTTCTCGCTTAAATTCATCGGTATGCGAATCAATGAAATACTCTACTAGCTGAGGAATAAACTTACCTTTATATGGGTGTAAACGATGAACATGCTTTGTTCTGATCTTTTCAGGAATATTATCAAAGGATAAAGCCCAGTTCAAATCTTCACCCAGATGACTTTTCCATTTATCCTCTTTATTCATGATTTTACTGTCATAATAATTTAGGAGGTCTTCCTTGGAAATAAGTAGAGTTCCATTTCCATCTCTCTTTTTTAGATGTCCGTATTGAATAAGATATGAAATGTTGCTGGTGGAAACGGGTTTATCCAATACTTTACTAGCCAACTCGCTCGCTTCTAATATGGTTAACAACTCAGTTTTAGAATTCATTATCACTCCTCAATAAATTATATCAGAGGGTTTGGGCGGAGCATCTGAAAACTATTATCATGAAATAAACCTGTTGATGGTTTCTCAATATTCTTGGAGACTATCTACTGAAACGATCTTACTTAATTGCTACAAGAAAAAATAGCCGGGGCTTTTGAGGCGCCCGGCTGTGACGGATTCAAACCACGATGTTGACCAGTCTTTCCGGTACCACGATGACCTTGCGGATGGGTCTGCCTTCCAGGCTTTGCTGCGCGGCTTCGCTTGCCAGAGCGAGCTTTTTGGCATCCTCATCGCTGATGCCTGGGTCCACCAGGATGCGGTCGCGCAGTTTGCCGTTGACCTGGACAATTAGCGTGAGCATGTCTTCTTTGGCGGCTTCCTCATCCGCCTGGGGCCAGGCTTGGGTGTGGACGGAATAGGGCTTGCCCAGGCGTTCCCAGAGCTCCTCAGCGATGTGCGGGCAGACCGGAGCCAGCATGCGCAGGTAGATATCTGCGGTCTCATTCCATTCTTCCGTGCCAAAAGCGCCGGCGCTCTTCGCCCGCCCCATCTTGTTGAGCAGTTCCATCAGGCTGGAGACGATGGTGTTGAACTCAAAATTCTCAAAGTCATAGGTCACGCGCTTGAGCGTCTGATGCGTTTTGCGGCGCAGGGCGCGCAAAACAGCTAGGTCCGCTTTGGTTTCAGCGGGTTCCAGCAGCATGTACCAGATCCTTCTCAGCCAACGGCTGTTGCCTTCAATGCCGGTGCTGGACCAGGGTCCGCCCTGTTCCCAACGGCAGAAGAAAATCAAGTACGCCCGTACCGTGTCAGCGCCATAGCGCGCGACCAGGTCGTCCGGGTTGATGACATTGCCGCGGCTCTTGCTCATTTTTTCGCCGTCTTCCCCCAACACCATTCCCTGGTTGCGAAGCTGCATCATGGGTTCTTTTCCCCGCGTGATGCCGCAGTCGCGGGCGGCTTTATGGAAAAAGCGGGTGTAGATCAGGTGCATGGTGGCATGCTCGGAACCGCCGGTATAGGTGTCCACCGGCATCCAGTAGTTGTACTGTTCCGGGTCGAAAGGACCTTCCGCGTAATCCGGGCTAAGGTAGCGCAGATGATACCAACTGGAGCACATGAAGGTGTCCATGGTATCAGTTTCGCGTTCCGCCGCCCCACCGCAGACCGGGCAGGTGGTGAAGCGCCAGGTGGGGTGCAGCTTGAGTGGACTTTCGCCGGTGGGCAGCCATTCCACGTCATCCGGCAGCATCACGGGCAGCTGCTCCTCTGGCACGGGCACTGCACCGCAGGATGGGCAGTAGATGATGGGGATCGGGGCGCCCCAATAGCGCTGGCGGCTGATCAGCCAGTCGTGCAGGCGATAGCTGGTGGAGCCATGACCAAAGCCATTTTCTTCGGCAAAGGCGATTGCTGCTGCCATGGACTCGCTCTCGGGCGTGCCGGTGAGCGGACCGGAATTGACCATGGAGCCGTGGGCTTCCACGGCGGCGGTCATCTCTTCAGGTTCGATCAGTTTCCCGCCTTCGGGATGGATAACGACGCGGATGGGCAGATTGAACTGGCGGGCAAATTCAAAGTCGCGCTGGTCGTGGGCAGGCACCGCCATCACGGCGCCGGTGCCGTAGCCCATCAACACGTAATCGGCAATCCAGATCGGGATATGCTGACCGGAAGCAGGGTTGACCGCGTATCCGCCGGTGAATACGCCGGTTTTCTCGCGGGTGGCAGATTCGCGTTGAATGTCCGACTGGTGTCTGGCTTGTTCCTGGTAGGCATGCACCTCGTCCAGTTGGGCGGCGGTGGTGACTTTTTCCACCAATGGGTGCTCAGGAGACAGCACCATGAAGGTCACACCCCAAAGCGTGTCGGGGCGGGTGGTGAAGACCTCAATCGGATCGCCAGCCTCCGTTTTGAAGACGATCGCAGCTCCCTGGGACTTGCCAATCCACTTTTGCTGCAGGATCTTGATGAAATCAGGCCAATCCATTCCTTCATAGTTCAGCAACTCCTCGGCGTAGTCTGAGGTTTTGAAAAACCACTGCTTCAGGTCTTTGCGAATCACGGGCGTTTCACAGCGTTCGCAGTGGCGATCTTCACCATGGACCTGCTCGCGCGCCAGGGTGGTGTTGCATTTGGGGCAGAAGTCCACCGGAGACATTTTCTGATATGCCAGCCCGTGTTTGTAGAACTGCTCAAAGAACCACTGCGTCCAGCGGTAATACTTCGGATCGGCGGAAATGATTTCTGAGCGCCAGTCGAAGGAGTTGCCCATGGACCTTAGCTGCCCGCGCATGTGTTCGATGTTGGAATAGGTCCACTTTTTGGGATGGATATTGTGCTTGATTGCGGCGTTTTCCGCTGGCAAGCCGAAAGCATCAAACCCGATAGGAAAGAAGACGTTGTAGCCCTGCATACGCTTGAAGCGGGCGCGGGCATCGGGGGGCGTCATGGCGTACCAATGACCGATGTGAAGATCGCCAGAGGGATAGGGCAGCATGGTAAGAGCGTAGAACTTAGTTTTGTTCGAGTCTCGCTCAGGCTGGTAGAGCTTGTCAGCCTCCCAGCGAGCCTGCCATTTTGGCTCGATCTCCTCGGGTCGGTAAGTCGGTATTGCGGTTGGGTCCATCATGTTTCTCCTGTCTTTCAAGTTTCATTTTGCTGACCTCCGGGTTGCCGCGGAGTGCGGGCAAATGAAACGCTTTCCATTAAATAAAAAATCCCTGCGTGCAGGGACGAAATTACTTTCGCGGTACCACCCTGCTTCCCACCACACGGATGAGCAGCTCATGGAGGCGATAACGGGTCTGTCCGTCTGCGGCTGAAGGGCATCACCGCAGCCACGCTCCAAGAGGAGGGGCAGGTGAGTGGGGTCTGACGCGCTCCGCGGGCGCTTGCAGCCTTCCAGCCTTACGGCTGCTCTCTGGCGGATGACCTATGCTCTGCCATCGTGTTTGCGAAGGGAGTATATCACAGTTCACAAAAATGAGTCATCACGCAGGCAGGAAGCTGGTGGAAAGAGGTGAGGAAAAAGAGGTACCAATCCGCGAAGCTTCCCATAAACATTCCTTCAAATGTAAACAGCCCGGAATCTATCAGGAAAGTTTCGAGCTATGACAGAGCTATCGAAACCAACGAAAAGCCTCTTACGACCTGGTATCACACCCCTCCCCAATTACGTACAAAACACTTTTTTAAAGCAGAAACATAAAAATGGGGCGTTTGAGAACGGTATTATATCCATTATCCCCATACAAAAAATTGCCGTTTTACGGCAGTGGATCTGGAAAACCGTATGGATCAAGGCTATTTCCGCAGGGTCAGGGCGAGGGGCGGCTGATCGGAAAAGCGCAGGCTCAGGGAGCGCGCGCTCAGCAGACGTTCGCGATGAGGTCCGCGCGTAAGATAGTCCCGAATGAGCCCGACCATGTATTCCTGGATGAGTTCCGGGGTTTTGTTCTTTCCGCGTTTTTCGAAAACCATCTTGTGTTTGGCGGCAGCGGCAGCTTGCAGAGGGTCGAAGATATGGGTGGTTTCTGCAAATGCCAGAAAAGTAACGCTCCAATGGTCCTTATCGGCTTCGCGTATCAGGAACTGATAAGCGCTCAGCGACACCATCGAGTCGTAGGAAAAGGCTTCGTCCAGCCAGTAGGCGAATATGGCATAGGTGCGTTTGCGGCGGATATTTTCTAAAATTCCCATAATAGCTGCCTGATTTACGGACTAAAGTGCGTAACCATTATAACGGTTGAACCGTAAAAGAGGATGTGATGTGAAGGTCAGGAAACAAAAAGCCCCTCAAAGTGAGAGGCTCTTTCTTGCCGAAGGTGGGAATCGAACCCACATACCCGAAGGTACACGATTTTGAGTCGTGCGCGTCTGCCTGTTCCGCCACTTCGGCTTGTTGCAGAAGTATACCCGCAAGTCTCATTTCTGGTCAAGAAATCTTTGAATTTTTTTGAATTTTTTCCTCCAGATTCTATTATGTCCCCGCAAAAAAGCCCTCCCACGACCTGGGAGGGCTTTTGAGCGCATTAATTTACTTAGGGGTGAAAACAATAAAGTCATCAAATTCCACTGAGAAGGATGTATCATCGTACGTGCCCACGAGAAATCCTACATCTCCCTCTTGTAATTCACTGTCAAAAGCTCTCGCCAGCAGGTGACCATTCGTATAAAGGGCAAGCGATGTGTCAATACAAGCAGCAGTAATTCTGTTATGGGCATCAGACAGGTCGTAATCCACAAATTCATTAAAGAGTGAAATCCATTCACCGTTGATTGTTTTATAGATGGTAACGTAGTTGTCATTTCCAAAGCTCAGACTATAAAAATTATCGGAGTCCTGGTAGCGGCAGATAAAGCCCATATCGTTCTCAGAAGAATCATCCATGCGGTAGGCTTCTGCATCCAGAATAACATTCTGCAGCCAGAGCGCATTGGTCACAGAAAAGGCAGTGATGTCTGACTTGGTAATCTCAAAAGCAAATCTGTCATTGCGATATTCAGACAATACCGGACCGCCGCTAATCAGGTCCCATGTTCCGGCGCTTGGATCCTCGAAAGAATCCGAAAATTCCTGTTTCCAATCCGTCTCGAGGTTGATCCCCAGGTCTTCCTGGACGGAAGCCAAAGCATCTCCAAGCAAGTTAACTTTTTCCAGAGCCTCACTGACCACCAAATTATCAAAACGGATGGTTACCTTCGGATCATCGAAACTGCCAATGATCACTCCCACGTCCCCAAATTGCAGGTCACTGTCATTAACATCCGCTAAAAGCGCACCATTGGCATAAAAAACCAGTCGTTCGCCGATACAAAAGCCCTGCAAGTGGTTGCTGACAGGATCGATCTCAGATGTAAAGAATTCTCCAAAAAGCTGGATCTGCTCGCCATTAAAGACCTTCAAGATCTCGACCCAGCCGTCATTGCCGATGGTCATGGCGTAAAAATTCTGATCATCCGTGTATCTGCACATCAGACCCTGGTTGTTTTCCGATGCGCCATCTGCCGACTTGACATCGAGGTCAACAATAACGTCATCTGTGGAAATCTTTCCGGATTCCGCCCACACCATCCATTGCGGCTTGTCCATGTATATCTGATAGGTGCCGTCCACTATCTCAGAGCCAAATTCCGAGCCACTGCTGATCGTCCATGATCCTCTGCGATCAAAGGTTTCGTCCAGCAGGAGCATCCCTCTGGTCACGTGTCCGGCAAGATCCTCCGGAATTCCGCTCGATTCTGCCGGGGAAGTGGGTTCCGCCGTAGGCTCAGGTATCAGTGTGGCTGCCGGTTCCGCGGTTGGTGTTGGGTTTTCGGTGGGAACTTCGGTTGGCAGACTTGGTTTGGGAGTCGCGGTGGGATCGATTTTTACTAGTTTTGGCATTGAGCAAGCGCTCAGCCCGAGCAGCATAATCAATCCAATCAATACAACTTTTTTTCTCATTCTTCCTCCATAAAATTTCGGGGGTTTTGTTCCATTTTACCACGCCTCTTTAGGGTTTCATCCAAACCTTAAACAACCCAGCAATTCTCAGCAAGGAAAATAGGAATAATTTCATTACCAGTCGAGAATATTTATGTTTTTTGACGACCATGAAAAAAATCATAGATTTTTGTTTCAAATTGAAGCGTTTTGTATTTAATCCCCTTGCAGCCATCTTTTTGTCACTTCCTACAAAAAAAGAAAAAATTCCCCTTAATCCAAGTTCCGGGCAAGGGCTGCGGTATAATCGGTCATCATTGTTTTGGAGTCATTATGCAACTTGGAATTATCGGGCTGCCTCAATCAGGAAAAACCACTCTCTATAAAGCGCTTACACGTGCCGATATCGCTGCGGAAATTTCTACAAGTCAAATGGAAGTCCATACCGCCGTGGTGGACGTGCCCGACCCGCGGGTGGATCAACTCTGCGAGATCTATCACCCCAAGAAGATCGTCCGCACCAAGGTGACCTATGCCGATATTGCTGGCCTGGACGGCAGCGCCGGGCGAGCGGGCTTGCCAGGGGTGATGGTCAATCAACTGGCGCAGATGGACGGCTTTTTGCATGTGGTGCGCCAGTTCGAAAACGCCAGCGTGCCGCATCTCGCCGGCAGCATCAATCCCCTGCGCGACATCCAAACGATGGATACCGAATTCATCCTCAATGATCTTGTGATGGTCGAACGCCGTCTTGAAAGGCTGAAAGAAGAATACCGACGCGGTGTCAGCCGCCCGCGGGATCTCATCCAAGCTGAAATCGACCTGTTTGAACGGCTGCAATCGGTCTTGAACAAAGAGCTGCCCCTGCGGCATTACAGTTTTACCCCCGAAGAAGACAAAACCCTCTCCAGTTTTGGATTTCTCAGCCGCAAGCCCCAAATCATTGTCTTCAACCAATCCGAAGACCAAGCGTCAGTAGACTACACCAGCCCGCATCCAGCCACCTTTGCCGTCAGCCTGCCCGCCAAGCTCGAGGCGGACATTATCGCGCTTGAACCGGAAGACGCGGCTATCTTTATGGAAGAATACGGCATCACCGAACCGAGCATGTCCCGTCTGATCAAATTGTCCTATGATCTGCTGGGCGTGCATTCCTTTTTTACCGCCGGAGAGAAGGAAGTGCATGCCTGGACGCTGCGCAGAGGCGCGAACGCGCGGGAAGCGGCAGGCGTCATTCATTCCGACATGGAAAAAGGCTTCATCCGCGCCGAAATCCTCTCCTTCCAGGACATGATTACCTACGGCAGCACTGCCGAAGCTCGCAACAAAGGACGCTTACGGGTCGAGGGCAAAAATTATATCGTCGAAGACGGCGACATTATCGAAATCCGTTTCAATATTTAAGTGATTTTTCTAAGTCAGAATAAAGCGAGTCCGTCAGGATTCAAGCAGACGTCTGAGATCTTGTAAGTCCACCCGCGAGGTCAGATCCAAACTGATTGGCGTCACCGATACTTTTCGGTCAACCACTACTGTCTTCAGGTCGCTATCCTCTTCCAAATTTTCACGATCCACGCGAATTTCATAACCCATATTGCGTGAGCCTTCGGTATCGGACGAATCGCGCGGCTTGGCATGGTAATACCGCTGCCGTGACTGGCGCGTCACCACCCAGGGCGTTTCCGGGGTCGCGTTGGACGGCACATCCACCTTTAGCACATCCACATCGAAAGGCATCGTCTTTTGCAGAAGTTTCTCCGCAAAAAAGCGTGTAAACCAAGCCGCTGTCGAGAAGTCGACCCGGTCAGAGAGGTCAAAGTATTCTGTCGGCGGGGTTTGCAGGGAGACTGCCAGTGCCTTGAATCCGAGGGACGCCCCCTCGAGCGCCGCTCCGACTGTGCCGCTGACTGTGATACCCGAAGCCAGGTTCTCCCCATAGTTGATGCCCGAAACCACCAAATCTGGCGGGCAGCCCATTACTTCCAGAATACCGTGCAAAACAGCCTGAGCAGGCGTGGCGCCTACGCCATAAATCACCCACTCGTTTCCGCGCACCAGCAGTCTTTGCGGGTGGATAAGCCCATCGCTGTCCCGTGGCATTGCCCGCCCCATGGAGGTCTGCTGGACGCGCGGCGCGACCACGTGCACGTAACCGAGGTCGGAGAGCACTTCAGCCGCTGCCCAGATGCCCGGGGAATTGATGGAATCATCATTGGTCAGGAGAATTTGGGGGCGTTTTTGATTTGTCATAACAGGATTGTACCCAATCCCGCTGAGTTTGGGGAAACATTGGAAAAAATCACGGCGTGCATATTAATGACTTGGCGCTCTACCCTTCTTTAAGGTTGAGAAATACGTCTTTGTGGACGGGGTATAATGAAAAAATGCGTTGGAAGTTCGGATTGCTGGCATTTTTGGCGTTGGCATTGAATTTGATGGGATGTGTCGCGCGGGAGGTGAGCCTGCCGACCATCGTACCACTGCCTACCGACACGCCTGAAGTGGTGTTACCACCCAGCGCGACGCCTCTGCCTGTGAACACGCAGGCTCCCACGATTGTGCCCAGTCCCACGCTTACACCGACCCCCGAACCGATCACGTACACCGTCACCGAAAAAGATGACATGTTCGGTGTGGCGCTCAGGTTTGGCGTCTCGCTGGATGCCCTCAAAGCCGCCAACCCAACTGTAATCCCCAATATGATGGGCGTGGGAACGGTGCTTGTCATCCCAATCACGCCGACCCCGGCATCTGAAACCCCAAGCCCGAACGCGCCCACCCCAACGCTGGACCCGTTCAGCCCGCTCCGCCTGGCAATGGAGCCTGTCTGCCTGCCAAACGCGCTTGGTGGTGCTTATTGCTTTGCCCAACTCGAAAACATCAGCCAATCCCCGGTGGAAAACCCAAGTGTTCGCTTTACTCTCCCCGGTCCCGAAGGCGGCTTTCTGGAAATGGACGGCATCTTGCTGCTGAATCTTCTGCCGCCAGGGCAAACAATCCCTGCCCTGCTCTATTACCCGGCAAGGATACCGGACGGCGCGAGCGTCAAAGCGCAGATCACAGACTGGCTGCCCATGATGCCAAATGATGCTCGCTACCTGCAAACTGAGCTGACAAGCGAACCGGCAGCCATCGCTCCGAGTGGGGGTTTTGCCGATGTCCGCGGCTCGATCGCAATCCCTGACGGGAAACCCGATTACGTCTGGCTGTTGGGGGTGGCTTATGACGCGGATGGGCAGGTGATCGGGGTGCGCAGATGGGAACCAGACAGTCTCCCGGCTTCCGGTCCTATTCCTTTTGCTTTCAGAATTTACGCAATACAAGGAAAAATCTCTGAAGTAAACCTCTTCGCTGAGGCGCATACTGACATTCCCTGAGGTAGAAAATGAAAAATCAACTCCTGCCGGAACTCGGCAAAAAAACATACATCATGGGCATCATCAACCTGACGCCCGACAGCTTTTCGGGGGATGGGCTGCTCAGAGAGCGCGACATGACCCGCACAGCGCTGCTTCAGGCGCAGCGATTCTTGCAGGATGGCTGCGATATCTTGGATATCGGCGCGGAATCGACTCGCCCAGGCGTAGCGCCAGTCAGCGCGGACGAGGAGCTGAGCCGGCTTTTGCCTGTGATCGCGTGCCTGCGCCAGGAACTGCCGGACGCTATCCTCTCGATCGATACCTACAAAGCGGAAACCGCCCGCGCCTGCCTAGCGGAGGGCGCGCATATCATCAACGACGTATGGGGCTTCCGCTACGACCCGCAAATGGCTAAGGTCGCCGCCGAAGCGGGAGCCACGGCGGTGCTGATGCACAACCGCACGCAAGGCGCGGAGGCTGTCTGCGGCGAGCTT
>Ga0123334_1004829_pt1 | contig 13422 bp, 10 predicted proteins | sample BiotimSIPDNA_FD_89706 | JGI IMG/M metagenome (GOLD analysis project Ga0123334, IMG submission 89706) | Anaerobic biogas reactor microbial communites from Washington, USA - Biogas_R1 time_0 SIP DNA | ecosystem: Engineered > Bioreactor > Anaerobic > Unclassified | place: Washington, USA... | reverse complement strand
GTATACGCTCCTGTAGCCATAAACCTCGCCCGGCCAGTTGTTTACGGTTACCCGTGCTAACGTCAGATCCGAAGGAGCTCTATCGAAAATAATCGTCCGCACATCGGCCAGCGCCACGGCCCCGAATGTCAGGATCAGCGCGAGCACAGAAAACCCGACAAGGAGGCCGCCGGAAAGTCGCTTGCGAGGTTTGAGCACATTGCGAAGCCTATAGCGCAAAGTCCCGGCGGCAGCGGACAGGCAAGTGGTGTAGCCCCGCCCGTTCCCGACGCTGTCTAGCAATAGGTCAGCGTATTTTTTACGTGTATCTTCATCCGCTTTTTCCAGAACGGCCTCGTCGCAGCTCAGCTCAAGGTCATCCGCAACTTTTCGACGAGCTGCCCAAGCCAATGGGTTGAACCAACACATCGCCGCGCAAAAGCTGAGAAAGAGCTTTGTGCGCGTATCACAGCGCACTATATGGCGCAGCTCATGGCGAAAAATCAACTCAAGCTCACTGTCCGTATAGATGCGTTTCGGCAGTATCAGACGCATGGTGCGCTCAAAGCAGCCTATTGTAAGCGGAGTATACACCGACGCGGAAACAAGAACCGGTATTTCCGCCCTGATACCGTGACGCCGCGCTTCATTGCGCCACCACGCGAGAGCTTCCGCATTCTCGAAAACCACTGTATCCCGGATCAGAATCCGACGAAAACGCAGGTGAGACGCAATTTGCCAAAGCATGACGGCAGTAAAACCGCATGCCCAAGTAATAATGAATGCAGAAAGATAGCGACGCGGCAGCGTGACAACAAGCAGCGGCTTCATCTCATGCCCTATCAGCCATATGAAAAAGTACAGCAGCGTCGGCACTAGCCAGAGCGCGGCACAGGCACGGGCGCTGATTATCCTTCTGAGCAGCGGCAGCAGGAGAAGCAGCAGCGCGTAATAAACGCTGATATGAACAAACAGCAGGCAGAGGCGCGCCGCCATATCGACCGGTACGCTGACACCGACGAAAATGAGCATCATCAAAAGTACTGTAAGCAGCGCCACGGGAAGCATAAGCGGCTCGATAAGGCAGGTTCTGCGCCCGGGCTTCAGCCTTGAATATTCAAGTTTTCCCTCTTCGCGACTGCGGGAATAGAATGCGACAGTCGCCGCACAGCCGACAAGAACACCGATAAGAACCTGATAGATGTTCATAACTTGCCCTCATCCAAAAGACGGCGCAGCTCCGCCACCTCTTCACGGCTAAGACCGCTGCCGCAAAGAGCGGAGGCCAGAATGTGAATGTCACCTCCACAGAGCTTATTCAAAAAGCGATTGCTTTGAGAAGCCAAATAATCCCGTCGAGAAATAACGGGGGTATATAAATTGCTTCTTCCCTGCTTTGAGATCACAAGAGCGCCCCGCTCAACAAGGCGCGACAGCAGGGTCAATATTGTCGTGGGAGCAAGGCGGCGGTGCTTATCCTCTAAAATTCGCTCGATGTCGGCTCTTGAAACAGGCGGCGTGCAGTCCCACACGGCTTGCATGACCTCAATCTCCGCATCCGGAAGTCTGTATATCGTCTTCTCCACAATAAACCACCTCTACGGTTGTAGTATAACTTTATTCTACAGTTGTAGATATCAGATGTCAAGCGGTTGCATAGTTGTTTAACTGTCAGGTTTCCCCGGCATCGGTGCTTTCCGCCTATTAAAGCGGCGGATAGCCCGATACCGGGAAATCTTTATGTATGTTCCTGCCACTACACGTTTAGTGCCGGTATTTCAATAATTTCCCTATTATGTCTATATCTTGCATGTGAATTATAAAAATGATATAAAATTTATGATAATAGACTTTCGATAATTTCCGCACCCGGATCCTACTCTGCCCGCATATGTACAAAGCGAAGTTTAATGAAGCCAAGCCAATGCAACCGGAAGGGAGATCGTTATGACCGTTAGCCGTAAATGGGATTATCTTATAATTCCGCTAATCGCGATCCTGGTTTTTTCCTTGTTCGGCAGCTGCGCTGACCCGAAGACGAAAGAGAATTCTGCCGCTTCACCGTCCGTGGCCGAGTCGGCGCCGGTCGATGAAAACACCGGGGATACGGGCGACGCCGCATTTTCGGACGAGTCGCCGGAGCCGCTTGACCTGCCGGCGCCGGGAAGTGTCAGCTTCGGAAAGGATGACAGCCTGAGCGCCGCGGGCGAGTATCTAAACGACGGAACGGACCTGACGCTGCGGGTGACGGACAGCGGCGGGCTGACATGGACGCTGACCATACCGGCATTTGCGCTCAAGGAGCCGGAGCGGATTGTCATGGTCCCCCTCAAGGATCTGAGCGGCGATATTCCGGGAAGCATCGCAGGCGGCGTGCAGTTGCTGCCGGACGGCCTGCGGTTTTATAAGCCCCGCGGTTCTGACTGTCTCCGGAGACGCGCTTAAGGGCACGACTGTGCTCCTGAGCGGGAATTCTGACGGCTCCGAAATGGATTTCGCGGTTCCCGGTGAAGAGGAGGCAAGCGCATACTTATTTCATTTCAGCACGGCCATAGCCGACAATGTAGAGGACTCCCAAATAGGAGACATGCGCACGGCTGCCGAAGCGCAGTATAAAAAGCTCCGGGATGAAGCGAATGAGGTCCTGAAAAAGGATATCCCGGCGCCTGTTCCGCCATCAATGCCGATCGTTTGCGTCCCGAAAAGCGAGGCTGAAGCAAACAGCGCAAAATTCGCGGAATTTATAAATGCGTTTAACAACCCGGAGGGCGATCTTGTCCGCCGTATGCTGGCAGCGCAGCAGCAGCTCCAGCTGCTCGGAAATGACGCGGATTATTTAACGGAACAGGCCTTAATAAGCAGGATGGTACAAAAGGCCGATCTTCTGATTAAAGATTACGGGAATGATCCGGAGAAGCTGCCCGCCATCGGCTGGGTTGCCCTTCAGGCAGCTACGGACAGCCAGCTTCTCGGCTTGCCGGACGAGGCCTCGGAGCGGCTTATCGAGGAGGTTGCCGCGCTTTACGAGCAAGCGATAGAGACACTTTTCAAGAAGCTTACCGAAGAACACGAATATCGAGTGACGAAATCGATCCTCGAGGCGGCACACGCCGTTGCTCTGCTTTCCGACAAGACGGCGCTGACCTTCGACGGGGTATGTAAGCGCCTGGAAAAGGCGCTGCATTTTGACTTGACGGTCAACTATACGCTCAAGATAGAACAGGTGACATATGTTATCGAGGCCGAGAGCACGATTTCTTTCAACGCCGCAAACCCGGACGTGCATACGTTAAGGGGTACAGGCGACGGCAGCCTTGTCTCCTACAGGGACGAGGATGATCCGAGGATTACGGTACAGGCGCCCGACTTTAAGGTGCAGGCGACGGCCGGTGATTTCAAGCCCTATGTGGGAACCGCTACGATTTCGCTGGACCGCTTTTTCCCCGGGATGGAGAGTTTTTACGGAGATGGGCAGCTCATTCTCACCGGCGGTGTGACCGAGATGAACACATGGGCCGTTTTCTATGATTATGTAGGCTTTGATGATGTGCTCGAGAGTACCGTCTACTCATTCCCTGTCAGTCTGAGCAACGGCAAGGTCGACGCCGTTGACGAGACAGTCAAAGCCGAGACGGATGACGGGGGGATAGGCATCCTTGATTTGAAGCTTACGCACTCGCCCCGGGGAAAATGAAGTGAGGGATCGGAGAAATCAATGATGACCTGCCGCGAAGCAGCGAGCCGCAAATAACCTCTAAAGTGCTGATATTGCCCTGTTTACAGGCTCTCCGGGCATGTAATAAGAACGCTGATGTCGATACTCACCGTATCAATATCAGCGTTCTTATTTGGTATAGGTTGATTATATTAATATGATGAAAGGCTCGCCGGGAAATCGTTTGCCAGGGTTTATGGTTCGCTGGAGCAGCTATATATCGGTTATTTCGTGTGAGTGCAAAGCACCAAGTGTTACACCCTTCCTGCGCAGTACCTCGCTCGCATAGCTATTAAATTCCGGCTCCGCCCGTTCGACCTTATATGTAAACACGCTCTCATCCCCGGTTCTGTCCATGACGATCCTGATGCTGCCCAGCGAACTGCCCCAGGGGATAGCCGCTTCGATTTTGCTCCGCTCGGAAGCCAGTTCATGGATATGCGTGACCCACACACCGTGCATGCCCACAGCTTTAAACGCCGCGATCACATCCAGCGAAATGCTTTTTGTCTCCGACGGACTTGTGGAGGTCAGCGGTTCGTTGAAGAGCACCATACTGTTCTCCTTCACGCTGCTCACAACGTTCGCGATGCGCTGCGCCTCCTCTGCCAGCAGGCCGCGCGTTTTGTGCTCCGTGTTATTCGGAGAAAATACCGTGAAAATTCCGCTGACGGGACTGATCTGCGCGCTTTCACACGGCACCGCGGCGCCTAACTGGAAAAGCCACTGCGTCAGCGCGGTTGAGAGCAAAAACACCGTCTTCCCGCCCTGGTTCGCGCCGGTCAGAACTAAAATTTCTCCGCCCTTTTTCAGTTCGATGTCGTTGGTTATGATCGTTTCGCGGCCTCCGACGACAAGCAGCGGGTTAAACATATCCTTTACCGCAAACGCTTTCTCACTCACCGGACACAGCTTCGGAAAACACCATTTAAGCCCCTTTTCCTCCCACGCGCGGCAAAGCTTTCCGAGCGACAGGAAAAAGATCAGGTCTTTTTTCACACTCCGAAACTCCATCGTTTCGCGGCTTACGAACGCGCCGATCGCCTGGGAAGCGCTTTGCACCGACCTTTGAAGCAGCATGTTGTTCGACTCCATCGCTTTCTGCGTGAACCACAGCTTTCGCTTTTTCGACTTTTTCTCCTCTTCGCCGGTATACTGCTCCATATACAGCAGCTTATAGGCGCTAAGCTTCAGCTCACCGTCGAGATTGAAGCCCAGACGCATGAGCTTCGGGGCGGCATATCCCCGGCACAGCGCTTCAAAGCTCTTTTTAACATTTTCAAAGCGTTCCGAACACCTCATGGAGCCGAGCTTTTCATACAGTGCCTTCATACCTGCCGACCGGAAACTGAATTTGCCGAGTTCGTTGTATACGGCATCCAGCTTTTTAATATAGCTGTCAAGGTTTCCGAAATCCGTCATATTGATTCCGACAGCCATGTTGTCCAGCCCGCGGCGGATACCGCCCGCTCGGCCTTCCCAGCCATCGATGCAGCCGAGGAGCATGTCGAGCGCTTTTCCGAGCTCCGGATTTACTAAGATCTCCCGCAAAACCGCCTGCCTGTGCGATATGACCGCAGGGTCTTCGGTCCAGAGCGCGTTGAGTTCAGCGGCGGAGATTTTAAGATAATGCGTCCATGACATGAAAGCAGCCAGCCTTTCAAGCTGCAAATCCTCCGTGGTCTGATCCGGGATATTTCCCGGCATCGGGAGCATTCCCTCAGGATATAACAGGCATCCCATCACAGCACCTCCCCGCGCTTAATGAGATCCCATGCCCTGTCATGCGGCCTCGCATCCATGCCAAGGCTGTCCATCCGTTTGAGCATATCGCCGAGTGTAACGCCCAGCCTGCCGATTACGGCGCGCGCATAACTGGAGCGCAGCGGCGGCGCTTCAATTATTTTGTATAAATAGGACAGCTCACCGTCCCCGGCGGTGGCCATCACAAGGCTGGTAAGCCTGTCCGCCAGCCCGTCCTGAGCAAGCCGGCCTGTCAGAAGCTCATATATATCTCCGAAATGCGTTACCATCATCGCGCTGACTTTCCTGGCGATCAGCTCCGAAACCAGCTCGATGCATATTTGTATCCCCTCATTTGCGCTTGTGGCGGTCATAGGCTCGTTGAGCAGCAAAAGGCTGTGCGAGGTCATGCGCCCGGTGATCTCACCCAGCCGGATGACCTCCATTCCCATCCGGGAATCCTCGCCCTCCGCACTTTCTCCGGCGGCAAAGAGAGTGAGCAAACAGTCGCATGGTCTTATCGCGGCAGTCCGGCACGGCAGCAGACAGCCCAGCTGCGTAAGCCACAGCAGCTGCCCGGCCAGCATAATGTAGCAGGTCTTCCCCGAGCTGTTCGGCCCGGTAATCAGGTTTACATAACCTTCCGCACGCAAATAGCAGTTGTTTGCAACCGGAAGTTCGGCACCGTGCAGGGCCATTTCAGGCAAATACGCGTCCGTAATATCAAAAACGGCAATATCCGAACGCTCCGGCGCGCAGACCGGAACTCCCCGCTCTGAAAACCGCACGGCCATCCGCACCGCGGAAAGATAAAATATCAGCGCGTCCTTCATGGAAACCAGCTCGTCATGGCCGGTACACTTCCATTTAAATACATCCCCGCGAAGCCTCAGCAGCTCTTTTCTGTCCTCATAGCCAACCTCGTTGAGTATGTATTCCTGATACCAAGATCCCAATCCACTCTGCGGGTACCTGAGCAGGCTTGCGATTCCGTCTCTTAACTCCTGCGGCTTACCGTCAAGCATTCCGTTTTTTTCATACGGCCGCGGACGGATCTCCGCGACCTCCAAAGAGCGAATCATCATACGCGCGTCCATGAAAACGTCAATCGCAAATGCGCCGAGTCCTTTCCACCAGGTGTCTGTCTCACTTAGCTTCGCGCGTATACCGTCCACATTGTCCTGTATGTACTTCGCTTCCGCCCAGGCCTTGAGCAGCCTGAGCGCATCGCTTTGCACCGATATTTGTGAAAATGTATCGCACAGCAGCTTCATTGCTTCCGCATACCTTTTGAGCAGCTCATATTTGAACAGCACGCCTCTTAAAAAATAGGCGTATCGGTTGTTTGCGCCCAGCTCCTCCAATACATCGGTGGCCTGCTTGCTTATATAGCTCTCGAAATTAAAGACCGCCTTCTTAATACTGTCCGTCAGCGCGTCGAACGCGTCCACTTCCAGGCCGAGCGCGTTATCTTTAACGCCCTTGGAATAAACCTCGATCTCTTCCACCAGCGTCAGGAGCCTGCCGAGCGCCTCTGTCAGGCCCGGAGAACGCAGCAAATCGCCGATTGCATCCTGCCTCATTTTAATTGTATCCCAGTCGTCCGTAGCAAGCGTCTTCGCAAACGCGAGTGACTCGGTCCCGGTCATCCCCTGAAACAGCAGTGCCCCCAGCCTCTCAAGCTCCAGATCCCCCGCGGCCGCTTCAAAACAGAACTCCCCGATTTTTCGTCCCCCGGCCCACAACAATTCACTCCCGGTCATAAAAATCTCCCATGCTTATATATAAATAAATCGTAAAATGATATTTTTGCGCTTTCTTTTGGTAATTGTATCATCAATCCGGTTAACGCTCCACTTTTTTGTCTCCTTTAAGTGCTTATATTTTCCTGTTAATAAACTTTTCGGGCATAAAATAAGAACGCAGACATCGATACTCATCGTATCAATACCGACGTTCATATATTACAAATTACCGCGATTTTGATGCAATAAACACACTTTTAAGCTCAGTAATGAGTCGTCGCTTATAATGAGTTCGTTTTATATTGTTTTTTTTCGGTAAGTGTTGTACTGTAAAATGGCATGGTGTATCGATTAGTTTTATTTATTAATTAAGAAGAGCAGGTATGAGTATTGCGTATGAATTCAGCTATAACCGATACAAACAACGCAAAAAGCATATGGTCTAAAGATTTTATCAGCATATTTATTCTCAACTTTGTCATGAGCATGGGTCAGTTTATGATGAGCACACTGATCCCGAAATACGCATATCATCTGGGCGCTGTAGCTACGGTCGTCGGCGTGGTCAGCGGTATTTTCGCGGTCACCGCTCTTGTTTTAAGGCCGGTTGCCGGACCTGCCATGGATTACTTTAAAAAGAACAGACTGCTGACAATGGCTATCGGCTTAATAACCTTTGCATTTGTTCTCTACGGGTTTTCTAAAAGCATTCCCATGCTTATTGCCGCACGCTTGATCCACGGCATCGCAATGAGCGTTTCGGCACCGTTGTGTCTGGCTCTGGTCAGCAATATCGTTCCTTATGAAAAAATGGCATCCGGCTTGGGTATTTACGCCTTGGGAGCGGCAATTTCAACCGCGGTCGGGCCCACAATAGGTCTCAAACTGGTGAATACCATCGGCTATAATGCCACATTCTTCATCTGCGCCGGCTTGCTGCTGCTGGCCTTTATACTTTCGTTTCAGCTTAAATCGGACACCCCCGATCGCTCGGAGCGATTTAAGATATCACTGAATAAAATAATAGCTCCGGAAGTGCTTTTGCCCACCCTGGTCATCTTTTTTCTGTCTTTCGCACAATCCGGCATTAACTCATTCATTGCCATATTCGGTGAGCTCAGCGGCGTTAAAGAGATTGGTCTGTTCTTTACCACAAGCGCTGTCTGCATGATTTTTATAAGGCCGATCAGCGGAAAAATCGCCGATCAATACGGCCATGATAAATCCGTGATTCCCGGACTCCTTTTATTCATCGCCGCGCTGATACTTATCAGCTTTAGCGGCTCGCTGCCGATGTTTATACTTGCCGGTGCCATCACAGCATTCGGCTACGGGTCCAGTCAGCCTATTATACAAACAATGATCATGCAGCTTGTACCGAAGGAGCGAAGAGGCGCAGCCGGAAACACAAATTTTATAGGGGTTGACTGTGCATTTTTAATAGGACCCACCGTAGCGGGCTTTGTTATAACAAGTATTGAAAACAGTACCGGAAATGAAGTACTCGGCTTTTCATCAATGTTCAGGTTAATGGTTATCCCGGTGATCATCGCAATGGTGATTTTCTGGCTCTGCAGAAAAAAGCTTATAGCGAAAATAAAAACTCAGAAAAAAATCGATCTGACGGGAGAATCGTCCCCTGTTTCAGACAGCACAAACCGAACGGTATAGCGAGGGACCGAAGATTCGGCATTCAGGTCAGCCATCCGTTTGTATCATACTCAGGCCGGGTTATTGACCACACCCACAAAGAGGGGCAGTCCGTCGGCACCGGTGATAGCGAAGATGAAGGGCCGGTCAACCGTGAAGTCGATCTCCTCATCCGGGGGCATGGCGGAGCCTGCAGCCATCATTACGGTATAGGCGGCAGCTGCCACTCCTTCTTCGTCGACGGTCACCCGGGCAGCGTGCCGCGCCTTAGACAGAAAGATCTCGTCGGTATCGGTGGTCATGGGCGTAAAGTCTGAAGTACCCGCATCGAAGACATCCGTTATACCCAGCTTCTTCAGCGCGGGGACAATGTCAGTATCGGAAACCACATCGAACTTGGGCAATGAGAGATTGACAGTGAGAAACTTACTGTTCTCCCAATCGCCATCGGCGAGAATGAAGTCCACGGTCTTGCTGTCGGAAAGCAGCTCGTCAACGGATACATCCTCATCCGGAAGAATAAACCACATATTTCCGCTGCTCTCCAGCCGCTGTGCCACTGCAGAGAACTTGTCGCTCCAGTAGTAGTTCCGTGTACCGGACTGATGCATGAAGTCGCAGGTTATGTCTTCACCGTCGGCGTTGAGGGTGTGGAAGACCCCCTCGCCGGTAGCGCTCTCGGAAAACTCGCTTGACCACTTCGCCCGGAAGCAGATGGTAGTTGCTAAGGCCATTATGGTCTCGGGGCTCATTTCCGGACCGGACGTCTGCTCCTCTAGCAGACCGCCGGTCTGCTCATTGAGCCAGTCCCGCAGTGCCTTGTTGAATTCACCGGAGCCCATCTCGCCCTGATAGGATGAGGCGTAGTAGTGCTCTGCCAGTGAATCCATGGTATCCTTCACGAAGCTCACATCCTTGTTGAGCCACAGAGAGCTTGCCAGAATGCTGGTGACCGCGCCGTCGTCGCAATAGTTGGCGTTCCAGAGCGCGCCAGCCTGCTCGCGCAGAGCTTCAATGCTGTACGAGCCCAGAAGGTCAAGGATCTGCTGCCGGCTGCTGCCGCCCGTCACCTCCGCCAGCATGGCCAGCGCCATGCAGACATTCAGAGGCGAATAGACCTTGTTGTGTCCATTCGAGTCTGACAGCAAATCAGCGATGCTCTCGGAAAAGAATTTATCCAGTCCGTTGGCGTAGCCTTCGGGCTGGTTTTGCTGCTCCCTTTTATCCTCACGCCATGCGTTATAGACCTTGGAAAAGCCCTCGTCGTCAAACTCGCCTGTCTTGCTGTCGATATAGTCCATCTCGTTGGGGTATACCGCCATCTCGGGGTATTTAGCTGCTGCCAACCGGTATTTACTTGTTTCCGTATTGTTTGTCCGCCCACAGCCGGTCAAAGAAAGCAAGCATGCCAGTGCGGCAATAGATGCAAAAACCTTTTTCATCTTGGATCCTTTCAGTCAGGCAATACTTCTATCTCACATGCGCCGAGTATGTTCATTGCCGCCTCTGCGTACTGCGGCCACCAGGAATCCACATTCTCCGTCATGGCAACGACATTGCCTTTGTCTGTCTCAATGCTGATAAAATCCCAGGCGGAATGATCATCATAAGTGCCCTGCCACGCGGTGAAGCCGTTTGCCAGTGTGATCTCATGCTCCTCAAGCCCCGTGCCGCAGACGCCAAAGCTATCCCAAAAGTGGAGCTTGATGCGTCCGTCCTCACCTGTCGGTCGGAAGCTGACTCCCCAGCTCATACAGCCGCCTTCATATTCGTCTATGCTGTACTCCCAGCCGGAGACATAAGGAATGGAGATAAATGCCCCGTCGTGCAGACAACTGACGGTCAACGGCTCATCCTGTTCCAATGAGATAAGCTCAAAGCCTGCGTAGTAGACCTTTTCCTCATAATCGCCGGTTCCTCGAAAATCCATAATCGGTATTGCGATGCGGTATATACCGGCGGGCAGTTCACCATACAACCAACTCCAGTCCACCGTCCATTCAACCGTGTTGTTTGATGGGATGCCCCATGCAACTAATGTCCATATCAAATCGTTTTCCATAGGCAGCAGCTCGACCGCCGACCATTCTCCGCCTTTATAAACCTCCAGAGAATACGAGCTCCCGTGTTGCAGATCACCCGCAGGCGCTCCGTCCTGCTGCGTACAGACAACAGTCAATCCTGCCTGGGCAATGCCCTTTGCTGTGAGCTTCACACCCCAAGGATCCTCATAGGCCTCTGTGGCGGGAGAACGTCCGATCCCAATAAATCCGGGTGTTATTTCTTCCGGCGTTCCTTTGTCCGGCAGCTCCTTATAATAGCTGTTTCCAAAGGCGTTGAGGGCCTCGCTTGGCTCGTATTTCGCCTTATAGCAAACACCGTCGTAATACATGTAATCGCCGTATGCGCCGATGCTGTGGGTCGTACCGTCTGCCATGGTGAGCGTAACCTCTACAAGCTGCCCGGCCGACTCCTGCCCGGTGTCGTCCCGCTCATAGAGGGTAACGTCGCATAATATCTCCGCCAGCTCGGAAATTCCGGCGTCATCCGCGATAGTGATCGTACTGTTCGGCGGCATGAGATATATATCCGCAGAGGCAATATTCTCCGCTTTCAGGTCGGCAAAAGGCTTCGTTTCGCCGACACCGCAGCCTGAGAGCAGTGTAAACAGCAATGCGCAAAGAAGAAGCGACGGTATAACAGGTCGATGTTTCATCGGAAACCCCTCCGCATCCGTGAAGTTAAGTGTTTATTTGACGCGGTAACAAAGAGTTTTGTTCCGGTTCAGAGTTACACGGGGCGGTGCTGTAAACGGAGCCTCCTGTTGCTTTGCGCAAAACTCCTGACACCACCCAGTCGCAGACGTTATAGTCCCAATCCATGCCGCAGACCTTCATGTTTACACCTCCGATCTTCTGAAAACGGGCACAATAAGAACGATGACATCAATACTCACCGTATAAGTATCTGCGTTCTTATATATCAGTTTCTGTGGTATCGGAGCAGCCGGTCATCCGGGTCGACTGCGTTATGTATGTTCAGGCCGAGCTGATCCACAGGGAGGGTTTTACTTGCGCGGAGCTTAGCTCCTGTGGTTTTTGTACCAGGGCCTGCCGTATTTCATATACTCATCCGTTATGCAGTCCTGATGGTGCCTGAGCTCATCGGTCTGGGGTCCGTAAACACCGGCGAAGAAGATGAACCCGCCGCCCGGAGCATAAGTGTCGATACACTTGCGGACTTCTTCCCTGATCAGGTCATCGGGAGCTCCTACCAAACCCGCAGGGCCCTGAGAATCCCAGCAGCCGATAAGTACTAATCTGCCCTTATATTTCTTCTTAATGCCCACAAGGTCGTTGGATACCTGAGCGGGGTTCCACATCTTTACGCCGAAATCAAGCCAGTCGTCGATAAAGGCTTCACAATGGCCGCAGCAGTGCATATCAACAGGGATGCCTGCTTCCATGGCGATTTGTCCCAAGCGGGCGTGATAGGGCTTAACAAGCTCCCGATATAAATTGACGCTGATAAAGGGGTGCTGCGCTGTGGCGATATCATCACCCATGAACAGGATGTCCGGCTTATAATACTTCATAGCACGACGGACAACCACGTCATAGAAGTCGGCCAAATACTCATACAAAGCCATTACTTCCTCCGGCTCCTCGATCATCGTGCACAGGCCGTTGGTGAAGCCCATAAAGTTCATGAGCATCTGGAAATATCCGTTGTTCGTGCCCAGAGCCACAGCCGTGGTGGAACGGTCTATATTCGCCAGATCGGCTTTGGCCATGCGCTCAAAATCCAGATCATCGATGTTGGGGACCTTTATGACGTCTCTCCACTTTCTTATATCATCCAGTATGAACTTGTTCGGAGTGGGCAGGCTGGCGCCGCCGGCGCTCTCTGTGGGCGTATATTCAACACCGAACATATCCTTGCCCTTTTCGCGGGTATTCTCGGAAAGCCTGGGCATAACCGTGGCCACAGGGGCCTTATACGGGGCGTTAGGATTGCCGAAGGTGCTGTAGCGGGGCAGCCATTCCGGCTCTTCACCTTTGAGAATCAGCATAAGGTTTTCTTTTTCTGTCATGTGTATTACTCTCCTTATAAATATCGAATAATCTGCGACTCTGAAAATATTAAACACGAATGCGGTTTTGCTTGATGCCTGTTGAATGGAGTGCGATTAATGAATAATTAAATAGAAAATCAACGAAGAGATAACTCTGTTTCCGTCACTGTATCGTCCTTCTGTTTCTACATACTACATCATTATACAAAATTATACAATAGCGATTACCTTGCTATGTTCAGCTGCCGGCAGATAGGACGGACAGCACTATAGAATCAAATGTGATTTACGAAACGATTAAACAAGGCTTAAGCAATGCAGAAATCACGGAAGCTTTTCAAATTGCTTGGTCACTCGGATATCAGGTTAACGGCAAATATTTATTCGCACCTTGATGCCAGCCGAAAAAGACATATGTCTCACACTGCAGCAAGCAGGGAGCTTGTACGGCAAGTTCCAACAGCTACCCGGGTTCGAGCTGTATCTTTAGGGACTCCGTCCCTAAAACCCTGAGT
>Ga0123334_1004827_pt1 | contig 13426 bp, 14 predicted proteins | sample BiotimSIPDNA_FD_89706 | JGI IMG/M metagenome (GOLD analysis project Ga0123334, IMG submission 89706) | Anaerobic biogas reactor microbial communites from Washington, USA - Biogas_R1 time_0 SIP DNA | ecosystem: Engineered > Bioreactor > Anaerobic > Unclassified | place: Washington, USA... | reverse complement strand
CCCCATTATGGTCACAACCGGCGGCCTGGGTTTTAGATCCTCCGGTTTGTCAGTAAGCTCATCCAGTTTAACCTCCATTTCAAACTGGTCGAGTTCAAGCTCATACCCGAATTCATCGGCAGCAAGGCATGCGGTCTCAAAATCGATCTGCATATTAATATTTCCCATAACACCCATCTTTATAAGAAGTTTTATTAGGTCTGCGCCCTTTACTCCCATTGCCTTGGCAAGATCAGATACAGTTACATGTTCAGGCACCTTGAGCCTTCTCTTGCTTGCCTTGGGGGTAGTAATTTCAGTCTGTTTAAGTCTTTTAATGACATCCTTTGTCTTTTTTGATGATTTCCTGTCCTTTAACCTGGGCCTTCTGTCTTCATACAGGTCGGCGCGTTCAAATACCTCAACCTTCTTGTGCCTCAGCCGGATATCTGACTCCACTTCCTTTTTAGGTTTTTCTCCCTTTTTCCTGTCTTTTCTTTTTTTAGGTCTTCGGTCGTCAGATTCTTCATCAAATGATTCTACGCCAATATTAGCGGCTGGTAAGATTTCCTTTCTCTTATATTCACTGGATACCCTGACAACCTGCTGTTTCGCCTTATCCCCTGATATTTCCGCTTTAGGGGTAGCGGCAACAGGCTCCGGAAGTCTGATAATTCGGGCAGGCCTGTCTTTAAGCCTCTTTTTCGGTTTTTTACCTGGTGCCTTTTCATGGCCTTTTTCTTCAGCCGTATCAATATCCAGGGCCTCATCCAGCTCTACCTCAGCCTCTTCTTCTATCTCGGGTGAAGTAGTTTCGATCTCTACTGCAGCATCTTCAGCCTCAGTTTTGTCTGTAACCTTTACCCTCTTTTTGTCTTCGGTTACTTCCTCTGCCATTGCATCTGATTCTTCAGACTCTTTTATTGCTGCCTTATCCTGGGTGACATGGCCGATAGCCTCTTTGCCTCTTTTTACAGGTTCCGGGGCAGATGGCTTTTTAATAATACGTGCGGGTGATTCTTTAACAGGGGTAATGACCTCAGGCTTTGTTTCAGGAAAGGGTTCTGCCTTCATTGTTTCTTCTATTGTCTCAGTTTCTTCAACCTGAACGACCTTTCTCCTGCGGATGACATTACGCTGAAGCCGTTTCTCTTCAATAACTTCGGATACACTGCCAGCCTTAACTATCTCTTTTGCCCGTCTAATATCACTGTCATCAAGGGTACTCATGTGATTTTTTACAAGCATACCGCCGGCTTTCAACCTGTCAACCAGTTCCTTGTTGTCAATTTTTAGTTCATTGGCCAGTTCATAGACCCTTACTTTAGACATTTAATCCCCTTTTCTTAAAAAATCTTTCCATGCATGCTGCGTCATTACAGATGTATATTCCACGGCCATTTTGTCTCTTGAGGTTATCAATAACAACACTGTTATCCTTATTGATAACAAGCCGTATCAACTCCATTTTCCCCTTTTTTGATCTGCATGATACACATGTCCTTATCGGTACATGGCTAACACATCTATTCATCAGTATTATCAGATTCTTCTTTATCACTGCCCGCCTTTGTTCCTGATGCATCTGTTCCAGCATCCTGAAGATATTCTTTTGCAGTAGCAATCAACTGGGCAGCATCCTTTTCATTAAGTCCCTCTACATTTGCCAGTTCAGCCAGATTGGCTGATGCAACATCCGCTATTGAGCGGTATCCTTCCTGATAGAGTTCCGTTGCTATAGCCTCACCCACGCCCTCCAGACTTAAGAGTGAATTATATGAGTCTTTGAGATTTTTATTGTAATCAGTCTCGCTGGTCACATCCAGGTTCCAGCCTGATATCTTGGATGCGAGCCTGACATTCTGACCTCTCCTGCCTATTGCAAGAGAAAGCTGGTCATCAGGCACAACAACAACCATAGAATGATTGATTTCATCCACGATTACCCTGGTAATTTCAGCTGGCGCAAGGGCATTGCAGATAAATTTAGCAGGGTCATTATCCCAGGTGACAATATCTATCTTTTCACCCCTTAATTCCTGTACAACAGCCTGAACCCGGGAACCCTTCATACCGACACATGCCCCTACCGGATCAACATCGCTGTCCTTTGACATTACTGCAATCTTTGCCCTGCTGCCTGGTTCACGGGCAACCTGTATAATGCTTACAATGCCTTCTGAAATCTCAGGTACCTCATTTTCGAAAAGCATGGATAAAAAGTTGGGATGTGTTCTGGAGAGTATTATCTGAGGCCCTCTGCTGAACTGCCTGACCTCCAGTATAAAAGCCCTTACCCTGTCACCTTGTTTGTAGGTCTCTTTAGGTATCTGCTCTTTGACCGGCAGTTCTGCCTCTGCCTTGCCAAGATTCACAATAATGGCGCCCTTGTCAAAACGCTGGACAATACCGTTTATGATCTCACCGCGCCTGTCCTTGAAGTCATCAAAGACAACATTTCTTTCAGCCTCACGAAGCCTTTGCATTATAACCTGTTTTGCCGATTGGGCAGCAACCCTGCCAAGTTCATCCGTTTCCATCCTTATTCCAAGGCTGTCACCTATAACAGCATCCGGATCAATCTCATGGGCATCTTCAAGGGATATCTCAAGGTTTTCATTTGCTACTTTTTCAACGACCTCCTTAAATTCAAAAACCTCGATTTCACCCATCTCTTCGTTGAACTTTATTTCGAGATCATAGTTCTGCCCAAGCTTTTTTCTTGCAGCGGCCTTTACTGCCTCCTCAAGGGTCTGTATTAACGTATCTCTCTCAACACCCTTTTCACGGCCTACCTGCTCCAATACTTTCAATAAATCTGAAGTCATTTTAGATTCACTCCATTATTTGTGCTGTTAACTGTACCTTCTTTATTATTATCAAAATCATATACCATGTTTGATTTTTCAATATCGTTAAAAGGCAATTCTATTATATTTCCCGATGATTCAAGAAAAACTGTCTGGTCAGCGCATTTTTTCAGTACGCCTGTAAAACTCTTTTGCCCATTGACAGCCTGTTTCATTTTAAGTTTAATCCTGCTGCCTACAGCCCTTATAAAATCCTTTTCCCTTCTTAAAGGGCGATTAAGACCGGGGGATGAAACCTCCAGGACATATTCATGATCAATGATCTCTTTTATATCAATAATGTCACCAAGCTCTCTGCTTACATCAGCACAGTCATCTATCGTGACACCATTTCCCTTGTCTATGTAAAGTCTTAAAACCCAGCGCCCGTAAGTTGACAGGTATTCCACCTCTACCAGTTCGTACCCCATATCATAAAGCATGGGTTCAATCAGCTCAAATACCCGATCCCTTATAGTAGAAATATCTGTCAATCTCTATTTTCCCCAAAAACTAATAAAAAAGCGGGTTTTAAGACCCGCTTCAGAATCATGAACTCTATCTTTAGCAAATATGCATTAGTCAAAAGATCTTTATCAGCATATTGCAAAACATTGTGCCCACAATTCGAAGAAGATCAACCTCATTGGTTAACAACCTCAAAAAGGGAATCAGGATCAATAAGACATATATGGAGCGGGCAACGGGGTTCGAACCCGCGACACCAAGCTTGGGAAGCTTGTACTCTACCAACTGAGCTATGCCCGCATTTATTTTTTGTCTTTATGTCTGCGCCTTATAAAAAATAATGAAAGGCCACAGTTAAAATCCTGTATCATCACTATATAAAAAAAGAGATGATGCCTTTACTTATCAAAAGTAATTTGGCTTTTTTATCATATGAGGAATCATTGTCAAGAGAATATCTTATGAGCGAGATAATACAATAATAGGTAATTTCCGAATAACTATTTATCAATTTGCCAAATTAACCTTAAATTAGTATCAACAACATAAACATGGCTGGAGAATATTATTTTTGTTTTTTATTGTCAACAATTGAAAAAAAAGTCATACCATTTTGCATAATTGTATGTTAATTTATTCTTAAAAAATATTTTATAACAGGGAGAAAAAGGGTTCCTTGGAAGAAGATTCAAACCGTAGTATTTTAAACAAAATTTTGTCCTTCATGAATAAGCACCATCTTCAGAATGGAACAGACCTTGCTGATGAGATCAATGATCTTATAGATGAAGGACAGGCAAAGGGGTTTATCACTGATGAAGAATCGGATATGGTTCACGGTGTGCTGGAGCTTAAAGAGACCACAGCGCTTTCAATAATGATACCCAGAACCGATCTGACTTCTGCGCCTATTGATAGTACACTTGGTGAGCTTATAAATCTTATTTCCACATGTGGACACACCAGGATACCGATCTACGGGGAGAATATCGATGAAATCATTGGAATACTCCATGCCAAGGATCTATTGAAACTATTCGGCAGCCCCCCTGATACAAAAATTACCACTGATATCCTTAGAAAGACCTTTTTTGTGCCTGGCAGCCAGAAGATCAGTATCCTTTTAAGGGATCTCAAAACCAAAAAAAATCATATGGCAGTGGTCACAGATGAATATGGCGGCACAGAAGGCATTATCACCATAGAGGATATCCTGGAAGAAATAGTAGGTGAAATAATGGATGAGCATGATCATGAGGACCCACTCATGACCAAAATAGATGACCATACCATACTTGCGGATGCACGCCTTGGCGCAGAAGAGCTGGAGGAGATATTTGATATAAAGCTGCCGGATGGTGATTTTGAATCTGTTGGCGGGTTTATTATAAATATGATGGGCAGGATACCTAAGGCAGGTGATGAGCTTATCTACAACAACCTGAAGATTCTGATCAAATCTGCTGATGAAAGAAGGATAGATAAGGCGCTGATCACCTTATGTGATAATCAGGATGAAGCGGAAGAATCTTTTACCTGAAATATTACCCACTCTTTTCATGAAATGATACAGTCCAGCATCCTTGAATAGAACAGTAAAAATATGAGCCAGATATCAGTGAATAAAAACCTGCCTGCAATTGTGTCAGGGCTCCTGTTAACAGCCTCATTTCCGCCCCTTAATACAGACTGGCTGATCTGGATAGCTTTAATACCCCTTCTGATATCCATCAATGACGAGACACCTAAAAGGGCATTCAGGCTCGGCCTTATAACAGGGCTGACTCATTATGTCACCCTGCTCTACTGGATTATTAACGTGTTAGCCACCTATGGAGGGCTGGACATATACACCAGTATTGTTGTTTTGCTGCTTCTGGCACTCTATCTTTCACTCTATACTGCCTCCTTCTCTGCATTGATAACCATTAAAGACCACTGCAGGTTAAGGATATTTCTATTTGCAGCCATTTGGGTATCCCTTGAATATGTAAGAACCTTTTTTCTTACCGGGTTTCCATGGGGACTTCTTGGTCACAGCCTGTACAGCAGGCTATCACTGGTTCAGATTGTGGATATTACAGGGGTATACGGGCCATCCTTTATTATAGCTGCTGTAAATCTCTCTATATTTGAGATCATAAATGCGCGAAGTCATCTTTTTAAAAACAGATATCTGATAACAGAAACCATCCTGTTATTAGTGGTTATCGTCCTCTCCTTTAACTATGGGAAAAAGGCCCTTGCGCGATACAGCATCATTAAACCTGAAAACACAATGATTAATGCCGCCATTATACAGGGGAATATTGACCAGTCAGTCAAATGGGATATCAGCTTTCAGGATAAGACCATCATAAAATATGCAGAGATGACACAAAAAAGTTTTAATACCTCTCCTGATATTGTTGTATGGCCTGAAACCGCAGTCCCTCTTTTTTTCCAGGATGAGAACCCTTTAGCAGAAAGGATTTATGAGCTTGCAAAGGAGGGTAATACCCACCTTATATTCGGGAGCCCCGGATACAAAAGGGATGGCGACAGGATACTCTACTATAACACTGCCTGGTATATCTCTCCACAGGGCGAGATAAAGGGGCAGTACAGCAAGAATCATCTTGTGCCATTTGGGGAATATGTGCCATTCCAGAAAATTTTTCCATTTATTTACAGGCTTGTGCCGTCGGCAGGTGATTTTTCAAAGGGAGAAAAGAATGACCCGCTGATGCTTGGCAGCACTTCATCCGGGATACTTATCTGTTATGAGGTGATCTTTCCTGACCTGGCGCGTGAGCAGGTGCGCAAAGAGGCATCTATATTTATAAACATTACAAATGATGCATGGTTCGGTTACTCAAGTGCGCCATATCAGCACCTGTTCATCTCGGTATTCAGGGCAATAGAAAACAGAAGACCCATGATACGTTCCGCAAATACAGGTGTGAGCGCAATCATTGATCCGAGAGGCGTTGTAACTGCACAGGGCGATATCTTTACAGATGAGATCATCACAGGCAGGGTCTCTACCGGTTATAATGAGAAAACCTTTTACACCAAAAATGGGGATATATTTGCATTATCTTTATCAATCATATGTTTATTTATATTTTTTATACCCCTGTTTTACAGTAAAGCACCTGTGAAAAAATAATCCGATATAAAATCACTAAGTACCATCTTGCCTGAGCAGGCATAAGTGACACTGTTAGAGATTACTATTATGCTTGATGCAACTCAGGTTTTTCAAAACCAAAAAAGGCTTGTATTTTTAATGTTTGTTAAAGATAATATGTTTAATATTTTTTTTAAAAGGAATAATATTATGAATACATTCACAGCAGTGATACACAAAGAAGATAATCTGTATGTTGCAGAATGCCCTGAGATTGGTACTGCCAGCCAGGGAGAAACAATTGAGGAGGCAGTTAAAAATCTTAAGGAAGCAACAGAACTATATCTTGAGGAATTTCCTTTAAACCCTATTCCTCGATCTATTCTTACAACATTTGAGGTATCTGCTAATGCCTGAGCTGCCCATCATCTCAGGTGATGAAGTTATAAGAGTATTAAAGCGACTCGGTTTCTATGAAGTAAGACAAAAAGGCAGTCACGTTGTCATGCGCCGCGAACATAAAGGCTGTGTCATCCCCAGGCATAAAGAAGTTGCTGTTGGAACACTTAAAAGTGCACTAAAGCAAGCCGGGATCTCCTCTGATATATTTATCGAAGCATTTAAAAAATAGTTATTTTTTGTTAATAGCCTGTTATTACTCGCATCATTTCCCTACTTATTTTAAGGTCGTCATGCCCAGAAAAATCATTTTTAATGTCATTCCCCGACACGGATCGGGGAATCCAGTCTTGTAGGTCGTGTTGAATTCATGAAACGCGACGTGATTTTAATGCCTCTGAAGGACTGGAAGCGGAAACAGGTTTGCGTTTATCCTTATTAACTTTTACTTCCTTCTCCATCGATTCAGAAGAAAGGGATTCTTAAGGGAGATCGGACATGTCAGGTAATTTTCTTACGGTTCTAAAACTAGGAGGAAGCGTGATCCTCCCACGTGAATCTGTTTTGAGTATGTTTTTGTTAGTCATATTAATACTCCTGATTGGTTATGACTTTTAAAAGATAATAAATTCAATCGTATTAAAAATCAATAATGGGATAATGGAAAAAGAGCACAGAGATTTTATTAGGCCTCTAAATCGCAATAAATTCCTGAAACGCAACATGAATATTTTGTCGTGTTTCGCAGGTTCAGCACGACCTGCGAAGTTGTTGGCTTAAAGACTTTATCCAGCAAAAAGTCTCTCCCCTTGTGGGAGAGATTAGAGAGGGGGGAGTAAGCATTTGTTCTTCCCAGACCTATTCTCTCATAGTCCTCATTCCCTGACGCCGATCGAGGAATCCAGTATTTTCTCTTAATTCCCACCCAGCTTTAAATTTGGGATAAATTGCAATAGGAATCCTGTATTTCTTCCTCGTTCTATTGTATGGTATTTATTTGTAGTGGCACAGAGCCTGTGCCATTGTTGGCACGCTGCCGTATTCCCCCTACATAAACCCTGAAAAAGATTGCTCTTGTAGGGGCGAAAAATCTTTCGCCCTGTTATGTCATTCATCCAATTACAATTTTTAAAAATAATGGATTTTTTCTATTTGCTTATTTTAATTCGATTAAGTATTATCCACCAGCTTCAAAAATATTTTTCCTTTAAATATAAGTAGTTATATTCAGCACGCTTTTTGAGGTGCTATTCATAATAAATTGTTTCAGTTTTTCATTGGAGTGGGGTTAACACCCTTATTTTTAAATTGCCGGTTCATCTTTCTGTATAACATCCCAAAAGTATAGATATACAGAACTGGTGAATAACTTTTTGGGCTGGAGGAATAGCATGGAGGATGGAATCAAAGAAGGTGTTTTCAAAGTTGTACGCTTTGTTGCAAGTCCATTGAGATTTTTTGCACTCGCAATAGTAGGCCTTCTTGCAGCAGTTGTTGGTTTGGCTTGGAAGTCAACTCTCCCGTCGGAAATCACTGCTTTACTAATATATATACTGCTCTGTGCAGTGGGCGTTCTTGTTGTAATGGTAACGTATTTAATTATATGTCATCCGAGAAAACTCGTCTTCGATCAAGAGGCGCATCTCACCTATTTACGCGAACGCTTGGGAGACAGTACTTTGTTAGAGACATACATTTCAGGAATGTTACCAGGAGAGGAACCTCCTAGTCAAATAGAAAGGGGGGCCATGTAATGCTTCTATTAATAACATATGACCTCAAAAAACCTGGCCAAGACTATTCAAAACTTTATGAGGCAATTAAAAGTGAAGGTTGGTGGTGGCACCATCTTGATTCAACTTGGATCGTTAAAACTAATAATGGGCCAGAACATTGGTATAATAAACTATCTCAGCATCTTGATGCCAATGATTATATTTTCATTTGTGAACTAAAAGATAACTACTATGGCTTTTTACCAAATAAGGCATGGGAATGGCTCAAAGACGCTTTTAATAGATAGATATAAACCCAACCTCAATTTAATAAATGCGGACTTGGCTAAAGAACCACTAAGCCGGTTATCAAACGAACAATAAAACAATTAGGAGGATGCTATGGCTAAGAAACGAGTATTTGTTAGTTTTGATTTCGACAACGACAAGGTGCTTAAGGATTTTATCATCGGACAGTCACGACTAGCTGACGCACCATTCGAGGTGATTGACACCTCTCTGAAAGAAGCTGCTCCAATGAAGACTTGGGAGGACAAAGCCCGCGCTGCCATCAAACGATCAAATATCGTAGTTGTGATGGTTGGGCCAAAAACGTACAAGGCCCCAGGTGTTTTGAAGGAAGTAGGAATGGCCCGAGAGGAAGGAATACCAATTGTCCAAGTTATTGGATATAAAGACGGAAATTACACTGCTGTACCTAATGCTGGTCGGCTATATGCATGGAATTGGGACAATATGAAAAAACTTTTGGGATAGGATCGATGGATAAGGTCAAATTTCCCCACTGCTGATACACTGCAAGGAGATACTATGGCACGTCGGGCATTTTATAGCTTTCATTACATTCCTGATAACTGGCGCGCGTCTCAAGTTAGGAACATGGGTGTTATTGAAGGTAACAAGCCAGCCACCGATAATGACTGGGAAACAATCAAGAAGAAGGGCGACGAAGCCATCCAAAAATGGATTGATGATCAACTCAGTGGTAAGTCAGTGGCCATCGTGTTGATCGGAGCAAAGACATCTGGTCGAAAGTGGATCAAATATGAGATCAAGAAAGGATGGGAGGACGGAAAAGGCCTGCTTGGGATATATGTCCACAATTTGAAGGATAAAAACGAAAAACAAGCAATAAAAGGTAGTAATCCGTTTTCAGCTTATAAAGTTGGAGACAAGAATATGGCCGATATTGTTAATGCCTACGACCCACCCTACTCTACAAGCAAGAACGTTTATGAACATATCAAAAATAATCTTGCAGACTGGATTGAGAAGGCTATAGAAATCAGAGGGGAATATGTCTGAAAACCCTCGCAACCTACATGGCAATACCCCTCTTTTAGGGGCACGCATTTGGCTGTCGGGATCTGTTCCCGAAGAGCAGGACTCTACCGAGGTGCAACGTAGTACAATCCTCAATTTCGTTCGTCAATTTTCTCGTCTTATATTCGAACATGGAGGGCACATTGTTCACGGAAGCCATCCAAGTATCACGCCAGTTCTCTTGGAGGAATGTAAACGTCATCAAGAACAGGGCGGTAGAAAAGATGCTTTGATGCTTGCAGTATCCCGCCTTTGGTCGAAGAACCCTAATATTGTACCACTTGATGAGTGGCGGCAGACTGCGATTGTTTACGAAACTCCAGAAGTCACAGGAGAGCGATCTCGTGACGAAAGTCTGGAACAACTTAGAAGGTGGTTAGTAGCACGTTGTGATGCGGTTGTAGTCGTTGGAGGAAAATGGTGGCATACTTTAGCCGGTCGAGCTGGTATCCCTCTTGAACTTGGCTTGGCGATTGAAAGAGGACTTCCATGTTTTCTTCTTGGTGGGCTTGGTGGAGTAGCTCAGGATTTTGTAAAGAATAACCCTGACATTTTATCGCGACTTAAAAACGGACTCGATTTGGAATCGAATCGTATGCTCTCAACCAAGGAAAACATTGAGAGTATCGCAGCAGAAGTATGTACTCAACTGGAACGTCTCCCACTCGTTAGAGGTCGTGGTTATGATGGGGCATCATTCAGAATCCTGTCTCTGGACGGTGGGGGACTGAAGGGGGCGTTTACCGCCGCCGCTCTTGCTGCATGGGAAAAGCAAACGGGACTAAGGATTGTAGATCATTTTGATCTTATCGCAGGAACTTCCACTGGAGGGATTCTTGCAATAGGCATTGGACTCGGTCTGTCAGGACAACAAATGCTTAATTTTTACATGAAGCGCGGGGCTACCATTTTTCCAATAACTCGATTACGTAGTAGGTTTAAGCATACAGTTCAACATTTTTTAAAACCGAAATACGCACAAGAAGTATTATTGCACGAATTGGAAAACGCTTATTATTCTGGAGGCAAAATTCGAGTTATAAAAGACTCTATCTGTCGTTTAGTGATTCCAACGTATCATGCCTTGGCGGGTGCATCTCACCTGTTCCGAACTCCTCACCATCCTGATTTAACAGCTGATGCTAATACCGAAGCTGCTCACGCTGCATTGGCAACCGCAGCAGCACCAACATTCTTTACTGCTGCCAAAATTGCAAACATGGTGGCCGAGAGCAGTTACTTTGATGGAGGAGTGTGGGCAAACTCTCCCGCAATGGCCGCAGTTATTGAAGCAGTCTGCTTCCTGAGAATCCCAGTTGAACGAATTGATGTCCTAAGCGTAGGTACCACAGACGAACCTTTTACTGTTCGAAAACAAATACAAGCTGGAATAGTTGGCTGGTTATGGAAAAAGAAAATTTTGGAGTTATTAATGAATGTGCAACAGGAATCATCATTAAAACTTACAAAATGTCTCCTTGGGGCACCTCGTTTTTTAAGGGTCAATACTACCACTAAACCAGGAATTTACAGCCTGGATTCACCGGAAGAAATAGAGGAACTGTCCGATCTCGGTTGCCGTTCGGCATTGGATACAGATACGCTTGGGCAAGTGAAATCCCGATTTCTAAATGGTGTATATGTTGCACCTTGGGAGCGTTTTTGTTGATTACTTATAAATTAGTTAAATTGTATGCATACACATACAACGTTGTTGTTAAGGATAATTCAGTATTCAGGTAAATAATAGTAGAATTACTCAATGAAGGCATTGCACTGGATGGCAATTCCACTTCGCTCCATAGCCACCAGTGAGCTTTTACATTGAGGTGAGGGCGTGTTATTATGCCAATTTCAATAAATGATTTAAAATCCGCCGCTGGAAGATCTTATAGAACTATGGCAGCAACAACACTAAACGAGGCCCATGCAAAACGGGTACAAACTGCCTTTCTTTGCCATAGTCATAGAGATGAAGATTTAGCTAAAGGCCTACAAGTTTTATTAGCTGAGGGAGGATGGCAGCTATATATAGATTGGCAAGATAATCAAATGCCTGATCAGCCAACCAAAACCACAGCAAATAAAATAAAGCAAAAAATAAATGAATTGAACTGGTTTATATTTTTAGCCACTCCGAATTCGACAAGCTCTAGGTGGTGTCCTTGGGAGATTGGATTTGCGGACAGTACGAAACCCAACGATCAAATTGTGATTGTTCCAACCACGGATGCTTCTGGAAAATGGTATGGAAACGAATACCTTCAGCTATATCAACAAATAACTATAGCATCTGGAGGTGGACTAGCTGCTTTCCCTCCAGGCCAGAATTCCGGTGGAAAATTTATAAAATACCTTTGAAAAGGAGTGTGTGAAAGTGGAGAAAGAGGACGCTGTGAAACGCTGTTATTAGGTTTAAAAGACTCAACCTATAACATAACAACATCCCACTTAAGAATTCATCCAAATAGAAGGGACAACAATTGAAACAACCACCTCTGAAAGCATTGCACCCTGATAGCTCTTTCAGCATAGCAAAACTGGAAGGCTACCGGAAGATTGGTACTCCAGGTCTTATCGACTCTTTAAAACCAGGGGAACCATGTTCATTCAGATTCAACCGGATGGTACTATCATGGATGGTCATCACCGAATTCATATACTTCGCAAACGCGGAGTAGATGTTGACTCAGCCTTTCAAATAATAGAAAAGGCTCGTAAGCGGCCTGTCCCTGATACTAAAGAACAGCGTACCTGGGTTGAACAATATGCCACAGGCCTGAAAACTGCTGGCAGCTTGAAAGTTGCAGAAAAAGCGGAACAATATAAAACAACGGCGGGATTTGGCCATAATGCCAATGCTGACAACATTGTAAAAAGATAAGTTATCACGCAAAGCCGCAAAGAACACAAAGAAAAACAATTTTTATTTTAAGTAGTTACCTTTGCGACTTTGTGTCTTTGTGTGAAATTCAGTTTTTTACGAAATCATAGTGTAAAGGAGAACATCATGAGATTAATATTCCTTTCAATTTTTGCAGCACTTACAATCGGGTTATCGACACAATCCGATTCATATGATGGCATGGCATTGATCCCATCAGGTGAATTTAAAATGGGCAAGGACATACAAAATGGCCTTGGATTTAGCCCTGATCATAAAGTAAAGGTAGATTCTTTTTACATGGATAAATATGAAGTTACGAACAGGGAATATTTAAAATTTTGTCAGGAAACAGGTTATAACCTACCGGAATTCTGGAATACAGATATTTTTAAAAGCGGAGAAAAATACCTTGATTATCCGGTTGTCGGAATAAACTGGGAGGATGCAAATAAATATGCAGAGTGGGCTGGTAAACGATTACCGACAGAAGCTGAATGGGAATATGCAGCAAGAGGTGGCCTGGTTGGTAAAGATTTTCCAAATGGCGATAAATGGACAAAAGAAAGTGCGAAACAAGATAGTACCGGCTGGAAAAACCTGATAGAACCGGTTGGGAAATATGAGCCTAATGGATTTGGGTTATATGACATGGGTGGTAACGTATGGGAATGGG
>Ga0123334_1004825_pt1 | contig 13432 bp, 8 predicted proteins | sample BiotimSIPDNA_FD_89706 | JGI IMG/M metagenome (GOLD analysis project Ga0123334, IMG submission 89706) | Anaerobic biogas reactor microbial communites from Washington, USA - Biogas_R1 time_0 SIP DNA | ecosystem: Engineered > Bioreactor > Anaerobic > Unclassified | place: Washington, USA | collected... | reverse complement strand
ATCATTTTCGGGTGATATCTGCAAAACCGCAATAAATATGCTATTGTATGATACGGAGCTACTACTCTGTTCAATGTCGGAATGAACTACCTTCGTTATTCTGAGTGTAGCTCCATTGCTTTTTAAATCCTTTTCACCAGTAATTCGTGTGGTTTGTTTTATCAGGGGTCTAGCTTTCAACTTGCGTAAATAAATGAAAAATTGCCACCTATTTAATTATTTCGAATCAATAGCATGAACATCTCATAGCTCGATTCATTGAGAATTATTAAGAATTGCCGAGAGATAAATGTAAGAATCTTGTCAATCGGATTAACCGATCTCAAAACTCGGAAAACCCTTCAGCATTTCCTCAATTAACGAATCATCAATAGGCTGTGAGTAAAAAATCGCCTGCTTTTCGATTTCTTTTTGTTCTCCAATCATATTCCAATTCCGCAAGATGCTTGCCTTAGTAATCGGTTTGCGAATTTCTTTCTGGCTCACATAATCGAGAATTTCTTGAAGTTCAAGTTTGTACGTCTTTTGGATCAAGTACACATCAAAGAAATCTCGATAACGTGCTCGATCACTCATCGCACGGATTTTTTCTGCACAGATTTCTCGGATGTCCATAACTCTGACAGGGAACTCAATCCCCCACGAAGTTCGATAAACCATTTCCTGTACAGGCAGCAGGACTTCTTGATATAGATCAATATCTAATTTGAGCGAATTGGGAAAACCAATGGGACCGGAATAAAGAAGGCGTTCGATTTTCATCGTAGCTACGGATTGGTAGTGTTTTTTGATGGTTAAATAATCAACACTGGAAAGAACTTTTAGCACTTCTTCAAATGAGAATGATTGCTGAATAGATGAGAAATCCAGGTCTTCGGAAAAGCGGCTTTGCTCCAAGTAGCAATGATGGAGAGCTGTCCCACCCTTGAAAGCCAGCTTCTTACTCAAAGGAGATTGGCTGATTAATTGCAGAACAAGCGCCAACATATAGTCTTTTTCAGCAATTTGTAATGGATAACGAATAGTTTTTCTGTTAAGTATTTCCAATTGTTGGCGTGATAGCATTATTCCCCTTTATTGATTTGGTATTTATCAAAATATCTATCATAGTATATACGCCATTTGGCATTGAAAGCCTTGTCATCGACATCCACCCAATGGGTGCTTCGTGAATCGGAAAGAAGCTGGAATAATTCTCTTGAATCCCAGCCTAATAAATCAAAGGCTAGGCCAAAAACTTTCACTGTTTTTTGTGATGCAAGACTAATAAAATGGATCAAATTTTCAACCATCAAATTGTCTTTATGATTTTGTAGTTTCTCAATTACCAAGTCAATTACGTATTTACTCGTACGAAAGTGAATAAGGTCTACCAAGGCTTTTTCGGCAGAAGCTATCTTGGCAGTCATATTTCCAATGTCTTCTACTTCCCAACCTACAAAAAATTTTTCCTGGGTTTTAACAAACTGGTACTGAATGGATTCCAATTTCGTCAGTTTGTACTGTTTCAACGAGACTGAGCTATACAATTTAACAAACTGGTCAAACATACCTTGCTGATTTAGCGCGGCTTCAAAGGAGACATAGGAGTCTTCTACTAAAAGGCTAGCAACCACGTAGGGGGAAATAGACAAGAAACCCCGACTGCTAAGGTCATTAATAGCATACAGTCCACGCTTGATGCGTACCAGCCAGCCGTTCTTCACTAATTGCTGGATGCGATTATGCATCTGCTGATAACCCCAAGTGTCTTTTGCTTCGGCTTCGATTTGCTTTGCAGTAGCAACTTTCCCGTATTTGGCGATCAAAGTCTCCAAAAGCTCGCCATCTTTGACTGCTAAGGTTGTGTTTTTCATATAGCTTTATTAATCTAAGTAAGTTAATATCTGTATATAAAATACACTGTTTGTGGATCTTTGTCAAGCTAATTTGACGATTTCAAAATGCCGATATTTATGCTACGATGCGCAAAAACATTATGAAAAAAGAAAGTTTACGCTTAACTCCAGAAAATCCCTATCAGAAATTCGGCTTCACCGAATCAGAAATTCTTTTTTATCGCATAATGCATCAGCGTTTTCTAGAAATACTTCGGGATCCAAAGAACAAAATTCACAAGGTCGAAGACTCCGGAAACACCTATGGTGAATTTTTATTTGTCACTATTAGCAGAGAAAACTATGAACGGCAATTGATAGTGACGTTCTACGGTTTAGGATTCCACGAGTACCGGGATCGATGGTTTATTGATGAATGGCATTGGTACCCAACTTTTACAAATTCTGAATCCTGCAAAGATGAGCTCAATAAAGATGATGCTATGAGACAAGTCGAAGCCCGAAAGGAAGAAATACTTCCATATGCTGAAAAAGCCACACAATCGGAAGCAGGTCATTTTTTCGAAATACTTGCTTATCTTACGGACGATGATGGTGCTATTGCTGAGTTCGACGATCTTCTTGGATTTTTGGGATAAGTTTTCCAAAGCAATTTCCGGGTGTTTTCTTTGAAGTTATAGGCTCATATACAATTTTTTGTTCCCCTTGTAACAAAAGTTATAGATAGTTAATTTCTCGGCGCCCTCTGGTGCTTACGTCGCAAAACAAAAAATGTGCGACACAAAAACTAGTGATCCAACAATGCAGTTGTGGTACTTGCTTACTCAGTATGCTCAGTAATGGAACTGACTCTGCGATGATCTCACTTTATGCAGGACATGCTAATGTTTTCGTTGGTTATACATCTACCGCGTTAAGTCACACTTCATAATCTGATTATTATATTTTCAGAAATTAAATTAGCCAAATGATCTTGGAATTTTTCAACGACATCATGGCAACCAATGATCACACCCAGTTCAATGTTTCGATCCAAGGCAGACTGAGTTAAGTTTGCACTACTTATGAATAACTTATCCTTATCCTGCAAAATAAACTTAGCATGTAATGAGCCTGTCTGATTATCCCCCTCCAAAATTCTATTTTTGTATGGCCAGATATAGATTTTGGCTTTATTTATCAACTCTCTATCAAGTTGTGCAATAGGATCATTTTTGATCTTATAGTGACTGGATTGCGGCGTTTCAAGCAGTAATGAGAGAGATACGCCTCTATTAATAGCGATAGAAAGATGATCAACGATCTCTTTCACGTTGTAGAAAGAAAAACTCGATAAGAACAGTTCGGTAGTTGCATTATCTATCAGATCGATGATAACCTGGGCGGTCATTCTCATCGGGACTCCGTGCAGATTGGGACCTGACCAAACGAGAGAAATTTGACTCTGCGGTTTTACAATATCATAAGCTTTGAATGAATCGAACACCAATAATATTTCTTCAGGACTGGTTTGCTTTTCTTCGATCATCCGCACTAATTGTCTAACCACATTCGATGAACCGTAATTAGTTAGAATAAACTCCGATTTTCTCTCCAATGGCCCACTATCACCCAAAATGAGGATCAACCCACCCAAAACCGGTGGTGGCAATTTTTGGTATATCTCTGCCAAATCCAATAACAATTGTGTTCCCATTTTACGATGTAAAGAAATTCAGGTCAGCGTGATCTAGAGTTTCACAGATCAATGAGCGATCAAGATACTTATTGCCTCTCTCGCAGGAAGTTTCAGGGGAAAATAGACACGCGTGACAAGCCGAAGCGTGAATCGTCCGACCGGTTGTGTCAGGCTCATTTTCTGCACAGGTAGGATCATTTGCGCAAAAACCTAGCTCCCTGGAAATGTCTGACATAAGAGCTTCAAAATTAACCTTTCTTCCCATCTCCACCAAGCCCCCCAAAGTTCCCTCGCTATCTGGTGCTGATGTATAGAGCAAAATTCCCGCCATCGGACCATTTGAATCACTGGACGATGCTGAATAGATCCGCTCTCTGATGCTTGACACTGGATAACCGCAGTTAAGCGAGAGATTCCTCATAAGAGCATGTGATAAGGAATGCAACATGACATAGCGGATACCAGGAAAATTCTTTTCAGGTTCAGCAACAAAGTGTGACCTCCTGAAACTTTTGTGAGCTTCAAAAAACTTCTCTTCTCTAGCTACGATGGCAGCCTGGTTCTCCCAACGTGAAAGGGTATCCTCATTGATTTGAATGAAAATGCCCTCCCCTCTATTCTCATTCGCAGGAAAGAACTCGTTTCGAGAACGATATATTGGGACTCGCTTTATGTCCAGCTCCAAATCCGGGTCAAGAACCTCCCCGAACGAATCCAAACGGGTGAAGCCGATTAACGCACTGACTTCTCTTAACCTTTCAACCAATACGAGTCTTGAGATGTATTTATGAAGATTTAGCGGTACATCTTCAGGTGATAGCTTAAAATCTCTGTTATTAAAGGTCTTATTCTGGTCAGTTAAGGTAACCCATTCGGGTTGTTTTAAATCTGGCTCAATAGATGGAATATCGTTCGCGAATTGTTCCTTTTTTGCAATAATTGCCTGGAGAATTTCATTATCGGTATAGTTGGCTAATTCATTACCCAACCTTCCCTGAAGACGCAAATAAGATAAAACAACTATATTATCCACATCGATAAGTTCGCTCCAGTGCTCCTCTAATAACTCACTTAAGCGATTACCCTCAACTGGAATGGCAATGACATTCAATGAGATGGGGAACCAGCTGTTAGACGCACCGAGCACTATTGGGCGAATATTTTTATCACATCCTTCAGGATCTCTGTCATGGAGGTGAAGTCGTTTACCCGTGCACATCGGAAGCTCGTCTCTTCTTTCTTTTTGAAACGCTTCTGCAAGCCGCCTTTTCTCTCCACAAGTACTGCATTTCACATCAAGATTGCCGGCATCTCCTGTCAATCCAAATTCGATAAACGACAAACGGGGAGCATCACATGGGTTGCCGTGATGAACAAAATCCACCCATGGGAAATCATCCAGATGGCCATTTTCACATACTGCCAGGATTCTGGCTGGAACAACCTGAGGTGGTCTGTGATTGGCAAGTTTTTTCGGGCAATTGGTATGAACATATCGATTTTTCTCAGGCTTGCTTAGGTCTTTCTTAAATTCAAATAAACCATCGTCGAGGGGTGCCAAAAGACGACATGATGGGCAAACAAACCACCTGGGAAAGACCGAAACGGGAACTCCTTCAGAAGTACCTTGAGCAAACGGATCTCCATAATGGTAATCATCGGGAACCTGAGGTGGATAAATCAAGTGTTTAGCATTGGGCTCATGGAATCTAACCGCACGTAACAGACGGTTCTCAATAATACGAATGGTGGAGTTTGGATCAATATTCCAAAAATCCATTCCGTCCACAATTACTGAAAAAGATGGAAGATCGATTATGGATCCAATTCCATAACTGAACATGAACTGAGAAGGTCTAATTTCACCAACATGAACCTTGGACATGCTATTCTCCTTCCCTGTCTGAAGCATCTTTTTGATACAGGATCAGGTTTATTGATTTTTCAACATCCCGTAAAGAATTTAAGCAAGTGAATAGATGGCGTTTGCTGTCCTGGGGTTGACTTAAGAGAGGAACTTTATTCCCTTTCCTGGTCTTATATGTTAACTCCGAGGCTAATCTTCTCGTCTGCGATGACCAATGATCTATTCGCTCATCGAGCATATCCTTAACCAGACCTGTGGCGCGGTTATCCATGGTTATTCTACTGACACGATCCTTAATTGAATCCATTACCAACAGTAATGACGGGTCAGTTGTTTGAAAGTTTTGGGCTGCATCATCTCCATTCAAGCGATCCCCTTCCAGCCGGAGCATCGAAACCATCGCCCCTGTAAGCCCTCGATCCAACGCTCTTGGGGCACACGGGGTAACCGAAAGGGCTTCAACATGCTCATAGAACGTATCATGGTAATGTTCAAACCGCTCGTAATGGCTGAGATCCCGAGGGCGCGACCAATTGTAAATGGTGCAAACAATCCCTGGGAATCTTCTCCCTACTCTGCTTGAGGCCTGGATGTACTCAGCAGTGGTTTTTGGTTGACCGGCAACAATCATTAATCCTAATCGATCAATATCGACACCTACTGAAATCATATTGGTACAAAGCACTATATCCAGAGGGTATTGCTTGTCTTTGTCTTTGGTAGTAACAGAATTTTCTGATCCTGTAATCACTTTCGGCTCAAATCTAGTCTCAAGACGGTCCAGGATTCTGGGAATATCACTTCCACTACGGCGGGAGTTCAATTCTTCTACACTTCCTTCAGATATGTATCGCCTTGCTAAACCATGATCAGGGGCATTCCTTAAGATGGTGCGCAATGTATCATCAACAATACGCCGCATGCCACCTAATTCCCGCATGGCATTGAAATACCCTATCGTGGTCATCCAAGGATCAGCCAGATCACCATATTCCTCAAACAATGTCTGAGCAGCAGCCATGTAAGCAAAATAGACCCGAAGCAATGCAGTCTTTATTGTGGTGCCTGCCGCAGAAATCCCAATATATGACCGGCCAGGCACCTTTTCTGATGAAGGAACTTGTCTGGAGAAAAAGTTATCTTCAGTATTGATTCCTGATGGAGGAAAAACATTCAATCTTCGAGTGTAAAGTCCACGAACCTGGTCTTGGGCCCGACGAATGGTAGCTGAAGAGGCGATAATCTTTGGTTTAATTCTCTTTTCGCCCGCATTCCATTCACAAAGATAATCAACAGCTGTTTCATACAATCCAACCAAGGTGCCTAAAGGTCCGCTGATCAAATGCAGCTCGTCCTGGATGATCAAATCAGGCGGACGCAAGGGCTGCATTGGAATAGTACGCACCGCCGGTAACCCACCCATCTTGGGGTGTGACCCGGCATCCTCCAGATCTGGTGAGCGATATCCATGCCGGGGACACTTGCCATTTACTCTGCCAAAAAGCATCTGGGTTTCCCCTTTCCAGGGCATTTGGGCAAATTTATCCACCGTTGCGATGATCAAGCTGGGCAAAAGACGATAAATCTCTTCGTCTACAACTACTATCGGCAGCCCTTCATCAGGGGATTGTCTCCTGCTAAACGGGCATTCACCAAGTGGATCGCTGCAATATTGCAATGTTCTTCCTCTCCCGCTGTTATACGGCTCCACTTTAATATCCTTGCCTGGATTAATCGGTTTTCCACACCACGGGCAATTGGTTAATTGAGCAACGGTTCCTTTTCCTCCAAAAAACCTGCCCGCATTGGGAAGACGTGTTTGCTCAATCTCTTTTTGAGCATCTTCCGTACGATTTGGCGCACTTTTTTCGCCGACCCACAAGCCTATGCGAAAAGGTTCATCCCCCCAGGTGGCAGGATCTTTTTGGCGAATCAATTCACAGGCACACATCAAGCTGGCTGCTCTTTGGAACTGCTGCAAGGTAAGCAAGCGCAGGGTATACCTCATAAGGACGCTGACACCAGCCTGTCCGTCAGGCCACTGTGGTGATTTTTGCAGACGCCGGATTGCCATGGTGAAAGCCGTCAAACCCAGGTAAGCCTCTGTCTTGCCACCGCCCGTCGGGAACCAAAGCAGGTCCACCAAGTTTTGCTCCGGATCGCTCCTGTGAGGATGAGCAGGGTCCACCATTTCTGGCAGCGTTAACAGCAAAAAGGCAAGCTGAAACGGGCGCCAGCTGCGGTTGGATGGAATATCGATATCTTCGATTCTTGGTGAATTTCCCTGCCTGGCACTGCGACTAAAAATCGAGCGGACCCGTTGGTCTGCCATGGATTGGTTGGCGAACTTAAAGGCTTTGGCGGCATCTTCATCTGTATCTAAAAGCTCAATCCCACTTTTGATTCGATCAAGGTTTTGCCGGCATTTTAAGAGTGTGACTTTGGCATCCTGATGATAAGGCAGGAGATCTGCCCCCTGGTGCTCTTCAAGGGCATTTATCCATAGATCGTAAGATTTCACAAGCGGCATCAGGGCATTGGCGAATGATCCCATGTCGAGGTCTGCAAGCGCCTTCATATCCAATACCAGACCATCCATACCTGGCAACTGAGCAGGATCTGGTGCCTCCATGCGCAGCACTTCCTGGGAAGGAACAACTCTGGTTTCAACCTTTACTGCTTCCAGCCAATTATTGTCATTCAAGGTAGCATGAGCTCCAATGCCATGACCAACCACAAACTCCAGATGACGGCGATAATTCATTTCCATCTGTCGATCTTCAGGATTTTCAACGCGGAAATTATCCGGTAATTGGCGTTTGACAAAGACAGGCAGGTTTTCTGGATGGAAGACGATTAACTCCGGCTGAAAGACCCACGCTTCTGCAACATTTGTTTTTGGTCTTTCCTGTGAGTTGATCAAATAAAGTGAGAGAGTCCAGGCATCTCCTTTATCCCGGATCAAACCCTTGACAACGATATCCTTGAACTTCAAGCTGGGCGTCCAGGGACCAAATTTACCGGACATCAACGGGAAAGGTTCTGAGGTGACATCGATCTGCTGCCGCTTCCAGACCCGCTGCGGCGAACCATCCTCTTTGGTCAACAGATCGGAACGAACACGATCGTAATGCCCCCACCGGACACGAACCTGAAAGCTGCCAGCCTCCTTTTTTAAAGAAAATGTCAATCCCATAGAGGAAGGAAACATCGACGCAATCGGGGCAGGTTTAGCTTCCGTAGCACCTTCTTCCAATTCATCGGTGCCATCCACTGCCAATTCTTCCTGTTCGTCAACAAGGTTCACCTCATTCTTGGGAGCTAACCTGCCTAAAAGATACCGATCGATTGGGGAATTGATTAACTCTTCTTCCAAACCCTCGGCTGGTCCCAGCAGGTCCTTCTCGACCATCTCCTGAAGTCTGGCTCTGAGATGTAGTGAATTTGGGCTTTCTAGTACTTGCAGCAATTCTCGTTTTGTCATCATTCTTCACGCATTATTCCAGTAGGTTGGTTGTTTATCTCCCATTTTTTAATTTTCGCATATGTGCTTGTTTTTCTGAAATGATTGATTTCATATGAAAGTATTAACAAATCACGAACAGCATTGGGATTATTTATCCCATTTACGATATTCAGAAACTCCTTATTCTTTTCTGAGATGTAAGTCTTTAACAGATTAGGAACGATAACAACGATGATATTTACCAAGTCATGACCTTGACACAAGAATTTAGGGTCAACTTCATCTTTCTGAAGATCTTGAATTTTTTGAAGAAGTTCATCTTTACTTAAAGTAAGGTCACGATTATTTGGCAATAATTCATCAACAACCAAGGATATATCGATTTCATTATCTTGTAGATTGATAACTCTCTTATATGGAAGATGTTGGAAGTTAATCCTAAGGTTTTCCTTCTTCGAAATCCAACGTAGATATCCTAAAGCACATCCGTTTTTTATCAGCTGAGTCTTCAACTCATCCACGAACTGAGAAACAAACACAAGTTTTTCCGGAGGTAGAACATGATTAGTGAGCTTATCTAAAGCAGAAGAGAAGATTATTTGAGTTTCAAAATCATGAGCATCCGTAGGGATAATGTTTGGATCTGAACAGGAATAACCTTCAAGACTATCAAAATCATCATCTACTATTCCAATTACCCGTCTTGGAAAGTCTCTTAACATTAGCTTAACAACTTCAAAGACTTTTTGCTTCCCCTCTACAGGTTCAATAATGGTGTTTCTAGGATTGAAAATTTGGGAATAAACCTTCTTATCACTGTTACCCTCCACGATTACGGTTGTGATAGTCGTTCCTGGATTGTTTCTCTGCACAGTTCTCATATTCGTTCTAGCAAAACCTGCATAAGTGGCAGGCTCCATGTTCCGAGTCATGCTGTTATTCATATTGGCCATACTAGCCCACCCCAGCTAAGTCGACAGTTAGATCCCAATAATCATTAACAATAGCAGGTGCGTGTGTTGCTATCAAAACATCGAAACCAACCAGTTTGGCTACCTCTAGTAAGTCCTTTAAAAATTTTTGCTGCCAGTCAATATGCAAGGATATTTCTGGCTCATCAATTAATAGAAGTGAGTCTTTTGGAACCTTAAATAGAAACTCATAGAACATAACCAATTCCTGTTGTTCCCCTGATGAAAGATGGTTAACTGGAATTGTCTCATTTTTAGAGTTTCTGAAGACGAATCCATCTTCTCTAGTAATATCAAAGGTCTTGAATAAAAACCTATCATTTATGATCCCCTTTAATAGTTCCAATTTTGAGACAAGCCCATCAAACTCTTTAAATTTTTCTTTTGTATCCTTGATGTACTCTTTAAGCACGCTTCCAATCAGGTCTTTTCGTTCACTACCTTGTATCTTTTCATCTATTCTTAAATCACCTCCAAGTTCGAGGAAAAGACCTGTGTTTCTAAGCCTTGATCTCTTATTTTCTAATTCGTTCAAATCCTGAAGTAATCTTGAAAAATTTACTTTAACATCTTCTTTTTTCAGATTCTCCGTGATGCGTCTCGGGAAGGAACTGTCAATTTCTTGGGCATGCTGCATAGCACGTGCCAAGGTTATTTCAATCTGCTTTGATAAGTCAGAAGAAAACACCTCTACGATAGGAGTTTGAGGCTTTTCCCCGCGTATTCTTGTTGGATGTGAATATTTTATTAACCTTTGCGTTGTAGTAAAATGTACCTTTATTTTACCAATTAATTCCTCAATTATTTTAATTTCGCTTAATAATTTTTTATTATTTGAAAAGAGAGAATAATCGAAGCTCATTTGTAAATCGTCTCTTTCTTTTTGGCTTAATCCAATGATTCTTCTATAATTCTCAAATTCGCTCAAACTATCAAAAGATTCTTTTTCTCGAAATGGACGATATGTTGACAAATCTTGCTGAAGCTCATCATAGGAAGGGTAAGGAAGACCTATGCCTTTTGGGGATAAAAAGTGCTGTAAATCAAAGTCACGTTGATTTTTCGAAAAATCTGTATGAACCAAAGTCAAGGTTACATCTCGCCCTCCTGTCCTTGGGCTTTTACATTTTCTATCTACTGCCAAAGATGAACCATCAATAAATTCAACCTTTAGCTCATCGAAAGGTGTCGAATAAAGAGTGTTGAAATCACCTAATACAAGGCTATTGATCAGCTTTAGGGTGGTTGTTTTACCGTAACCATTTGGTCCAATAATGATTGTTACCCTTTCTTCGTTATTTAATGTGATATCGTGGTTAAATGTTCCGAAAAGGTTTTTGATACTGATTTTTGATATTCTCATTATTACCTCCGTACAAAGACTCTTGAAGAATTTTCAAGTTCATGTCATATTGTTGGGTTTTAAAAACCCAACATCAACATGACCATGCTTTTCTTGGATGTGCTCCTGTGCGCTGAAACCCATGACCGCGGCACCGCAGGCTGCGCAGCGGTACCACTGCCACCTTTCGAGCTGATCGACAGAGAGAGCGCCTTCGGGTTTGGGTTCGATTTCCAGGCGCGGTTCTGGGGGAACGTCCAACTTCAAGCCCAGGTCTATCTGCCCCTCAGTTTGAAAATTAGGCTGTGTGGATTTGGTTTTCTTCTTTGTTTTCGGTTTGGATGAAGCGCTTGGTTTGGTTTTGTATTTTGGGTCAGGTGCCACCAAACCTGCCCGCACTTCCTCTTCATGCCGCTGGTGGTTCAATTCGAGCAAGCGACTGAGCACCTCCCGCCGGGCATCTTCGCTGATAGTAAAACGCATGCCTTGCGGAGTGTCTTGGAAGCCGTGCCCCAAGTTCAGCCCTCTCCAACCATAAGCGGAAGCCACGGCATCGTCCATCTTTACGTGTAACTCGCGCAAACTTATGATATCAGAGTTTTTTTCTTGCGGGTCATGAAAACGATTATACGTTTTTGTTAACCCCTCTTGACGATTTATCATCACGTCCCCTCGATAAAAATGGTAATCTTTTGAAATATTTTCCATCTGTGAGACATAATCAATTTCTAAAGGAAATTTATCAAACGTTGTGGATGTACTATAACGTACTGCTAAACCCAACGTCGACGATGTTGCTCTTGCCCACACATCATGAATTGAGGATTGTAATAAACCAAATAGTCCATATCTAATATCAGCGAATAACTTGATTCCATGTGAATATAATTTGTTTGGATCAGTAAAAATAAACGCAAGATTCTTGGATACGATTGTGCATGCTAATATTCTTTCAAGTTTTCTGGCCTTGTTATAAAAATCAAGACGTTTATCCCAATGCAACCATGGTCGTGCTTCATGAATTTGACGGGTTTGATTCTTTCTCTCTTCATAAATATCAATCGTTAAGGAAGTTAATATTTGATTACAGCCATATATTTCATTCTTGTTTCGATCCCCAAAATCTAAAGCAATAAGGTCACCCTCAATGGTCGAGGTATCATTAAGAATGTCTCCATTAACAAATACCCTGGTATATGGCAAGAGTCCTGGATTTTTCTCAAGTAGCGACGGAATTTCATCTTTGGATCTTACGAATGCCCCACCAAATAATGTTGTTCCTTGGCTGTAGTCTATACCATGATTTAGTCTTTGTGCAGATCCAAAGTCAAGATTATCATCCAGCGAGGATGAAATCTTGCTTGCTCTTTGATCGTTTCGAAAAATATCGCCATTCCACCTATTTTTTGTTATATGGATAATAGAAATAACAACAGCTGCTCTACCCGGCCAAGGCATCGAAATGTTGGCACGATAAATAATCCCACCATTTGATAATATATATTCGAGCCCCGATGTACGTGTATCGCTCTCTGATATGCTATTCGTGGCAATTAACCCCAAGCAACCAAACTTATTCAATAATTGAAAAGCTCTCCTGTAAAAATATGCAGAATAATCTGCAGTGCCAACCATGCCTGAAATAAAGGCCTTTATTGAGCGTGCATATACAGCTCCTAAGTATGTTGGGATTTGCCTTCCTCCTATGAATGGCGGATTGCCTACTATCGCATCAAATCCACCATTCCCTTTGGCCGCAAAAACCTCCGGAAATTCCAAAAACCAATGGCATGCACGTTCTTTATGTGTAAGGGCTAGTGCTTTTTGACAGCGAAGATTTCCACGGGTCTCACCCGCCATCCATTGCAGCAGTAAGGCGCTTTCTTCGGCTTCCAGTTCATTCTTCTTCAATCCCTGCAGCCTTGCCCCTGCCAACAGGTCACAGCCCAGTTTGATCCTCTGGGCAGCATGCTCAGCCTCTTCGAGCAGCGTCACTTTCATCGCAAAGTCGGTCATGTCGTGCACTTGGAAGGTTTCCAGCTCTTTCCTCTTGGAACGGGCATATTCGAGTTCTTGTTTAATCCCTTCATCAAATAAAGACCAGGTGCTGGTGTTGGTTCGGCTGCGCGCCCAGCTTAGGAAGTCCATTTCGTCAACCCCCACCAGCGAGTCACCGCACTTCAGGGCGTGATCCAGAAAAGTGAAAGGCCGACCTTTATCCATGGTGGCCAGCCAAATGGAAAGCCTGGCCATCTCAACCGCCAGGGGGT
>Ga0123334_1004820_pt1 | contig 13442 bp, 13 predicted proteins | sample BiotimSIPDNA_FD_89706 | JGI IMG/M metagenome (GOLD analysis project Ga0123334, IMG submission 89706) | Anaerobic biogas reactor microbial communites from Washington, USA - Biogas_R1 time_0 SIP DNA | ecosystem: Engineered > Bioreactor > Anaerobic > Unclassified | place: Washington, USA... | reverse complement strand
TTAAAAGGGGAGATTTAGATAAAGCAAAAGTGCTGATTCCATCTGATAAGGAACTAATTAATATGTCAGAGCTAATGACACCTTTATTGAATAAACAGATTGAAAATGCCAAGCAGATTCGCGCTCTTGAAAAATTACATGATATTCTCTTACCAAAGTTAATAAGCGGTGAAATAAAAGTGAAAGTATGAAATTATGTCGGAGTAAAAAATGGATAAACTAAAGAGAGTCATAAATCAGTATGGGCGTTGGTCAGACCTGACAATTTACACTGAACGAATTGAGATGTTTCAGGTTGCAGATTTTAGTCAATGCGTTGAGAATGCCAAAGCTTTGTTAGAAACAATAGGCAAAGAAATATGTTCATCTAAAGGTATTTTGCTTGATGGTACATCGAGCATCAACTCTGTATTAAAAAAAGCTTTTTCAGCTATTGGATATTCTGGCGAAACGATGGTTACTCAGATTTCATCATCTCTTGCAACTATAGGTCAACAAATTGGTGAAATCCGAAATGAAATTGGTACTATATCTCACGGGCGTTCATTGGAGGAATTGCGAGAGCGGAATAACAAAATAGATAATTTAACAAAAGAGTTTTTAATTGACTCTACTATAATAATTGCCTGTTTTCTTATTCGCACATTTGAAAATGAAAACCCACGTATTTTAGCACCGGAAGAAACTCAAATATCGTATGAAGATAATGCTGATTTTAATGACTTTTTGGATGATATATATGGAGAATTTAAAATGAGAGATTATTCCTTCCCTGCGAGTGAAATTCTTTACAATGTTGATTACCCGGCATATATTAATGAACTAAAAGCATTTGTTGAGAGTGAGGAAGGGGACAAATGAATAGAATTACCGAATCTGTAATAGAAGAGTTTTCAATAGAACTTCTTGAAAAACAGAGCTACCATTATATTTACGGCCCTGACATCGCCCCAGACAGTGAAACACCCGCTCGGCAATCATTTGAAGATGTTCTTCTACTTGAAAGACTAAGGAAAGCTATTGCCCGTATCAATCCGAAAATTCCTGCCGATGTACGCGAGGATGCCATTAAACAGATCCAACGCATCAACTCGCCGGAACTTATTTCAAATAACGAAACCTTTCACCGAATGCTAACCGAAGGTATCAAAGTTACCTATCAAAAGGACGGACAGAGCCGGGGAGATCTGGTTTGGCTGATTGATTTTAACGACCCGGAGAAAAATGATTTTGTGGTTTGTAACCAATTTACTGTTATCGAAAATAATATCAACAAACGCCCGGATGTTATTCTCTTTGTAAATGGCTTACCTCTTGTTGTCATTGAACTGAAAAACGCGGCGGATGAAAACGCGACTATTCATTCAGCCTTTAAACAGTTACAAACCTATAAACAAGCTATCCCTACCCTTTTTACCTACAATGGTTTTTTGGTCATCTCCGATGGCTTGGAGGCCAAGGCTGGTTCGATTTCGGCTGATTATAGCCGTTTTATGGCTTGGAAAAGCAGTGACGGCAAAGTTGAAGCATCGCCCCTAATCGGCCAGTTGGAAACGCTCATCAAAGGGATGTTAAATAAAACGACTCTCTTAGACCTGATCCGCCATTTTAGTGTCTTTGAAAAAACAAAAAAGGAAGACAAAGAAACCGGTATCATCACCATCCAAACCATCAAGAAACTCGCGGCCTATCATCAATATTACGCGGTCAACCGGGCGGTAGAATCGGCGCTTAGGGCATCGGGTTATCATCAATCATCCCAACCATCGACCGTAAAAGAATCCCCCGAAAATTACGGCGTCCCCGGCGTCAAAGACCAGCCTGTCGGAGACCGGAAAGGCGGCGTGATCTGGCACACCCAGGGCAGCGGTAAATCTCTCTCCATGGTCTTTTTCACCGGCAAAATCGTCTTGACGATGGACAATCCCACCGTAGTGGTGATTACCGACCGTAACGATTTGGATGATCAACTTTTTGATACTTTCGCCGCCTCCCGGCAATTGTTGAGACAAGACCCGATACAGGCCGAGAACCGGGAACAATTAAAAGACCTTTTAAAGGTGGCTTCCGGCGGGATTGTTTTTACTACCATTCAAAAGTTCCAGCCCGAGGAGGGCAATGTTTATGAACAACTTTCCGATCGGGAAAATATTATTGTCATTGCTGATGAAGCCCACCGGACCCAATATGGGTTCAAGGCGAAGAACATCGACGCTAAAGATGAAAACGGTAATGTAATCGGTAAGAAGATTGTTTACGGTTTCGCCAAATACATGCGGGACGCTTTACCTAAAGCTACCTATATCGGGTTTACCGGCACGCCGATTGAAGGAACGGATGTCAATACTCCGGCGGTATTCGGCAACTATGTTGATATCTATGATATTTCCCAAGCCGTAACTGACGGCGCTACGGTGCGTATTTACTACGAAAGCCGCCTCGCCAAAATTGGCCTGAGTAATGAGGGTAAAAAATTAATCAAAGAATTTGATGACGATCTGGAACAGGCCGAACTTACCGAAACTCAAAATGCCAAGGCCAAGTGGACCCAATTGGAGGCATTGATCGGCAGTAAGGATCGGATTAAACACGTGGCCGAAGATATTGTGATCCATTTTGAACGGCGTCAGGAGGCTATCAACGGCAAGGCCATGATTGTCGCCATGTCCCGGCGGATCGCCACCGAACTATATCAAGCAATCATCGACTTGAGGCCGGAGTGGCATAGCGACGACCTAAAAAAGGGTGTCATCAAAGTGGTTATGACTTCGGCTTCCTCCGATGGGCCGGAGATCGCCAAACACCATACCACTAAAGAGCAGCGGAGAGGTCTTGCCGAACGGATGAAAGACCCGGACGACGAATTGAAATTGGTTATCGTCCGTGATATGTGGCTGACCGGTTTTGACGCTCCCTGCCTCAAAACCCTATATATCGACAAGCCCATGAAGGGGCATAATCTGATGCAGGCCATTGCCAGGGTAAACCGGGTTTATGGGCAGGTTAAAGGCGGGCTAATCGTAGACTATCTGGGGATCGCCTCGGATTTAAAAGCAGCCTTGTCCTTCTATTCCACCGCCGGTGGCAAAGGCGATCCGGCAGTCGCCCAGGAGCAAGCGGTCCAATTGATGCTGGCCAAATTGGAAGTGGTCTCGCAGATGTTCCATGGTTTCGCTTATGAAGAATACTTCGAAGCGGACACCGGAAGGAAACTATCCATCATTTTGGCCGCCGAAGAACATATTCTCGGTCTGGAAAACGGTAAGAAGCGGTTTATCGATGAAGTGACCGCCCTATCCCAAGCATTCGCTATCGCCATCCCTCACGAGCAGGCAATGGACGTCAAAGATGAGGTGGCTTTCTTCCAAACGGTCAAATCCCGTTTGGTCAAATTCGAAAGCGCCGGGCCTGGAAAAAGCGACGCCGAAATTGAAACCGCTATTAAACAAGTTATCGATCAAGCCCTTGTCACCGAAAAAGTAATTGACGTTTTCGATGCGGCAGGTATTAAAAAGCCGGATATCTCCATCCTCTCCGAAGAATTCTTGCTTGAAGTCAAGAATATGGAGCATAAAAACATCGCTTTGGAAGTATTGAAAAAACTTCTGAATGATGAAATTAAAGCCCGGGCTAAAAAGAACCTGGTTCAAAGCAAGACCTTAATGGAGATGCTGGAGAATTCCATTAAAAAGTATCATAACAAAATTATTACCGCTGCCGAGGTCATTGAAGAACTGATAAATCTGGGGAAAGAAATCCAAGCCATGGATAAGGAACCCCAGGAGATGGGCTTATCCGACTATGAGTATGCCTTTTATTCTGCTGTCGCCAACAATGAAAGCGCGCAAGAAATAATGGGTAAAGAAAAACTCCGAGAATTGGCGGTGGTTTTGTATCAGAAGGTTAGGGAAAACGCCTCAATCGACTGGACTATCAGAGAAAGCGTCAAAGCGAAACTGAAGGTCATTGTGAAACGGGTCCTACGTCAATATGGTTATCCGCCGGATATGCAAATGCTGGCGACGGAGACGGTGTTGAAACAGGCGGAATTGATAGCGGAAGAGTTAACGCAGGGGAGATGAAGGGAGGTTCTTTACTATTTTCAAACAATGAATAACTAGGTGACTTAGTTTTCTGTAGTAAACCAATAATTTTAATGTTTATCAGTTAAAGTTCTCTATTAATAACCATTATAGATCTTTATTTACCAGTTCTTATTTTATTAGCAAGCTTCTCTATTAATGATTTAACTAGGTTCTTTTCATCTTCATCCAATTGGTCCATTTTTTCAATATACGGCAATAATGATTTATCATTTAGATTAATTTCATTTGCGTTTTTAGGTGTCTCCGAAAGTAGATAATCCATTGAAACATCAAATACCTCGGCGATTTTTTGCAGTGTTTCAGTAGAAGGTATGGACTTCTCGTTTTCATATAACGAAACACGTCGTCCATAGACTCCGATTTTTTCTCCTAAAAAATCTTGACTCCATTTTTTTTGTTTTCTCAAGAACAATATTTTTTCACCTAGAGTCATTCTGTATCCTCCAAAGAACATCATTTAATTATTTAAAACAAGGTTATTAAAATATAAAGAAAAAGTCTTGACATTTTGTAATGCAGACGATACAATTCTTTTAGATAGAATTACAAATGTTTCCTAGAAGAATAATCAATGGAATCAAAAAACCTAAATTTTCCTAATTATTTTATTTTATCATAAAACCCTTTTTACCTCAACGCATGAAAGATCGGTCAGTTTTCACGCTATGGATTAGAAATCCATGGATAGCACAAACCCAAGGCTGTTGCAAAATTGATCAAATCGCTCATCCTTGTCTTTCCATTATAGAAACGGTTTAATGCGGTTGATTCAGGCGGAAGGTTAACCTACACCAATGTCTTTCCACTGACTCCTGACTCCTGTCTCCTGACAACTAACCAAAGGAGGATATCATGCTAAACTACAAAACCGGCATCCAAAAATTCATCCTCGACCGGATCACCCAGATCAATGACGAAATCATCATCAATGACCCGGAGTATAAGGAACTGACTGCCAAATCCCTTGAGTTGAGCAAAAAATATTCAGACAAGTTGACCACTGAGGACAAAGAGGTCATCTACGAACAAGAGGACACCTGGACGGCCCAGCTCTGCCGCCACGAAGAGATCATCTACGCCGAAGCGCTGAAGGACGGGATCTTGTTTGGGTATTTGGTTGCTTTGGTATGGCAGGGAGGGGAAATAAAAGTTTGAAGTGTGAAGGGAGAAGTTTGAAAATTAAAGACTTTATCACCCCTTAACCGCTCCGGCGGCGATCCCTTTGACGATATATTTCTGCATCGCCAGGTAGAAAAGGATGATCGGCGAGGCTGATAAAACCAACGAAGCCATAGCCAAAGAATACTCCCTTTTAAACAGGCTGAAAAAGCCATACTGTGCCAGTTGCAAAGTTGATTGTTTCGGCAGGATAATCAAGGGCAATAGGAAATCATTCCAAATCCAGAGCACATCCAAGATGGCAATAGTTGCAGTGATTGGTTTCAACAAAGGGAAAACAAGTTGAAAAAAGGTTCGTAACGGATTGGCGCCGTCAATGGCCGCCGATTCTTCTATCTCCAGGGGAATGCCTTTGATAAACCCATGATACATGAAGATTGCCAAGGGACAGCCCAAACCAATGTAGATTGGAATAATGCCTAAAATATTTTTTAGGCCATATTCTTTAGCGGTTTGGACCAAGGGGACCATAATAGTTTGAAAGGGAACTACCATTGAGAAGGTGAAGGTCAAGAATAGTACCCAACTGATCCGGGTCCTGGACCGGACCAGGATATAGGCTGCCATGGAGCTGACTATAATTATACTTAAGGTGCTCAAGAAAGTGATGATGAAAGTATTGAATAAGACAACCGGAAAGTTCATTTCTTGCCAGGCGGCGTAGTAATTCCTCAGGTTGAATGATTGGGGCCATGAAACCGGATTCAAAACAATTTCCGCATCGGTCTTGAATGAATTAAGTAAGGTAATTAAAGCCGGAAAGAGAAATAAAATTGCAATAAAAACCATAACTGCTTCCAAAATTATTAGGTTGGATTTACCCTTATGTTTCATAATTCCACTTCCCTTTTTTTCATCAAAAACAGTTGAATGCCGGTTACCAACATAATGATTATGCAAAGAAATACCGCTTTGGCGGTGGCATAACCGAATTGGTTGTTATTGAAGGCGTTAAAATAAATATCCAACACGATTGGGGTGGTGGCATATCCTGGCCCGCCGCTGGTTAAGGCCATGATTACGTCGAAAGTTTTTAAAGAGCCGGAGAGGCTATAGAAAAGGCAGATGGTCAGCGCCGGTAAGAGTAAGGGGAGTGTCACCCGGAAAAGCCGTTGCAGCTCGTTGGCCCCGTCAATGGCGGCGACTTCGGTAATTTCCACCGGAATAGACTGGAGTCCGGCGAGATAGATGATCATTAAATAGCCGCAACCCTGCCAGATGGTTACCATCAAAACAGCGTAAGGCGCCAAATCAACACTTCCCAACCAGACCGAGATCCCGGTTAGCGCCGGTAAAATCAGCCGGAAGACAAAGGACCAAATGAAGGCGACAATGATTAAACTGAGTACATTGGGAAGGAAGAATATTGACCGCAGGAGATTGCGGGTTTTCATTTTAGTATCCAGAATCAAGGCTAATATTAAAGCCAGGAGATTCGCGAAAATAATATTAAAGAAGGCAAAGAATAGGGTAAATCCGATAACGCCGGGGATAAGAGTGTTTTGATACATATTGGCGCTGAGAATCGATTTCAGCTTCTCCGCGTCGGCTTCGGAAATGTTTTGATCAAGCAGGTAGGCGTTAGCTTTCTTATTAAATTGATAAAATTTCAGGATAAATTCTTGTTCATCTTTTTGAGAGATATGATTCAAGAGATTTTTTTTATAGTTTTTGGCCGGAATAGTCTCCGGTAAATCGTCAAATTCATTGAACAGATATCTTTTTTCAATTCGCGGTATAAATCTTTCATCATGTTGGAACATATCCTGATAGTTCTTAAACCCAATAAATTTAACTGATGTAATGCCTACGGATTTAAGAATCCGTTTTATTCTTCTTCTTTCAGCGGTAGTTATTTGCCGGCTGTCTTTCCCGTCTTTGATCCAAGTGATTAAATGATAGTTTTCGCCGGTTTCATCCAAGGCATAAAACTTCGAGATATAGTCAAAATCTTTTTGACGGTGGAGTTTTTTAATTACATTTTCTTCAAAAACAACTTTACTCATACTAAACGGTATTTCAGGGACAATGCCGTTCCAATCGGTAAAGGAATAGCGAATCCCTTGGAAAAAAGGGGAGATGAAAAAGAGCGTGTAAAGTAAAAGTGCCGGAAGTAAGAACAAACAAAAGTAAAAGGCCTTACTTTTTTTAGAGGCGATCATTTTTGGCTCCTTTCTGAAAAAGGATGAAAATGAGATATTCACCACGAAGGACATGAAGGACACGAAGGGGAACGGAAGTGGATTTTTTCCCCCCACCGCGGGTTAAAACCGCACGGCTGGGTATATAAAAACGTTCTAAATCCCATCCAGGATCGACTACCCTCCGCTATTCGGCTTCGGAGTACCACCGAGCCAGGTAAGAACGGGCTTTGGAATGCTTTTTATACTTAGCCGTGGGTTTTAACCCGCGGTGGACAGAATCAGCTGAAATTTCCCTAGTTATTTTCGAGTTAGATTTTTCTATTCATACTCATTTCTGAACTGATTTTCTCCAGGTATCATCAATATATTTGATAACTTGCCCGGCGTTCTTGCGGCCGAATAAATATTCTTGGGCCCCATTTTTGGTAGCGTCTTCAAAGGCAGCCACCGGATACATACTGAAAGCCCAAGGGTTGGTTTTGCCGGAGTTGAGATAAGCGACCAGATCTTGGAAAGGAGTGTCCATCGACTTAACATCGGCTCCCTTAAAGGTGGGAACCAGTTTACATTTTTCAACCCACATTTGGATGGCCTCCGGAGTTCCCAACCATTCGAGGAAAGCTTTGGCAGCCTTTATTTTTTCCGGACTAGAAACGGCTGAAAGGGCAAAAGTCGAATCAACATCAGCGAAGAGTTTGGTGTCATTGGCAAAATTGGTACAGGGAAAAGGGATAAAACCGCAATTTAACTTGGGATTGGTTCCGATTGCGGCGCCGTAAGACCAAAGTCCTTGGACCATCATAGCGGCTTCGCCTTTAGCAAAAGAAGCTTGCTGTTCATCCCAATCGAATTCGGCGGCCCGGGGATCGGAGTTGGCCTTATAAAAGTTCAAAATTGTGAATAGCTCTTTAACATTGACCGGATCGGCGAATGAACCTTTTCCAGAATTCATTGATTCAATCCAGGGTAAAACTTTGGATCCGGCCAAAGTGGTATGAACCATAGAAAGGAAATGGCCCAAAGACCAGTTGACCTTAAACATGGAAGCGAAGGGAGTCACTTTATTTTTCTTCAGAGTAGCGCAGACATTCTTTAGTTCATTGAAAGTCGCGGGAGGCTTAAGGTTATATTTTTTGAAAATCTTCTTATTGTAGATAATACCAATACCGGCTACGTCCATGGGAAGGGCGTAGGCCTTGCCCTGAAAGGTAACGGAGTTTTTGGTATCAGGGACGACTTTGGCCATCACCGGTTCCTTCGATAAATCCAGTAACCAGCCGGCATTGGCGAATTCAAAGACATTGGCGTAAGACTGTAATTGGATGATATCCGGGGCCTGGCCGCTGGACATTCTGGTCTTTAAGACAGTCATGCTATCATTGGGGACGATCTCCAAATCGATGGTAATGTCCGGATGGGTCTTGGTGAAGGCATCGGTCATTTCTTTGAGTTCTTTGGCAATCTCCTGTTTGTAAAAGAAGAGATTGAGTTTAACTTCATTGGCGGCCATTACATTACAGCTAATCATAATTAAGCTTAAAAACAGGAAGATCCATTTGGACCAGTGACTTTTCATGATAGCCCTCCTCGTATATTTTATTGAACAGGTTTATTAGTGAAATTTTTTAATGATCACCTCCAGTAGTAAAGAAAAGCACGGGTAAAAGTTCTCCAACGTTAAATACCAATATAATATATGAGAAGATGACTACTTTTATTTATAATTGAAAGCATAAGAAAAGAAGTGGGTCAGTCCCACTTCTTCAACAACTTTAGGTGATTATAAAGATAACTTAGCTAAGGCTGAAAACTAGATGCTTCCTATCGTTCTATCACCCAGAGTAGAAGTTGATCAGATCATTTCTAGTTTTCCAGACATTCCAAAATCCTGAGTTAACTATATAATCAGAATGTTTATTAATACGGCTCTTGGTTCCGGTAGTTCTGAAACTGTTGCGCCGTCTGCTGAATATCCTGCTGTTGCGCGGCGGTCAGCGAATACCAGCCTTTCTTGAACATCATATTAAACAAATTTCTGGCCCCTTGGTGGGATTCGTTTAAAATACCCATTACTTCCTGGTGCAACCTTTGATTGCTTGTCTCACGGGCGAAAATATTAAAGTTATCAGTGAGATATTTCTCCGTGGCTAAGATTTCGTTTACAAAATCCCTCTCATTCATCTCCGGTCCTTTAACTTGAGGCAATTGCCCGGTCTGGGGGTTCTTGATGGCATTGGGATTTGGTTGGTTTTGGTTTGGCATCTATGATCCTCCTTCATCAGTTGGTTTTTGGTTAAGTAAGGCTGGGCATGAACCTTAAAGCATGGACATGTATGTAGCGCCCAGGTCCTTTTTTGGTTTGAGGGCTATTGCAAATATCCTTGATTAGGATTAGATTGGACATATTGGAGCAATTTTTCATAATGCTGCTGGTGCATTTGGCCGACACCGTCAATTTGGGTTTGAAGTTCGGGGTCGGTGCAGAAGGATGCGTATTGGCGACATTTTTTCATTGCCAACAACTCCCAGGACATGGCGTCTTTCAAGTAGGACAAGTCTTTGGTGGTGATCACATTAGGGGGTTGCTCCATTCGCTCCGGAGATTCATAGGTTCCGGTATTTTGTTTGTTTTGACTCAAAATTCTGGCCTCCTTTTTGATAGCTTTTATATACTGTACTAATCTCCCCCATTTTATTTTGGATATACGTCATTTAGTAATGTACAATTTACAATTTATAATGTAAAATATCGTCGAGATAATCTTCGGTGTCATTCTTCATTGACACACAGGCGACACCGACGAAGAATGAGAATACTATCTCCCCTTTTAGGGCATCCTTTATCCTAAGGGGGGAGTCTTTTTGGTGCTGAAGAAGCGGGTAATAGCGTTCTTAATTACTTTTGTGTTATTATTGTCAATATCCCAAAGGGGTCTTGCTTTTTCAATTGATGCCAGGGCTGCTATACTAATGGACCCGCTCTCAGGGAAGATACTTTTTGAACAAAATAAGGACCGGCGGTGGCCTCCGGCCAGCGTGACCAAAGTCATGACCATGCTCTTAATCATGGAGGCCATCGAATCCGGCTGGGTCAAATGGTCCGACCCGATCCGCACTTCAGCAGTGGCTGCCGGTATGGGAGGATCGCAGGTCTATTTGAAAGAAGGAGAAGAGTTTTCCCTCTCGGAAATGTTTAAAACCATTGCGGTGGTTTCAGCTAACGATGCCAGTGCGGCTGTGGCTGAACATCTTTATGGTTCCGTCCAGGATTTTATTGGAGCCATGAATCAGCGGGTTCAGAAAATGGACCTCAAAAACACTCACTTCTCCAATGAGACCGGCTTGCCCGATCTGAACCATTATAGTAGCGCATATGATTTGGCTTTAATTTGCCGGGAGTTATTAAAATACCCGGAAGTATTAAAACATACTTCCATTTGGTCGGATACTTTTCGCAGCGGTACGTTTCAGTTAAGGAACACCAACGAATTAATTCGGGTTTATCGCGGAGCGGACGGGTTGAAAACCGGACATACCGAGGAAGCCGGTTATTGTTTGGCCGCCACTGCCGTCAAAGGCGATTTTCGTTTATTAAGCGTCATTTTAGGTGCGGATAGTGATGCTAAACGAGTGGCTGAGACCAAGCGCTTGCTGGATTACGGTTATCGTAATTACCAGTGGAAGGTAGTTGGAAAAGGCGGTAAGGAGCTGGGGAAGGTTTATCTAAAACAAGCCCGACCTGAAATGGCGCCGGTTAAATTGAAGGAAGATTTTGGAGTATCTGTGAAACGGGGACGGGATAAGTTGGTGGAAACCAAACTGGTCCCGTCGACTAAATTGAAATTTCCGATTAAACCCGGGGGCAAGGTCGGTTCCTTAAGAGCGATATATCAAGGAGAAATTCTAGCTGAGACATCCGTTTATACAACGGTGGAAGTAAAGCGGGCCAACTTGATTGTCCGGGGATGGCGCTGGCTTCGAGATTGGATCCGGGGAATTTTCAAGGGTAAAGATGGGCAAAGTATAATTTACTTAAAATTCTTTAATAATGATCATAACGGATTATGAAGCATGAGGTATTCGGGAGGTTCACAGTGATCAAGATGACTAATTATAAAATAGGGGCCGTCTTTTTATGGGCTTTTGGGATAACAATAGTCTTTGCATCAAACGTGAAAGCTATGGGTTTCCTGGAATTCGGTTCCAGAGGAGAACAGGTAAGAGAGGTCCAGAACTATTTATATCAGTTAGACTATTTGGGGGTAAAACCCACCGGTTATTATGGTAAATTAACCAAAGCGGCGGTTATCGCTTTTCAAATTGAGTATAATCTGGCGATTGACGGAATAGTTGGCCCGATGACAATGAACACCCTTCGGGAATTGGCTGGTGGCCCCAACCGTACAGTGGAGTATACGGTAAAGCCTGGTGATGATCTGGAAACCCTCGCCGACCAATATTCTTCCAATGTGGCGGTAATTATGGCCCGGAATAATCTACCGGACAAGCAGCTTGTTGAAGGTCAAAAAATAATCATTCCGGTTGGGAAAAGTCAGGGATTTACTACGAATTCGCGGAGTAGTCCCGGAGGGATTCAAGCCATATCCTGGGCGATTGTGAACCAGCTATGGAGGAACGGTGAGATCGCGCGAATAATTGATGTTGAAACCGGTAAATCTTTTCAAGCCAAACGTCTCTATGGCTATTATCATGCTGATATTGAGCCCTTAACTAAAGAGGATACTAGGATTATGAAAGAGATATATGGCGGTAAATGGAGCTGGGAGCGGCGGGCGGTAGTGGTCCAGGTGCGAAAACTTTTTATTGCCGCCTCAATCAATGGAATGCCCCACGGGGGCCAATCAATTACTGATAATGATTTTAATGGGCAATTTTGCGCACATTTCTTAGGAAGTAGGGTCCATCAAACCGGGCGGATCGATCTGGACCATCAGGCGATGATAAAACACGCTTATGGAGTTTCATTATTTGGCGGTGAACTTCATCAACCGAAGCCTGTTCCGGTAATGACTCAACTGGAAGAGAAGAAGATCAGTCATCCCAAATTTTGAGGTTGTGCTGGATGGCCTCGGTTTTAACCGCTTGTTGAAAAGCTTCGGATCGCTCCGTGAGTTCCAGCTCTTTTTGGGAATGGGCGGCAGCGATCAATTTTTTGATTGTATCGATCTCAAAGTAGAGAAAAGACAGGCAAAAAAAGCTTCGCATCCGGTTGTTGTGGAAATATTGGAGCGCTTCCTCAAGTAAAACTTGTTTTTGAACTTGTTCGGCAAACCATTTTTCAATGCCGATCTCCTTGATCTGTTTTAAATTGTCAATCCATTTCTTACGGGTATTAAATCCGACCCAATCAGCTTGTAGAAATAATCTTTCACAGGGAAAAACCGCACATTCGGCGCAGGTTTCGTAATTGTGTTTTTCAGTACAGCATTTATAAGTGGAGCAAGATTGGCGATTAGTGCCATGGCCGCACCCGGGGCATTTAGATTTGGACTGGGAATGAAAGCGCGGACAAAGGACGCAGGACATACCGCAACAACCTACTAACGGATATTGTTTTGTTTTCAAAATATAACAACCTCCATAGGCCTATTGGTATCTCATTCGATTTTTTGTTGAGTTTTTCCTGCCTTGGGGGAGACGAGAAGGATAATAAAAAACGAATTTCAATCGGGTAAGTTAGGGATATTAGCGCCCTTAATCTAACAGGAAAAGCATATAAAACGGTAAAGCCGTACTGGCTAAGGTTAATAATAGAATCGCCCAAAAACCGATCCGGTTTTTTTCCCTGAAATTTTCAATCGCGAACAAGACGGTATAAAAAGCGATGATTAGCACTATGGTAAAGGCTAGATAGCTCATTTAGCGAATTCTCCTTTTCTAATCTTACCGATTCTCCGGAGGCTGGAATTGGACACCGACCCGGCGCAGATCTACTTTGACATCCACATTAACCTGGGCGTCTTTGAATTTGCCGGGCCAATAATATTTTTCA
>Ga0123334_1004814_pt1 | contig 13453 bp, 11 predicted proteins | sample BiotimSIPDNA_FD_89706 | JGI IMG/M metagenome (GOLD analysis project Ga0123334, IMG submission 89706) | Anaerobic biogas reactor microbial communites from Washington, USA - Biogas_R1 time_0 SIP DNA | ecosystem: Engineered > Bioreactor > Anaerobic > Unclassified | place: Washington, USA... | reverse complement strand
TTAATAGTAAAGGTTAGTATTGTACGCGACCATGATTTAGGTAATATAAATTTCATAGTACCTGTAATACTTGATTCAAGAACGGAGAATTGATAAACATCTCTATAATGTATAGAATGATCATACAATGGATATATTGATGCAGTATAACCGGTATTTTGTAAAAACCCTATATTTTTAATATTGTTTGTATTTACTTGACCTGTAAAGCTACCACCTGCAAAAGTTGGAGTACTTGTCGTCTTTAAAGCTTGATCAAAATATGTTGACCAATCAGAATGACTTACTAAAGTATGAGCACTCGGTGCAAATGTGCTGGGCTTGCCGGTGATCCCTGACCAGGGATGAGTATGAGCACTCGGTGTAAATGTGGAGGGCTTATTTATTAAAGCGTTCCAATCTGCACCTACGCCGCTATTTACAGTAGGTGCGACTATCTTAGTAAGCCCCGTTTCACTTGTAATAATCGAAGCGCTCCAACCGGTTTCCCAATTATATATCGCACCCCCGACCAGCATATCAGAAATGGCTACTTTAGCGTAACTCCAGTCAGTATTAGTAGTTCCCAATAAAATAACACACTTGCTTCCGTCATATCCAAGCCTTACAATTGAAAATGGGGCAGACCCTCTTATTTCAGCTGAATAATCAACCCACTGATCATAGGCGTCATTAGTGGCATTGTAATTATACCCGCCGATAATGCACTCCCACGCACCTTGTCCACTTACATAGTTATAACCTTTAATAGTAATTCTTTGAAATGTGTTAGTCCATCCTTGCGGCATAACAATTTTTAATATACCGATTTCAGTTGAATTTGTATTGCTATACAAATACACGTCATGGTAATGCCTGATACCAGTGCTTAGCGAATTTCCTATAAAAGCTTTTTCGAATTGCACCACATTTCCATCATCATAAATGGAACCAGTTTTTACACCTGAGCCATCAGCTTGGATTGACAAAACTTTGTTTGCGGTTCCGGTGATTGCAGGTTCTTTACTATCAAGGGCAGTCTGCAAATCAGTTATTTTGCTAATCGACAAACTGGGCAAGTCTGCCTCTTCCAGTGCTCTACGTGTCCAAGTCGTACCTGTACCTATTATCACATTTCGGGCTGTTGGAGTTAATCCGGCAATTGCAGTGAGATATGTGTTTAATGGCTGATAATCAGCAGGGTCAAAATTACCGGAATGCCATACACCATATCCATTTACTGTTACATTACTTGTAAAGTTACCATTTGCACCATCTATATCATGAAAAACTACATTCTGAGCATCGCCATTATATGTTTTGACACCGAAAGTACCATTAATAGATACGCCGGCAGGTTCTGTTTCTGTATAAGCAGTATTAAAAAGGACTCTGCCAGGATTATATCTTGATTGTACTAATCTTCCGTGAATATTGCCCCATTTCAAATAAGAAGCAACCCATACTATACCACCATCAACTTTAACTAAAGCATTTGAAGGCCAACCAGAAATAGGTGTTATTGTCACATGTAACTGATTAGCAGGTTCATCATAATATCTTGTTATTTTCAATCTGACTATACACGAGCCATAATAATAATTAACATCGCCCCGTACACGCAATTCAATATCCTCATCAGCTATACCTGTACCTGTAAGTTCGTAAGCTTTATACCAACGTCTTTCATAAGGCGAAGAAGGATTTTGAGTTGTGCCTAAATAAGCCCAATCATTTATCAAACCTCCGTTAGGTATATTAATACTTGCAAAAGTTGGAGTACTTGTCGTCTTTAAGGCTTGATCAAAATATGTTGACCAATCAGTATGCGATGTTAAATTATGTGATAAAGGAGCATAGGTAGTATCATGATTATGACTGGTATTACTTTTACTATCCAATACCGATTGCAAACCAGTTATTTTGCTAATCGACAAACTTGGCAAATCATCTTCTGCCAGCGCTCTACGTGTCCAGTTCGTCCCGTTTGATATTAATACATGCCTATTGCTGTGTGTTAAGCCAGCTATTACAGTTAAATCTGTATCGAGTGGCTGGTATTTATCAGATAACGACACTACACCTGTACGACCATCAACAGATAGGACTGCATCTGTTGGGGTCAGCAGCTCCTGCCAATCATATAATGAAGCTGGGTTATCTCCCTTCAGTATAAAACTCTTATTCAAATCAGTTCTAACTGCTACATCTCCTCTTTCTGCCGCACTGAGAGCCAACATAGCTGCCTGACTAGATACCACAAAAGTATCAGTGATTGCAATTGCAGGCAGATCGCTGTTTTGAAGGGGTCTGGCAACTATTGCAGAACCATTTGTTACTAAAAAACGACCAGACGGTGTTGTTGATAAATTCGATATTGAAGTAAGATTTGCATGAACCGGTTGTTTGCCATCAAGAGTAGTTTGTAAACTTGTGATATCCGCTATATCATGTACATGATCAGCAGATGCAGCACCTACATCTGAATAAGTCAACCCGTGAGCAACAAAACCAAAAGTAGTTGATGATAATGCTTTTAAAAAATGACCGGTAGTTAATCCACTTACTGTATGACTAGAAATTAAATTATGATTTGATGGAGTAAAAGAAGAAGGAATATTAGTTAAATTACCCCAATGAACATTTGATTGACCTGAATTTTGTAATTGAGTTTTTCTATAATATAAATCATCATGATTATGATCTTGAATTACAACATCGGTTATTATTTCATCAATTGTTTTATATAAAATATCTCCATTATCAGCTTGAACTAATATTCTATTAGATAATTCTGTCATGTGCTGAATATTTTTTACTCTTAATGAACCACCAATTCTAAATCCAATATCGGTTCTAAAATATTCATTTTCTTCAATTAATTTAGATATTCCTATTTTTCCAGTTATACCATCAATAAATCTAACTATATAATTTGTAATTCCAGTTCCATGGTTATGTTCAGGAATAACATTTGAAGCAGAAGTAGCGCTTGTAGTTATATCTTCAATTTCTTCAACATTATTATAAACATGTTTATTCTTCCAAACCCCATTAATTAAAACTAAAGTGTCCCCATTTCTTTCATCTTCAATTTCAACATCTGACAAATCATTTAATTCTAAATTATCATTTAAATGATAAATAAGTTCCTTAGAAAATGCTTTTACTATTGCTTCTAAACCTGTTACTTCATTACCATCATATTTCATTGTTCTAATATTAACAATGGGTGTATTCAATTGATCGGATATTTTTTGAGCTGAAAGAGGATTAATAATAATTTTCTTACTTTCATTCAAATAATATTCTGAAGTAACTAATTCTAATTCTTTTAATACATCATAAGATAAATTTGTATTATTTAACATTTCCTAACCTTAAAAACAAATATTTCCTGAGTGTGGTAAACCTGTTATAGGATCAACTTTCAAGGCATTTAATGGTCCTGTTCCAGTTGGAATAACATTATTTCCTTTAACATCAAGCATAATTGTATGATCAATTGTAACATTTCCACCGGTAACAAGTATATCTCCATTTCTATTTATTTCTATCTTACCTATATTATTATTTTTAATTACATGATCACCCTTAACAATATGCATTTCATCTTTATTTACTATTTGTTCTTTATTTCCCTTTATCAAAATATTTGTATTACCATCTTTTAGCATTTCAATATTATTTCCTGAATTATGATGAAATGTAAATTTTCTCGATTTTCGATTCAAAGTAAGATAATCACCTTCATCAGTTTCAAAAATTATCATTGTATCTGGATAATCTTCTAATCTTAAATCAGATAATTTTTTCTTTTCAATTACCTTTGTTGTATAATGTGGAAAATATATGTCACCATGTTCAAAATATACTTTAACAATAGCATTAATGGGTGGAACAACAAAAGAACCAATTGTACTTCCGATAAATTCAAAATCAGGAATAGCCCAAGGTAAATCAGAATCTGGAATTGTATCTTCAAAAATACCATAAACTCTAATTTGACATCTTCCTAATTTTTCAGGATCAATATTGTTTACAACCTTTCCAGAATAGAAGTTATTGTAATTTAATTCATTACTATTATCGATTAACATTCTAAGTAATGAATTGATATCCCTTGATAAGTAATCTCTTATATTATCCATCTAAATCGGTCACAAGTAAAGAGGTTTATTATATCCATTTCTATGAATAGAAATTTCTTTTTTATACACATTAGTTAATTGATGTGTTATTCCAGCAACTATATATTCACCTGATTGAACTTCATCTTTTTCATCATTCAATAAAGATTCAATTTGTAAATCAATTATATCAAATAAATTAATTTTATTCAAAGCATTTACGCTTAATTGCATTGAAATACCGAAAACATTTTTATAATATTTATTCTGCATCATTGCTTTAAAATAATCTGAATAAACATTATTCAAAATTGGAAAAACATTTTTATTTACCACTTGTCCGTTATTATCATTAAATGACATTTCAGTTAAAGGAAAATAATTTTTATCAACAACAACATTCTTATTATTTTGTAAATCATAATAAGAACCTTTCATTCCATACCCAAACTGTCTATTAAAATCATTTGTGTAATTAGCTATATTAAATGATTTATACCAAATAGTTTTTAAATCATTTTCATCGGCAAAACTATATTTTGTATAATTTTCTAAACTATATTTAGCAATCTTAGTTTCTTTCTTTATTTCAGATTTCAAAGAAGTGTAATTCAATTGATTGTTTACATCAGCATAACAAAATAAAACATCTTCATTTGAATATGATCGTTTTAAAACATGTTTAATAAAATCAAAATTCGAAATATTAACTTGTAACCATGTCATAACATCTGAAGTATTTAAATTTATATTCTTATTATATTTTAATCCCAATTCTTTACTTATCAATGACAAAACTTGTTGAGAATTCATATTTTTAAAACTTCTATTCTTAATTGGGAAAAAACAAGAATTTGTTTTTAAAACACCAGTAAGCGTTATAACAGTAGATTTATTCGCATTCACTTCATCTATAACTTTATTTACAATATTAAATTCACAACCAAATATATTTTCATCATCTGGATTAACACCAATCTCAATAAACAAAACGGAATTATCTTTTATTGGAAATACTTCAGTTAGATATCCATCATCATTAATAGCAATTTCAATCCTAGGTAAAATATCAAATATCCATTCTCGAATAACACAATATTTAATATTTTTAGGAATTAAAGGATGATCATCAATAGTGATTTTACAATAAAAATTCTGAAGAAAACTATAATCCATTTTATTTCAACTCATCTTTCTTCTTTTTCTTGATTCGTGTATAAAAATCTTCAATATCTGAGATATCTGGAACTATTATAATATCACCTGGTTTTATATCATTCCAAACATCCTGAATATTATTTATTTTACATAATATCCACCAATAATCCTGTTTTCCATAAATTTTTAAAGATAATAAATCAGGATTTTGTACATCATCATTTTCAAAAGCATAATATTTTATTTCTTTAGTTATTTGAAAACAATCATCAAAATATTCATTCACAAAATCTAATTCATTTTTATCATTTACTAATTCCGTTTTCAAAAAATTAGTTCTATTCCATCTACTCATAATATTCCTTAAGCAAAAATATTAGTATTTCTCGAACCTGATATTGTCACTCTATTTCTATTACTTGTTAAAGTTACTCTTTTTATTCCATCATCACTCAAAATCATCTTATATCTTGAACTTACTTGCATCTCAATTTCAACAGATAAAGGACCAGATTCAGAACTATGAGAAGCAAAATTTGTTATTACAGAATCAATAACCATATTATCTAATACTAACCAATTTCCAATAGATATTTTAACTGTCGGTGGCGATTCGGTTAATCTGAGTTCTTCATTAACAATTTCATTAAAACCTTTTTTAACAATAGAATTTAAATTATTTAATGAATTATTATTCATTTCCTTAATTCCATTTTCAATATCTTTCCCAAATTTAATTAAATCTTGATGAACTTTATCAGGAATATGTTTAGTTATTCCTTTAAATGCATCTTTTATTTTTACTGAAGAATGACTTCTTGGCATTGATAAAGAAAAAAGTAACATTGCAGCTTTAATTGCTTTTCCTGAATTATCATCATCAAGTATCTTAAAACTTATCGGTAAAGATAAATGACTACCACCGGTATAAAATTTCTTAGATTGTAAATCCGTTTCAGCATTCACACCACCTATAACCATACTTACTTTTGCAGTTTCTTTTGCAATATTTAATAAAGGGGAATTACTAACTAAATCCCCTAAAGCAGAATCAAGTTCCAATTCTCCCCAATTAGCAATACTTTGAAGTGAAACACCATTACTCAAAACACCTTGAATAGCAATAGATTCATCTTCTTTTGATAATGTTCTTGATCCTTCAGATTCAATTATTATCTTATAAGCGCCATTATCAATATCAATAGCTTTATTAAAAATATCTTCATTAAATAAACTTATATTTTTTAAATCATTTACATATTCAGTAAGCATTATAACCTCGAATTAATCACAACATTCTGCTTTTGTTTTATTGTTGGAACATTCTGTTTAGTTTCTTCTGCAATTTTCATTGCTAATTTATTTATTGTATCTAATGATAATTTAACTACAATTTCCTTATCTCTATATTCTTTAAAATTATCTTTTGTTATATTATTTTTATTCGCTCTATTCTGATTTAAATTCCCCTCAACCGGATCACCTATTTGAGCATTATTTTCTTCAGTTTTATCAGATCTTATTTTCGCTCTATCAATCCCAAAAGGTTCAATATGCCAAGGTTCTTTATTCTTAAAAGGTTGATGAAAACCCCATTTCTTCAACAATCCCATTGAATTTAAATTATTAGCATCTTTAGAATTTATATCTAATGCATACCCATAATTATGCATAGATTTTCCTGGTGATGCCACATAACCAGATGGCAAAGTATCAAATAATCTTTTTTGGTCTTCGATGCTTCTATATGCCGAATTTACTTGAACTGATTTTTGTGTTTTTTCAAAATATTCATTTACCATTCCAACAAAATTATTATAAACATCTTTATTCAAACCATTCAAATTAACATCTCTCGAAGCTAATTTAATACCACTAACTGGTACATCTAATCCTTTATTCGTTAAATCATTAATTCTATCTCTCATAAATTCTTGAACGTTCATTAATTTAGGTGATTCTGCTAATTTATGAACAGAACCACCAATTTTATCTTTTATTTTATCAATAACATTACTTCCAAAATTCTTTACTTTATCAATTCCTTTTCCAATAAATTTTGCGGGTGCTGAATTCTTTAGTGCCTCTATCCACCCAACACTTGTCATTATTCCATCACCAAGACCAGGAATAAATCTATTTGCTGCTTCTGCAAGGTCTTTTATAGAATTCATTGGATCTTCTGTAAATTTATGAATTGCTTCCCAAGCTTTAATAACTGAACCAATCACAGGCCAATCTTTTATATCACTCTTTGAAGTTAAATTTAAAGGTTTCTCCATTTCAGCATTTTGTTTTCCAAATATACCAAAATCTTTCATCATTAACAAACCGTCTATAACCACGGAAATAGCTGTTCCAACACCAGGAACTATTGAAGCAACACCAGATACTATCTCACCAACACCACCAATTATATCACCTTTTTTAAAACGTTCTATGCCAAAAAATAATCCTAATAAAGAACCAACCACTGGAATCTTTTTAAATAAAGATTTACTTGCACCTTTTCCTGCAATTTTTCCTGCTTCTTTTCCGGCTGTTTTTCCAAATATATTAGTTAATGGTTTTAATAAATGACCTATATCCTTTGCAAAATTAAATAAACCTTTTATTGGTTTAAACATCAATTCTAAAGGTTTTAATAAAATCTTAGTTGATAAATATTTAGTTAAAGCTTTTGCAACAGAAAATAAATGTTCTTCTTTTCCAGTTAAAAGGAATCCTGCTAAACCACCTATAGAAAGTAATTTACCAAAACCCAATAATAAATTATTCTTCTTGCTTTTATTTACTTTTAAATTTTCAGCATTTACTTTCAAGATTTTATTCAACAGAGCATTATCTTTTTTCATAAGCTCTGTTGTTAAATCTTTTTTTACCAAAAATCTATCTTTCTTTAATGAAACATCAGAAGATTTAGTTGATTTACTTGAAAAGAAAATTTGAGTAACTGTATTAATAAATTTCTCTTGAGTATCAACCAATTTATCTATTCTATCATTTCTTCTCTTTTCATCCATCGAACTCATTTATTTAATTTCCTTGCATTAATGACTGCAAATCTAATCCTTGCTTTGGTTTATTAGCCTCTTTATATTCAACCATTAATTCAAATTGAGTTAAAAACTCAAAAAATTCAACATCATCAAATGAAAATGGACTTATAGAAAAGAATTTACTTAATTTAAATGCCATTCTCAAAATGTCATCTAATTTTATATTTGGGAAGAAAGAAGTCTTCGTGAAACGTAATCCCCACAAGGGCATCACCTCCACACTTATCACATTTAACTTCCAAATACTTCTTTAATCCAAAATTCCATTCATCAATCATTGAAGTAAGATAACAATAATCTGAAGGTTCAAGATCAAGTAAATAATTATATTTTTCAATAAGCTCTTTAGATTCATCATTAATTGAGTCAATCATTACTGATAATCTTATTAAATCATCATCCAAATCTTTTATTATAGTAGAATAAGTATTTTTAAATTTACTTATCTTTCTTTCATCTGAAACAGTTAAAAAATGATATTTAATAGTATCATTATTCTTTAAAGTAACTTTAAATTTATCTAATGTAAATTCATCAGACAAATATTGAATTTGTAAATTTTCTAATTTAAAATCAAATGCTGATTCCTGTTTACAATTAGAACAAACATAATCAACCGAAAACCCAGATTCTCTATAAGTATTAGCTCTTAACCAAAATATCAAATATAATTTATCAGCAACTAACAAATTATCAATATTAATACCTTTTATAGTTCTTCTTAAAATATCATTAATTATTGCATCTGAATTTTCTTCATTAATTCCAGATAATCTTTTAACCTCAATAAGCTTCAATGGCCTTCCTTCAATTCGTGTGTTTTCTGAATATAATTTGCATTTACTTGGCAAACCATTAATTTCATGATAAATTGCATTATCTACTGTACTTTCATTCATTTCTTCAAACTCCTTCTTTTACGCTGCTTTTGATAATTTCTTTCTTTCAGATTTTGCTTTTCTTTCTGCTTGTAATTTATCTCTTAAAGGTTTCAATTTCTTAGAAACACTCTTCCTCAATTTCTGCTTTTCTTCTGGAGAAAGTTCTTTCCTTTCTCTTTTCTTTCTTGCAGTTTGAAGTTTTTTCATCTTCTCTTGTTGTTCTTTTCTTCTATCTATTCCTTGATACTCGTAAGGATATTTGAAAGGTTTACTTACTTTATTTCCTTCTTTCTTTTTTTCTTCATCACGTTTCTTTTGTTCATAATCATCAAGTTTTCTAATAATTTCTTGTCTTTTCTTTTCATTTGCAGTTTTTTCCTGTTCTTTTTTAGCTTTTTCTTCTCGTTCTTTTTTGGCTTTTTCTTCTTGTTCTTTTCTTCTATCTATTCCTTGATACTCGTAAGGATATTTAGATGGTGGTTCAGATTCAATTTTCTTTCTTCTTTCTTCTTCTTTCTTTTTTTCTTCATCACGTTTCTTTTGTTCATGGCTATCAAGTTTTCTAATAATTTCTTGTCTTTTCTTTTCATTTGCAGCTTTTTCTTCTTGTTCTTTTTTAGCTTTTTCTTCTTGTTCTTTCCTTCTATCTATTCCCTCAAAAGGAGATTTATATGATGGTTCAGATTCAATTTTCTTTCTTCTTTCTTCTTCTTTCTTTTTATAATATTCCTTATACTTTTTTCCATGTTCAGCCCAATACGCTAATGATTGACTTATTTTATGTTTTTTATCAAAGGAATCAGCATCTTTAGCAGCTTTTTTTTCTCTTATTTTTTGATGTAGTTCTTTAGATGTTAAATGTTTATTTTCATCTTCGGGTTCCACAAATTTCTTTTTCTTTTCAATTTCTTCCTTTTTATTTTCTATTTCACGTTTAATTTTTTTATTTTTTCTTTCATTTTCAAGTCTTCTTTCTTCAGCTTCACGTTCACGCTCTCTATTTTGTCGATCAATTTTTCTTTCATTTTCAAGTCTTCTTTCTTCAGCTTCACGATCACGCTTTCTATTTTGTCGATCAATTTTTCTTTTTTGTTTTTCAAGCTCTTCTCTTCTTTTTTTAAGCTCTCGCATTCTTTTAATTCTTATTTTATAATTCCGTTCAACTTGTTTATTTCTTTTCAAACGATCTTTATTAATCTTCCGTCGAATCATTCTTCTTATTGAATCTTTAACATTTCTAACACTCTTAGTTAATATTCCTTCAGTTACAATCATAATTTTCACCTCTTACAATCCCAATATATTTCCCATTATTTCAGTTTTTATCTTTGCCTTTGCTAATGCTTTAATTGGAAGAAATTTTACCAAATCAGCTCCAAACGTAATTGTATATTTAACAGAATCATTTCCAGAATAATCTAAAGTATTAGAACTTACATTTTGAAAAAATACATTCTTGTACCAAAACATATTAATCGGCAAACCTTGTTCATCTTCTGTTAAAACTACTAAATTATCTATTCTATTTTGTAATTGACTTCTATATGTCCCATCTTGTCTTATAATTTTTCTTTGAAGATAATTTATAAAATAAGCAATAGTTCCATGTTCATCTTCCTCAAATTCTATATCAATGTCAAATCCATTAAAATCTTCCATTACTGGATAACATTTAGCAATAGGACCGTATTTAACTACTTCTTTCGAAAAAGTATATTGAGGAATAGTTATATTTTTTACATGCCAATGATAAATTACAGGCATTGCTCCAGTTTCTGGATCAACCTTTGAAGTAATTAACTCATCATCCCAAAATGTAACAAAAAATTTATAATTTTTCTGAATTGTCTTGAATATTTCTAAGTTTGAATAAAAACCTAAAAGTTCAAGATTATTTACACCAATTGGCATCTAAAATTTTCCTCCTTTTATTTGTATTTATCAATAAAGAAGAAAAATTAATTCTTAATTAGTCTCCAATAATCATAATTAAAACTAACATCAAATCTAATCGCATCATTACTATTAAAATCTAAATTAAGTTCATTTATAGATAAAGGATAAACATTCTTCAATTCAATAAAATACTTTGTGGATTGACCATTAAATTTTAACAATTTAATAATCATATTCTTTGTATATCTCTTTACCGAACTCAATGTTGCAAATAAATCTAAAGGATCAACACCTTGTATCTTTTCCAACCAATCATATATAGATTTCAAAATATCCTGATCTTCGTTTTCCTCTAAAGATAAATTTATCTGATTTGAAAAAGTTGTTCGACCAGGAATTGATTGTTTAAATCCATAAAACCAAGTATCTATAGGTTCAATACTTCTTGAAGGTAAAGAAATATTCTTTACTCTTAAATTTATATCTTCAATTCCTACTTGATTTGATCCACCAATCAAATCAACTTCCCACATGAATGAGCGCAGAATCTCTGATCGGTTATTTCTTCCTTCAATATGAAAATTAGGCATTTTATACCTTTACCAAATCCCAATAATCAAATTGAAAAACAACAGATCTGAAAATTGCTTCAGAACCTCTCATATCAAGTGGTGATTCACTAATAGATGTCGGCCAAGCATTTACACATTTAATCATATTATCTACTGCTTGTCCATTATATTTAAACATTTTTACATAAATATTTGTGGTTTGTCCATTCCTTTTACTTTCAGCTAAAGCATGACCAGTATCCTCATCATTTTCATTTATGTTAAAAATTCTATTCTGCCACTCATATAATGTTTTTGTAATTGTTAAATCCTCACCTTCTTCAAATTCAACGTTTAATGTTGAGCCAAAAGTGACTCGACCTGGAAAATATTGTACCATTCCGGCAAAATAACTCTCAATAGGAGTATTTGATCTATCAGGGATGGCAGCAGTTTTTGCTCTTATGATTAAAGGTTCATCATTTGTTATTGTAGTTACAATGTTAGAAATATCAGGAATCAATAATTCGAAATTATAATTTCTTAATATGTCCGAAGCTCCTTTCATTCTTCCTTCAATATGAAAATTAGGCATTTTATTTCTCCTCTTTATCCCAAACAAACTTTAATTGTCCAGAATCATAAATTCTAAATATATTTCTTTCTAACATAATTTGATGTTCTGATTTATTTTCATCAAACCCTTGCTTTACTAAAATGTTTTTTCTAAAATTAAAACGATTTTCTTTTCTATTATTTATAACATATGAATAATTTGGTTGTGTAATCTTATCTAATTTAAATCCAAGTTTATCATACAAAGTATTCCCATTATTCATTGTCCACGATCTATCAGCATAAGAAATGACTTTATTTACTTTATTAGTATTTATAAAATAAGAAAATAGTTTATTTGCCCCACCAACAACTGTTGTATTTAATTTATTACAAAAACGAAGTAATTCAAATTGATTGTCATTTGAATTTTTATAACCAAGATTTTTTCTTAATTTACCAAAAGTCATTAAAGATACTAATTCATCTTCATAATACAAACCTAAATTTATTTTTGATACACAAAATCCTTGAATGTGATTATCAATAAGAAATTGCTTAGTATCTTTAAAAGAAATTTCTTTAATTTGACAATTTCGGGCATAAATCTTATTTGATTTTCCAAATAAATTTAAGATTCTTGATTTTACTATATCTTGTTTATATTTCCAATCATCTTCATAAATATGAATTAGATGAATTCCTTGTTTTTCACATAAATCAGTTTTATGTCTATGATAAAATAAAGGAACATATAATTCATTATGCCAATAAATACCATTAAATTCAAAAGCTAATTTTATATCAGGCAAATATATATCAAGCTCCATTTTTCCCAATATATTTGTATTATTACTTAAAATAATACCATTAAAATTATCTGAAATAAAATTTAAAATATTTTTTTCATCTTTTGAAAATTTTTCTCCAACATAAGGATAGCAATTTGGACATAATTTTCGATCTTTTTTATTCTTTAAATAAATCATTTGATTTGAAATATTAAATTCATTATTACAATTCAAACACAAAAAATCACAATCATGAAAATTATTAAAACTTATCAATTTTAATTTTTGTTCTTCTTCAATTTTTTTAAAATGAAAAATTTTAATGTCTCTTTTTTGTTCCCTTATTTTTTCTTTAAATTCTTCAGTTTTCGCATAATTATCAACACCATATTTTTGTATATTTTTTTCTTTCCTTTTATTAATATCTCCGTTATAATTTTCATCCCCATATTT
>Ga0123334_1004799_pt1 | contig 13478 bp, 10 predicted proteins | sample BiotimSIPDNA_FD_89706 | JGI IMG/M metagenome (GOLD analysis project Ga0123334, IMG submission 89706) | Anaerobic biogas reactor microbial communites from Washington, USA - Biogas_R1 time_0 SIP DNA | ecosystem: Engineered > Bioreactor > Anaerobic > Unclassified | place: Washington, USA... | reverse complement strand
GATAAACGCACTATAATTCAGACGGAGTTAGAAAAGAAAGGATTTCGTGTGAAGCTTGCTGGAGGATAAAAAAAATCCCGATTTACATCGGGATTTTTTCGCTGCCTCACCTGGACTCGAACCAGGGACAATTCGGTTAACAGCCGAACGCTCTACCAACTGAGCTATGAGGCATCAATTATGGTGTAAATATACATCCGCTTTTATAAAATGTAAAGACGAATCTATTCAAAAAAAGACTCGATTAAGGGGTATTTCTGTCGCTTTAAAGGCGTGTGTTACAAAACGATAATGCACCGAAATATCATTTTATCCGTTCTCTTCTAATCATTCATTTTAAAGAAGATATTTGGGCTTTCGATTTATGGGTTTTAAGGAAAAAGTTTTTCGCTTAAGTACTTATAAAGAACGTGGCACGAATGCCGCGCGAAAATGGCGACAAAGTTAGCTGAAGAATAAAAAAAAATCCCGATGTAAATCGGGATTTTTTCGCTGCCTCACCTGGACTCGAACCAGGGACAATTCGGTTAACAGCCGAACGCTCTACCAACTGAGCTATGAGGCATCAATTGTTGTGGACAAATATAGTAAGCTATAAATCACTGTCAAGGATTTTATTGATTTTTTTGTATTAAATCCTCTTTTTCTCGATCTTTTGCTTTTTCTCTAGCCGTTTTTCCAATAATATTCATGTTTTTAAAGGGAAATAATTTAACTCGTTCCCCTTTTTCATTGTATAAGGCGACGCCTTCTTTTTGGATTGCTTTAGACAAAAGATTCACTTTTTCGATCAACTCGTTAATTTTTTCAATTTTTTCAGTTGAATTTAAAAGATTATGGATTGAAGGATTGTTTTCTAGGCTCAAAATAAAATCATTAGCCTCCGAAGATGTTTTTGAAATGGAGGCAAGTGCTTTATTTGCTTCTTCAATTTTTGAGGAAGTGACTTCTTCGATGGTGTCTATGATGTCCTGGGCCTTGTCTGCTGTCTCTATGATTTGCTTAGAGGCATCTGTGGTTTGAACAAGAAGGTGTTTAACTTGAGAATCGACTTGCTTACTTATTTTTTCAAGAGAAGCAATGAGGGAATCCATCTGATTCATTTTTGTGGTAAACATCTCAGGCACAGACTGTGTGACCGAGTCGCCGTGGATGAGCAGAAGAGCGATGTCTCGGATAATTTCCATTTGCGTCTGAAGATTTTCTATTAACCTTAAAGCTTCAGCGATGCCTGGTTGAAATTCGCCTTCAAAGACATAGTCTTTAGGGACTACTTCGCCTGTTTTAGACCTGATAATTTCAATACGGCGTTGACCCATCAGAGCGTAATTGGAGTTGATAATACGAGTGCCTTCGCGAAGAACAATAGGCTCGTCAAATTTTAACTGAAGTCTTGCTTTGTTTCCAAGCCATTTGATAGACCCAATTTGACCCACTTTATAGCCATCGATAGTCACAGCGTCTTGAGGCTGGATAGAGCCTAATTCAAGAAAGTCGACCTCTATTTCAATGGTTTTGCTTTCGTGAGCCTGATACATCCCAAGAGTCACTATGCCAAATATTAAAATAAGGCAGATGATAGAGACGTAGCCAATCGTTTTGTCGGAAATCTTCATGAAAGATTAATATAACAAATGTCAAGCGGGAATAGATTGCTTATGGTAAAAACAGAGCGTCTACAGACTGTCATTACATGTAGAAAATAACTATATTTTCAAGCATAGAAATTCATCAAAGGATTATTTATGGCAAAAGCTTCCAAAAAAACAGCTAAAAATGAAACAAAAAAAGTGGTTCTCGCTTATAGTGGCGGGTTAGATACTTCCGTTATTATTCCTTGGCTTAAAGAAAATTACGATTGTGAAGTGATTGCTTTTGCAGCCGATTTAGGGCAAGGCGATTGTGATGCAGAAGCTTTAAAGAAAAAAGCCATTGCTACAGGCGCTTCAAAGTGCTACGTCCTTGATCTACGCAAAGAATTTTTAGAAGATTACGTTTGGCCTACCGTTCGTGCTGGCGCAAAATATGAATTGACCTATTTATTAGGTACTTCTTTTGCTCGTCCTTTGATTGCAAAATACCAAGTTAAAATTGCAGAAGCCGAAGGTGCTTACGCTGTATCTCATGGTGCTACAGGTAAAGGTAACGACCAAGTTCGTTTCGAATTAACTTATGCCGCATTAAATCCTTCATTAGAGATTATTGCTCCATGGAAAGACCCAAAGTGGAATATCCATAGCCGTGAAGATGCGATTGATTATGCTGTGGCTCGTAAGATTCCATTAAATGGCATTAGCAAAAAGAAAATCTATTCTGAAGATGGTAACCTTTGGCATCTTTCTCACGAAGGTGGCATTTTAGAAGAACCAGACAAAGAACATAAATATGATATGCTTAAGCTTTCCAAGACTTTTGAAAAAGCTCCAGCAAAACCTGGTTATGTGACTATTGGCTTTGAAAAAGGGACTCCTGTTTCTATTGACGGCAAAAAGATGGATGCCGTATCTTTACTCACTTATTTGAATAAGATTGGTGGCGAACACGCTTGTGGTCTTTTAGATATCGTTGAAAACCGTTTAGTTGGCTTAAAGAGTCGTGGTGTTTATGAAACTCCAGGTGGTTCACTTTTATACAAAGCACATGAATGCTTAGAACAATTAGTTTTAGACAAAGAGACTTTATTTGAAAAACAAAAACTCTCTATGGTTTATGCTAACCTTGTTTACAATGGTCAATGGTTTACTCCTCTACGTCAAGCTTTAGATGCGTTCATGGACGAAACTCAGAAAGTAGTTACAGGTGAAGTTACTCTTAAACTTTATAAAGGCAACATTATTCCAGCTGGAATGAAGAGCCCTTATAGCCTTTATGACATGGATCTTGGTGGCTTCTCTGATGTAGAAATGTACGACCAAAAAGATGCCACTGGCTTTATTCGCTGCTTAGGCTTACCAATGAAAACGAGAGCGTTATTGCTTGGCAAAAAGACAAACGTAGACTTTGGAAAAGTCCAAAAGTTTTAGTCGTTAGTTTATAAACGAAAAAAGCTCCCGTAAAAACGGGGGCTTTTTTTTATAAAAAAATTAAATAATGCAAATAGACTTACACTTGTTAGTATCCGTGGTCTATAATTGCAGAAGCAAGCACAATATCATTATTATATAAAGTAACGATTTGACCTGGAGTAATTGATAATTGGGGAGTATCAAAAACAACATGAAGTTTATTTTCTGGTTCAATACTAAATGTCGCGGGGACGGCTTTATGCCCGTGACGAATTTTGACAGTCGCTTGCCCTTCTGTAACGTGGTCTTCTAGAGCTAAGCGATTCAAATCGGTGCCAATTAAATGCTTGGAAAAAAGCTCATCATGAGTGCCTAAAACCACTTCGTTTTTTACTGGGTCTAAACGAGTGACAAAGAGAGGCTCTTTAAGACCACCAATACCTAAGCCTTTTCTTTGGCCAATCGTGTAGTAGATAATTCCTTGATGCGTACCTAAAACATGGCCTTCCTTATCTACAAAAGATCCTGGTTGAATTTCTTCTGGATTGAAGAGTAAAGAGTAATCTCCACATTGGATAAAGTCTTGGCTTTCACTTTTATGATAGAGGTCTTCAAAGCCATTTTCTAAAGCAAATTTTTTGATATCTTCTTTTTTCCAATTGCCTAAAGGGAAGAGTACTTTTTTCAGCTGTTCTTTTTTTAAGCGAGAGAGAAAATAAGTTTGATCTTTTGTTTGGTCCACGGCTGTTCTTAAGTGGTGCCCTTCTTCGGAGAACCTTGCATAATGGCCTGTAGCAAAGTAATCGAAATCGATTCCCATCTCTTTGGCGCTACTTAATAAAAAGCCAAATTTCATGAGTTGGTTGCATTTCACACAAGGATTTGGTGTTCGACCAGCTTTGTATTCTTCTCGAAAATATTCGATGACTGATTGCCGATACTGTTTTGCAAGAGGAATGATTGCATGAGAAATCCCAAGCTTTTCTGCCGTCTTTTGTGTGACGGCGAGCGTTTTCGATTCTTCTGGCCCAAAACAACCTTTACTTCCGTTTAAGGGAATATTAAAAGAAGGGTCCCAAAGACTCATCGTAATCCCTACCACTTCATGACCTTGTTGCTTTAGAAGCAAGGCCACCATGGAAGAATCTACACCACCGCTAAAACCGACTGCTATTTTCATAAAAGCAATAATAGTTTTTTTTACAGATTCTAGAAAAATACTACTTTTCTAGGTATGGATATTTCTCATTGGCGTAAAGATATAGACGAACTGGAAGATCAAATTATAGCCCTTTTAAATAAGAGAGCTTCTTATGCTGTTGAAATAGGGAAGATTAAGCAAGAACATGGCATTCCTGTGTTAGATGCAACACGAGAAAAAGAAATTCTCGATCGAGTCGCTCTTAAAACAAATGGGCCGCTTTCTCCAGATTCTATTCGGGCAATTTTTAAAACGATTATGGAAGAAACAAGAAAAGTAGAGGATTAAATGCAAATTCGCCGCCTTACTTTTGTAGGTTTTGGGCTTTTGGGAGCCTCTGTTGCCGCTGCGATTAAACAGGCACAAAAGAAGATCAAATTACGTGCGGTGAGCTCTCCGTCTACGCTCAAGCGTGCTAAAGAACTTGGTCTTGCCGATGAGTTTTATGATTATGAAGACGTTGATTCTTGGGTCGAAGGTTCTGATGTGATATTACTTTGCGGCCCTATTCTTCATATTCTATCAACGATTAAAGCGTTATCGAAAACAAAACCATCTCACCTAGTACTTGTAAGCGATATAGGCAGTACAAAGGAGAAAATCTGCGAGGCTGGTTTCCAGTTGCCTTCTCCTTTTTCTTTTGTCGGTGGTCATCCGATGGCAGGTTCTGAAAAAAGATCTTTAGAGTATAATGACCCTTCGATTTTTGAAAATGCTTATTGGTTTTTGTGCCCTCCTGTGAATATGCCAGAATCTACTTATTTGCCTTTATCTGAATTAGTCTCTTTTTTAGGAGGGCAACCAGTTCTATTTACTCCAAAAGAACATGATTCTACTATGGCTTGGCTAAGTCACATGCCTCAGATGATTAGTTCTACACTTGCAGGGAATATTCCGTCGCGCATTTTAGAAAAAGAACACCAACATTTTGCTGGTCGAGGTTTTCGTGATATGACGCGTATCGCTGGTTCTGCTTGGAATATGTGGCATGATATTTTGTTTACCAATAAAGATGCCATAGAACAAGCACTGGATGAATTTTCTAAAGGGCTTAAACAAACTCAAACAGCAATACAAGCGCTTTTTGAGAATGAAGAAAAAGTGCACGAAGTATTTGTTGCAGGGAACTCTGGCCGCGCTTCTCTTTTTGCTCCTGGCCGAAACGCCGCCGATCATTTTTATGAAATTACAGTCCAGTTAAAAGATAAGCCTGGAGCCATTTTAAGCGTAATGCAGCCACTTGCAGAAGAAGGTATTAATATTCGTGATATTGAGCTTATGAAAGTCCGTGAAAATATTGCTGGGACTTTACTTTTGGCTTTTAAAACAGAAGCGGAAGCAGCGAAAGCGATGAAAGTACTCCGCTATTTAGAATATGAAGTGAAGGAACGTTGATGGCTGAATTTGTTGTAAATCCAGATAGTGAAATGATGGAACAAGCTCTTGTTCTTTCTCTTTTAGTGAAAGGGAGAACCGTCTTAGAAGATTTTCAATGGACACCTAGAGGGCTTGCTTTTGCGGAATGCTTACGTGAATTTGGCTTGTCTTATGAATTAAAAGGGCACCAATTAGTGTTAGAGGGCATGGGTTTTCAATATAAAGCTCCTATGCTACTCCCTTATCATTTCGAAACGCATGCGCTTATCCTTTTATGGACTTTAGCTTCAAAAGATACAGAGACTATTTATACCTTTGCTTTTGAAGAAGGAAATTCTCTCGCCTCTGAAAAAACAAAAGCATTATTGCTTGAGTATTTTTTAGTGGTCTTTGAAAAAGAATCTTCGGATTCGATTCAATTTCGATTTATAGAAGGGGCCCCTAAATACAAGAAGAACTCTCAAGGAGATCTTCCTTACTTGATGCGCAACCGCTTGCTTTTATCGGCCTTGATTCAAGGCGAAGATCTCTCTTTTGAAGAACGTTCTGCGTTACGAGACCAGTGGACTCGTATGATGGTCTATTTTGGGGCTAATCTAAAATATGAATCGAAAGGCATGGAAAACATGGATGAACTTTCACGTCGTATTGCAAAAGCAAGAGGCGTGAAACTCGAACGGACTTGGTCTACTACATTTTCTCCGACGAAAATTTTAACGGCTCGTGAGTATTTTGTTCCTGGAGATGTCACGGAACTAGTGGCTCTTTGTTTAGTCGTGACTCTTGCGAAAATTCCAAAAGACGAAAGTATTATTATTAAGAATGCTTGTATTAATACTGGCAGGGCAGGGGCATTAACGGCTCTCAAACGTATGGGCGCTTTAGTCGAAACCACAAGTAAGCGCGAACGCTATGGCGATGCTTTTGGAGATGTCGAAGTAAAACCACTTGCTGGTAAACGTTTACAAGGGCGCCGCTTTTCAGAAGATTTAATGGCATCTTGTATGGATGAATACCCTTTACTTGCTTTGGCTGCCTGTTATGCAGAAGGGGAGACGATTCTTCGAATTCCTCCAGAGTACAAAGCTTCTAGCAGAGAAAATCTAGAATGGTTGGCCATGAACTTGCGAAAAACAGGAGTCGAAGTCGGAGTCTATGACGATGGTCTTGTTATTCGAGGCAAAGAAGAATTGGATGGCGGTGAATTTGACGCTGCTAATAATCCTTTAACTGCATTAACGTTATTTATTGTTTCGCTTTTAGGTCGAGGTAATTCATCGATCATAGGCTCAGAAATTATGGAGTCTACTTTTCCTCAGATTTCTGAGAAAATAAAATCAATTGTTCAAAAAGGGAATCATGAATCACAATAGAATTGGCATCGTAGGCTGGAAAGATAAAAGTGCTGATTTAGCACTTGCTCTTGAGATGATTGCCGAGTGGTCAAAAGCTCACAAAGAAGTCTCTTTTTGTGCATTAGAATCCTTAAAAGGAGTCTCTCCAAAAAACATTGAGATTGTCACAGAAGACGCGTTACGAAAATGTGATTTGCTTTTGGCTATTGGTGGAGATGGTACTGTTCTTTCTACGGCACGCATTGCTTTAGGGACTTCTATTCCTATTTTAGGCGTAAATGCAGGGCATGTAGGGTTTTTAGCTGAAACGCGCGTAGAAGACCTAAAAACAACTTTAGATTTATTACAAGCAGGGGAGTTCTCTACTAGAAATCGAATGATGCTAGATGCAAAGATCTTTCGTGAAGGGAATCAACTTGCTTGCGAAACCGTTTTGAACGAAGTGCATATTCGTGCGAGAGCGTCAGAACGGATGGTGAACCTTTTAGTCGAATATAATGGACGTTACTTAACAGAATATTGGGCTGATTCGCTATTAGTATCGACGCCAACGGGTTCCACAGCTTATAATTTATCGGCAAATGGCCCTATTATTCATCCTTCGACATCGGCTTTTGTATTAACGCCTTTAGCCCCCAGTAGCCTTTCTGTTCGGCCTTTAATTATCCCAGCAAGTGCCATTTGCCAGATTTCTTCGGTGTCGGATTCTTCGCTAAATCTTGTCTTTGATGGCCGAATAAACTACACTCTTGAAGCTCGCGATAAGCTAGTTCTTAGCCAGAGCGAGTCGGTAACGACTTTTATTCGAATGAAAAACACAGGCTTTGTCGATGCTCTGAGAGAAAAGCTAGGATGGACTGGTAAGCCCAAACTAGCTTAGTTTGAAAATCATTTATTCAAACATATCTACAGAATAAGGATCCTTTGCTTTTTTGCGCGAAGGCTTTTCTTCTGGCTCTTCTTCTTCTTCATCTTCTTCGATTAAACGAGTCGTGCGCTTGACTTTTTTAGCGGTGAATTTACTCCCAAGAGCCTTATAACCTTTGACATCAGCTACTACTGTTAGGTCTAGGGTTTCTTTTTGCACTTCACGCCCCACTTGGTATTCCATAATCACTTTTGCATTTTTAGTTGCAAAAAATTCTACCAGATGAGTGTCTGGGTGATCAGAGAGTAAATTAAAATCTGTAGTCATGGGGCATGCTTCTAATTTAAAGCGCTTGACCATGTAATTAAAATTGGAACCCTCAAAATAGAGAATCGAATAGACTTGTTCTGGATCGAATTTTTGAATATGAATAATACCAGTACCAACGAGTAATGGGTCGGTCATATCGTAAACTCTAGCTAAGCCATTTTCTCGAACGACTAAAACTTTGTCGTTTTCATCAAATTCTCCAAGGCAATCGCCTCTTTTTTGTGTAGAAACAATACCGCTTGGGGCATCATAATAAAGGATTCTCGCTCCAAGAGTGCTAACCCCTTTACGTACGCGCTTGACCGTTTTTACGGCATATTTAGTGACTTGGTTTCCAATGGCATTTCTACCTTTGACTTCAACATCACTGAAATCAACTTCAAAGTTTAATTTAATGCGAGGACGAGGTTTTAATATGACTTCTACAATTTCAGCTTCTCCATTTGGATTGCTAGAAATATAAAGGATTTTGGAGCCAGGTTTGCCTTTACCCATAAGGTAATCTTTGTCTCGAGTAATGCCACCTACATTAAAACGTTTAATGTAAGAAACACCATCTTTCCCTTCTTGATAAATGACATTATAAATTTGGCGTTCATCATCTTTATTGAACTTTTCAATTAAAATGACATCTTTACCCACAAAGTCTTTATCTGAAACGCGGACAATTTTAAAAGAACCATCGGCCTTAAATACAATGATATCGTCGTAAGAAGAAACATCAAATAAATATTCTTCTTTTTTAAGCCCTGTTCCTACGAAACCTTCTTTTCGATTGACGTAGAGTTTTTGGTTCGCAATCGCCACATGAACGACATTGACTTTACCGAATTCACCAATCGTGGTTTTACGTTCTTTCCCTTCGCCATATTTTTTAAGCAAATTCTTAAAATGAGCGATGGCATAATCTGTTAAGTGTATGAGATGATTTTCGGTTTCTTCAATTTGAAGATCTAATTCTTTTAATGCTTCATCTGCTTTTTTACGGTCAAAACGGCTGATTCTACGAATAGGAATTTCAGCGAGTTTAAGAATTTCTTCTCGAGTCACCTCTTTACGGAGCATTTTTTTGACAAAGGGTTTTAAGCCTTCGTGAATTAGATTCACCATCTCGTCTTTATTTTGCGCTTTTTTAATGACTTCGTATATCTCTTTTTCTATAAAGATTTTTTCGAGACTCGTCATGTGCCATTTTTGGCTAAGTGCAGCGAGCTTGTTTTCTAACTCCCACTTTAGAAGACGGACTGTATGATCGGTATTCAGTTTTAGAATTTCTGAAACCCCAATAAATTGTGGCTTTTTATTCACAATAATACAGGCGTTAGGAGCTAGAGATTTTTCACAATCAGTAAAGGCATAAAGAGCATCAATCACCACTTGCGGGTCTGTGCCTGGGTGTAGATGGATCATGATTTCTACTTCTTGGGAAGTATTATCATCTACGTGTTTAATCTTAATTTTGCCTTTATCATTTGCACTAATGATGCTATCAATTAAAGAACCTGTGGTGGTTCCATAAGGAATTTCACGAATGACGAGCGTTTTGGAATCGAACTTTTCGATTTTGGCGCGTACTTTAATTCGACCGCCTCGTAAGCCATCGTTATAATCGCTCATGTCGGCGATGCCGCCAGTAAAGAAGTCGGGGTATAACTCGAACTTTTTACCGCGAAGATGAGCGATGGAAGCTTCACAGAGTTCGCAGAAATTATGAGGCAAAATGGTTGTAGATAAACCTACGGCAATACCTTCAACACCTTGAGCGAGTAAAAGAGGAAACTTTGCAGGAAGCGTGACGGGCTCATTATTTCGGCCGTCATAACTTGGTATCCAGTTGGTGGTTTCTGGGTTAAATAACACTTCAAGAGCAAATGGAGTGAGCCTACCTTCAATATAACGAGGTGCGGCAGCAGAGTCGCCCGTATAAGGGTTTCCCCAGTTTCCTTGAGGATCAATTAACAAGTCTTTTTGCCCCATGGTTACTAATGCATCACCAATAGAGGCATCTCCATGAGGATGCAATTGCATGGTGCGGCCTACAATGTTTGCGACTTTGTGATAACGACCGTCGTGCATATCAAATAGGGTGTGCAAAATACGACGTTGTACAGGCTTTAAACCATCTTCAAAATAAGGAACAGCACGGTCAAGAATCACATAGCTTGCATAATCCAAGAACCAGCCGTCATAAAGCTTTTCTAAATAGTTGGCGTTTGATAATCCGAGGGTTTTTCTTTCTTCACTCATAAATATTCTCTTCTTCTATTTTTTAGAGCTCTTCTACAGCTTCTGCACGGAGGTTCGTGACAATGTGATCTTGCCTTGTAGGAGAGTTTTTACCCATATAATACTCAAGCATTTTACCTAAAGATGCATCAGGAGGCATCATCACAGATTCAAGCCTCATGTCTTCACCAATAAATTGCCCAAATTCAGAAGGACTAATTTCACCGAGACCTTTGAATCGTGTGATTTCAAGACCATCTTTTCCTAGAGAAGTACTGGCTTTATCGCGTTCGTCTTCATCGTAGCAATAGATGGTTTCTTTTTTATTTCGCACTCTAAAAAGAGGCGTTTGTAAAATATAAAGGTGTTTTTGTTCTACAAGTTCAGGGAAAAACTGCAAGAAGAAAGTCATTAATAATAACCGAATATGCATACCATCGACATCGGCATCAGTAGCGATAATGACTTTATTGTAGCGCAGATTTTCAAGCCCGTTTTCAATATCTAGGGCATGCTGCAAAAGGTTGAATTCTTCGTTTTCGTAGACGACTTTCTTTGTTTGCCCAAAACTGTTAAGAGGCTTACCTCTTAAGCTGAAAACCGCTTGCGTTTGAACGTTTCTTGCTTTGGTTATTGAACCAGAAGCAGAGTCCCCTTCGGTAATAAAAATCATGGTCTCTTGGTGAAGAGGGCTTTTTACCTCGGTGAGATGAACCTTACAATCGCGAAGTTTTTTATTATGAAGATTCGCTTTTTTAGCACGCTCATTGGCGAGCTTTTTGATGCCAGCGATTTCTTTTCTTTCGCGTTCATTTTGCGTAATACGATCTAGAAGCTTCTTTTCTGTGTCTGGATTTTTATGAAGATAATTGTCAAATTCTTTAGCGACATAATCCACAATCCAGCTACGTAGAGCAGGGCCATTGGGAGCTGTAGAAGTACTGCCGAGCTTCGTTTTCGTTTGAGATTCGAAAACAGGCTCTTGAATTCGGATAGAAATCGCGCCAATAATACAGTTTCTTACATCCGAAGGATCAAGATCTTTTTTGAAATGGTCTCTAGCGCCTTTGACAACGCCTTCACGGAAAGCGGCTTGGTGAGTACCACCTTGAGTTGTATGTTGACCGTTGACGAAGCTATAATAGTGTTCGCCATATTGATTGCCATGTGTAAAAGCCACTTCGATGTCTTTATCTTTGAAATGAATCACATCGTAGCGAATGTTTTCATCCACTCTTTTTTGAAGTAAATCTAAAAGACCGTTGGTACTGGAGTAGGTCTTCCCGTTCATGATGAGAGAAAGGCCTGTATTTAAATAAGCGTAGTTCCAGATCTTTTCGTCCATGTAGGCGGGTAAATAACGATAATTCTTAAAAATTTCTGGGTCAGGCTTAAAAATGATCTCTGTACCATTTTTTTCTGAAGTCGCTGATTCTTTGTATTCTTTAACAAGAATACCACGACAGAATTCTGCTTTTTTGCAACGACCATCTCTAAAACTTTGCACAATAAAAGACTCAGAAAGTGCGTTTACGGCTTTAGTACCAACACCATTCAAACCAACGGACTTCTGGAAGGCTTCAGAATCGTATTTACCACCAGTATTGATTTTACTAACGCAATCAACCACTTTTCCGAGTGGAATCCCACGCCCATAATCTCGAATACGCACAGATCGATCTTCGATTTCAATTTCAATCTTTTTACCAGCACCCATGACATATTCGTCAATCGAGTTGTCTATAATTTCTTTTGCTAGGACATAAATACCATCATCAGGACTTTGACCATCACCTAGCTTACCAATATACATGCCTGGACGGAGTCTAATATGTTCATGCCAATCCAGAGATTTAATGCTGTCTTCGTTATATTTTGCTGCCATAAGTATTCAATAATTTTAGAATTTGTCCAAACATAGTCAAAAATCATCTAAAGCAACCATCAAATAAGGCTTAAACTTGCGGTTTTGGCCAGTTTCTAAAAACGAATTATTAATGATTGCCTAAAATGAAAAAGCATGTTTCATTAAAAATCAAATATAGAAAAAAATATTCTACTGCACAAATGTACAAAAAGAAAGAGGGGAAGTAAAGCCCTTTTTTGTATTGAATAATTAGACCAAGTTCGATCCCTTGGTATATATTTCGAGTAACTTGCAAGGGTATAGCCTTAAAATGATGCAAGAAGTCATCGAAAAATGAATTAATTAGGAGTAACGCTATGACAACTGAAGATTTAGTAGACTATGTTCTAAACAAATCAGGTATTGTTTTCGATAGACTTAAAATCAACAAAAAAAAGATAAAGTGTATGTGACAACATATTCTAGAAATATTCCGAATTTAAAAATATTTGAAGCAACGTATGCTTTTGAATATAATAAAGGAGGAGATTACTTTAGATTTTGCATACTTGGAATAGTAATAGATAAGCTTCCTTGTGTGATTGAAGAAATAAAGGAGCGTTTCCCTAATTTAAAGCATAAGAATGGATCTTGGTTTCGTGTATACTTTGGAGATACCTATCATAAGAATTATTTAAATCGTTCTGATGCAGATGTAAAAAAAGATGTTGATAGTGCTATTGCCGAAATGAAATCTTTTATGAATAATACAGAAAAAGAATTTTTTACTTTTATTGAAAATAAAAGATGATTCGAAGAGTATAATGTTTATAATGTAGTTTCTCCAAACAAAAAAACCGCAGAGATTCTCTGCGGTTTTAATGTAAAATGAAGATGTCGTTATTTTTCTTTTGTTATCTCTAAATCAGACTTGGTCATGCCATAAAGTCCGCGCCCTTCATAGCCACTATCTATGATCTTTTGATTAAAATGATCCTTTCCACATAAAAGGATTAACGAAACGCATAATATCGCGTAAAAGGTTTAAGCTTTGTACACGGTTTTCTTGTCTGCGACTGCTAAAGAAGCAGTGTGGCGACGGCGTTTGAACTTGATCTTTGGTTTAAGGTGAATTTGAATTCCCAAGGCAGAAAGGACTTTCATTACCGTTTCAAAACGAGGGTGGGCATTTTCGTTTAATGCTTTATATAGACTTTCTCGGCCAAGTCCAGTTTTTTCTGCGATGGATGCCATTCCCTTGTTGCGTGCT
>Ga0123334_1004797_pt1 | contig 13484 bp, 7 predicted proteins | sample BiotimSIPDNA_FD_89706 | JGI IMG/M metagenome (GOLD analysis project Ga0123334, IMG submission 89706) | Anaerobic biogas reactor microbial communites from Washington, USA - Biogas_R1 time_0 SIP DNA | ecosystem: Engineered > Bioreactor > Anaerobic > Unclassified | place: Washington, USA | collected... | reverse complement strand
GCCGTTTCGCGTTTCAATTCACTATCAATGCTCAGATTCTGGTAGATACCATTTCCCGCCACGTAATAGGAAATTTTTTCCCGGCCGTAGTCAATGCTGGCGTTGGCCATGCCCAGATAGGCTTCCTTGGCGATGGGGAAGGCACCGGCATAGACCATGCCTTTGAGACCGTAGCGCATGGCAGGATTGGTTACCACGTTGATCACGGCATCAATGTCGGCATCGTATTTGCCCGAAGGCTGTGTGATGATTTCCATTTTACTGATCTGAGAGGGATGGAGGCGCTTCAGGTAGCTTTTGTCGCGTGAGATGCCGTCCACTTCAATCTTGATGTTAGACCGACCGTTTACCGTGATGTCTTCGTTCAAGTAATCTACCTGGACAGTGGGCACTTTGCGTAGCACGTCAAGACCATCTGAAGAGGTTTTCTGCAAGCCCTCGGGGATGCCGTAAACGGTTCTGTCGTTGCGTTCGGTGACGGTGACTTTGTAGCCTTGTACCACCACTTCCTTGAGGTTGAAAAAGGTGGGCTCCATGCTCAAAACGCCCAGGCTGTTGACCAAACCTGTCTTCTTGACAGGTACGGGCATGGACATGGATTTGTAGAGGTTGTGTTTGAGCTTGAGTGCGTAGGTGTTGGCTGTATCGGCCTTGTAGAAGAGGAAGATGCCTTCCGACGAAGAGGTGGCTGATTCTACCAGGCTGCTATCGGGTAAGCGTAGGAGGTCGACTGAGACATCTTGTATCGGTTGAGATGTTTCTTTGTCCGAGACCACACCGGTCAGCACCTGTCTGGCCGAAACGATGCCACTTCCCAAACAAAGCAGCACCAGTATCAAACAACGTGTTTTCATCATTTACCAGTTCATGGTGGTGGTCGTCTCGCTATCGATGGTCATGGGGATGCTCATTTCTTGCCCCATTTGCCTGACGGTGGTGGTGCCTTGATAACTGGCTTTTTCGGTGTCCATTGTGCGTAACCCCGTTGCGGTGTCTATGATACCTTCGCTGGTTGACCCCCCCTTTAGATCCATAGCCATCTCGGCATTGGGGTCGGTGGCAGGCAATGATTCCAGTTGACCAGTAGCGCTATAGAAGAGTTTGCCTCCTTCCAGTTTGTTGACGGTGCTGTTGCTCAGTACGATGGTGGACATGTCGTTGGAGGTACTTACGTAGGAGGTCTCCCAGGTGTCGCCCAGCTTGACTGCTTTTTCCGGGAAGTAGCTGAAGAGGGGCTCCACCATGCTCCGCAAGTTGGATTCCTTGATGACAGCCTCTGTTTGTTTAAGGGTTGCCTCCCGTTTGTTGGCTGGTACGTCATCGAGGACGTGCAGGATGCTTTCGCGGATTTGGGGGTAGTTGTCAAAGCGCAGGAAACGGCCCAGGGGTGAGAGCTTCAGTACCATGGTGGTCTGGCTCAGTTTGTTCATGACTTTTTCGATGGGCTCGTTGCCTGGTGTTGCTGAGTTAGTTTCGCGGCTTAACATCGGCGATTTAACAAGCGAATGGATGGTGTCTAACGTAATAGAAAGGGTCAATTCCTTGTCTGTCCTATCCAATAGTTTGGCGGTGATAACCCGATCGGTGGTGACGTCAAAGGCCATTTGTTGGCCATTGGCCGTCTGCTGGATGCGTTGTTTGGAAACAGTCTTGATGGTGACTGGTTGATCTTTGGTCAGGTTAAGTGACAGGGTTACTTCTTGGGCGCTGAGCGACAGGGCGCCCAAACCAACGACAAGGGCGGTTAACAGTGTTTTCATACGGATGTTTGTGAGTTGTTGCCTTTTGTGGGTAAAATGAAGTCCTATCGTGAGGCAAATGTACACAAAAAATGAAAAACATGTCAAAAACCGGGCGTATGTTTAGCCATATCTGTCACTTGCTCTGGTGTGAGTGCATAGTCATAGAGTTGGAGCGAGGCCATAAGCCCTGAATAATTTTCACCCATATCTGATGATCCCACGATGAAACGGGCTTTTTCGATGGCTGATGCCAGGGTCATAAGCTGGGCGTTGTTCAGTTGACCGTCTACGTAGATGCGTTCTTCCACGCCGTCGAAGGTCAATGCGATGTGGTGCCATAGATTGGCGGCGGGCAGGGGGCGGTAACGCATGTCGAAATGACCGTCCAGATGGGCCATTGCCCCGTGACCACTGCTGTTGTAGAAGAGGGCGTTGTAGGAATTGGCCAGCCCCCATACGTGCCGGTTGCACCAGGAAAAGAGGCATTCACCTTCCCGTTCCACGGTGGGATTTTTCACCCAGGTGGTTACCGTGAAAGCACCGTTCCAGGCCAACTGCTCTGGTACGGTCACCCCTTTGAGTATCAAGTAGCCATCTGTGAACGAGAACGCTTTGACCCCGGTTTCGTCGGTGACCAAACGCACATCCCCTCTTCGGGTAAACACACTGCCCAGGCTGCCATTATTGTGGACACTGGTGAATGTCATCGCTCCAGCCGTGGAGTCGGAGGACGTTTGTGCGGCCTCAATCGTCACTGTGTTTTGGGCGTTCAGATCAATCAGGAGCCGTTTCGTGCTGACGGCCCCCGGCCCTTCGTTGGAGGGTTTGTTTTGCAAGGGGAGGGGCGTCTCAAACAACTTGTCATACACCATGATGTTCCAAACGGCGGCGAGGAGACCTGGCTTTTCGGTGCCCAGAACGTTCAAACGCAGGTAACGGGCTTTCACCTTGTTGTCATCGATCATGGGACTACCCGGCGTCCTGTTGTCGGAGCGGTCGGCGTACAACGACCAGGTCTGGCCGTCTTTGGAATATTCCAGCGTGTATTGGTAGTAGTAACTGGCAAACTCAAATTGTGTCATCACACGGCGGATGGTTCCAACCTTGCCCAGGTCGAGTACGAGGTGTTGGGGGAAGGTGTTGGCGGCCGCCTTCCATAGGGTCGCGTTGTTGCGGTCCGTGGCGTACGAAGGTAGGTAATCGTAGGCCAAACCTTTGGTGTTGAGCTGGTAGTAGGATGAGGCCGTGGTCTTGACGCCGTAGGCTTTGTCTGACGGCATCCTGGATTTGACAATGGGGGCGATGCCCTTGTGTGAAGGAATGACAGTGCGGATGGTGCTGTCGTTTTCAAAAATCAGGCTGTCAATACAGGTCTGTCTCGACATACCTCCTCTGGTCATGGGATAGTCGTGCCTGTGATAAACGATGTAGTAATCACCCTTGTTTTCCAGAACGGAGTGATGGCCGGGGCCGTGTACCGACTGGTCTGCGTTGGTGCTGAGAATGGGGTTGTTGGCACCGGGGGTAAAGGGGCCGAAAGGATTTTTGGAATAGGCATAGCGTACGTTGTAGGTCTCATCGTGACAAGATGCCCCTGAGTACATCAGGATGTAGTATCCGTTGCGCTTCATCATGTAGGCGGCTTCAAACGGTTCGGGGGTTTGATTCAGTGGAATGTTCACCCCGCTTTTCATGGAGGCCATGGTTTTGTTGTCTAATTCACCAGCGGCATAACCGCCGTTGTAATGCACCCAGGTACCCCAGTAAGCGTAAATCTTGCCATCGTCGTCTTTAAAAAACTGCGCGTCAAGTGAAGGGAAACCCCTGCGGGGAAAACCGACCTCAATGACGGGTTTGTCGTCAGCGTGCAGTTTTCTCCATGGCCCTTCGGGCTGTTCGGAGTAGTAACCATAGATGTTGCAACCAGCCTGGCAATTACCGAAATAAAGGTAGTAGAGGCCATTGTCGCCCTTTATGATGTCGGGTGCCCAGAAGTTGCGCAAGTTGACGGACGACAGTGTGGGCACGTCCATGATGTAGTTGTACCAATGCTGCATGTCGTTGCTGTACCACAACGTAGGCGCACCGGAGGCCAGCATTTCGTTGTCGGTGGTGGCGTATATGTAGTAGATGTCCCCGAATTTCACGATGGTGGGGTCGGCGAAATAACCGGGCAGCAAGGGATTGCCGGCACCCGGGCTGTTGGCTACTAATTTGGTGGATTTGGCCGATTGTGTGTTTTTTTCTGTATTAACTGCAGAAAGGGTTTGCACGGTGAGGGCAGGGAGGAGAATGGCCAGCAATAGGGTAAAATAACAATGCTTCATGGGGTGCGCTTGAGGGGTAAAAAAGATAGCGTATACTACGACCCAGGCGTTGTGCCGTCGAGTTATCCAAAGGTAGTTTTTTTCATCAAACTACCCTATCAATAGGGCGATTCATGGGGGAATGTGTTAGGGATTTGGAAAAACGTTGCATGTTCAGATGGAGTAGGAGTGACTTTTACTGCTTTGGATAGAAGGTAATGGCTAAAAAATGTATATATATGTATTAAATACATGTTTCCATAGGTTTTCTAAGATTTCCCTTAGGTTTTCTAAGGTTTTTTATTTGTAGTAATGATAATGACTCATCTATTTTTGTTCCAATCATTTAAAAACCTTTTATATGAAGACACGTATGTTTTTCCTGATTGGCCTTTCGTTGGCATAGGCCGCATGTAATCAAGTGACATTGGATGACGATGCAGGTCTTTCTCAAAAAAAAGCGGAAACACCGATGTCCACTTTTGATGTCTCTTATCAAACGTTGTTGGATCTTTTGAGTGTGCCATCCACCAATGTGGCACCAAAACTGGTGGCGTCTATTGAACCAATCACACATGCCGAAGACACCCTCATGTACTTGGTTACATTTCAAGATGACATGGGTTGGTCATTGATTGCAGCGGACAAGCGCCTGCCTGTCACCTTGGCCGAAGGTGATCAAGGTTCGCTGGATTTGGACAACCTGCCTCCCGGTTTAGTGATTTGGCTGGATGACTTAGCCAACCGGGTTTATGAACTAAAACAGACCACAGACTTTGATGAAACTAGCGACAACTACAAGGTATGGTTGCGATTTGAGGCCTATTCCGACCACCTGGCAGGCAAGAGCCCACGTCGTATACTCGATAAAGATGCATTACCCATTGATGATGTAGAAGGGTATTGGGAGTTGGTCGGTGTGACAACCACAGCACTGACACCAATCACTGTGGGCCCACTGATTCAGACAAAATGGGGTCAGTCTTCACCATGGAATAGCTGTGTGCCCTATACGAACTCTAATTACACCACCCGTTGTCCTGCCGGATGTGTGGCAGTGGCCGGTGCGCAAATGGCTTATTTCTTACATTATGCATTGGGTAAACCCGTCACAGCACCGGCAAGTGGGGTTTGTTATGGGTATTCCAGTGACAACTCTTCCAGTTATTCCTTCAATTTCTCGAACTTCGGCTCGACAGTTTGGGATAACATGGCGACCCGGACCTGGGAAACAAACACAGATTTGTCTGCCTATCTGATTGGCTATGTCGGCATGAGTATCGATATGGATTATGAGGAAGGTGGCTCAGGCGCCAGCATGAGTGATCTAAGAAGCTTTTTAAGCGGACAGGGGGTTGGCAGTAGTAGTCAATCGTACAATTCAAGCACCGTTTTGAGCAGTCTCAATAGTGGACGACCTGTGATTGTTTCAGCGAACCGAAAGTACTATACTACGTTTCTTGGTATTCGCATTCCTCACTACACTGGTCATGCCTGGATCATCGATGGGTATGAAGCAGACAGAACAAAGTATACATACACGTATGAGTGGGTTTATAGCGGTAACAGTAATACCCCAATTCCGTATGTTGAAAATAGGGTAACGGAGTCCATTTCCACGACAAATCACGCGTTAATTATGAACTGGGGGTACTCGGGTTCCTATGATGGTAACCGTTACACCCTTACTGGAGATTGGAAGACTTCCTCGGATCGTAATTATTTGTACGATAGGGAAATTATTTCTAATTTTACGGCTAATTAACAGAAAAGACGCCCTTAACTGGTTGATGGTCCAGGTGCTGATGAAAATGTCAGCACCCGGTCTGTTAACCTGGGCGCGTCATAAAGACGTACAACCATGAAAAGCATTATCTTGCCTTGCCTAATTTGCCTGATCATGTTGTTGATGCTTTGTTGCGAAAAGGAAACAACGAGCGATACGATTGTTGTTTGTGTGCCGCGCAGTACGACTCAAGTGTGGCTGTTTCCTGGTCAACTGGTCACTTCAACCTATCAAGGTAATACCTTTGTAGAAAAGAAGACAAATTTCAGTGATACCGTAAAAGTCGATGAACTGTTACTCGCTGTTTCCACCGGCACGACAAATCTGTTGTCTCTTTTTGGGGATGAAGGCCGTTTCATTGAGTTTTTCGCACCAGAGGAAGAAGTGGGTGCGTCAGCCAATAAGACACTGGAGCAGGCCCTGGTGGACAGTTATGAAAGCTATATGAAGCGTAGTCAGAAAGAGGGTTCTTCGTCTAAACAGAAGGATAATGTAGTACCCATTGAGTACAGGCGGACGGGTGTGACAGCGTTCAACCTGGTTGCCCTGGATGCCCCCCTCTTTGATATCCCAGCTGGGGCCACACTGAATGATCATGTGGAAATTGTTGGTTATTTTCCCGATTATATAGTTGATGCGCGCAATGAACTCTTGCTGTATGGCTTTGGTGATGTTGAAAAACCAACTACGGTGCAGCAATGGCTGGCGTTGAAACCACTTGTTCAGCCCACCCTTCAGGTAAAACTGACGGGTAGTTTTCCATTGCTTCCCCTTGATACCCGTTTTGCTGTCACATTGGAGACGACAGAAGGGATGGTCTTGTCGGACACCACTCAAACGATACACTTACTAAACTAAGTGTCCAATAAAGATGATGACACACCGTCGCCTCGCAGTTTGCCTGTTGGCTGCCGGATTGTTGATCATTACTGGCGGCTGTGTCAGTGAAGTGACCATCATTACAGACGGTACACGCAAGCCTGTTTTGAATTGTGTCTTGACTAACGACAGCGTGCAAACACTGCGGCTGACGTGGAGTTTGAACATTGACGACCGTCCCTTGGTTATTCCTATCGATACGGCTACTATCAACCTTTACAAAGAGGATAGCCTGGTGGGTTCCTTTCAGCCAGCGGGTGATGGCGATTGGACGTTGACTTACCTGCCGCAATACGGAGCAACCTATCACCTGCAGGCTGTGTTGTCGGATGGCACTCATCTGACTGCCAGCACAACCATGCCAGCATTGCCTGCCATTGAGGATGTACCCGAAGCAGATGCCTACCCGACCAAATGGTTTGTACAAAATGCCGCACCAGATCCTTGTTGGGTGGCCATTATCGCTGCTCCCACCCACCTTTTTCCATGGTCAAAACCGGTGTCAAGCGACAATCTGCACGAAGAGGTAGGGACTGATCATCCGCAGGCTGATCATTTCAACGCTTTTGGCAATCTTCTGGACTTGTTACCCTCAGCCTGGACACCATCGTTTCTGTTTTATATCCGTCTGCAGGCCAATGAGTCTATCTCACCATTGGCTACTCAGCCCTTTTGCCTGCAAACCAATTTTGCTGACCATACGTATGTCTGTTTTCAGGCTGCCTCAACCGAGTATGACGCCTATTTGAAAACCAGTCTGCAAAAAACCATGAACCGTTTGGATCCAGATGACCCCATCGTCTGGCTTGATGAATCCAATGTGTATTCCAACATCTCCCAGGGGCTGGGCATTTTTGCTGCTTATGCTGAACGGATCATACGTTATAACGATGAAGCGCACGAATGATCCTTTGTTGAAAGCCCTGATGCTTCTGCTGATGGTGAATTGTTATACCCTGATTCATGGCCAGGAGAGAGAGTCAGTGTTTGAAAGGAATGTGGCAGATAGTTTGAAGCGTGTAGAATTAAAACCGGTAACGGTCGTTGAACAGGGGCGTAGCAGACATACTTCCCGCTATGTATATACCAAAGATGATTTGGCTGGACAAATCAGTGTCATCGGTGAACCTGATGTGCTGCGGTTTGTCGGCAGTCTCCCAGGTGTGATTCAAGGTATGGAAGGTTGTTTGGGTTATTATGTCAGGGGTGGCAATAACAGTAATAACCGTATTTTATTGGACGATGTGCCTGTGTATGGACCCACGCATTTATACGGTTTGTTTTCATCCTTTCATCCTGACATTGCCACGACAGTCAATTTCTTTCAAGGCGGATTCCCCGCTTCAACGGGTGACTACCTCTCTTCTCTGAACCAATTACGCAGCCGGGAACCGAACAATGACTGGCGTGGTTCTGTTTCACTTTCTCCTTACATGCTGGGAGGATCTGTCTACGGCGCTACACCAGATACCACTTGGGGCCTGGTATCGGCCGTCCGTTTGTCACCGCTTCAACTTGAGTATGACCTGTTTAGAAAAGTCAGTGGAACGTCCGTTCGTTTGCAACCACAAATGGGAGATGCCTACGTGAAGGTAGCTTATCGGCCCCGTGTTAACCATCAACTATCCCTTAGTGGCTATTACAGCAATGACTACACCTGTTTTGACAATGGTGAAACAATGATTGCCTTTAATTGGAACAACGCACACGTGAGGGCTGCCTGGGACTATCAACCTTCTCCACGCTTCAGTTTCAAAACATTGGCTTATGTTAATCATTTTCATTCCGCCCAACAACAACGCTATTCGGGTAGTGACGGTGACGTAAAGACTGATCTAAGGATGCGTACAGGACTGGATGAGGCTTACCTGTCAACGAACACCCATTACATGGCTGGAAAATGGGCTATTCAAGCCGGCCTTTCTGGAACACTACGTCGATTTACACCGGCAGCCGGTCGTCAGATGGTGGGCAGAGAAGCGATGAATACCTTGGGTGACACGTCTTTCGTAGCTAATATGGCGCTTTATTCAGACATCATGTATACAAGTGACAATCTTAGTGTTGTGGCTGGCTGTCGTCTGACTTGCCTTTCAGGATCTATCGTCCGATGGTTGCCCGATGTTCACGGCAAAATAACCTATTCCCCCTTTTTGGGTTGGGGATTGGTGGGCTCCTATGACCGTATGCATCAAACCAGTCATACGCTTGAAGGTTTACCGACAGGTTGGTCCATCGACCTGATGGTGCCAGCCTCCAACCTGCTTCCTCCAGAGTCGGCTCATCAGTGGTATGCGGGGCTGTTTTGGCAATCTGGTCCCTGGTTGTTATCAAGTGGTGCTTATTACAAAACCATGCGACAGCTGGTCAGTTACATCAATCCAGTTGCCCTTTTTAGCCTCCAGCAAGTCGATTGGAGAACGGAGGTTACAACAGGTGAGGGAAGGAGTTATGGCTTGGAAACCCGTCTTGAACGGACATCGGGCCGTTTAAAGGGGGCGCTTTCCTATACACTTTCCAAAACCGATCGTCGTTTCGAGGCGATCAATGAAGGTCGACGTTACCCATTCAAATTCGATCGAAGACATAACCTGAACTTTGACCTTCGGTTTACGATGAAGCAGACTGACCGTTCCAGGCAGCTGCTGTCTGCCGGCCTAAGTTACGCATCAGGTCATTATGAAACCATTCCTGTCGGCTATTATGAAGGTGTGACAACCCCTTACTGGAACTTGATTGATGCCAGTTTTACCAATGCGGAGATGCATAAACAGGTGTATTTCCGCCAACAAATGAGTAGAGTCAATAGTTATCAGTTACCTGACTATATTAGGGTAGACTTGGGTTATACCCTTCGCTCAAAGGGACGTAGTTGTACCCGTGAACTGACACTTGGCGTCTATAATGTGCTCAATCGCCACAATCCTTACCTCGTGTTTTTTGAAAAAGGTGCCTGGCAACAGCTCAGTCTTTTGCCTTTCTTGCCTTCCGTTCAGTATGGCCTTTTTTTCTAAAGGTTTGAAACAATCCTCCAAATTCCTGCGACAGGTTTCCAATATGGGAGTCTGTGGTTTATTATACGGAAATTGGTCGGACAAAAGGTGTTACCTTCGTGGCAACCGATCAGTTACTCATGAAACGACACCTTTGCCTTAAACGACACTATCACCTGGCTTTGTTGCTGGCTGCGGCAACCTTGGTATTACCCGTCAGCGCTCAAATCAATTTCCCAATGGGTAGTTCTTTCCGTTACCTGAAAGGAAACCAGACAACGATGAACGTGAGTGAACTGATGGGCGCCAACCTTGATGTCAGCAGCTGGGCCACGAGTAATGCACCGTTTCGTTATGGTGATGGCAATGGCGGAACCGTGCTGTCAGATATGCAGGGTAGCTATACGACCGTATTTTTACACACGACATTTACGGCTGAACAGGTTGAAAAACTGACCACCGTCGACTTGGGTGTTAATTACGATGACGGCTTTGTCGTGGCCATCAACGGGAAAACGGTGCTCAGTGTCAATGCACCTTCCACGCTCAGTAAGTCTTCCATAGCGTTGGCTAACCACGAATGGGCAGTGGCCGAATCGTACACCCTTAATGTGGCCGACCTGAACTTGGTCAATGGTGGCAATACGTTGACAGTTATGCTGTTGAATGTTTCTTTGAACAGCTCGGACTTTTATTTTGATATGAGTTTGTCGGCCTCACCACCCATGCCGGCTTTTCCCCATGAGGCCAATGTGCTGTTCAGCCAAAAGGCCGGTTTCTACACCAGCCCTTTTATCCTGACTTTGACCTCACCCATCGAAGGGTGTACCCTCAAATACACCATTGATGGCAGCGATCCTGGCACCTCTTCGACCGCCGTAAGTGTCAACACCAGCTCTGTTAACATCACGATCAACCCTTCGCTGAATATTGGTAGAGGAACCACACCAGCCTATGTGGTCAGAGCTTGCCTCACAAAAACCGGCTACAAGCCCTCAGCGGCCCTTGCTCACACGTACGTATTTTTAGACAAGGTTAAGAGTCAGGCACACCCGGGAGCCCCCTGGCCAGGTTACAACGTCAATGGCCAGTCGCTTGATTACGCCATGGCCAGCGACGTGGTCAACAACGCCACGTATGGGCCTCAACTGGAAAAGGCCCTCAAGCAAATCCCCACGATATCGGTGAACACCGATATGGCCAACCTCTTTAGTGTGGCCACCGGTATTTACGTGAATGCCGAAAAAGGGGGGCGCGCCTGGGAGCGGCCTTGTTCCATCGAACTGATTGATGCCAACGGGGTACAACAGTTTCAAATCAACGCGGGATTGCGCATCAGAGGTGCCGCCAGTGCCAAACAGAAAGAAAGCGCTAAGCGGGCGTTTCGTTTTTACTTCAGGGACGAGTATGGTGCAAAAAAATTAGAATACCCCCTTTTTGGTACGGAGGGTGCGACGACCTTCGACTGCATCGATCTTCGTTGCGAGCAAAACTATTCCTGGAGCAAGGATGGTGATGCCCACAACAATTTCATCACAGACATCTACAGCCGGGACATGCAAGGCAAGATGGGACAGCCCTATAAGCGCGGTCGCTACTACCACCTTTATCTGAACGGGATGTATTGGGGGCTTTACCAAACCGATGAGCGGGCCGAAGCCAGTTATGCGGAAACCTATTTTGGCGGTGAAAAGGAGGACTATGATGTCATCAAGGTCAATTCTGATGGATGGCCTTACTTCAACGAACCCACCGATGGCAACATGGATGCCTGGACGGAATTGTGGACTAAATGCGTAACAGGTTTTGCCTCCAATTCAGCTTACCTGGCTCTGCAGGGCAAACATTCAAACGGGAGCCTCAACCCGATGGGTAAGTCGCTGGTAGACATTGACAACTTGATAGATTACATGCTCGTCATTTTTTATACCGGTAATTTTGACGCGCCCGTTTCTGCCTGGTATGGCGATGATATGCCCAACAACTTCTACGCCGTTTACAATCGTAACGATTATTCCAAGGGTTTCCGCTTTATGGCCCATGATTCAGAACATAGTATGTTTCCTGATCCGGTGAACATCAACGACGGCATACAAGAAAACAGGGTCAACCTGGGCAGCAAAGGGTTGATGAACATCACGAGCGTGAGTGCATTTAATCCCCAGTGGTTGCATTACAAGCTTTCCATGAACCCTGAATACACGTTGCGTTTTAAGGACAGGGCCTACAAACACTTTAGTAGGGGTGGGTTGCTCACGGCTCAACAAGCACCTTTGTCCTATCAATCCAGGCAGGCCGAGATAGACTACGCTGTGATTGCTGAATCAGCCCGTTGGGGCGATGCAAAACGCAGCACATCGTTTACAAAGCAAGACTGGCTGAAATTCCTTCAAAGCCTTTACGACCGATTCTTCCCTGCCAGATCGGATATTGTAAAGCAACAGCTGATCGACGAAGGGCTCTTTCCCAACCTCGCAACGCCGTTGGTTAAACTGAACGGAGGTTCTGTCTATGCGGAATATCAACGTTTTTATACCAATTTGACCGTCACGTTGACCCATCCGGACAATGCAACTTCAGGTGCATTGTATTATACCCTTGATGATACAGATCCACGCAACTTTGGTGGAACGATTAATCCCACATCCACCTTGGTAGTGGGAAGTGCAAGCCTGGCCATCGACAATACCACAGTCATCAATGCGCGCATTTTTAACAGCGGCAATTGGGGACCGCTTAAACGGTTGTTGTTGAGCAAAGCCACTGAGGATTACGCCAATCTGAAAGTGACGGAAATCCATTATCATCCGGCCGATACGTTGATTGACAGTGGTGTAGTGGGAGGCGAACAGTATGAGTTCATTGAATTTAAAAACATAGGTAGCAGCCCCATCGATCTGACTGGCCTGCGATTGGATTCGGCCGTATATCATCCTTTTCCCGATTATACTGTGCTGAATCCGGGGGGCTTCTATGTAGCCGCCTTCAAGCCCAACCGTTTCTATACCCGCTACAAGCGATACCCCACAGCCTCCTTTTCCAAGAATTTTGCCAACAGCGGAGAAACGGTGGTGCTAACCGACAGGCAGAACAAAAAATGGCTGCTATTTACCTACGATGACAGTGATCCATGGCCCACTTCGGCTGATGGTAATGGGTATACGCTAACCGCTTGTGAAACAAATCCTACCGGCGATCCCAATGATCCCAGCTATTGGATGGCGTCGTCCTCGAAAAACGGCAGTCCTTTTGCCGACGATCAAAATGCCTTGGTTGCCCTGAACGATCTACCAGCCGCCAGCACGCTTGTCAAGCTCTATCCCAATCCCACAGACGGCGCTTTCTTTATCAACACCGCCACCAATGAACCATACACCATTCAAGTGTACGATTTACAGGGCCGCCTAGTCGTGCAGGCCGACGGATCAACATCGTCAGTGGTCGATTTGAGCAAAGAGGCCCTACCTTACGGCCTTTACCTGGTCAAACTTCAATGGGCTACCCATTCGGAAAGGCACAAAGTGGTGTATACCCGGTAAGCGGATAGCGGTTACCTGTTGCGGGTGCAAATCGTACAATGTTTGAGCAATGTCGCAATTTTTGATGGTACTGTGAACAAAAGGTTGATTCCTGCCGTTTTTAGTGACAGTATACGCCTTTTGTTTAAACCAATACCATCGCGCCATGAGAAAACACCTGTTGATTGTCGCCTTGCTAGGCTTGTTGTCCCCGCTAGCGGCAGAGAACCTGACCATTTGTCAAGCCTTTGAAAAACTTC
>Ga0123334_1004796_pt1 | contig 13484 bp, 12 predicted proteins | sample BiotimSIPDNA_FD_89706 | JGI IMG/M metagenome (GOLD analysis project Ga0123334, IMG submission 89706) | Anaerobic biogas reactor microbial communites from Washington, USA - Biogas_R1 time_0 SIP DNA | ecosystem: Engineered > Bioreactor > Anaerobic > Unclassified | place: Washington, USA... | reverse complement strand
CACTTACCGTTATTAAGGAAAACCAGATATACTATGAAAATGCCTTCAGTCAAGATAACGATGAATTCGGAAGATATGTTTTCCAGGTCACAGAGGAACTCTTCTTTGATGCCATAAAAAAAACACAGATAGCGGAAAGCAACATGGTAGAGGAAGAGGATATGGCCTTTGTTGCCAAATATTTTGCATATGGTGTCTCCGGCATGATAACAGAGTGGGTCACAAAGGGGATGAAAGAAACTCCCGAAAGCCTTGTGAATCATGTCAGCAGAATTGTGGAACACACAAAGATACTTGAGATCTCAAGCTACTTAAAAATAAAGGATATCCTATGATGTCCTTTTATTATGCCCTTTGAAAAACTTCGGCCCTGAAATCATCTTCGGACCCGGTATTTTTATAACTATTTGTTTTTGAAATCCGGAGTTCTCTTTTGGAGGAAAGCACCCATTCCTTCGTTCTTATCTTCAGAAGCAAAGGGGCCGGTAAAGGTTTCTATCTCTAAAACAGATGCGGTTTTCATGTCCAGATCATAGCCTGTGTTAATGGCTGTTTTGGCTGCACCGACGGCCATTGGAGCATTGCCTGCTATTTTTTTGGCTGTTTTTTCTGCTTTTTCCAGAAGTTCTTCAGCAGAGGAAAGCATTTCCACAAGGCCTATTCTTTGTGCTTCTGCCGCATTTATTATTTCTCCCGACATGATAAGATATTTTGCCATGCCCTTGCCCACAAGGCGGGGAAGGCGCTGAGTGCCGCCGAAGCCGGGTATTATACCAAGACCCACTTCCGGCTGTCCGAATTTGGCTCTTTCGGAAGCGATCCTTATGTCACAGGCCATGGCCAGTTCACAGCCGCCTCCCAGAGCAAAGCCGTTAACAGCGGCAATTACCGGTTTTTCTACGGTCTCGATCAGATTCATAACATTATGACCTTTTATCATCATGTCACGGCCTTCTTTGGGCTCCATCTTATGCATTGCAGCTATATCAGCCCCCGCAACAAAGGCCTTGCCTTCACCTGTTAATATCACGGCCTTTACCAGCGGATCTTTTGATACACTGTAAAAAGCCGTAAAAAGTTCATCCAGCACCTGATTGTTCAGAGCATTCATTGCTTCAGGTCTGTTTATGGTTATATATGCGATACCTTCTTTTACTTCGTACTTAAGATTTTTATACATTTTCTTATCCTTTCTATGTTTTTATACAAGATAATTATATAACATTTTGCCCGAAAATCAAATGTATTCGCAGCACAGGAAGGTTATAACAACTGTGATTTCAACATGTAAATATTTTTATGCACGACCGGAACAAAAAGGATCGCCAGGGTTATAATGCATTCTGCACCCATAAAGGTCAGATTATACCAGAGAGACCAGGTCACTGCATTGAATCCTTCAGGCGCATATTCTCCGAAGAATATGATACCAGACATTGCGCAGCAGACATATCTGCAAAAGACACCGATAATATATGAAAGGTAAAGTCCGCCTTTTTTTTCTCTGAAAACCGCCCCGAGAGCCAGGGCACCGAAAGCCAGCGGGTAATCAAGAAGAAGCTGTAGGGGATGGATTACATAAGGGCCGAATATCAGGTCAATTATACCAATGCACATCCCGGCCATGAGGCCTCTTCTTACCCCGAGAAAATAGCCGCATAGAACTATAGGCAGCATGGAGAATGCAGTTACAGAACCGCCCTGGGGCATATGAAAAAGTTTTACCTGATTGAGAGCCACTGCAAGAGCCACAAAAACGGCAGAAAGAACCAGCGCCCTTGTGTCCGGCTTTTTATCTTTGCCTAAAAAAAGTATGGCAGCAAACAGAATAAGGATGAGTGCCGCAGAAGTGATCTGGCCGGCTGTGGATTCAAAGAACCCCTGAAGATCAAAAGATGACATAAAAAACCTCCTTTAGTTTACCAGGAGGGGAAAGATACATCTTGTATCTTTATGTTTGCTTCCCTGCGCCGGCATTATCCGGATCAGGTCTTGAGGGTAATCCGTCAGGAAAGTATGTCTGATCATACCTTTTCCCCGGGATATCTCAGCAAAAGCTCCCCTAGCGATATTATTGATATAAAAAAGAATATAACAGCGGTCATATAATGTCAAGAACAAAGGAATATCACAAAGTCCACGGCATATTTTCGTATATTACAACAAAATCATTCTATTGAAAAAAAGCCCGTTCTGAAGTATAATGACAATATGAGACACCGGAGGAGATGATGAAAGAAAAAATAAAAAAAGTACTTGAAGAAAAAGTAGATCCCGTACTGGGAGAACATTACGGAGGCGCTGTACTTACAGGCTTTGAGAACGGAATCGCAAAAGTGAGATTGACAGGGGCATGTGCGGCATGCCCGTCGGCCCAGTACACTATTGAGGATGTGGTAAAACAAATTATCATGGAGAACTGCAAAGGGGTAAAAGACGTTGTTTTAGACACTTCCGTGAGTGAAGACCTGATAGATATGGCAAAAAAAATATTGAATAAGGAAATATAGGAAGCAGGGCCCTATTTGGTACGGTACTTGCATATTATGATATCAGTAAGTAAATAAAATGTTTACATATAATTATAAAGGAGTGATTAAATTATGTTAATGACAGGCGACCAGTATATCGAAAGTTTGAGAAAACTCGGGACAAGAGTTTACATGTTCGGTGAAAAAATCGACAACTGGATAGACCACCCGATGATCAGACCTTCAATCAACTGTGTGAAAATGACTTATGATCTGGCTCATGATCCCCAGTACGTGGATCTTATGACTGCCAAGTCCAACCTGACGGGCGAGACCGTAAATAGGTTCGGACATCTGCATCAAAGCACAGATGATCTAAGAAAAAAGGTAAAGATGCAGAGACTTTGCGGACAGAAAACCGCTTCATGTTTTCAGAGATGTGTAGGAATGGATGCTTTTAACGCCGTATTCTCAACAACTTTTGAGATCGACAAAAAATGCGGAACAAAATACCATGAAAATTTTGTAGAATATTTGAAATATGTTCAAAACAATGACCTTATAGTTGACGGTGCCATGACAGATCCCAAGGGTGACAGAGGACTTGCTCCCCATGCACAGAAAGATCCGGACCTTTTCCTTCATATCAAAGAAAAGAGAGAAGACGGTATCGTAGTAAGAGGAGCTAAATGCCATCAGACAGGGTCCATAAACTCTCACGAACATCTTATAATGCCCACCCAGGCCATGGGAGAGGATGACAAGGCATATGCAGTAGCATTTGCATGTCCTTCAGATGTTGAAGGTCTTTACATGGTATACGGAAGACAATCCTGTGACACAAGAAAAATGGAGCCCAATGCTGATGTGGATCTTGGAAACAAAAACTTCGGCGGCCAGGAAGCCCTGGTAGTATTCGATGATGTGTTCATCCCCAATGATCGCATATTCCTATGCGAAGAACATGAATTCGCAGGAATGCTGGTAGAAAGATTTGCAGGATATCACAGACAGTCATACGGTGGCTGCAAAGTCGGCGTCGGCGATGTTATAATAGGAGCTGCTGCTCTGGCTGCCGATTACAACGGTGCCAACAAAGCTTCCCACATAAAGGACAAGCTTATTGAAATGACACATTTGAATGAGACCCTTTACTGCTGCGGTATCGCATGCTCTGCGGAAGGATATCCCACAGAAGCAGGAAATTATCAGATAGATCTGCTGCTGGCCAATGTCTGCAAGCAGAATGTTACCAGATTCCCCTATGAGATAGTAAGACTGGCAGAAGACATCGCAGGAGGACTTATGGTAACAATGCCGTCTTCCATAGATTTCAATTCAGACCTGGAAGTGGGACGGAACGGCGAGACTTTGGCAGAAGTATGCAATAAGTTCTATGCAGCATCGGATACATGCACCACCATAGAAAGAATGAGAATACTGAGATTCCTTGAAAATATCTGCCTCGGATCTTCGGCAGTAGGATACAGGACAGAGTCCATGCACGGAGCCGGATCACCTCAGGCACAGAGAATAATGATTGCCAGACAGGGCAACATAAATGCAAAAAAAGAACTGGCCAAGGAAATAGCAGGGATCAAATAACAGGAAGATCAAAGATCATTGAGCCGCTGGGCTTTCCGTTCAGCGGCTCATTATTAAATTACAGTTATGGAGAACCATATGATATGTGGAGTCAGGTTTTGCGGAGGATGCAATCCCCGCTATGACAGAGGAAAAGCTTTAGAAAAAATAAAAGAACAAAACAAAGACGTGGATTTTAGGATAGCTGAAGAAGGAGAAACATACGATCATCTTCTTGTTATAGGAGGTTGCACAAATTGCTGTGCATCCCACTGTCAGTTTTCAACCAGAGAAGGTTTGACAAAAATGTGGGATGAAAAACATATAAACGAAGTGCTTAAGAAGATCGATGAGATAAAATCAAAAGAAAAAACAAAACAAAATATCAAATAAAAAATGAAAGGTCAGGTAATTTTAAATGGACTGGAAAAAGATTTACGAAGAAAGAAAGTGCAGTGCCGGTGAAGCGGTAAAACTGGTCAAGTCCGGAAACAGAGTCGTATTTGCACATGCTGTTGCAGAACCTCTTGTTCTTGTGGAAGCACTGATAGCAAACAAAGAAGCTTACAGGAATGTTACTATTTCCCATATGGTGACCTTGGGAAAAGGTGAATATTCTCTGCCTGAAAACAAAGAGCATTTTACTTATGAAGGATGGTTCACCAGCCCTTCAACAAGAAAATCCCTGGAGGAAGGACACGGGGAATTCGTTCCCGTATTTTTCCACGAAGTGCCGGAAATGATAAGAAGGGATATTTTTCATGTTGATGTGCTTTTTGTAACTGTGGCACCGCCCGATGAAAACGGGAAATGCTGTATAGGGGTTTCCGCCGATTATACCATGCAGGCTGCAAAGTCGGCAGATGTTATCCTGGCCGAAGTAAATGATCAGGTCCCATATGTTTATGGCGACTGTTTTATAGATGTTGAAGAAATAGATGCCTTTGTAGAAACATCTCATCCTCTTTTTGAGCTCAAACCCTCAAAGATAGGTCCCACAGAGGAAGCAATAGGCAAAAACTGCGCAAGACTTATAGAAGACGGAGCAACTCTTCAGCTGGGAATAGGAGCCATCCCGGATGCCGTACTGGCTCAACTGGGCGACAAAAAACATCTTGGCATCCATTCGGAAATGTTCTCTGACGGAGTGGTGGATCTTTACGAAAAGGGAGTATTTGACTGTTCACAGAAATCCCTGCACAAAGGAAAAATGATAGTTACATTCCTTATGGGCACAAAGAAGCTTTATGACTTTGTGGATCATAACCCGATGGTGGAGATGATGCCCGTAGACTATGTAAATCATCCTGAGATCATCGCCAAAAACTCAAATATGGTCTGCATCAATGCATGTGTACAGGTGGACTTTATGGGACAAATAGTTTCGGAGTGCATAGGACCGAAGCAGATCTCGGGAGTAGGCGGTCAGGTGGACTTCGTAAGGGGAGCTGCAATGACCCATGACGGAAAGGGAAAAGCAATAATAGCAATGCCTTCCGTAACAGTCAAAAAGGACGGAAGCATGGTATCGAAGATAGTTCCATATATCGATCACGGGGCAGCAGTGACCACATCAAGATGTGATGCCGATTATGTGGTGACCGAATACGGTGTGGCCTGTATGAAGGGTAGAACTCTTCATGACAGGGCAAGGCAGCTTATTGATATAGCACATCCTGATTTCAGGGAAGAACTGAAATCTCAGTTCAAAGAAAGATTCAAAATAGATTATTAAGGCGCAGTGCGCCGGATAAGTACCGCCAAAAAGCGGTGAAAAGGAGGAAAAAATGCAAGCATTAAAATTAGTACCAACGATCCATTATTTTGACACATTCAAAGCATTTGCAGAAGAGTTCAAACTGGGGAAAGGCGACATACTTGTTACCAACCAGTGGATGTATGATCCATATGTAAAACCCCACGGCGTAGACGTGCCTGTGATCTTTCAGGAAAAATACGGAAAAGGCGAACCTTCAGATGAAATGATGGATGCCATGAAAAAAGACATGGACGCTTATGATTACGAAAGGATCATAGCATTCGGGGGCGGCACTATAGTGGATATCTGCAAAGTACTTGCCCTGGATGTGCCTGATAAAGTAATAAAGCTTTACACGGGTGAAGTTGCTCCCAAAAAATTAAAGAAACTTGTCGTAGTTCCCACCACATGCGGAACGGGCTCGGAGGTCACAAATGTGGCTATAGCAGAGCTCAAAGCTCTGCACACAAAAAAAGGAATTGCAGTAGAAGAAACTTTTGCTGATTCCGCCGTGCTTATTCCCGAATCTTTGCAGGGACTGCCTGATTATGTATTTGCCACAAGTTCAGTCGATGCACTTATACATGCCATAGAATCATACTTGTCACCAAAGGCATCACCGCTGACAGAAATGTACTCACTGAAGGCCATAGAAATGATAATGGCATCATACAAGGAGATAATGGCAAGAGGCGGCAACAGCGCAGAGAACAGAAAAGATCTTTTGAAAGATTTCCTGTTCGCATCAAACTATGCAGGAATAGCTTTTGGAAATGCCGGCTGTGCAGCAGTACATGCACTTTCCTATTCCATCGGTGCAGCTTTCCATGTGCCCCACGGAGAAGCCAACTTCCAGTTCTTCACGGAAACATTCAAAATGTACATGAAAAAAGACCCCGACGGCAAAATCTCAAACGCAAACAAGATATTTGCTGATATACTTGGGTGTGATCTTAAGGACGTTTATCCGGAACTTGATAAATTCCTGGGCAACTTCCTTGAGAAAAAAGCGCTTAAAGATTACGGTATGACAGAAGCACAGATAGATGAATTCACTAAATCCACCGTTGACAATCAGCAGAGACTTCTGGGAAACAACTATGTATTCCTTACAGATAATGAAATAAGAGAGATATTCGCAAATCTTTATTGATCTTAAAGGACAGCAGCCGCCCCGCATATTGCAAGGGGCGGCTTTTTATTGTATTATATAGAATAGTGTTTTTTATCAGAGAGGAGAAAAAAAGAATATGGAAAAACAGCTGATAATAATAGAGCCATGTGTCGTGCTGAGAGGCAGGGGACGTGAAGCTTTAGCCGGGAAATGGAAAGAAGGGGCCATAGCTGCGGCCATTTTTATGGCATGCACACAGATACCCGTTTATTTGCTGGATTCTTTGTTTGGAAAAGTATATTATGCTTTTGGGGAAGAGGTAGCCAGGGGGACAACTCTTTCAGGGATATATATGCTTCTTATATACGGCCCTTTTGTATTCGGCATTACCTTGTATTTCATGAATATGTTCAGAAAAAAAGAGACTGACTATTCTCAGCTTTTTTCCGGTTTCGAGTACTTCATAAAGACTTTCTGCCTGATGCTGGTAATGGGTATTTTTATATTTCTATGGACACTGCTCTTTATTGTACCGGGTATCATAGCGGCCATCAGGTACAGTCAGGCTTTTCTTATACTGGTCGATGATCAGACAAAAGGCATAATGCAATGTATAGATGAAAGCAAGAGAAGGATGGCGGGAAACAAGCTGAAATACTTCTGCCTCCAGCTCAGTTTTATCGGATGGATCATTCTGGCAACTCTGCCGGCGACCATAATTAGCAGTATTTTCGGTTTTATAACAGGTAACTATTTCATAATGCAGATCGGCGCCTTTATCGGAGGAGCAGGACTATTCTTTGTTTATGCATATATGTACACTTCGATGGTGGGATTTTATGAAATACTGACGGGAAGCCTAAAGGGCGACACATACACACCGGGAGAATATTGATGACTGAAAAAAGATTTGTGCCTTTGCTTTTTGCCGGGGATATCAATGTTTACAGCGTGGCAAGGGCTTTTCACCAGGCTTACGGAATAAAATCATATGTTTACGGCAAATTTTATTCGGGACCCTGCCTGGACAGCAAAATAATAAACTATACGGCGGATCCTGCGGCAGACGAGCAGGAAACCTTTTTGACGCTTGTTACAGAGTTTGCCCGGGTCCACGCTGATAAAAAGGTGCTTCTGATCGGCTGCGGCGACAGTTATGTGGAACTGGCCAGCGCCAACAAAGGAAACTTTCCGGGAAATGTTATAGTACCTTATATAGACATTTCGCTGATGCATGAACTAATAAATAAAGAAAAATTCTACAGTCTTTGTGAAAAAAACGGGGTAGATCATCCCGAAACATTCATACACAGAGAAGAATCGGGATATGATATAAAACTGCCCTTTAATGCCCCCTATATAATCAAGCCGTCCAACGGCATTGAGTACTGGCGGCATCCCTTCAAAGGACAGGAAAAGGTATTCAAAGCCGAAAGCTATGAAAGACTCACAGAGATATTGAAAAGCATATATGATGCCGGATATGCTGATTCTCTGATCATACAGGACATGATACCCGGGGACGATACATATATGAGGGTGCTGACTAATTATTCCGACCGGCAGGGCAAAGTCAGCATGATGTGTCTTGGTCATGTACTTCTTGAAGAGCATACGCCCCACGGAATAGGCAACCATGCGGTCATAATCACTGAGCAGAATATAGAACTTGAAGAAAAAATAAAGAAAATGCTGGAAAAGATAGGATATACCGGATTTTCGAATCTTGATATAAAATATGACAGCAGAGACGGAAAATTCAAGGCATTTGAAATAAACACAAGACAGGGCCGCAGCAACTTTTATGTTACCGGCTCCGGAGCAAATGTGGCGGAATATTTTGTACGTGATCATATCTATGGAGAAAATATGGGATTCCATTCTGTGGATACAGAAAATCTTTGGATGGTAGTACCCAAAAAAGTGGCATTCGATTACATCAGAGAAGAATACCACGATGAAATGAAAAGACTCATAAGAGAGGACAAATTTCAAAATCCGCTGATATATGAACATGACAACAAATTAAAGAGAAAACTGAGAACAGCGAAACTTCTCATGGGACACCATAAAAAATTCAAGAAGTATCTGGGGAAATGATTTATGAAAAAAGAAAAAGCCAAGTGTCTTGGTATAATAGGAGGCATGGGACCTCTTGCAACACAGACATTTTATAAAATGATAATAGATATGACTAAGGCAGACTCCGACCAGGATCACATAGACATGATAATCCTGAATCATGCCTCTATGCCCGACAGGACAAAAGCCGTCAAAGAGGGAAAACTTGATGAACTTTTTGCCAAACTGGTCATGGATGCAAGATTTCTCGAAAGCGGCGGAGCATCTTTTATTGCCATACCCTGCAACACTTCCCATGTTCTGATCAAAAGGCTTAAGGAGTCGGTGAGCATTCCTTTTATAAACATGATAGAAGAATCGGTAAGTGAAATAAGGGAGATTTACGGCAGCGGCAAAAAGGTCGGTATAATGGCCACGGACGGTACGGTCAAAATGGGCATGTATCAGGAAGAGTGTCTCAGAAAAGATCTGGTGCCCGTGATCCCTTCAGAAAAGAACCAGAAGAGGATCATGAAGATAATATATGAAGGAGTAAAAGCCGGCGAAGTCATCGACAAAAAAGATTTTGATGAAGTGAAAAAGGAATTTGAAGAAAAAGGATGCGAATGTGCACTGCTGGCCTGTACAGAGCTTTCATGTATAAAGGAGACGGAAGGCCTGCCCGATTACTACGTTGATGCCATGGGATCTTTGGCAAAAAAAGCCGTTGAACTTTGCGGAAAGGAGCTCAAATAAATGGAAAAAAATTTTTATGAGTTGAAAGAATATATTTCCTTGTTGGAAGAAGAAGGCCTTATTGATCAGATTTTTGCAGAAGAAGAGGATCTCAAAAAAAGAGTAAGACACGTATCATACAGTTCTAAGGATATTGGATTCAATACTTTATTCATATGTAAAGGAGCTCATTTTTCTGAAGGATATCTTCATGAAGCGCTGGGAAAGGGAGCCTTTGCATATGTAAGCGAAAATAAATACAATGTTGATGCTCCATGCATCAAAGTAGATGACATAAGAAAAGTGATGCCTCTGATAGCGGACTTTTTTTATGAAAGGGTATGGAGACGCATTTGTATAGCGGGAGTGACCGGAACCAAGGGCAAATCCACCACAGCATATTATATGAAAAGCATACTGGATCAGTACCTTAAGGCTTCGAAAAAACCTGAAAGCGCCATTATTTCAGGAATAGACAACTATGACGGCATAATAAAAGAAGAATCCCATTTGACTACGCCGGAAGCACTTATGCTCCATAGACATTTTGATAATGCTGTAAAAAGCGGCATAGAGTATATAAGCATGGAAGTTTCCAGCCAGGCGCTCAAGTATCACAGGACCAAGGGAATAATATTTGATGTGGCCTGTTTTTTGAATCTGGGAACAGATCACATAAGCGATATAGAACATCAAAGCTTTGAAGATTATTCATCTTCAAAGCTGATCTTTTTCCGTCAGTGCAAAGCAGCCTGTGTAAATCTGGATGATGATTATGCCGATAAAGTCATAAGTGAAGCGAAAAAAAGCAAAGTGACCGAAAAAATAATAACCTTCGGATCCCATGAAAATGCAAATATACATGGATACGATCTGAAACCGGGGAAAAAAGGCATAACATTCAAAGTAAGGACCGACAGTTTCGATACTGAATTTGAAATAGGAATGACCGGACTTTTCAATGTGAGCAATGCCCTGGCGGCTATAAGCATGTCATATGCTCTTGATATACCCCTCGAATATATAAAAAGCGGTCTCAAAAAGGCCAGAGCCGCCGGTCGTATGGAAATATTCCATAATGAAGACGAGACCCTTACAGTAGTCGTTGATTATGCTCACAATCAAATGAGTTTTGAATCCCTTTTTGCATCCACAAAAAAAGAGTATCCGGGCAAAAAAATATTTATAGTTTTTGGATGTCCGGGCAAAAAGGCTCTGGGCAGAAGAAAAGAACTGGGAGATATTGCAGGGAAATACGCAGATAAAAGCTTTATTACAGAAGAGGATGCGGGGGAAGAACCCGTACATGAGATAAGTGAAGAAATAATGTCACACATAAAAGAACAAGGCGGTAACTGTGTGATGATCGATGACAGAGAAGAAGCGATCAAAAAGGCAATAAACGAAGCGGACGGGGATACTGTGATACTGATAACCGGTAAAGGAAGAGAAACCAGGCAGAAACGCGGCATCGAATACATTGAAACACCTTCAGACGTTGAATATGTTTTAAGGTTTCTCAAAGAAAAGAAATGCTGAGAAGAACGCAAAAAATAAAAAACACATTGCTATTTGCCCTTTATGCCCTTGTCCTTGGCGTTTTTTCCGGGGCCATAATATGGCTTATACTTTATATAATGAATTTCTGCATAGATGTAATTTGGCAGAAAATACCCGACAAAATCAGCTACGGAACAAATTATTATATATATCAAACAGCCGTTTGCACCCTGGGCGGACTTGTCATAGGTGTTTTTCAGAGAAAATACGGGATACTTCCAGATACTCTTGAAGAAACCATGACAAAATTAAAAAAGGAAGGGACCTATTCTTACGATAAGCTTTATATCATAGCCATAGCAGCTCTTCTTCCGCTGGTCTTCGGAGGATCCCTCGGTCCTGAAGCAGGGTTGACGGGCCTTGTTACAGGCCTTTGCTGCTGGGCAGGAGACAAACTCAAATACAAAGGGGAGGAAGCGAAGGACCTGGCAAGAGCCGGGATGGCGGCCACATTGGGAGTTATATTCGAAGCCCCCCTTTTTGGTTTCATAAACAATTATGAAAAACCAAGGGAAGATGAAAAGAAATATTTCTCTCCGAAGGAGTTCAAGGTCGCAAAAGCCATCGTATATGCGGCAGGTATAGCCGGAGGCTTTGGGACAATGATGCTCCTTAAGAGCCTTTTTGGCGGAGGACTGGGTCTTGCCAGATTCACCGCAGAAAAAAATGCCGGTATAGGGGAGTGGAAATGGTTCATAGTATTTGCTGCTGCCGGGTTGCTGTGCGGTCTTTTGTACCTCACCTTAAATAAAATAACAAAAGCTCTTGGACAGCGAATAAAAAAATACAGGATATCAAGTTGCATGACTGCCGGTTTTTTATTGGCTATGCTGGGGATATGGCTTCCCTGGACCATGTTCAGCGGTGAGCATGAGATGGGTATACTTATGGAAAACTGGGAGAATATACCGGTGACCCTGCTGATGATGACTGCCATCGGAAAAATTCTTGCTGTAAATATATGCGTAAATTTCGGATGGAAAGGCGGAAATATATTTCCGGTCATTTTTTCGGGAGTTTCCATGGGGTATGCCCTTGCCGCAGTCTCAGGCGTTGAACCGGTTTTTGCCGTTGCCGTTGTTTCGGCCTCCGCCTATGGATATATAATGAGAAAACCACTTACCGTGGTGGCGGTACTTTTTCTTTGTTTCCCCTTAAGGCTTATTATTCCTTTGACGGCAGCAGCCTACATTGCATCTCTTATTCCGGCTCCATGGCTCAAAAGCAACCACAAGTAGCGAAAAAAAATCAAATAGAAACATAAAAATGGTAGTGGTCTGTTGTCCGCAACCGTATTATTATCTCAGAGAATAAAAACGTTTTCTTACACGTGATGATTTTTTGGGAGGAAAGGAAAAATGATGTTTTCACAAAATCTGCAGTATTTAAGAAAAGAAAAAAATATGACACAGGAGCAGCTGGCAGAGAAACTGGAAGTTTCAAGACAGGCGGTATCCAAATGGGAAGCCGGATCTGCTTATCCGGAAATGGATAAGATAATAGTTATGTGCAGAATGTTTGATATCGATATGGATACTCTGGTAAATGGGAACGTAAAAAAACCTTTATCCGAGGATGAATTCGGTTATGATACCTTTTATAACAAATGCAGCAGAGCTGTAGCTTTCGGGGTATCGCTGATAATCGCCGGAGCGGCCATACTGATAGCCATGGGAGGAGAAAAGCATGGAAAAGAAGGATTACTGATTCTTTTCCTTTTGGTCGCTGTTGCTGTGGTTACTTTCGTATGGTTCGGTATACAGATGGATCATTTTGAGAAAAAGCACAGATCCGTCACTGACTTTTATAAAGAGGAAGAAAAAGAGAGGTTCAGAAAAAGATTTGCCTTGGGCATAGCAGCGGGAGTAGGACTCATACTGGTGGGAGTTATTATTGTTATAGCCTCTTCTCTGGTTGGCATTGCCCCTCATTTTGCCGTTTCAGGTATGATGGTATGTATTGCTTTTGCAGTTTATATTTTTGTATATTTTGGCATGCAGCAGCAGAAATACAACATTGAAGAATTCAACGAAAAAAACATAAAGGAAACATCGGCAAAGGCGGAGAAATACAGCTCAATAATAATGCTGTCTGCCACAGCAATATTTCTTTTGCTTGGTTTTCTGGGAGGATACTGGCATCCTGCATGGGTCGTTTTCCCTCTGGGCGGCATAATGTGCGGTATAGTTTCCACAGCATT
>Ga0123334_1004795_pt1 | contig 13485 bp, 10 predicted proteins | sample BiotimSIPDNA_FD_89706 | JGI IMG/M metagenome (GOLD analysis project Ga0123334, IMG submission 89706) | Anaerobic biogas reactor microbial communites from Washington, USA - Biogas_R1 time_0 SIP DNA | ecosystem: Engineered > Bioreactor > Anaerobic > Unclassified | place: Washington, USA... | reverse complement strand
TTTATTCTAGACTTTGGGCAAGTTTTTTTTCTTTAAATTTGACTTTATGAAGAAATTTTTTGTTTTCATCTTTTTCGCTCTTTTGGGTGTCGCTCTATTTGGCGTTTTTTATGTAAAAAAGCATATTGAAACCCCTTCAAACAGCTCAAAACCCATTATTTTGCAGATTCCTGCAGGTAGTTCACCAGCAAAGGTTTCACAAATTTTACAAGATTCTGGTATATGGAACTACCCTGAATCGTTTCAACTGTGGTGTCGAGTCAAAAAATGTGCCTTAAAGGCTGGTTGGTTTGAGATTCCTCCACATCAAAAACTAAGGGATTTGGTCGCTATTTTTGAAAGTGGGAAAAACGCTGTTCGTAAGGTGACAATCCCTGAAGGACGAGCTTCTTGGGAAATGCCTGCTTATTTGAAAAAAGAGTTCCCCGAACTAGCTGTCGAAGTCTGGGACAGTCTTGTGCATAGTTCTGAATTTACTCGTAGTCTAGGTGTAAATGCATCGAATTTGGAAGGCTACTTGCTCCCTGAGACGTATATGTTTCCTTATCAGAGCGACGAACAAACGATTCTTAAAACGATGGTTTCTGCCAATTTAAGATTACAAGAAGAAATGAAGTCTCAAGGCTCAGAAGTTTGGAAGAAACTCGGCGGCTGGCATCAAATATTAACTCTAGCAAGCGTGGTTGAAGAAGAAACAGGAAACCCTTCTGAAAGGCCTCTAATTGCAGGTGTTTTTCATAATAGGTTAGATATCGGTATGCCTTTAGGAGCAGACCCTACTGTGCGTTTTATTTTTAAGAATTTAACGGGTCCAATCTATAAGAGTCAGCTTAATAGCGATAGCCCATACAACACTCGTAAGTTTAAGGGTTTAATGCCTGGTCCTATTTCAAACCCTGGGCGTCACGCGATTGAAGCGGTTTTAAAACCAGAAGTTACAGATAAATTATACTTTGTTGCAAAAGATGATGGTTCTGGAACCCACTTCTTTAGTTCTACGTTAAGCAAGCACAATTACTATAAAGAAATCGCAGCCCAAAATCGCCTATATCGTTGATTGTTATCTAAAACGAGTAAGCACCAAACTTGATAAAGTAGTGGTAATTCTTAAAGTCTTTAAGGTCTTTGATGTGTTTGTAATCCACGATTCGACTTAGGCCAGCAGAGACATCAAACGAACGATAAGCAAAGCGTATGGTCGGTTCTAAAATAAATCGATGGTCTTTAATGAATACGGTTGGGTTTTCTTCAAAATCTTTTATATACGAACCGAAAAGCCATACCCCAAACCAACGATTATGTAGCCCTGCTTGTAAGCGAATTAAGCCGTAATGATAAGATCGCATTTCTGCAAAATACCACTCGGTACTCCACGGAGTAGGTGACATTGCATGGCGATAGTAGTTATCTAGAGGTTCATATTTTAATAATTCTGGATAAACATAGCCATAGCCTTCTTTATGGTATAGGCTTACAGCTCCAGCAACACCAGCTCCTAAAGTAAAGAAAGGGAATGGCGAATAATAAGATTGAAAATCAATGTTCGAACGATAATGCATAGGAATAAAGCCAAAAAGCCCTGCATGTATGGAGCGCATGGATAAAGAGCCTTCCAGTGAATATCCAGAAGATCCAAACCATGCTTTGTAATCTGGAGAGCTATACTTATAGGTAACGCTAGGCTCAATGGGAGTGGATTTGAAATCGCCCTCTTCTTCGGAATAATTTGTTTCTAGGGTTCTTGACCCAAATAAAATATTGAAATCTAGTTGGTGCTTGGGTAAAACTTCATAAGAAAAGCCCAAGTTTAAATCGGTTCTGGATTCGCTAAATAGGCGGTTCCAAGGGAATTCCTTAGAAAAATATTTCTGTAGTGTTTCTCGATGTGAAAAATCGGCATTGACAAAGAAATCGCCTCGGCCCTGCCACAAGCGTGAAAGGCGTAGTTCTGGAAGAATCCCGTAAGAGTGTATTCCACAATAGCCTTCTAAAGACAAAAGGAATTCAAACTGATTGATAAAACGAAAATCTACTTTCGAATAGGCGTTTGGGCCCCAAATATTAGAACCAAAGCCACCTATTTTTAAATCTATTAGCGGAGGCGTTTTTGCTCCAATAAGCAAATCACCGTTATCTTCTAAATCAAAAGAAAGGCTATCGTACAAAGGATTACTCATGATTTCAGAGACAAAATTTTGAGGGCTTTTTATACCTGTATCGCTAGGGTTCCAGTACGATTTTATGTGAGAATAGACTTCGGCAGAGACTTTGTCAAAAGTGGGATTATAGCGAAACCAAGGGACTAAAGAATCTAAAGAACGAATAGAAGAAGAACGTCCAAAAGTTTTAGAGAGTTCACCAAGACGAGATTCTACAGCAGAAAAGCCCGCTTGAATCCAAGCCTCTGGGGTGTTTTCAGTCATTTGATGAGGGCGAATAATCACCATCGGGATAGGATGATTTTTTAATTCTTGTAAAGCATTTTGCCAAAGTGTTTTTTTCCAAGGGTCAGAAATAGTGTCTTTATATCTTACTGGAATAGGAACAGCCACAATAGAAATCAAAGAAGAATCATTTTTTTGTGGTAAGGGTATTAAATGGCAAAGTTCTCCTGAAGCATAATGCCCTTCTAAAGGGAGCGTCTTTAAAATATTTGTCAACCCTTTTCCAGATGTTCCATCACAAGATATTGCTGAAAACGGTTTTGTAGGAGGAATCATTTTCTGAGAAAGGCTCTCTTGAATACGAAAACGAAACAAAGCCCTTTGTATGGAAAGAGAATCAGTATCTAATGGTCTATTTTTTATGGCGAGATAACCAGCCGAATCGCCTTCAATATAAAAACGAGCTTGTAAAGAAGGAATTCCAGAACTCGCTATAGGGAATAACAATTCTTTTTTTACGGCTCGTTTTTGTGAAAGTTGTTCTTCTCCCACAAACGGTTTTAATTGTGATTCTAAAAATAATTTTTGAATAGCATCTGGAGAAAAACCTTCCATCCAAAGTGCTGAAACCCAAGCGCCCCAAGAAGAAGCGACAATGGAATCCACAGGAATTTTATAGGCATCAATGGCATAAAAAACACCTAAGAAATACCAAGGAGATTGATTTCCTCCTCCTAAATAGAGCACTGTTTTTTTAAAATCTTTTGAAGGCGCTGGTGATGGCGAACCCCATGAAAAGGAACCATACCAACTTATCATTAGAATTAAAAAAAACTTTTTCATGCTAACCTATTTTAGATGAATCAAAAGCAAATTTTAGAGCATCTTTTTTAGAAATGGCTCCAGCTTGAACTAAAGTCGCTAATGATTGATCTATAGAATGCATCCCTTCTGCACTGCTTGCGGCAACAATTGGAGGCAACTTAAAATGTTCTCCATTTCGTATCAGCGTCGCTACATTTTGATTGTTATATATAAGTTCAAAAGCAGGTACCATTTGCGACTGATCTACGGAAGGAATCAAGTGCTGTAATACGAGTGCTTTTAAATTGAAGGCTAATAATGATTTCGCTATTTTCATTTCGTTTGAACTTTCAAAAGAAACCATAGCGTCTAACGCCCCCACAGAATTCCCTGCATTAAAACAGCCAACGACAATGGTGCCCGCTTCTGCGGCACGTAGGGCAGGAATAATATTGTCTTCTTGAATATCTCCAAGCCAAAATAGATCTGTTCCAGCCAAAAGCCCTTGCTTTATTTCTTTAGCCATGTCATTCGTTTTAGATTGAATAACAAGGCTCTCTCCAGTGGGGATATTAAATTCTCTTACTGGATCTAAAAATGCGGCTCGTAACATACGATTTTCACAAAGAGCAGCAACAAAAGCAGAAGCTGTTGTCGTTTTGCCAGAACATGGTGGGCCTGCAAAAAGAACTAATCCTGAACTGACTCCTAATAGATTCATCATCACATCAGGAATTCCTAATTCAGCGTAATTAGGGCATTCAGGTAGCAAAGGCCTAAAACTAGCTAGTTTTCCAAAGGCTTCTCTTGAATAACGCACTCGCCAATTCGAGCCACACCAAGGGCCTCCACATAGCACACCTGATTCGCCGTCAAGTGATTTCACAAAAGAATCTAATGATCCAAAGGAGATCACTGGAGCATCTTGAATCATACATACTTTATCATTCAAACGAACCGCAGGAGAAAATCCTTCCACGATAATCAATTCGCTTGCATGAGCATTTAATGCATATTCTAAACAATCTTCAATAGGAGAACTCATAGCAATTTCCTTTATTTCTTTTTGGACGGACGATACGCTGCAAAACGACGACTATCAAAAGCCCTTTTCCAAGCTTCTATGCCTTCTATATAACCCGATTCGAGAAGTTTCTGTAATGAGTCATCTAACGTTTGGCCAGACCCTTTCATGGCACTTAATGCCGCTGGGATTTGAGAAATTTCGCCTTTGCGAATCATGTTTGCAATCGTAGGAGATGTTTTCATGGCTTCTACAGCAAGAACTTCTCCTTGTTTGTCCACCACGGGAACTAAATGTTGTACAATCATGCCTTTTAATTGATCCGCTAAAGACTGAGCTAAAACGGAACGTTGAATATCAGAAACAGAATCTAAAAGTCGAGTTAATATCGCTAAAATATTATTCCCCGAGACAACAGCAAAAACAAGTGCCCCAGAATTCGCGGCTTGTAATAAAAGCATTAATTCTTCAATTTTTTCAATATGATCAAATAATATCACATCTGCGCCATCATTGATTGCTGTTCGAATCGCTTGCGGGCCAGAGGAAGCATGTAAGCCCACTTCTTTTTGAGCGATGATACCATTTGGATTTTGTAGCAGTCGTTCAATAGGCTTTTCAATGGTCTGAATATACACCCATTTATTTTTTGCAATCGTTTCTGCAAGAGTGGTCATGGTAGTAGAGCGCCCGCTAGAAGAAGGGCCAGCAATTAAGACAAGGCCACTTTCAATTTCTAAAAAGTCTTTGCAAAATGCAGGTAAATAAAGATCATCAAAAGCAACACTCTCAAGCGGAATGATCCGAATCGCAAGATATGGAATCACATCGACCCAAGTCACCGAAAGGCGTGCTCTACCTGCTCCCTTTAATGCAAATGTCTTACTAAAGTTTTTACCAACCGCAGGCTCTTTCCCATCGACAAAGCCACGAGAAGCTTCTGCAAGCCATTGAATCAATTGATTCGACTCGATAAGCATTTCACACGCATAGTGCAAAACACCAGATTGGCGAATTACAATCGGACGATTGGCATAGAGATAAATATCTGTGGAGCTAAATTTTCGAGAAAAAGAAAGGATTTGCACTAAAGACATTGAAGTATCAATCGAATCAGGAACGGTGATTTCACCTTCTCCTGTTTCTATAGCAAATTGATCTGGTAAAGCAGATGTTTCTTCATCTTCTTTCTTCTCTTCTGCTTTTAACTGTATGTTTGTAATGCTTGTAGATTCAAGGCCAGATATAACTTCTACTTGAATAGGGGTGGAACTTACATCTCCATAAAGACTGTTGCCTTCTATTATAAAAGAAGGCTCTTTTGATTCGCTTTCTTTTTTTACTTGAGGTTTTGCTTTAGGTGCTGGCGTTGGATTTGGTGCCGCAGGTTTTGCTGCTGCCGTTGGTGCGGCTGGAGGTGGCTCTGGTGTTTTCGCCGTCTTTGACTCTGGAGGTAATTTGGCTTCTAAAGACTTTACGTAAGCCAAAACCTTTTCATACATATTTTTATCTAATAAACCAGCTTCACAAAGGACTTGTCCAATGTCTTTATCCTTAGTTATCCTACCCCAATATTCTTGAACTTGCTTGTTGGTGGCTAAATTATTGGAAAATAAAACTTTTGCCATGTATTGATTTCTCATAAGAAATCCCTCCGATTAAACCACCAAGACGCGATTGCTAAAAATAAGCCAATATACCCTAAGGCATAGAGCGATTGCCAAAACAAATACCAGTCAGGTAATGCAATTTGATGAACCACATTAGAACTAATATTATAACGGTAGAGTCCAGGAAATACGGCATGAATTATAATGGCCATTTTTTCCATGAGTACGCTGCCAAAGCCTTCTACTTCACCCATCCGTTTTACAAATTGTACTTGTTCTAGTAATTGATTTGATAGATGCCCTGCAAAATAAACGCCTAGTGTAAATAAAGCACTCAATACAGGTGTGCTAAAACTAGAGAAAAGTAATGCAACGGCAACGACTATCGCCATTTCACAAAACACCATATAGATGGCGCTTAGTAAAGATAATGATGGTGAAGATTCCGTTACAAAAAGAATGATATAGTACACAACCGTGAGTAAAATAAGATGGCATGCTACAACGCCCAACAAGCCTAGATATTTTCCTACAATAAAAGAGACTCGACTGATTGGTTTTGAAAGCAAGGTCAAAACAGTTTTACGCTGAATTTCTTTTTGCACAAGGCTAATCCCTACAAATACAGAAATCAAAAGCCCCGAAAGAGACATGATTGTAAGTGTAGTCGATTTAATAACATGAGCACGATCAAAAACAGACCATTCTCCAAGAAGAATACTAAATACAGCAAGACCAATCGCTAAAAAGACAATGTTGTAAAGAATTTTATCGCGGATGGATTCTCTAAATGTATTTAACGCAATAATGCCTATATGACTAAGACTCTGCACGAGTGATTTCCTCCGTTAAGATGTCTTCTAAACTTGGTCTTTGATGATCTATTTTCTCTATGGAGATGCCTGCATTTAAGCAACTTTGTATAAATACATCTCGAGCAGCTGCATTATCACAAATCCATTCTCCAGATTGCGATGATGGCTTGACTCCACTTGGTAGGCTTAGATTTGAAGACGATTCCCCTGTTCGAATGTGATATTGTACGGAACAAGAAGAAGTGATTTCATCAATAGAACCTTCTCGAACAATGCGGCCATCTACAATCATCGCGACGCGGTCGCTAATAGACTCCACATCGGAGAGCAAATGACTTGAATAAAAAACAGTCACGCCTTCTTTATTTAAAGAAAGAATGGCTTCTCGAACATCTCGACGCCCCATAGGGTCTAGTCCGCTCATAGGCTCGTCTAGAATGAGTAATTCTGGTTTAGATAAAATGGATTGGGCTAAACCCACCCTCTGCATCATGCCTTTAGAATAGGTGCGTAAACGCCTATCAATCCAATCTTTATTAGCGTGTACTAAATTTAACGCCCATTCTGTACGCTTCTCAAGTTCTTTCCCTTGAAGCCCTGCGAGACGACCATAAAAAGACATCAGTTCTCGACCTGTTAAATAATCATAAAAATACGGTTGCTCTGGGCAATACCCCAAGCGAGTTCGGCTTTTAACGCTTCGAGGAGAAAAACCTGCCACCTGGATTTTTCCAGAATCAAAATTTAACAAGCCTGTTAAGACTTTAATCGTCGTTGATTTGCCAGCCCCATTAGGGCCAATAAAGCCATAAATAATCCCTTGAGGCACTTGCAGATGAATATCTGTCAACGCCTTTTTAGGTCTCATCAAAAAACCAGTATGATAAGTTTTATTCAAACCTTCAATTTGAATCATCCTCATCCTCATTCTTTTTTATTTGACGTTCTTTTTTATTCACTAAATAGTAAAGTGAAGCTCCCAAGATATAAAAAGCTATACCCAAATAAAAAAGAGGGTTCAAAGACAAGCCTTCAAGACCTGGGAATAAATTGTAAAACAAGCCACTGCCAAAAAAGTATAACAAAACAAAAATAGTTCCCAAGACACGAAGAACATAAGTCAACACAACAATTTTGCTCATAAGAGTAAACTCCTCAAAGTAAACAACAATTCTTTTGAAAAATACTCTTTTCTAAAGAAATAAAAATGGGAAAAGTAAGGGAATCTCTAAAAAAGGCGTTGCTCAGGAGCAAACCCAAGCCTTTAGTTATTCGAATACAAGTATTTGTATTTTTATAACCCTCATTTTAATGGGTTTTGATGAACTGATGATTCAGTAAATCAAACGAAGTTCAATTGCGAATATGGATTGCGGAAGCAAATTCTTGAAGAAGAGAAGGGTCTTTCACCGATTCCCAGATTGTTCCCGTGACAATAATTTGAGCACCCGCGGCGACTCGTTCTGCTGCCGTTTTAGGAGATCTAATGCCCCCACCCACAATGATCTTTAAATCTGTCGATTTTCTCGTGTACATAATGTGCTCTAAAGGCACAGGAGACTCCGCACCGCTGCCTGCTTCAAGGTACACATAACGCATGCCCATCAGCTCTGCAGCAATCGAATGAACCATGGATAATTTTGGTTTATCTGCTGGCACAGGGAAAGTGGCACTGATATATTCAACAGCAGTACTTTTTCCGCTATTAATCAACTGATAAGCAGTAGGAATCGCTTCCATTTTAAGAGACCTTACAAGGACTCCACCACGCACTTGTTCATCGATGAGATAATTAGGATTACGCCCACTGACAAGAGTCATAAAAAGCATGGCATCAAAGCCAGGAACGACTTGGCTTGCACCACCAGGGAAAAGAACAACAGGAATATGAACCGCTTTCTTTAATGCAACAATTTGCTCTGAGAGATTAAAGTTCCCCATAAAAGAACCGCCGACTAAAAGAAGATCAGCGCCATTCTCTGCAGCAAGCGTACCAGCCTTTATTAAAGCCGATTCGTCTGAAGTATCGGGGTCTAAAAGAACTGCAAATAAAGCGCCACGGCGTTCTATTTCTGCATTAAGTAAAGTTTCAATTTTTCCTATTTTCATTTTATAAGCTTTCCCTTTACTAAATCAACTACAGCCAAAGCAGCAGCGTTCATTTTATCTAGTTCACGAGTACCAGCTTGGGCACGATCAGGACGACCACCACCCTTACCTCCAGCAAGTTCAGCCAAAGTCTTTACAAGATCGCCTGCTTTTAAACCTTTTTGCTGGGCGTTTTTCCCAACAATCACAGCGATACTTCCGCTTTCTCCTGCCTTATTAAATAATATAGCCACAGAATCCGAATCTAGTTTAGCTTGAACGCCATCTAACAAGTTTTTGAACTTATCTTCGGCTAATTTGAGCTCCGATACGTATAAAGAAACGTTTTCAATCACCATTGGCTTTTGTAAAACGTCTTGTGCAGCTGCCATGGATAGTTCCAAGTTCACAGCTTGTAAGCTTCTTTCAAGTTCTTTAGCATTTTCAAAGACGGCTTCAATACGATCGAGAATCATTTCGTTTTTGCAACGTAATTTATCGCGAAGAGAAGTTAATATGGAACTATCTTCTCGCATTAATTCAATCGATTTCATGCCTGTCACGGCTTCAATACGACGTACGCCAGCACTCACGCTAGATTCAGAAATAATCTTAAAGGAACCAATTTCTCCAGAATTAGATACGTGTAAACCACCGCACAATTCTTTTGAGAAATGAGCCACGTTTACCACTCGAACGTCTTCTTCATACTTTTCACCAAAAAGCGCTGTAGCACCCGAAGCTTGAGCGTCTTCGAATTTCATGACCTTCGTTGAAACAGGCAAGCATTCCATTATTTTTTGATTGACTCTGTTTTCTACTTGAACACATTGTTCAGGAGTTAGAGCATTAAAATGACTAAAGTCAAAACGCAAACCATCAGAAGCAACGCGGCTACCTTGTTGCATTACATGATCGCCCAGAACTTCTCTTAAAGAGGCTTGCAAAAGATGGGTGGCTGTATGATTTCGACGCAAATGAACTCGAAGTTCATTATTCACATTCGCTGTAAATACGCCATTCATAACACTTTCAGAAAGAACGCCTTTCGCGAGTTTTCCTCTATGAATTACTGTATCATTTACTTTAATCGTATCGAAAATATTTATTTCTATGTCTTTAGAAATAAGCATCCCTTGATCGCCTACTTGCCCGCCCATTTCAGCATAGAAAGGGGTTGTTTCTAAAACAATAGAAAGGATGCCTTTATCTTCGCGATAACGAGCAATCTTTGTTTCACAAGAAGCTAAATCATAACCAACAAAGCGAGTAGAAACATCAGAGAATGCAACCCAGCCTTCAGAAGCCATTGTATTCACGGTTTCTTTTTGAGCGGCACGAGCACGTTTTTTCTGTTCTTCCATGGCCTTTTCAAAACCAGGTTCATCAATAGCAAGACCTTTTTCTTCTGCTAAGATTCTGGTTAAGTCTGGAGGGAATCCATAGGTGTCATACAAAATAAAGACCTTATCTCCAGAAATCGTTTTGGTGTTTCCTAATTCATTCACCATTTTATCAAAACGATCAAGACCAGCATCTAATGTGCGAATAAAACGATCTTCTTCTGCGCGAATCACTTCCGCTACAAATTCTCCACGCTCCTTAATTTCTGGAAACGCTTGGCCCATCGTTTCTGTAAGAACAGGAACTAATCTGCAAAGGAATGGTTCTGTTTGGCCTAGAAGGCGAGCAAAACGACTAGCACGACGCAAAATACGGCGAAGGACATAACCACGCCCATCATTACTTGGCAAAGCACCATCGGCAATGGCAAAAGAAACGGAACGCAAATGGTCTGCAATCACGCGATGAGGAACACCGTCTGGACCTTGATCATAAGGAACACCACTCCACTCTGCAATTTTTTGAATAATAGGAGAAAATACATCTGTATCGTAGTTGCTTCTAACGCCTTGTAAAATAGCGCAAACGCGTTCGAAACCCATACCAGTGTCGACGTTTTTTGCTTTTAATGGAACAAGCTCTCCAGTCGAGATGCGTTCGTATTGCATGAAAACGTTATTCCAAATTTCAATATAACGATCATTGGCTCCGTTCACACCTAAAATAGGATCGGCATAAGTGGCTTCTTGAGTTGAAATATCTCCACGATCATAATGGATTTCGCTACATGGACCGCAAGGGCCAGTGTCACCCATTTCCCAGAAATTGCTTTTCTCGTCAAAGCGCATAATACGACTTTCTGGAAGCCCTGAAACTCTTGACCAAATTTTGGCTGCTTCATCATCGTCTTTGTACACGGTAACAAAAAGTCTTTTCTGATCTAAACACCAAATCTTTGTTAATAATTCCCAAGCCCAGGTAATTGCTTCTTCTTTATAGTAATCACCAAAAGACCAGTTGCCTAACATTTCAAAAAATGTGTGATGATAAGTATCGCGACCGACTTCATCTAAGTCGTTATGCTTGCCCGAAACACGAATACATTTTTGGCTATTTGCAACACGCTTTAATCCCTTTGGATTATCTCCTAAGAAGATTGCTTTGAACTGATTCATGCCTGCATTGGTAAACATTAAGGTAGGATCATCTTGAGGCACTACAGGAGCACTACGTACAAAAGTATGGCCTTTGGATTCAAAAAAACGGATAAAAGATTCTCTAATCTGAGCGGAAGTTTTAAAATTTTCTAACATACACCAAATTTATGAATTTTTCAATTTTTATAAAGTACTTCTAAATTAAACTAGGGCGTTTTTATGACACGAAATTCTAATATGGTTGTAAAAAAAAGCCCCGAAAAGTGTGATTCTTTTTCGAGGCTCCATTCAGCTATAAATCAGCGAAAAAACTTTTTATTTGATTACAAAAAATGTTATTGCAAATAACACATTCAATGATTAAAAATGTTCTTTACCTAATGGTTTACGAACAGAAGCAACGGCTTGAGAAGCGATGCCTTCCATTCGACCAGTAAAGCCTAATTTTTCTGAAGTACTTGCTTTGACACCTACTTGAGAAACGTCAATTTTAAGAGCCTTAGCAATATTCTTCTTCATTTCTTCTCGGTGAGGATTAATTTTAGGACGTTCACAAATTACCACGCTATCAATATTCACAATTTGACAGCCCGCTTTTGCGACTTCTTCTCCAACACGAGCTAATAAAACAAGGCTATCTGCACCTTTGAAAGATTCGTCTGTATCAGGGAAATACGTTCCGATATCTCCTAATCCTGCGGCCCCTAAAAGGGCATCAGAAATAGCATGTAATAAGACATCTGCATCACTATGACCGAGCAAGCCTTTTTCGTGGGCAATATGAACACCCCCAATAATACAGGCTCGTCCAGACACTAGTTGGTGGACATCAAATCCTATTCCTGATCGAAAAATATATTCCATAATTTATACGACTAATCCAATGGCAGGAAACACGCCCATGATAAGCAAGGCAATGGCTGCAAGAGAGACTCCTGTCTTTAATATAAAAGAACGTGATAAAGGCAATGAGCAATGAGAAAGAACTTCTTTTTCAGTTGGAACCGCGGCGAATAATACATAAGCGATGCGTAAGTAATAAACCGCTGCCACAATAGAAAGAATAAATCCAATAATGGCTACCATGTAAAGCTTTGCTCCGAAAAGGCCTGCAAAAACTGTGAACTTAGCTAAGAATCCAGCCAAAGGAGGAAGGCCTGCAAGAGAAGCTAAACAAATGATAACACCTAAACCAACTAATGGATTTTCTCTTCCTAAACCACGAATAGCATCTAATGATTCCCATTCATCATCATTACCTGAGAAATAAGCAATTCCAGTTAATGCTCCAGCAGAAGCAATAGCATAAGTAATTAAGAAGAAATACATAGGGCCTAATTGAACGACGCCTGTGGCATAATTTGGAAGCAATAAACCTAAAACAATAAAGCCCGCATTCATCACCGCTGAAAAAGCTAAAATACGACGAATTGATTTTTGCGCAAGGCCAGAGAACGCGCCAATGACAATAGATAATAATGCCACAGCAATCATAAACAATTCTAATGGCTTAGACATAAAATGTTCTACTTGTATTGCCTGAGAAAGATTCCAAGAATCAAGAACAGAAGGAGCCGCATTTGCACCAAGCCAAACAGAACCGATGGCAGCTAAAGCACCAACCTTAACAACAGCAGCCATAAATGCCGTGATGGCAACAGGAGCTCCAGTGTATACGTCTGCGACCCAGAAGTGAACAGGGGCGGCACCAGCCTTAAATAGTAATCCAAATAAAACGAGGAATAACCCTGCGGTATATAACCACTCGCGACCTTCTATAATAGAGCCATTAAAGTGGGTAGTTCCTGTGGCACCATAAATAAGAGATATGCCGTATAAAAAGACGACGCTAAACACAGCACCAGAAATGAAATACTTAAATACAGCTTCATTTCCACCACGGTCTTTACGACGTAAACCGACTAAGGCGTAGATAGGGAAAGCCGCTAACTCCATTCCAAGAAATAGAGCTAAGAAATCAATCGCTTGAGTCATGCAAAGAGCACCAGAAGCAGCAAGCATTAATAAACCATAAGCTTCTCCACCACGGCTCTTTTCACGAGCTAAAGTCCATTGCACGCCACCAATACCTAAAAAAGCGCAGAATAAAACAGTCCAACCTAAAAGGCGACGGACTGGATCCATGGCGAGTACCCCATAAAGGGAATCTTGCACGGCAAAGAAAAAAGGAATCGCAGCAATCACAATGAAGGATGCAGAGACCCAAGGCAAAATACGATGTTTATTCGTGTTTCTTAA
>Ga0123334_1004793_pt1 | contig 13492 bp, 10 predicted proteins | sample BiotimSIPDNA_FD_89706 | JGI IMG/M metagenome (GOLD analysis project Ga0123334, IMG submission 89706) | Anaerobic biogas reactor microbial communites from Washington, USA - Biogas_R1 time_0 SIP DNA | ecosystem: Engineered > Bioreactor > Anaerobic > Unclassified | place: Washington, USA... | reverse complement strand
TTGAACAAGAATTTACGCATAGACAAAACTTCATTGAAAGTAGAGTGTCCACTAAAACTGGATTTTGTATATACAAAAATCAGCAAAAGGCATATAAATAAATCTGGTAATAAACTTTTTATAACAAATCATTGCGAACCATTGTTGCATCTTGGTCCATTTAAAAAGATCTAATTAAATTACTAATGTGATTTTGATTAAATATAGAAAACTCGTAAAATTTTCACGGTTTCTTTAGGACTCATGAATAATGAGATAGGAACTTATCACATGATGTAGGTGAAAATAAAAGCCCACAAATAAACATCTTTGATGTTTAAATTGCTTCAAGGAAAAGAGATAAATATATTTATCGCTTTTCCTATATATGTGAAAAAATAGCAACCCTTGAAAGGCAGATTTTTCGTCACTTCTTATCCATTTAATTTTGTTTTTAACTGAGCAAAAATAGTGTCTACCAACTCTAACTCATCGACCTTGCAAGATGGCGACCATAACCAATCGCATTAGAACACCCATTAGTAATAGCGCTTAAGACTCACATATTCTTCTTTAGAACTATATCTATCTCAAGGGACAATTAACTTTGATTTCATGATGAAAGAAGTAAATATAATTCCCATCTTTCAAAAAATATTAGATATATATAGAATAAAATAGATGAAACTGAGTATTGTTATTCCTTGTTATAACGAAGCTAAAGATATTGTTAGTAACGTTAATAAAGTTAAAGAATACCTATCTAACAAAAAGATTAGTAATGAAATCATTCTTGTTAATGATGGAAGCAAAGACAACACTAAGGAAGTAATACAATCAATTCCCGATGTTATTGCGCTTTCATATGACAACAATAGAGGTAAAGGTGGCGCAGTTAAATATGGTATTGAACACACGACTGGTGACTATGTTTTATTCATGGACGCCGATTTATCAACCGATTTAAGTGCAATTGATAAAGTCATTGAACTGGCTCCTAAATATGATCTAATTATCGGTAGTAGACACGCAAAAGATAGTGTTATTAAAAAGAAACAACCATTACTTAGAATATTTATTGGTTGGTGCTGTCGTGTAATTGTCAATATGCTCTTTCGTCTGAAACTTAAAGACACGCAATGTGGATTTAAGGCAATAAGAACTGATATAGCTAAAAAAATCATCGATAAACAACTAGTTAATAACTTTGCTTTTGATGTTGAGTATTTATATATTGCTAAGTTAAATAATCTTTCAATGTATGAACTTGGTGTTATATGGCTAGACGATAGAACAAGCACCGTTTCACCAATTAAATCATCAATTAAGTTTTTCAAAGATCTAGCGTTTATTAAGAAAAACAAAAACAAATATCGTTTTGGTAATAACGACCAGCCAGAAGATTATATTAATAAACTATATCCAATATTTTTTATTAATGGTTTGACGGTTGTTTTAATTATCTTATTTCTTATTTTCTGCTTTACCAATCCTAACGAAGCCGATCCTAATAATGGTAATCATAGTAGTCTACCTGATAATTATCTTAATTTGGCTTTTCACAATAAGCTTTTTGATATCATTGAAAAAGAAGTTGAAGATGCTGGTTTTACTTTTGAAGAAATAGAAGTGATTAACGCTGTTGCTATTCAAGATAACTATCCTAATAACTTCACACTCAATATTGCTTGCCGTAGCGAGAATAATGTCTATATCTATGAGTTAGAAGATTATCCGTATATAAATGCTAATGCGGATGATAATACCGCTTTTAAGTATTTGACTAAGCTTGGTGAATTTGATGCTAATCAAAAAGATGTGACGATGATTAAATATCCGCTAGAAGATGAAGTTTATAGTGAAAACAAAACCAATGGTTATATCTCCTATAGTGGTCGTTTTAGTGGTTATTATTTGTCTGATAATGTTTATAGAGTTTATTTTGATCAATCAATCGTAAATATCAGCAATCCTTATGAAGGCGCTCTATACACTAGTATTACCCAAAGTCATCAACTTTATAGTTATTACGAATTTTTGAGCCGATAATTATTGATTGTTTTCGAAGATTAAGTTTTCTTCGTTGTTGGCCATCTTAATTAATTATTTATTTGACTTCTTTTGCGCACTAACAAAATGTCGCCGATTTTCGGTCATGTTCCTTGGACAAAGTATCAAAACCGAATAATATAGCACTACCACATCCAGTTAGTTTGGTAGTGATAATAAAGGCGTTATTTTATACAAACATTACTTTTCGAGTCCTATTTTCTTATCGCAAAAAAGTCTAAAAAAACTAATGCAAGAAAGTTACATTTCCCTTAGAATGAAATAGTTATGAAAAACTATTTAGCAAGTAGAAGTAAACAAAGCCTATCTAAGACCGACATTATCGCAATTGCCAACAAGGCTAAATTAGATGCCGCTAAAGGTAATAAAATTATCAATGCATCAATTGGCACTTATTTAGAAGAAGATAAAACTGTTGGTTATTTACCTGTGGTTAAAGAAACTTTAACAAAACATATTACCGATTCATTGGGTTATTCAAATACAATCGGTGATCAAGCCTATTTGAACGGAGTGATGAAATATGTTTTTGAAGATAAGTTGGAACAGATTAATAAAATATATGCTCCTTTCATCGGTTCTACTTTAGGTGGGACAGGCGCGATTTCTATAATCTTTAACTTATATTTGGAAGAAGGAGAAGCTGTCTTACTTCCTGATGTCATGTGGACTAACTATATGCTTTTAGCACAGCAAGCTAAAGCCTCCTATATGACATACAAAATGTTTAATAATGATAATCGGCTTTCTATTGCTTCGATAAGACAAACTATTAGAAAAGCTTTCTTGAAACACCAACGTGCAGTTTTAGTTATTAATGACCCATGCCAAAACCCTACTGGTTATTGTATGGACCAACAGGAATATGATGAGTTATTTAAGATGCTCAATGAAGAAGGCAAAAAAGGTCAATTAGTTGTTTTATTTGATATTGCCTATATTCCTTTTGCCCATGTTAATTATGACCAATGTCCTTTAGTTGGAAAACTAGCCGAAGGTAACACTTCTTTCTTATCACTAATATGTTTTTCTACTTCTAAAATATTAGGAACATATGGCTTAAGAATGGGTGCGTTAATAGCTTTGTTAGACACCAAAAATGAGCGTGATGCTTTAGCCGCTTCGTTTGCTAAAATTGCTCGTGGCACCTATAGCGTTCCAGTTTCTAGCGGACAGGCCGCAGTCGCCAAAATATTTAATAATCCAGAAAAAGTCAACCAACTGCATAAAGAAATCAAAGAACTGTCTGATAGATTGTTTAAGCGCAGTATATTATTAATCGAAAAACTAAAAGAATATAAGATTGAACATTATCCTTACCACTGTGGTTTCTTTGTGACGATAAAAGTTAAAGATGCATATAAATTGAGTGCACAATTAGAGCAAGAACATATGTATGTGGTACCGATGAATAAACGCTCGATCCGTTTAGCGCTTTCTGGATTAACCGAAGTTGAAATAGTGACTTTAATAAAAAGAATTAGCGAACTTAATTAACTAGTTATATTAAAACAAATAACCATCTAACTCTTTACACCGATAAAGAGTTTTTTTATTTTGTTTATATGGTATGATTTTGTCAATTGAATGAGGTGATTTTATGTATAAAAGCGCTTACTTAAATAACTTATTTTTTGAAGTAGTTACTAAGTACACCGAACAAAAAGAGTTTCTCGATGCGGTAGAACAATTTTTTGACTCGATGGATATTCTTTTAGAAAAAGACCCAACCATTGAACATAGCGGCGTATTAGAACGTTTACTCGTTCCAGAAAGAATCATTATGTTTAGAGTGGCTTGGCTTGATGATCATAACAAAATAGTAGTTAATACCGGTTATCGCGTTCAACATAGTTCCGCTCTTGGTCCATATAAAGGTGGGCTTAGATTTGAACCTTCAGTTAATCTATCGATTTTAAAAGGTTTAGCCTTTGAGCAAACTTTTAAAAATTGTTTAACAGGCTTACCTTTAGGTGGCGCTAAAGGGGGCAGTGATTTTGCACCAAAAGGAAAAAGCGATCATGAAATCATGAGATTTTGTCAAGCCTTTATGGCAGAACTATATCGTCATATCGGGCCAGACACTGATATCCCTGCTGGAGATTTTGGAGTTGGTGAACAAGAAATTGGTTATTTGTTTGGCTATTATAAAAAGCTTAAGAATGAATTTACTGGTGCTATCACAGGAAAAGGGGTTTCATATGGCGGATCTTTACTTCGCCCAGAAGCAACAGGATATGGTTTAATTTATTTTGTAGAAGAAATGCTTAAAACGTATTTTAAGAGTGATATTAAAGGAAAACGCATTCTTATTTCAGGCAACGGCAAAGTCGGCTCTATGGCCGCTTTAAAGGCAAAAGAAATGGGTGCTATTATCGTTGGCATGTCAGCTTCTAAAGGATATGTTGCAGATCCTAATGGTTTAGACATAGATTTAATACTGAAGATTGCTAAAAATAAAGGTAGTTTAATGCAAGACTATTTAAAAGTTTATCCTGATGTAGTTCACGGAGAAACTAGTAGTGACTTATGGAACATTCCTTGTGATATAGCCTTACCTTGCGCTACACAAGAAGAAATAAAAATGGATGCGGCTAAAAACTTAAAAACTAATGGATGTATGTTAGTAGCAGAAGGAGCGAACATGCCAGTAACTTTAGAAGCTATTAAGTACTTTAATGATAACGGTGTTTTATTTGCTCCAGGCAAAGCCGCAAATGCTGGAGGAGTGGCCGTTTCTAATTTAGAAATGAGTCAAAACGCCTTGCACTTATCTTGGAATAAAGAAGAAGTTGATGCCAAACTGAAAAGCATCATGCAAAGTATCTTTAAAAAGTGCCATGAAGCCTCGGTCAAATATGGTCAGCCAAACAATTTGGCACTAGGGGCAAATATCGCTGGATTCTTAAAAGTTTATGAAGCGATGCTTGCTCAAGGTGTAGTTTAATAATTAAATAGAGTTGAATATTGATAAATGCCCGACTATTATGTTTGGCATTTTATTTATTAAAATAATTCAGTTGAATGTTTAATGTCACATTGCTTATTTTATTAACAAAAATGTAAAGAATGATTTACCAAGAATAGCAAGCAAATATAATATATAATATTATAAAATTAAATTATTTTGCTTCGGTAAACTTAGCATTACATTTTATTCTTGAAAAAGGTTATCAAAGTGTTTTATGATGAACGAAATCGAGGAAAATATATGACAATAGGTGAAAAAATTACGCATTTACGCATTGTGAGCAATATATCACAAGAGGAATTGGCGGGTATTCTTAAGGTGTCTCGCCAATCTTTGTCTAAATGGGAAAATGGTGATGTTTTACCAAGCTTAGACAAAACAAAAGAGTTGTGTGCTTTATTTAAAGTGACCGCGGATGAACTTATTGACGATAATATCGTCATCCATAGAGGAAGAAAAATTGAACTTCCCGACGAAAACATCAAAATCAAATATTTTGGTACAGATGGATTTAGAGGCGAAGCTAACGAACAACTTAATTCCGATCGCGCCTATAAGATTGGTCGCTTCATCGGTTGGTTTTATGGTAATCCAAAATATACGATGCAAAAGGTCGGTTATCGCCCAAAAATCGTTATTGGAAAAGACACTAGAAGATCTTCCTACATGTTTGAATACGCAGTGGCAGCAGGTGCGGCCGCGAGCGGAGCGGATGTAGAACTACTTCACGTAACTACGACACCTTCTGTTAGTTATATCGTTAGGCAAGACTGCTTTGATTGTGGGGTAATGATTACTGCTTCGCACAATCCTTTCTATGATAATGGCATTAAAATTATTAATAGCAATGGTGAAAAAATTGAAGATGGGATTGCATATTTAGCCGAAGCTTATTTAGATGGTGACTTTGCTACTTTAGGAATTGAAGGCGATGATTTACCATTCGCCAAAAGAGAAAATGTCGGCACGATTAATGATTACTCTTCTGGTAGAAACAGATATATCGCTTATTTAATTTCATTAGCGAAACACAGTATGAAAAAACTCAAGATTGGTTTAGATACTGCAAATGGCGCTTCTTGGATGATTGCCAAATCAGTTTTTGAAGCTTTAGGAGCACAAGTATTTATTATTAATAATCGCCCAGATGGCATAAACATTAACGTTAATGCAGGAAGCACACATATCGAACCTTTCAGTAAATTTGTTAAACAAAACAAATTAGATGTTGGCTTTGCTTTTGACGGCGATGCCGATCGTTGTCTAGCGGTTGATGAAAACGGTAAAGTCGTTGATGGCGATAAGATTATTTATTTATTAGCTAATAAACTTAAAAATGAGGGTGCCTTAGAAGGCGATACAGTCGTGACTACAGTGATGTCTAATTCAGGATTAGCCAAAGCCTTAAAACAAATCGGGGTAAAAATGGTTAGAACCCAAGTTGGTGATCGCTATGTTTTTGAGAAGATGTGTAGGGATGGTTATGTTTTGGGCGGCGAACAGTCGGGCCACGTGATTATTAAAAAATATGCAACGACAGGTGATGGTATCTTAACCGCAATCATGGTTGCCGAAACGATGCTTGAACAAAAAGAATCTTTGTCTAAACTCGTTGCGCCAGTAAAAGCCGTCCCTCAAATATTAAAAAATGTCCGCGTCACTGATAAAGCGGCTGTGATGGAAGATCAAGTCGTTTTAGCTAAGTTTGACGAAATTAACGGAGAAATCGGTGATAATGGTCGCGCTTTATTAAGACAATCCGGCACCGAACCTATGGTTAGAATCATGCTTGAACTTGCTAGCCAAGAAAAGTGTGAAGAATATATTGAACGCATTTTTAATGTCATTAAGAAAAGAGGTTATGTGTTAAGTGAATAAGTTGATGATTAAAACTAGTGAACTATTTGACCTTAGTAATTCGTTTTTAAAATGTTATTTTGACAAGACGACCTATCCTTGGGAACTCTTGCCTGAAATAAAAACCATCATTCAAGAATTATTAGACAAAGGTATCCCCGGTTATCACTTAATTAGTGAAGGCGTTTTAGTGGGAGAAGGAGTGAGTATCGCTCCGACCGCCACAATTGTTCCACCCGCGATCATCGGCGCGAAGACGGAAATTAGACCCGGAGCATATTTAAGAGGTAATGTTATCGTCGGAGATAACTGTGTCTTAGGTAATTCTTGCGAATTCAAAAACTGCATTTTGCTCTACCATGTGCAAGTGCCGCATTACAGTTATGTGGGAGATTCCATATTAGGTAACTATGCCCATATGGGCGCAGGCTCAATTTGCTCTAACTTAAAAAGCGCTAATGACTATGTAGTCGTTCGCGCTGATAAAGATTATCAAACTGGGTTAAGAAAGTTTGGTGCTATTCTTGGCGATTATGCAGACATCGGCTGTCAAAGTGTGCTTAATCCTGGCACCATCATTGGTCCACATACACAAATTTACCCTCTCAGCATGGTAAGAGGCGTTGTTCCTGAAAGGAGTATTTATAAGGGCAAAGATAATATCGTTGCCAAAGAAAATAGGTAAACAACAATGAAAATTATCGTCGGTAACAATCATCAAATTAGTGCTTTAATAGCAGAACAATTCATCAATCAAATTAAACAAAAACCTAACAGTGTCCTTGGCCTTGCCACTGGCACATCCCCCTTAGAAGTTTACGCTAATCTCATCAAAGCCAACAAAGAAGGTATCATCTCATTTAAAGACGTCATCACCTTTAATCTCGATGAATATCTCGGTCTAGATGAACATCATCCGCAGTCATATCGTTACTTCATGGATGTGAACTTGTTCAATTATATCGACATCAATAAAAGCAATACCCACGTCTTAAAAGGCGTCGGTAACTGTGAAGATTGTGCTAATCAATACGATCAACAAATCGTTGAAGCAGGCGGTATTGACTTACAAATTCTCGGTTTGGGTAGTGATGGCCACATCGCCTTTAATGAACCAGGAACAGCCTTTGGTTCGTTAACTCATATCGCTGAATTAACAGAAAGCACCATCAAAGACAATTCGCGTTTGTTCACTTGTGTTTCCGAAGTACCTAAGAAAGCGATAACCATGGGACTTAAGAGCATTATGAACGCGAAAAAGATTGTCTTAATCGCCACAGGCGAAAACAAAGCTAAGGCGGTTTATAATCTACTTAAAGGTCCAGTCACTGAAGCAGTCCCTTGTTCGATTTTACAGCTTCATCCAGATTGCACAATTTATGTAGACGAAGCAGCATATAGCTTAGTGAAATAAAGAAATAGAGGCATGAATGAAAGCCTCTTTTCTTATAGTTTAATCACCTTATTTAGCGCTGCTTTTTATTCATTAGCGAGTATTGCTTTAATGTGTTCGACGGTAGTTTGTTCAAGCAAGGCGTTGAGCATAAAACCAAAGGCTTCCACCGCTTCATCTTCTTCATTTAAACCATAGGCTGAATAATGTAGTTCTAAATAGTATTTATCGTTAATCGCGGTAATATAGGCTTTGAACCAAGGGTTATTTTCATTGAAGTTATTAATGATAAATAAACGATCGGTTGTCTTTTCCGCTTCATTAAAAGTCAAAAATAAATGAATAGTGCCACTTTCATAGGCAACTAGTCGACAATAGACTGCTTCAGGAAAATAATCTTTAGCGACAATCGCGGTATGAAGCATTAAAACGTCTTGATTATGTTCTTGGACTTGTAGACCAATTTTTTCACCTAGCTTGAGTAGTTTTTGTTTTAAATTATTGAGATCCATAAATTCAATTCCTCGAATAGTTATCGTATTATAGCATATTTACTTTATTTATTATTCGCATATGTATAAAATAATATGGCTATGAAGTTAAGTATTGTTATCCCTTGTTATAACGAGGCAAAAGATATTGTAAGTAACGCAAATAAAGTGAAAGATTATTTAGTGGAAAATCTTATCGACCATGAAATTATTTTAGTTAACGATGGTAGTAAAGATAACACTAAAGAAGTCATCGAATCTATTCCAGGAGTAGTTGCTCTTTCTTATGATAAAAATCGTGGTAAGGGTGGTGCGGTAAAATACGGCATTGAACATGCTAAAGGTGACTATGTTATTTTTATGGATGCGGATTTATCGACCGATTTAAGCGCCATTCAAGCAGTATTAAAACTTATTCCTCAATATGACTTTGTTTTAGGTTCTAGACACGCTAAAACCAGTGTTATAAAAAAGAAACAACCAGCGTTAAGAGTGTTTATCGGTTGGGGTTGTAGAAAAATCGTTAACATGATGTTCCGCCTTAAACTCAAAGACACACAATGTGGATTTAAAGCGATTAGAACTGACATCGCTAAAAAGATAGTTGCAAAGCAATTAATCACTAATTTTGCTTTTGATGTTGAATATATTTATATTGCTAAACTAAATAACATCTCAATGTATGAACTAGGCATCGTTTGGCAAGACGATAGAACTAGCACCGTTTCACCAATTAAATCATCAATTAAGTTTTTCAAAGACTTAGCGTTTATTAAAAAACATAAAAAAGACTACTATTTTGATAAGTAGTCTAATCAAGCGCTAACTTTAATAAGTTATCGTCATCTAATAATTTATCAACATCATCTGGTAAAGCTAATACCAGATTTTTTGTTTTTTGATAAAAAGTGTTAATGAGTTTGTCGTAATACGTTTTAGCGTAGCGATAATTGCTTTCGTCTTTACCTTCTAATTGTTCTTCTAAAAGCGTAATCATATTTCTTCTAAGCAAAGCGATTAACGAAGTTTCAAGCCAACAATCGATGTTGCGATTAATTCTTTTTAAAGCGACAAATAATTCCAAGCCATCATCAGCGTTATGCCATAAATCAGCGAATAGATAATCGTATTGTTCGCCTTTTTGGTTTTTTCGTAAAAACGCTAAGGCGTCATCTTTAATAACAATAATTTTTTCTTTATTAGGAAAATTTGGAATAATTATTTCTTCAAACAAAGCGATAATGGCAGGATCTTTTTCAATAATGGTAATACTTTTTACTTCCTTTTTCAAAGCAAGCATAAAAGGCACATATCCCATGCCCAAACCAAGTACTAAAACTTGACCTTTACCCTTTTCGATATAAGGTTTCATCGTTTGTATTTCATTGGGATTAAGTGACATCCAAACATTTTGATTATTAACAAGCGCTAAATATGAAAATTCAGTATCAAAATAACCAATAGCGGAATGCTCTTGATATTTATCGTCTACTTTTATGTCATCATAAGCGAATAGTTGATACGGAGAATAGGTTAAATATTTTAATACATACGGACCCTTTTTTCCTTGTGAGGAAATTACTTTTACATATGGATTATTTAGATACTCTTCGGGATCAAGTTTCTTTAAATTTTTCAAAAAATAGTCATTCATTATACGAATATTATCGGCATTATCACGATCTAATTGATAAAAGTCGAATAGTATTTCGATGATTGATTCATATTCACTTTTTCCTTCGGTAACTAGGTTATCAATCACATCTTTTGAAAAAATATCTACATAACTAAAAGCCGACCATAACATGTCTGCGACATTGATATTGATATTATTTATATCAACGATTGAAGTAACAAAATCTATACATTTTATTTTCATAGTTTAATTAAACCACACTTTCTGGGATTTGTTGCATTTTTGTTTTAGTGGGCGCACATTATTCGTATGATATTAATTATAAGATTCTAGGAGGCACAACTATGAAAGGTTTAATAAAATCTTTAATCATCATCCTGGTTATTTTCGTGGTCATTCCAATCACGCTGCTTTTTGTCTTTGTTTTTGACACAAGTCGCATGAACGTTACATATGACGAAAACTTTAATGGTGAGAAATGGACCAATGCGTTAGTCATGGATTCTCTCGACCATACTGTTAGTGAAAAGAAAGTTAAATTTTCCGTCACGGAATCAGACATAAATAACTTTATCAAGGCTACTTTAAAAGATAGCCCTGAAATTACTCAATATCTCACTCAACTCGCGGTCGACATTAAAGACGATAGTTATGAATTAAGCGCTTCTGGTAAGTACACTGTTTTTGAAACTAGAGCCAGATTGACCGTTAAGTTATCAAGAGAATTAGTGACTAATGGCGAAGAACAAAAAGAAGCTTTAGTCTTACAAATCCAAAACTTAACCCTTGGAAGAATTACTAAACTCAAAGAAGTCATCATGTTTTTTGTCAAGCAATTTCTCAATAATGATATGATGGATAACTTTGTGCAAGACTTTAATCTCCACTTTGATTTAGCCAATGATAAATTATTCATTTATATGGATGATTTAAAAGGATTAATCAACGATGTTGCTTCTGATGATGGAGGCAATAGTGATTTCTTCTTCACTTTCTTAAATGATTTCTTCGATCAAAACCTAATCACTTTTAGTTTTTATGCCGATGAAGCCTTTAGTGTTGAAGTTGATTTAGAACCATTAACTGGCAATGACTTTGGTGATGGGCAATATGTCTATTATCCAATGGAATATGAAAACACAACTACTAATTTGACAATTAATGGTGTCACTAAGAAATTATCCTTAGACGTAATTAAAGAAGCATTAGTCGCTTTATTAGATGCTGGTTTAATCGAAGAAACAGATCTTTCGAAAGTGAGTGACTACTTGTTTAATGGTTATAAAGTAAACGGTTTAGAAAATAATGCTCCTGATGCTGATTTAAGTGTTATTGGCATTAATAACAAAGCCACTTATCCTGGATTTAACTTAGTGGCCGCCACATCTTTAGAAGATATCGTTTCTAACTCAGTCGCTTCTTTCCAAGATTATAATCCTGCTGAAGATGAATTTGATTTAGCAAATATTCATGAAGCGGACATCAACACTTTCTTAAAATCACAAGAATTGTTTGGCAATAAATTTTTCCTAACTCGTGAAGTTGCTGATGATGAATATAAAGTTAGCTATATCGCCTTAGATAATGCATATATTAATCTAACTGATGAAAATGCCTATATGAGCTTAGGTTTAAATCTTAATGGCTTAGAGACAATTATCACTTTAGCGATGGCTAATGACGAAACCAATACCGATCCAGAAAAACTCATCTACGACGTTGAAAATATTTATTTTGGCGCGGAAGAGGAAGGTTTCGACGTTTCAGACGAAACAAGAAGCTTCTTATACGAAACTCTTGCAGAAACGATTCAAGATGGTGCATTTACATTCTCTAACGATGGCAAGATGACAATCTCATTTGATAGTTTCATTGATGAAGCGATTAACAGTGTTAACACTGGTAACCCAGTTTACGACAATATGTATAAATCGTTCTTACAAAATGATGCAGATTTCTCTATTGTTGTTGTGGGCGATCAAATCACCGACAATTCCACAGTTAGAATCACAGCGACACGTCGGATATAACTGACAACATCCAAAAGCAGCGCTTAATCGCGTTGCTTTTTTCTGACTCAATAAAAAATAAGGTGGTTTAGGGTGGTCCACTGAGTAGAAAACCTAAAAACATTCAAAAATAAGGTGGTGTCTTACCAAATAGGCACCGCCTTTCCTTTTTTATAGGTCAAAAGCAACATTATTCTTGCTCTAAACCTCTTAAAATTGCGGTATCCATAAGCAATATCTATGACTCTCTGAATATGTGAGTTGTTGTTTTCTGCGATGGAATTACTAAACCTTCTTTTGGTCTGATTCTTACATAAGCCATTTACTATTCCTCCCTTCCATCTTTCGTAAGATTCAGCGACTTTAATTAGCAACTCATCACTAGATAATCTTAGCTTGTTAATGATTCTATTAATAAAATTAGTGGTTTCAGTATAGGTGTGGTATTTGTCGTAAGTTATGAGTTCTTGAAGTGTATTATATCCATCCCAAAATGCCTGGCTACCTTTAAGACAAGATAGGATGATTTCTCCATATGGAACATCAACATCAAACTTATTACTGTGATAAATACTTTTACTAATCTTCCTTTGATTACATAAAAAGATCTTCCAATTAGTTTTAAGGAAATGCCTTTCAATAGTGTCATCGATAAATATTTGGTTATAAGCTCTTATTCTTAGCTTATTAACTGCGGCACTTAATAACTTAACAACGTGAAATAAATCGATAGCAAATAAAGCTTTAGGGAAATACTTATTTTTGATAGATGAGTATCCTTCATACATATCAGAAATAATTACTTTTACATTATTTATTTCCTTTATAGGAAGTTTAGAAAAATATTCGTCTAAATACGGCATCTGCCTATCAGGTAAAACATCAATTACTTCTCCATTTAAGAAGTTAGAAAGAATAACACAGTATTTACCGTTTGTGTCACCTTCAAATCTTTTTTCATCGATACATAAGTAGTGAGGTAATTCTCTTCTTGGAACAATCTTGGTGGCCTCATCAAAGATATTAATAACTGTTTGAATAGATATTCCATATCTTTCGGCGATATCTTTAAAAGATTGAACCTTA
>Ga0123334_1004791_pt1 | contig 13496 bp, 6 predicted proteins | sample BiotimSIPDNA_FD_89706 | JGI IMG/M metagenome (GOLD analysis project Ga0123334, IMG submission 89706) | Anaerobic biogas reactor microbial communites from Washington, USA - Biogas_R1 time_0 SIP DNA | ecosystem: Engineered > Bioreactor > Anaerobic > Unclassified | place: Washington, USA | collected... | reverse complement strand
CAAGGAACTTTCAGCCCCGTCTTGTGTCAAATTCAAGGGGAACGGTTGACGGAAAGAGCATGGTTGAGGTTGACGGTATGGTGTTCATGCTTTCAAGTGATGGCGTGAATGTTTATACCGGTTCAATTCCAAGGCCTATTTCTTATCAACTTGACGAGAAGTACGTTTCAGGTGTAGCCGGAACAGATGGCAGGCGGTATTATTTAAGCCTTTACAACGGAACAAAGTACACTCTTTATGTTTGCGATACCGCTTTGTTAGGTTCTGCATATTCTCCGTGGTACATAGAGGACGATTTGCAGGTAATTGATTTTGCAAATTCTAACGGTGTTCTATACGCATTGACCGCGGACAACAAGATTATACGGTTCAATGATAATAGTGGCAATGAAGCAGTTGAGTGGTATGCCGAAACTGAAAAGATGGACTACGACTATATGGGGCATACCATAAGTTTGAAATTGAAAATAGAAGCCGAACTGGAGCCGGATGCAGTTATTAAGATTTATATAAGCTCAGACAACAAAGGCTATGAGCTGAAAGATACATACGTAAGCGACGGGTTAAAACACTTTTCAACAATAATAGAACCAGAGAGGACTAATTACTTTCAGATAAAAATTGAAGGTAAAGGCAATGCAAAGATTATGTCAATAACAAGAGAGTTTATTGTAGGAATGGATGGGGAGTGATGTTATGTTTTTCGATAACACTTTAAGGAAAATAGCCAATGATAAAGGGTACAAGGTAGGATATGACAACAAGACAGATAGTGTAATAGTAGAAAACCCACTTACCGGTAAGAAGATTTCCTTTAAGTCAGGGCAAGGCCAAGAATACGGCATGGGCGGGCTTGATGCGGATATGGGCTATAATGTTGTGAGTGATGCGTCTTTACTGGAAAAGGCCCTTGCAGCAGACCCTAAGCCAAAAGTTGCAGAAGGAAATTATTTCAGTAGTGCCGCTAATAACTATGCTTCTCCTTATTCTAACCAAATAAATGATTTTATTGGAAAGATAACCGACTACAAGCCTTTTGACCCTTCAAGTTATGACCCGCACGACGACCCCGCTTTCCAACAATTTGAAAAGAACGCTATTAAATCCGGGAATAGGGCTTATGCAGATAAATTCGCAGGCACCGCTACACCGGGAGTTGCTGAATCTTCAATTCAAAGCCAAATAGCCGAAACAGCGCGGAAAGGTTATACAGACCAGATTCAAAATGCTATTCCTACCTTCATGGAAAAGGCAAGGCAGGATTATGAGAGTGCATATAACCGGAACTTCGATGTATTGAATACTCTAACTGATCTTGATGCTTATTCATTGGATAGGCAAGGCGCAGTACAAAAAAATCTAGCAAATGAAGCCAAGACAATAGCGTTAGCAAATTATGATAATATAGCCGCCGAGATTAACCGCAGAAGAGAGATTAATCCTAACGATCCGCTTATTCCTTATTTGGAAGCCGAAAGGCAGAATAAAATATTCACTCAAGATGCTGCTAAAGCTGAAGCGGAAAGCGCCGAAGCTAAGAGAGCGCAGACTTTGTTTGACCAGGCTATGAAACAATGGCAGACATCGGGGACAGCTTCTAAATCTGTTGCGGATATTCTGGGCATTCCCGTCGGATCCAAGACCGCCGATTATAGTATCGCCTCTATAAATGCAGCAAACAGGGGTTCTAGTGGTGGTAGCGGTGGCGGAAGTGATACAAGCGAGAAGTCTAACTTCACGACCACACAGATATACAATCAAGCTAAAAAGATGCTTGAGGAAAAGGTTGACACCGGCAGAGTAGGCGAAGATGGAAAGCCGCTTTATAGACCAAAGTATACGCAAGAGGATTTTGACAAATGGCTTAGTAACATGCTTCCCAATACCCCTGAAGGGGATAAAATGTTTGACGATATAATTTCGATGCTGGGCAACGTAAAGTATTGGGATACAAGTGACCCTGCAACAGTCAGCAAAGAAGCATTAAGACGAAAGAATCAGGGTATTCTTACAAAGTAAATTTATTGCATTGGGGTGTGCGTTATGGCTTATGTATCTGAGCGCAGACAGGCGTTGAGAAATAATACTACTCCTGAAAAGGATAAATCTACCGAAACTAAACCGACACAAGTTGAACAACAAGGGTACGTATCTGCAAGGCGGCAGGCTATTCGTGAAAATGTAGAGCCGGTTAAGCCTAGTGTTGTTGCGCCTATTACAAACGCTATGGATTACGGTACTGGGCCTTTCGCCGCACCCAAACAAGAACCTGTTAAAAAGGATAAGCCTAAAGATTATGCTGACTTACACAGGGAAAGGCAAGCGGCAACTAAACCTTTAACACTAGATGGACCCGCCGCTCAATTTAAAGATTTCAATCCTATTGCACAAGAATACAATAAAACAATCCATCCTGTACTACAGAAACAAGACGGGCAAATTCTTAATCCTGAAACAAAGGTAACACCATCTCATTTCGAAAAAGGGAATATTGACCTTAATAATAGACCTTATGTAGACATAGACAACCTTCCCCCACTTGAACGGGACCGAGCAGAACAGGCAAGACGGGCAAAGATGGGGACAACCAAAAACATGAACGACAGCGTTATTACAAGTGTAGATACACCTCAACAGGCAGCGTTTAAAAGGCTAATATGGGGAGACCCGGAAAATAGTCTATTAGATGCGGCAATGAAAAGCATTATTACCGACCCATTAGGTACACTTGACAAACTGCAATACTCTCAGCCGGTTCAGGATTACATAGCTGGTTCTGGTGATATAGCGAGTAGCATGGCCCATACTGTAGAAGCATTTGGCGGTGATAAAGTACCTATTCTTAAAGATGCATTGGAAGCTATTGATAAAGAGGGAAGCAGGCTATCTTCTAAGGGTGGGACGAGCTTTTGGTCTAAGGTCATGCGTTCTGCACCTCAATCGGTAAATACGATCATATTAGCCCTTGCGACTGGCGGGGCTTCTATTCCTGCACAACTTGGAGGAAATGCCACATTACAGACAATTAAGAACACTGTAACAAGCCCAACGTTTATAAATACTTTAGTTCATACTTTTGGCGGCGCTTATGATGAAGCGATAAAAGATGGACAAGATAGACCTACAGCAATTACAAAGGCTTTAATTCAGTCTATCCCTGAATCTTTAATAGAGCAGGCAGGCGGTCTTGAAACCATAGTTAGTAAACTCGAAAATATGACCTATGGTTTATTCGGAACGGCTTTAATGTCTGCAATTGAGGAAGGGTTAGAAGAAATATTACAATATCCTCTCGATGCTCTTAGTAAAAAGATTACGTATGCCCCTGAAACCCCGTGGTATAGCACCACTGAAACGGCAGTAATAAATCCACCGCAGATGTTAGAGAGCGGAGCTGTAGGATTTGCATCAGGTGGTTTATTTGGTGGCGGCACGCAAATGGTATCGGATATAAAATCTTATATGTCTGGTATTCCAACCCAACAAAATGTTGATGTCAAAGCTAGTGAGGGCAAATCTCAAAATCTTAACTTTGATGATTTACGCAGAATGAGCGATAAAATAGAATCTGAGGCTACTCAGCAACAAGCCACAGAACAGCAAGATGCGGTTCAACCAAAACCACAAGAAGCTGCTCCTGTTAAGACCCAAGAGCAGAAACTTGATGAAGCCATTAAACAGCAACAGGGTATTGTTGACGACCTTTCGTATAGGAAGTTTTATCTCGAACACGATGTAGAAGCAGAACTTGAAACTGAGGCGGTTAAGCTTGAAGAACTGAAAGCCCAGAAAGAAAAACTACTAGCAGACAGACAGGCCGAAGCACAGAGAGCACAGAGGGCCTATGATTACGAACAAGGCAATATTTCTCTTGAACAGATAATGTCCGAGAGTGAGGTTAAGGATAGCAAACCTGTCAAAAAAACAAAGCAAAATATTGTAGAACTATATCACGGAGGGGACGTTTCTCCTAATAAATTTGATGTTGAAAAAGCGTCAAGCGAAGCTCATTCAGGACGAGGATTCTATGCCGGCGATAAGGCATATGCTGAGGAATGGGCTAAAGAAAGAGGCGGTAGAGTTCATCCTGTAAAAATTGACGTCACAAACTTTTTTGACGAGTTTAATATAAACAATGATGATTCTCGTTACCAAAAAGTAAAAGATTTACTACTTGAAGCGGGAGTGAATGGGAAAAATATTGAGAATAATTTTGGAGGCGGGGGAACCTTTGAATGGTTTGCAAAAATATTATCCCAAAAAAGCAATGAAAAAAATACTATGTTCCCAGGCAGCCGTCAAATGTCAGAAATACTCAAAAAAGCAGGGTTTAGTGGAGCTATAACAGAGTTTAGAGACTCAAAACAATATGTTGCATACACAAATGATGCTATTCAAGGCCAAGTGCAACCGGAAACAATCACTGTAAATAAGGTCACGACAGTGAGAAGTGAACCCAAAATTGACAAAACCTACCGCCAGCAATATAATAATATTGATGAAATAAAAACTCAGATATCGAAATACTATGATAATGTTCCAGATGTAAATAAGGAGTTGGTTGATAGTGGAGCGCAAGCAATCGCAGATCTCCAAAAAACCGAAAATTTATACAGAGGGGTTCCTGAAAAACTTACCGGAGTCCAAAACGACTTGCGGGGGGATAGTGGAGCCTTACCTGGTCAAAAGCCCTACAAAACAATCGGAAAAGCATTCTCAAACGACTTAATCAACACAGGTAAAGTCAACCTAACCGGTGTTACTTTCAATAACATTGAGGATCTGGCTGTACTTTCTCAGGTTTACCGAGATCCAAGATTTGAAACTTTTCGGATAATATATACGAAGGGCAATTCTATAGTAGGCACCGATGCAATCACTTCCCGGATGCCCGGCAGCGCGGTAGTATTTCTTGGGAGTAATAAGTCCCAGCACTTCAACCGCATATCCGATAGGATGAAAAGAATGCAAGCGGATGGGTATTATCTGCTGCATAACCACCCTGGAAAGACAACAAAACCCTCGCGAAGCGATTTGGGGGTTACACAGACTTATGCAAAAAATATATCTGGTTTTAAAGGGCATCTTATTATCAATTCAAACAAATATACAGAAATATACCAGGATGCGGGGTTTCTGAAAGGAAACGAGGATATGCCCCTGTCTCTTGGGGATGATCTTTTATACAATCCGGCTATTGAGCATCCGTTGCTAAATAAAGAAATTGACAGCTCTGTAAAACTCGCTCAAATTGCCAAACAGGTGCAATTAGATAAAGAAGTGTCTATTGCCTTTTTTACAGATGCTAAAAATACGGTAAGAGGTATATTAGAGATAAACAATAGCATGATTAAAAATGCTGATAAAGATAATTTTAGGAATTTTTTGAGGAATCAAGCTACAGAGCTAGGTGGTAGGAACGTATTAATGGTAGGCAGTAAAACTGTAAAAGCTGAGCTCATAGATTTGATAAAAAACGGGGATATAATAGACGGTATTATTGAAAATGAGTTTGGGTCAATAGCAGGGACATTGCCGTCAATAAGAAATCAGGATGCCGAAAACTTGTGGATGGGGAAAGACGCTAGTAAAGGCAAAGCTCTTAGACCTGCAAAACCATCTGAAACAATTTACAAGAAACCGGAATTAATTATTCCTCCTACAACTCTTGCAATAAAAAAGCCGGCAATAAAGCCCGAAACTATAAAAACCATAACAGGCCATGAAGATGTTCTTCCTGAAACTAAGCCCGTGGGTGTCGTTCCGGAGCGATCAATACAAGGTGAGCGATTCATCCCCCAAAAAGAAACATTAGATGATTCCGTCGCCCAGCTTGAAGCTGCTCCTACTAAAGTAATACAACGTATTACCGGAAACACCATAAAAGCCTACGATAATGACAACAAGGGATATGAGTTTAAATATGCTGTTGTAAGCGCAGATGATCTTATCGCTTCTCACGATACTAACATGAATCAGAATCCTTCTTATCCTCAAGAGTTGCAGCCAAGGGATAGGGAAAGGATTGCTTCAAAGATTCAAGTTGATAAGATGGCATTTAATATTCAGCCTGAATTATTAGGAGAAAGCCCTAAGATACAAGACGGTGCGCCTATTATCGGCAAGGATAATATTGTTGAAAGCGGTAATGGCAGAGTTATTGCACTTAAAAAGATGTATCAAACTACGAAGGCTAATAAAGAGAAGTATGTAAATTGGCTTAAAAATAATGCGGATAAATTCGGCATTGATGTAAACAAGATGCCTGAGAACCCTGTACTTGTTAGGGTGCGTCAAACTGATGTTGATAGAAATGAATTTGTGAAAAAGGCAAACGAGACTTCTGTCGCTTTAATGAGTTCTACTGAAACGGCTAAGTCAGATGCAGAAAGATTGACTGATAGAATTTTAGGATTGTTCGAGGCAAGTGAAGATGGTACAATTAATACGGCAGGGAATAGACCTTTTATAGCTGCATTTACAAAGCAAATCATTCCTAGCAACGAAGTAGGGAAATATATTACTCCAGAAGGCTATTTGTCTCAAGACGGGATGGCGAGAGTGAGAAACGCAATTTTCTACAAAGCATACGGCAGCGATAGGCTTCTTACAAAAATCTCTGAATCGACCGATAATAATATTAAGAACATCACAAATTCACTTATTAATGTTGCCCCTAAGATCATTAAGATTAAGGACGGTATTAACAGGGGTGTATATTATGACATTGATTATTCTGCTGATATTATAGGAGCTGTTGAGCAATATCTGAACCTTAAGAACAGTAAACTTTCAGTAGACGAATATTTGCAGCAAGAACTTATGTTTGACGATGGAGTTTCTGCTTCATCTAAAGTTATTCTTTCAGTAATAGATCAGAATAGCAGAAGCGCAAAGAAAGTAACGGAATTTCTTAATACGGTTTTAGAAGCGGTTGAGGAATTAGGAAACCCCGACCAATTAAATTTATTCGGTGAGCAGAATAGTATTAATAAAGATGAACTAATAAAGTATGCGTATGGGAGGTTTGATGAAGGTGGACAACAAACTTTTGAACAAATTACTGAAAACAGATCCGGAGAGGGACAAGAAGATAAAAGAGTATCTGGACCCGAAGATGGACGCAAGGAAGCAAAGGGAAAAGGGGAAAAAAGAGAAACCGTAAATGCTCTTACAAGTTCTCAATCCGTTGCCTTACCTCAAGGCACGAACACGGGAACGTTTGCTAAAACTATGGATGACCTGGTGGAGATTATCGAGAATTTCACCGGTGTTCCCATAAGAACCGGCAAATTCAAACAACGAGCCTTGGGAATCTTCAAGGTAAAATCTGAGGTTATCCGCACAAAGATTAAAAACGATCTTCCTGTAATATGCCATGAATTAGGCCATTACCTTGATAAAAAACACGGTTTTTATGGTTCAAAAATACATGATAGCGAGCTTATCCCATTAGGTAGACAAACTTCAAGGGCTTCATACAGTCAAACAGCAATCCGAAAAGAGGGTGTTGCTGAATTTTTGCGTGTTTATCTTACTGACCATATCAGGGCGAAGCATGTTGCTCCAAAATTCTTTGCACATTTTGAATCTGTTATTGGTTATGATGAACTTAATTTCTTAAGTCAGCTAAGAACAGATGTAACTTCCATAATCAACTTAAAGCCCGAGAACAGGGTTTACAATAGTGTTTCTTCTTTTGAGGGAAGAACTACCACGACAAAGAAAGCCCCCCTGTTTCACAGGCTGGTAGACCAATGGATTGACAAGGACGCTGTTGTCGGGAGAATGGACAAAGAAGCAAGGAGTAAAGGATATACTGGTATAAACCTAAAAACTACCTTTACGAACTTACGAGGGATTGAAGCACAGGTTGAGAATATGATAATGGACGAACAGAGAGATTTGAGCGGCAAAAAAATCTTTAAATCATTAGCTGAAATTTTCAAACCGATAAGCAAAAAAAATCTTAAAAAACTTGGTTTTACTAACCATATGGAAGTTAGGAAAAACTTTATATCGTACATGATTTCTAGGCGAGCTATGGATTATCGGGATAGGGGTATGGTCATGCCGGATACCTGGGCTACATATGCCGATACTATTACACGCATGGAGGATAAATACGGCAAACTTTTTACTGATTTGTTCGCAGATATACGAACTTGGGAGGACAACAGCCTTAAAATGCTTGTTGATTCAGGGATTAAATCAAAGCAAGAAGTAGAAACGATTAAACTTCTAAATGCCAACCATATCCCGTTACAAAGAATACAGGAAAGTATTGATGTTATTCGGGCCGGTGCTGGTAGTAGCATAGGACAAAATAAACAAGTAATTAAAAAGGCTTATGGTAGCGGTAAGACTATCATTGATCCAATTGAAAGTATTATTACCAATGCTTTTATTATTACTAGAGCTGCCAAAAGTAATTATGCACTTAACGCACTTAGCAATATGGTTGAACAAGTTGAGGGCATGGGCAAATGGATGGAAGCCGTGCCGTACAAAACAAAGTCAGAAAACTTTACGGTTAATGACATCAGAACTCAGATAATGAAGATTGCAAAAGATAGCAATAACACAGATCTTATCAAAGCTCTTGAAAATCTGTCTGATGAAGAATTGGAAAGCGGGCTTTCAATATTCAAGATGTTGCCTAAAGAGGGCGACAATGAGATTACTATTTATAAAAATGGGAAAGAGACGTTATACGAAGTTAATTCGGAGCTATATAAGGCAGTAAAAGGACTCAATAAAGAACAGAGCAATATTGTTATTAGGGTGCTAAATGTCCCAAAAAGAATACTTCAAGCAGGCGTAGTTACAACTGTTAATTTTATGATGCGCAACATTGCACGAGACACATCCACAAGCCTCATGCAATCTGATTACGGCATTAATCCCATAGACATAGTTAAGGGTTATTGGAGTGCCCTAACTAAAGATGAAATATATAGAGAATTTGTTGCAATGGGTGGTGGCAGTGAATATTACAATATCAATTCCAGGACCGAAGCCCAAAAACTCGAAGATAAGATTTTAGGGTACGGCTTTACCGACAAGTTTAAAAGATTTAAAGATAATGTAGCGGAATTAAGAACAAACAACAATGAACGCACACGGGCGAAAACAATCCAGTCAGTTATTTCTCTAATGGGCTATGTTCCAGATGGAATCAGAAGCCTTGTTGATTGGTCTGAAATGGGTCCGAGAGTCGCAGAGTATAAAAAAGGTGTTGAAAAAGGTGTCTCTAAAGATGAAGCAACTTCAAGTGGGCGAGGTCTTAGTCAGGACTTTAAACAATCAGGTTATTATGGCAAGGAAGTAAATAAAGTAAATGCTTTCTTTAATGCCAACGTGCAAGGTGTAACCCGAATAGTAGAAACATTCGCAAAACATCCTATAAGAACTACCTTTAGAGGATTTATGTATATTACTTTGCCTACACTATTATTATATTTTATAAACTATGACGATGAAGAATACCAAAACATGCCTACTTGGAAAAAGGCTTTATTCTGGAACATCCCGATAGGTGACGGCAAATTTATTTCTATACCTCGTCCTTATGGGTATAGCTTTATATTTGGTGCCGTTCCTGAGATTATTCTTGACAGACTTCTGATTGACGATACTAAAACATTTGATCGTATAAAAGATACGTTTATCCAAAATTTTGACATTCCAATTGGTGTATCTGCGCTTACTCCTATTATTGAAATGAAATCCAATAAGCGATGGAATGATACGCCGATAGAAGGGACATGGGATAGAAAAAACTATCCGGCATACCTAATTCAAGACGAAAAAACTTCCACTATATCAAAGACTTTAGGCAATCTATTTAAAAATGAAGGTGGATTATCTCCAAAACAAATGGATCATTTGATTAAAGGATACTTTGGATCGGTTGGCGAGTATATATATAGACTGCCTGACAAGATCGAAGATGGAATTAAAATGCCGGTTGACTGGACTGAATTGCCGATTGTTAAGGGGTTTATTACCGATTCAGTATATTCTACTGATAGCGTTAACGACTTGTATAATTATAATTCAGAGTTAACTACCCGTGCCAAGGAGTACAAACTAACCGACAAATATTCTGCGCTCAAAGGCAGACCAGATGTTAAAAAGCGCATGGAAGAGCTTGACGCCTTACGGAAAGAATCCAACCAAGTTATAGCTAAGTTAGTAGATGCACGAAAAGCAATAGACATCATCCAAAAAGATACGACTCTTACCAAAGATGTGAAAGATTTACGGGCGAGACAAATTAAAAGGGGAATGAACAAAGAGGCGGAGTCCTTTAATAAAAAGTATGAGCAGTATAAGAAAAAATATAATATAAAATAAAAAACATAAGCCTTGAGAAATCAGGGCTTTTCTTTTTGACCTTATGCCATGCGATGCAACCATATAATTAAATCATCAAGTGCCGGAGGTTAACGATGATTGATTGCTATAGGTACACAGACAAGGAAGTAAAAGAGTTGCTTAAGAGCATTGTAATAATACAGGATTCCAGAGAACAAGAAGCAAGCCATATTACAAAATGGTTTGACGAGAAGAAAATCCCTTACGTAACACAGAAGCTTGAAACGGCTGACTATAGCTTTTATATCCCCGCCAATGCAGAGCTTGGTATTGCCCGAGATATGTATTTTGATGACAAGATAGTGATTGAAAGGAAAAATTCACTTGAGGAAATTTCTTCATGCTTCACAACCACCAGAACGGCGTTTGAGAACGAGTTTATTAGGTGCAGGGCGAAACTACACCTTTTAATTGAAAACGCTTCATACGAGGATATAATCGACCACAAGTACCGAACTGAATACAACCCTGCTTCATTTTTAGCGAGTTTACACAGCTTTGCAGACCGTTACAACTTTTCAATTACCTTTATGAAGGACAAAAACCTTTCAGGACAGTTTATCTATTTGACGATGTATTATTTTCTTAGGAACTACCTGTTAGGCAGGTGATTTAATGATTACATTCAAATTCTATAAACATTGTCTATTGTGGCGAGAGCGAACTATCAGAGTTAAAACCTATAAAGAATTCTTTGAGTTTTTTAAGAAGCACATGAACGACGGTGCTATTTATAACTTGAAAGATGATGGCGATACAGTTTGACCCTTCCTCTTCCTGCGATAACATACACTATACTCAAGAGGTGATACCATGCCGCAAGTAATTTTACCTAGCATACGAGATACGGACAATCCGGAGCTTAAATACCAATACCTTTATGACGCATATGTAAAGCTTCAAAAAGAATTGTCCTTCCTTTTAGGCAACCTTGATTCGGATAACGTTCTTGAAGCTCAGTCTGTTATTGCTGATTGGGTTTATGCCGGGACGGTTACGACAGACCAGCTTATTGCGGGCGAGGCTAAGATTGGGACGGCTTTGATCGAGGATTTAGTTGTTGGTGGGAATGTTGCTATGGGACCAAACGCAACAATTTCGTGGAGCAAGGTCACGAATCAGCCGAGCATACCTTCAATATCGGATATTTCTAGTATTGCGACTACTATTACAGCTAGCTATATTGCTACCCCTAACTTGATTACGAACATAGCCCAAGTTGCTAGTACACTTAGGATAGGCGATACAGCCTTTACAGGTACACACAAAATTCAAATCAACGATTATACTTATATAGGCGTAGCCTACGGCAGTGACACTTTAGAGATTTCATCATTAATGGGGGTCAAAATTAATGATTTGAACATAGTTGGCTATGGCAAACTTAATGGTTCACATCTTACAACATTAAGCGACTTGGTTAATGCTATGGCGGCTCATGTTGCTGCTTATCATTCGTAATAAAATTATATGATTTTTTATACATTAACGTGGTATACTGTAAATATAAGGATATTGGAGGTGTATTATGAAAAGATTTCAAGGTTTAAAAGGATTCATTTGCGGCTTCTTGGCTGCTATTGTGCTACTGATAAGCATACCTGCATTGGCAGCATCTATAGATGTAATATTTAACCCCCTTAATATAGTAATAAATGGAGTTAAGGCGGCAAGCAAAGGCGAAAATTATACATTGGCAAATGGAAATGAAGTGCCTTTTAGCATAGTATACAAAGGCACGACATACCTTCCGTTAAGAAAACTATCTGAATTAATGGGCAAAGAATTAAAACTTGACTCAACAACAGACACCGTTTATTTAAACGACCCTGTTGTAACCTATGATCCAAAAGAGGAATTCCCCGAAAAGGAGGAAAAAGGCGTGAGTGAACAACAATATTTAACAAGAGCTGAATTGGCAAGATTTTTAGTGCAATCATTGGCTTTGAAAGACGATGGTACTGAGGTAGAATTTTCAGACGTGCCGCCAACACATGAATACTATGAAGATATCAAAATAACATTCCAACATGGGATTATTAAGTATACAGTACCTCGTAATATATCCCCAAGTGACCCAATAAATAAACAACAATATTCTGTTTATCTTTGTAGGGCATTGAAGATTGATATGTCCAATGATTATCAAGCATTAACTAAAATTAATGATATTGAATATTTAGTTATAGGGGCTCAAAAGAGCATTCAAAGACTTGTAGATTTAGGAATTATGGAGCTTGACGAAAATGGTAATATCAATCCAAATGACTATATGCCTTCGCCACTTACTCCTAATCCTAACCTCAAAAACTACATTCAGAAATAAATTCCCTTCTCCAAACGCAGGGTATTCCAAACCGGATGCCCTGTTTTTTTATGCTAACAAAGTGTTTTTGACCTTTCTTTATCTTCTCTCACCGTATTATTAAGATGGGTGATAACTATGTCAAACAAAGAGTTTATAAACGTTCCTATGACAATGGACATGATTAATAACACTCTTATTTTTCTCAACAGGACAGATTTAAAAGGTGCGGAAATATTGGCATTAATAGAAATCGTAAATGCTTTAAATGCCGCCAAAATAGCTTCTTTAAAAGGGGGTGAGCCTGTTGCAGACGAACACAAATAATATCCGTGTTTCTGTATTCCCTGAGCTAGTGCGAGCAGATATGAAGGTTACACAGAATGATATTGATACTAACGAAGTTATTGTTAGGGTGTTCGACCAGAGTGATGTGGAAATTGATTATGCTACAATAACCTCCGCTTTGATTATCTTTACCAAGCCTGACTATCATGTTGTTCAGGGCAATATGGAGGTTCGAGAAAATGACCTCTATTATAAGATGGGAACAAATGAGATAGCCGTAAAGGGCGATGTAAAAGCACAGATTCAGCTTGTGGGTTCTTCAGGAGAACGTTTAACAATTGGTGGGTTTAGTTTTACGGTTCAGCCTGATCCTGTTACGCCTTGGACGGTACAGAGCTCTAGCGAGTACGGCATTTTGCACAGCCTGATTGTAGAGGCTCAAGCCGCTATAAATGATGTAGATGCTTTATCTCTTTGGGAAAATTATAACCCTACAAAGCCATATATCCCATTAAACAAGGTT
>Ga0123334_1004788_pt1 | contig 13503 bp, 11 predicted proteins | sample BiotimSIPDNA_FD_89706 | JGI IMG/M metagenome (GOLD analysis project Ga0123334, IMG submission 89706) | Anaerobic biogas reactor microbial communites from Washington, USA - Biogas_R1 time_0 SIP DNA | ecosystem: Engineered > Bioreactor > Anaerobic > Unclassified | place: Washington, USA... | reverse complement strand
TAATATTGATATAAAATCACCATTTCCTCACGGGGCCGTCATGCAGATGGCCTCGTTTGCTGTATCTCAATGGTGATGCGGTCTGCACCCCGGCATTGCTCCAGCAGCGCAGGCGTTAGCGTCACCACGGCCATTTCACCGGGCGTCAGAATCATTTTACGTTGGCAAACAATCAATGTTTCATCTGCACGCACGCACAGGAATGCATTGGAGAATACGCGCGTGGGGCGAAACATCAGGTCAATAGGCACTACTTGGTCGGCTGCGGGCAGCACAATTTTTTGCGGCACGCTGCCGCGCACCCCCTGCCCATCGCACACAGGAATCGTTACACCCACAGCGCGGCTGCCCTTGATATAGGCCGCAGCCGCTTGCCCTGCCTGCGTGCTTTCAGCGCTGACATAATCCACCAAATCATGCACGTGCAGCACATTGCCGCATGCAAACACGCCGGGCACATTGGTCTCAAAGTGGTTGTCCACATACGCGCCGTTGGTGGCCGGGCATATCTCGACCCCTGCGCCCAAGGAAAGCTCATTTTCCGGAATCAATCCTACGGACAAAAGCAACGTGTCGCAGTCAAAATAAATCCCAGTGCCCTCCATGGGCTGTAGCTTGTCATCTACGCGGGCGACGGTGACGCCGGTCAGGCGGTCACGCCCATGGATATCCACAACCGTGTGCGACAAATACAGCGGGATGTCATAATCCTGCAGGCATTGTACAATGTTGCGGTTTAGGCCGGACGAATAGGGCATCAGCTCTACACAGGCCAGCACTTTCGCGCCCTGCAGGGTCATGCGGCGCGCCATGATCAGGCCGATATCCCCGCTGCCCAAGATCACCACACGCCGCCCCGGCATGAAGCCTTCAAGGTTTACATATCGCTGTGCGGTGCCTGCGCTGAAGATACCTGCACACCGTGTGCCTGGGATGGCCAGCGCGCCGCGCGGACGCTCACGGCAACCCATAGCCAAGATAACGGCCTTGGCCTGATAGGCATGCAAACCCTGCTCCCGATTGATGGCCGTGACCCGGCGCTCACTGGACACCGACAGCACGGTGGTGCCGGTGCGCACTTCAATATCCAGCAGCCGCGCGGCATCTATATCACGCTTGGCGTATTCCGGGCCGGTCAGTTCTTCCTTAAAACGGTGCAGGCCAAACCCGTTGTGGATGCACTGCTGTAAAATGCCGCCCTGCCAATCCTCGCGTTCCAGCACGACCAGGTTATATATACCGGCCTCACGCGCCGCAATGGCGGCGGCCAGACCGGCAGGGCCTGCGCCCACGATAAGCAGGTCAACTTCAAACTCTCGCACGCTCATGCCTGTTCCTCCTGCTGGACATTCAAATCACCCGAAAGGATCCAACTGTCGCCGCCAAACTTGGTTACCTGGGTAGGGCTGAGGTTCAGCTCCTCACACAGGATTTCCATCACGCGGGGGCTGCAGAAGCCGCCCTGACAGCGCCCCATGCCAGCGCGCGTACGGCGTTTGACGCCGTCCAAGCTTGTGGCGCCCACCGGACGCCGGATGGCATAGCGCACCTCGGCTTCGGTCACCTGCTCACAGCGGCAAACGATGCGGCCATAATCCGGATTGTTTTCATAAGCGGCAGCGCGTTCTTTTTCGTTCATCTGATTAAAAGCCTTGGGAAGCGGGGTAGGCTCGCGGTAGGCAGGGTTGCGTGGCAGCTTTAACCAATAAGCTACCCAGTCGCCCAATTCCTCGCCGATGGCAGGCGCAGCGCTGAGCCCAGGGCTTTCAATACCGATGGCCTCAAACGCGCCTTCGGGTGCGCCTTCGACAGCACCGATGATGAAATCCCCCGAAGCTTCATGCGCACGAATACCCGAAAAATTGGTGATGACCGTGCGCGTAGATAATCCTGGCCAGGTCAGACGCGCCTTGTCCAGCACATCATTTAGACCTTCACGGGTGGTGGCTACGTCCGTTCCATCAGGGATATCCTCCGCTGTGGGGCCAATCAACAGGTTGCCATGCGTGGTTGGGCTGACCAACACGCCCTTGCCCATCGCGGTAGGCACCTGAAACAGCGTCATCGTAAAGGTCAACGGGTTTTCATGGTCCAGCAAATAATATTGCCCGCGGCGCGCAATGATACGCACCGGACGGGTGGATATTGCGTTGTGCAGTTTTTCTGCCCCCACGCCCGCGCAGTTGATGACCGCGCGGCAGGGAATGTCGCCTTGTGGGGTATGGACAACCCAATGCTCTCCGTTATATGAAAGGCCCTCTGCATTGCGGCCTAAAAGGAACTCCACGCCATTTTCGGCCGCGCTGTCGGCCAGCGCACAGGTTAATTCGTAGGGGCTGACCAGCCCGCTTTCGGGCACATGCAGTGCGTATAGCACCTCTGGGTTGACGCGCGGCTCCAACTTTAAAATTTCCTGTCTTTCAATGATACGGCAGCCGGACACTTCATTCTCTCGTGACTGCTCCAGCAACTTTTCCAGCGTGGCCTTATCATTCTCATCAAATGCCAGCACCAACGCACCGGGTTTGCCATACAGCACGCCCAATTTGGCACACAGTTGCGGAAACATGCGTGCACCTTTCAGGTTAAGGCGCGCCTTCTCGGTGCCGGGCTTGGCATCATAGCCCGCATGCACAATGCCGCTGTTGGCCTTGCTGGCTCCCTCGGACACATCGTGCGCGCGGTCGATGACTGCAAACTTTCCCTTATACAAAGCCATGCGCTGCGCCACGGCACAGCCTACTACCCCAGCGCCGATAATCACTGCATCGTACATGCTTATCCCCCGCTTTCTCAAAACGCCTGCATTATACCATCCGCCAATTTTTCTGTCCATTCGCTTTGTGATATACTGACCGTGGTATCCGAACGGGGAGGGAACATGCGCGTTTGCGGCATCGTTGCAGAGTATGACCCCTTTCACCTGGGGCATGCTTACCATCTGAACTCCGCACGCGAACAGTCGCAGGCGGATTTTGTGGTGTGCGTGATGGGCTGCGCCTTTTCCCAGCGGGGTACCCCCATGCTGTTGGGTACGCATGCGCGTGCGCGTATGGCTGTGCTTGCAGGCGCTGATGTGGTGCTGGGTATGCCGGTTTCTTTTTCCTGCGCCACGGCCGACCGGTTTGCCATGGGCGGCGTGGGCATCCTGCATGCATTGGGCGTGGTAACGCACTTAAGTTTTGGCAGCGAGAACCCAGACATAGCGCAGCTGTTGCACCTTGCCAACCTGTTAGAAAAGCCAGATGAGGGTATGCGCAGGGCGCTGCGAAACGGTCTTGCACAAGGCAAATCCTTCGCACGCGCCCGCGGTGAATCGCTGGATGCGCAAGCGCCGGGCACACAGGCTTTACAGCATCAGCCCAATGCAACACTGGCCATTAGCTATCTGCGTACGCTGCAACGGCTGGGCAGCGATATTCAGCCCGTACCCATTGCGCGCAAGAGTGCTTACCACGCTCAGGCGCTGCAAGGCTTGGCTTCTGCCAGCGCAGTGCGCGCGGCGATCCTGCGCGGCGATTGGCAAGGCGTAGCGCGCTCGGTACCAGTTTCCTCGTATGATATCATTGCACAGGAGGCTGCCAAGGGGACACTGCATCTCCCCCACGCGCTGGACACGCTGTTATTAGCATGCATCCTTGCCCAAGACCCGCACCAGGCTGCCAATATTCCAGAAATGTCCGAGGGGTTGCACCTGCGCATTGCACGCGCAGCACGGGGGTGCACCAGCCGGGAGCAATTGCTAGACAGCGTCAAAACCCGCCGTTACCCGCGCACGCGCATCAACCGCGGGCTGACGCACTGGATGCTGGGCACGCGGGCATCGATGCTGCCGGAAAGGCCATCGCATGCCTATTTATTGGCCGCCAGAGAACGCGCCAAGCCCATGCTGACCGCCATCAGTAAGCATGGTTTCCAGCTTGTCTCTCGCCCGGCCCGCGAAAAAGACCCCGATGTGATGGCGGACATGCGCGCGGAGGAGTTATGGTCATTGGGTGCTCAATTACCCGTTGCACAAGCGTACCGCCACCATTTTACACTGCTACAGGACACAGGAGAACTGCCATGAAAGAAATTGCTGCATCTGCCCTTACACAGACCATAAAGGATATGTTTTTAGAATTGAGCTATGTGGGGGGCAAGGATTTGATGTGCGCGCTGGACAATGCGCGCACGCAGGAGGAATCCCCGCTGGGACAGTTGGTGATCGATCAATTGATGACCAACTACCAGATTGCAGCCAAGGAGCGCGTAGCTATCTGTCAGGACACCGGCATGTCGGTGGTGTTTGCCGAGGTAGGCCAGGAGGTACACATCACGGAGGGCAGCTTTGAAGAAGCCATCCAGCAGGGCGTGCGGGAGGCTTATACCGAAGGCTATCTGCGTAAATCCATTGTGCGGGATCCCTTGTTTGATCGGGTGAACACTGGGGATAACACGCCGTGTGTCATCCACACACGCATTGTGCCCGGCGACACGCTCAAGCTGACGGCGCTGGCCAAGGGGTTTGGCAGCGAAAACATGAGCGCATTAAAAATGCTGGTGCCCGCCGATGGCATCGAGGGCGTAAAGCGCTTTGTGCTGCAAACGGTAGAGGCTGCCGGCCCCAACCCCTGCCCGCCTATTATTGTTGGGATTGGCATTGGCGGCACGTTTGAGCAATGCGCACTGCTGGCCAAGGCCTGCACCGCGCTGCCGCTGGATCAAAAAAATCCGGATGAGCGCTATGGTGCGCTGGAGAATGAACTGCTGGAACGCATCAACGCGCTGGGCATCGGCCCGGCGGGCATGGGCGGCCGCATCACCGCATTGCGCGTGCACATCCGTCAGGCCGCCACCCACATTGCAGGACTACCGGTGGCCGTCAACATCTGCTGCCACGCCGCACGCCACGCCACGCGCACACTGTAGGAGGAACACATGAAAGAACGCCGTTTGAACCTGCCGTTTGATGAAGATACCGCGCGCAGCCTGAAAGCCGGCGACCCGGTGCTGCTGACGGGCACGCTGTATACCGGCCGCGATGCCGCCCATAAGCGGCTGATAGCCCTCATAGACGCTGGACAACCCCTGCCCATAGATTTAACCAACCAGACACTTTACTACGTAGGGCCTGCCCCTGCCTCGCCAGGCCATGCAGTGGGCTCTGCCGGGCCTACCACCAGCTATCGGATGGATGCCTACACGCCCCAGCTGCTGGCGCTGGGCCTGCGCGGTATGATTGGCAAGGGCTTGCGCTCACAACCGGTGATTGACGCAATGAAGCAATATGGCGCGGTGTACTTTGGGGCGGTCGGCGGGGCAGCTGCACTGATTGCACGCTCCATCCAGAGCAGTCGGGTGGTTGCGTACCCCGATTTAGGGGCTGAAGCCATTCACGAATTTGTGATAAAAGACTTCCCTGTAACTGTGATCATTGATGCCCATGGCAACAACCTATACGAAACTGGGCCTAAGCAATATCGAAAGGACATGCCGTGAGGGTACGCGCGCTGCGAATGTTTGCGCTGCTGCTGGCGCTTTTATGCCTGACGGTTTCCGTTCAGGCCTCCAGCGAATACAACGAAAATAATCCCGGTGACCTGCGGCCCAACAACCTGCGGGCAGAATCTGCTATCGTCATCTCTGCTGACTCCGGCGAAGCGTTGTTTGAGAAAAATGCAGACGACCTGCGTTACCCTGCATCGTTGACCAAGATCATGACCGCTATGATTGCACTGGTGCGCGGCAACCCGGATGATTTGGTGACGGTTTCGCAAAATGCCGTCAGCGTGCCCGAGGATAGTTCTCTGATCGGCCTGAAGGCTGGAGAGCAGGTGCCGTTGGGCGAATTGATCCGCGCGACGATGGTCATATCCGGCAACGACGGCGCAGTAGCCATTGCCGAGCACATCGCCGGCAGCGAGCCGGCCTTTGTGGCCATGATGAATGAGGTGGCGCGCTACTTGGGCTGCACGCATACCAACTTTGCCAACTCCCATGGCTATCACGATGAGTATCACTATTCCACCGCACGCGATATGGCGTTGATCGCACGGGAAGCCATGCGGTATGAAGAATTCCGTGAGGTAGCAGCGCTGTGGCGTTATACGCTGCCGCGCACCAACCTAAGCGGGCCACGCACCTTTACATCCAAGGACGCAGCGTTTTTAAACAGCGAGAACACAGAAACCTACTACCCCTATGCCAACGGCATTAAAACCGGTGAGCACAGCCAGGCTGGGCTGTGCTATGCCTGTTCAGCATACAAGGATGGGGTGCAGCTTATCAGCGTGGTGCTTAAATCAAACGCTGCAGGGCGCTGGCGCGATACCAGGCGGCTGATGGACTATGGTTTTTCGCGTTATGTATCCACCAGCATTGAGCAATTGTTCCAGCAAAATCCCAAGGTAGTAGACATATCCTCCTATGCGCTGGATGATGTCAACCTGGGGCGCCTGGAATTATCGCTGCGCAAGATTGATCCCACGCAGGATGATCACCTGTTTGGCTTAGCCGACCAGGCCGATACCTGGAAGCAAGTGTACAACACCCGCACCTCCATCAGCTACAACCGCGTGCTGGAAGCACCCATTGAAGCTGGGGACGTTGTGGGCACCATGACATACATGCCAGAAGGCAGCGAAGACGGACCCATCATGTATGAGTTGATCGCCACACGTTCTATCGCGCGCAGGGAATCAGCAGCGCCGTCCATTGAGGAAATATACATCTACACCGCCAACGACCCCAACCCTTTCCCCCGCTTCTCGCTGGAGTTTGTGCTGATTATGCTGTTGCCTGTGTTGCTGGTGATATTCCTGGCCTACCTGGTGTACCGCCTATTTACGCGCAAACGAAAGCCGCGCTTGGTGCGCACGCCGCACTATCAAAACAGGTTTTATAGATAATACTGATTCCAAACATTATTGCATCGTCGTGTCGGGTCTTTTGACTTGCAGCATCGTCGACTGCTCGGTCAGCGTAGCGCTGCTACGCTGACCTCGGCTGCTCCTTGCTGCAAGCCAAAATCCCTCTCCCCTTTGGATGCAATAATGTTTTACATCCGTATAATGTTTTATGCTGTCCCGTTGCGCTCTTGCAGCAGGCGCAGGCCTTTTAATGTTAGCAGGCCGTCAATATGCTGGATGGCCTTGGACTCCGTTGCGATCAGGCGGGACATGCCGCCGGTGGCGATAACTTTTATCTTGTCGTCGCCAAGTTCTTCTTTCATGCGTTCCACAATATAGTTTACTTGCCCCACATAGCCATACAGCAGCCCTGCCTGCATATTGGTCACGGTCGTACGGCATATGACCTTTGGTGGCATCATCAGTTCAAACTGCGGCAGTTTGGAGGTGCGGGTGACCAGCGCATCGGCTGCCAACTTGATGCCTGCGCAGATGCAGCCGCCCAGAAAAGCGCCTTTGGCATCAATGGCGCCAAAGGTTGTGGCGGTACCAAAGTCGATAAAAATGCAGGGCGCACCATAATACCAGTTGGCAGCTACTGCGTTGCAGATACGGTCGCTGCCCAATTCCTTGGGGTTTTCATACTGGATATTGAGGCCAGTCTTGATGCCGGGGTTAACAAACAGCGGTGTTACGTGAAAATAATCCCGGCACATATGGTCAATGGTAAAATTGATGGTAGGCACCACAGAGGATATCATCACCGCTGTGACCAAGCCCATCTCAAGATTGGCATGCCGGAACATACCATCCAGCATCACGCCATATTCGTCGCTGGTATAGCTATGGTTGGTGGATATACGCCAGTAATGCACCAGCTTTTCGCCATCAAACAGGGCGGTTTTGATATTGGTATTGCCGATGTCCATGGTATAAATCATAATAATCTCCCTCAGGCAAAATAGTGCAGTCTCTTTAGCGCCAGCACAATGGGCGGCACCAGCAAGGCGGCGACAACGGCTTCGGAGGTGCCGGCAATCAGACCGGTGCCGCCAATCAATAACGCCACTTTTTGCACATCCAGCCCTGTTAGAACATAAAACAAAAACATAAGCCCTAAATAGAACACCGTGTTGGTCAGCGAACCGGCCACAGCAGCTATAGCATAGCCCAGTTTTTCATTGCGCGCCTTGAGCGCACGGAAAGTCAGGTGCGTAGCCAGTGGCAGCAGCAGGCGAGGCACATAGCACATCAGAACAGCCAGTACGGGGCTCGCCCCCATCAGGGCTGAGGCCAGCGCTGATGCGCGTGGGCCTAGAAGGTTGATCAGGCTGACACTGCCAAAGGTAAAGCCCAGCAATAGCCCCGTCTTAAGCCCCATCAGAAGGGTACCGATCACCACCGGGATACATAGAATGGTTACATTGATAAATCCCAACGGGATTAGACCAATGGGGGTAAATCCCAGCAACAGGACAAGACCAACCAGCAGCGATGCAGCGGTGAAGCGTTTAAGTTCTAAGCCGTTCATTTTTTCCTCCGTTCAAGTCCTTACAGGATACCTGACGCAAAGTAACAGTGTCACCGGGATGTCCAGCCCATTAGGTGCCAGCAACGCGATTATAACAGGCAAAGAAAACAGATGTAAAGGTTCCTTGCCTTGCCACGATATATTCCTTGATCTATAATGATATTAGAAAACGCCCGCGGCGTCATGGAGGGGCACATGCTCAGAATTGGACAGTTTACCGACACATTCCTGCCGATTGTTGACGGCGTGGGGCGCGTTGCGCTGGCATACGCAGAAACGTTGTCGCATATTGGGCATGAAGTTACGGTATCCGCCCCCATGTACAACACCGGCCACCGGGGCGGATATCCCTTTGAATTGGTGGACTATACGGCGATGCGCGTACCCACTGCGCCCCAATACCGGACAGGCACGGCCAGCTTGGATTTGCGATATCGTCGGCGGATGGATATGATCCCGCTGGACATTGTACATGCACATAGCCCCTTTGGTGCAGGCCGCGAGGCGCTGCGCATTTCCAAGGAGCGTGGCATTCCGCTGGTGGCATCGTTTCACTCAAAATATTACGATGATTTCTATAAAGTATTGCATTCCGATTCTTTGGCCAAGATGGTGGTGGCAAATGTTGTGCGTTTTTATCGCAAATGTGACGAGGTCTGGGCGGTCAGTGAGACGACTGCCAAGGTGCTGGAAAGCTATGGATATGAAGGCCCCATCCGCGTGGTACCCAACGGCGCCACCATGCGCTTGGCAAGTGATGAAGCCGTACGCCAGGTAGAGGAACGCTTTCAGTTGGGGCAAAAGCCATTGCTCTTGTACGTGGGGCAAATCAATTGGAAAAAGAACCTCGCGTGCGTGCTGGATGCCGCAGCTCTGCTGGCGAAGCAGGGAGAAGACTTTGCGCTGTTGATGGCCGGGCAGGGCCCTGACACGGAGCAAGTGCAAAGCAAAATTGACGAATTGCACTTGAATGACCGCGTACGCTTGATTGGTCATATCAGTGAAACACACGTGCTGGACGCGCTGTATGCGCGCGCAATAGCGTTTACCTTTCCATCTCTGTATGACAACGCGCCCATGGTGGTGCGCGAGGCTGCCGTAATGGGCACGCCCGCCGTATTGGTGGCAGGCAGCGATGCTGCCGAAATCATCCACGACGGTGCCAACGGCTTTTTGTGCCGGGATGACGCCAACGACCTGTCTCGCGTGCTGACAGACATTCTAAACAATCCAGACCGCGCTAAGGAAGTCGGCGCAGCTGCGCGGGAAACCATCCCGCTGCCCTGGGAGGATGTCATGCAGCAGGTGACTGGATATTACGAACACTTGATTGCGTTGCATGCTGGGCGCCGCAAGCGCACTGCATCAATCAATACAAACAATTCATAAAGGAAGCAACTATGAAACTTGGCTTGAGTTCCTATTCGCTAAATCGCGAAATAGCCCGTGGTGCTATGACGCTGGAGGGTACCATTGATTGGGCCGCTGCGCAGGGCGCTGAATGTATGGAGCTGGTCCCCTTCGCTTTCCGCTTTGACGATCCTGACACGCTGGCCATCGACTATGGCCGCATTGCCGCTATCCGCAAGCATGCCCGCGACGCTGGAATAGAGTTGGTCAACTACTCCGTGCTGGCCAACCTGCTGGTGGAGGGCGAAGAGCGCGAGAAGGCTATTGAACGTGTATGCCACGAAGTGGACATTGCAGCAGAGTTGGGCATGCCCCGCATGCGGCATGATATTTCTGCCTTCCGGCGGCCGCTGGATCAAAACACCTTGAAAGACTTTGATGACCTGCTGCCCGTTATGATCGAAGCCACACAGCGCATTTGCGAGCATGGGCGCAAGCGCGGCGTAAAAACCCTGCTTGAAAACCATGGCTTCTTTGTCAACGGCTGCGACCGGGTGGAGCGTGTGCTCAACGGCGTCAATAATGACAACTACGGCCTGCTGCTGGACACCGGCAACATTATCTGCGTGGATGAGGACCCCGCTGTGGCAGCGGTCACGTTAGCACACCGTTGCGAGATGGTGCACCTGAAAGATTTCTATGTTCGTACTCGTGACCCCGGCGATTCCACACAGTTTGACTGCGGCGGACGCTGGTTTCGTTCACGCGGAGGCAAGTACCTGCGAGGCTCCATCCTGGGACAGGGCGACCTGGACGTTTATGCTGCCCTGAAGGCCTTGAAAGACAGCGGCTATGATGGCCCCATTGCCATTGAGTTTGAAGGACTGGAAGATCCTACCTACGCTTCTGCTGTCAGCTTAGCCAACGCGCGCCGCATCTGGGACGAAGTATAGTGTCCGAGGAAGTCGCCGGTACGATCTTCAGCATAGTATATCGCAGCCCGGACACCCTGTTCACCGTGCTGCAGGTGCGTTCGGGGCGGGAGATCATTACCGTGACTGGGCAGATGCCCGAATTTTCGGAAGGCGAAAAGGTGGCCTTTCAAGGCCAGTGGACGGAGCACGCACAGTACGGCCGTCAATTTAAGTGTACATCCTGCGCGGTGGAAACGCCCTCTACCCTGAGCGATATCGAGCGCTATCTGGCCTCGGGATTGATTAAAGGCGTGGGCGCTTCCACTGCGCGGCAGATTGTAGAGGCCTTTGGCGAGGACGCGCTGACCGTTATGAGCGAACAGCCCGAACGCCTGATGGAGATATCGGGCATCGGGCGCGTTCGTTGCGCGCAGATTGCCGAAAGCTTTGAAAAACAGCACGCTGCGCGCCGCACCATGATCTTTTTGCAGAGCTATGGCGTGTCGCCGGGGTTGTCAGTTAAAATACATAAAAAGTACAGTATCGAGGCGGAAAGCCTGATCCGCGCCAATCCATACCGGCTGATTGATGACATTGACGGCGTAGGTTTCCGCACGGCGGATCGCATCGCCCAATCGCTGGGTATTTCCGCAAACAGCGAATACCGTTTGCAGGCCGGGCTAGTATATGCCCTGCAGGAAGCGGCCAGCGCCAGCGGGCATACCTACCTGCCGCGTGAGCAGCTGATTTTTCAGGCTGCTCACCTGCTGGGCCTGCCGGAGGAAGCGGTGGAGCATCACCTGCAGGCACTGGTGCTGTCCAAACGCTTGCAGGCTGAAGAAATAGACGGTGTTGCCGTCATATCGTTGCCCGATTTCCACCGCGCAGAGTGGGAGATAGCCCACCGGCTGATGAACCTGTCGCAATTTGCGCAGCAGGTCATGGACGGGCATGTGCCCAGCCAGATTGCAGCCTTTGAACGAGACAACCACATCACATTCAGCCCTACGCACCGCGCCGCCATCCAAAGCGCCACCGAATCCGGCGTGCTGGTCATTACAGGCGGCCCGGGCACGGGGAAAACCACGCTGATTAACTGCATCCTGCATGTAGCAGGCGGTGACGATGTTTTGCTGGCTGCGCCTACCGGACGGGCCGCCAAGCGCATGAGCGAGGCAACAGGCCGCGAAGCCAAAACGCTGCACCGGCTGCTGGAGTTTGGCGGCGATATGGAGCAGTTCCAGCGCAATGTGGACAATCCACTGGATTGCTCCATGATCGTGGTGGACGAAATGTCCATGGTGGATATCTTTTTAATGCGCAGCCTGCTCCGTGCCATACAGCCGGGCACACGCATCATACTGGTAGGCGATGCCGACCAGCTGCCGCCGGTAGGGCCGGGCAATGTCCTGCGCGATATTCTGTCCAGCGGCATGGTGCCGCATGTAAGGCTGACGGAAATTTTCCGGCAGGAAGAGCAAAGCATGATTGTCATCAACGCACACCGCATCAACGGCGGCGAGAACCCGGTGGTCAACCGCCGGGATGGCGACTTTTTCTATGCGAGCGCTGCATCCCCGCAGGCCGCAGCACAAGAAATCGTAGGCTTGTGCCGGCACCGCTTGCCGGGATTTTTAGGCAACGATAGCCAGGGCGATGTGCAAGTGCTGTCTCCCACGCGCAAGGGCACCTGCGGCGTTGCGGAACTGAACGCGCTGCTGCAGCGCGAGCTTAACCCTCCGCACGAAGATGCGCCGGAGTTGGTTTTTGGCGACACCATATTCCGGCTACATGATAAGGTGATTCACATCAAGAACGATTATCACCTGGCCTGGAGCACGCCGGATGGAGAGGAAGGCGAGGGTGTTTTTAACGGCGATGTAGGCCGGGTAACACACGTGGATGCCGAAAACAGGCTGCTGACGGTGCAATATGATGACCAACGCACTGTAGAGTATGCCAATGCGCAGTTTGAGGAGCTGGAGCTGGCCTACTGCCTGTCGGTGCACAAAAGCCAGGGCAGTGAGTTTGAGGCCGTTGTGATGCCGGTGGTAGGGGGGCCGCCCATGCTGCTGACGCGCAACCTGCTGTACACCGCTGTCACGCGCGCACGCAAGCTGGTGGTGCTGGTGGGGTATGAGCGCACCATTGCGCAGATGGTGGCAAATAACATTATCAACCGCAGGTACAGCCTGTTGGAGCAACGATTGTTGCAGTTGGGGATGGGATAATGCAGCTGCTCCGCGCCGCCATGCGGGCGCTGTATCCAACATGCAGGTGTTTGGCCTGCGGGGAACCCCGGCGCATCACTCCGGGGGAACCGCTGTGCGATGCATGCTTAGCTGAGCTGGCGCTGCATGCCATCCCGGACACCGCCTGCCCCCATTGCCTGTCTCCCAAGCGTTCGGGCAATCCCTGCGGATATTGTCAGGATGGCGGCATGATCGGGCTTACCCATGCGTATGCCCCGTTTTATTATGGCGGTGTGGTGCAGCGCCTGGTGGTGATGTTCAAGTTTGGCGCAGTGGATGCGGCCGCACGTCCGCTGGCCAGCGCCATGGCTGCGTGCTTGGGCACAGCCCGGCCCGATGCGTTGGTGCCCGTTCCCCTGCACCGGCAGCGCCAACGCGAACGAGGCATCAATCAAGCACACCGGCTGTGCCATCTAGTCAGCGAACAAACAGGCCTGCCCATACAAGAAGCGCTGGTGCGCACGCGAAAAACAAAGCGCCAATCTTCACTGGAACCCCGAGACCGGGAAAGCAATGTACGAGGCGCATTTGCAGTAACACAACCCATTGCAGGCATGCGCTTGATG
>Ga0123334_1004785_pt1 | contig 13508 bp, 14 predicted proteins | sample BiotimSIPDNA_FD_89706 | JGI IMG/M metagenome (GOLD analysis project Ga0123334, IMG submission 89706) | Anaerobic biogas reactor microbial communites from Washington, USA - Biogas_R1 time_0 SIP DNA | ecosystem: Engineered > Bioreactor > Anaerobic > Unclassified | place: Washington, USA... | reverse complement strand
TCTCCAGTTTATTGTCGTTCGTAGTCTTCTTCTGTTGTGCCATACTTCACTTCCATAGTTCGTAGTCGTAGCACCTTTGCTTGTGTATTGCTATTACCGCCCAAAGGTACATAGGCTTCAAATAAGATTTCTACAATGTCGCACTCCCACGAATACACAAATCCTCGGGCAATAGCTCGATCGCAGATTTTGTTGATCTCCAGTTTGATCTGTGTCAGGGTAGCAGTTTTAATTGCAGCTATGTCTTCGTTCAGCTTCTGTCTGTCCTGCTTACTCTCTAGGATAAGCGCCTGATATTCAGCGTTCAGCTCTGATTGCTGCCTGATAAATTCCTGCGACGTCTTCAGTTCTGCGTTGAATTTATTCAGCATTTTGCGCAAGGGCAGAATAATCATAGTCGCTAAAGATATGATAGATATAGCTGCTCCCACCCAATATAGAATGTCGTTCATGCTGAACAAATGATCAGCTGCTACCTGCAATGTAATCCCTGTCATACGCTCCTGCTCCCTGCTCTTTTTCTTATCTTCAGTTTATCACTTTTTCATTAGCTGCATAGCTAAATCTACTATCTTGCAAACCTGCGCCCTCGTTATCGGTTCGTCAGGTCTAAATGTACCGTCTGCATAGCCTTTGATCAGTCCTGCTTCTGCAAGGTTTTCTATGTGGTCGTAAGCCCAATGTGTTTTCGGTACGTCTGGAAAACGTGTCGGCTCAACAGTTGTTGTGGTTGTCGTGGTCTTTTTCTTTAGCTTCAATTCCTTAGCTATGGTGTCAGCTATGGTCTTGCCGATACTATCTGTGTTGGCAATTATCCATTCAGCAACAGCAGGGTTTTCGTGAAAATTGACTTCCAACAGCATACCCTTGACACCGCCCAGTTCAGGATATCGAACTGCTCCCCAATGGGTGGTGTAACCTTCTTTAATGCTTTCCGATCGATTCGACCTGAATGCAGGGTTAGCTTTTACCGCAAGGGCGTTTAATGCGCCCACCAAAGCATTAGCCATGCGCTCCCTGTCAGCTATGCCTGTCCGCACGATAGATACTGCACCTGTGGCTGTCTTGCTACCAGCGTTGGTATGAATCTCAAAATACCAGTCAGCTTTCCATGCGATAGCGTCTTTAATTCTGCCACCTGTCAGGTTTCCGTTGGCGTCAGTTATCCACATCATCTTAGTTTCGTCGCCGACCTGATAAGTCACGTCGTATTCAGATAGATACTTGCCGATAGTCTTAGCAATCTTAGCGCATTCTTTCTGTTCGGTTGTCTTGCCGTTTGGGTAAGTGTTTGGTTGGTTAGTTGGACTAATATACAGTTTTGTCATATGTTACTCCTTATTCGATCACTTCCCACCCCTGTGGATACCCTGTCGGTGTCCACGTGTTGGCGTTGATCTTGCTCATGTAGAGCTTGTCGGCGTAGATACAGTACTCGCCCTCCTGATATGCGTCATGTGCGCCTTGTGGCGGTACGTAAGGTTTAGCATACTCGGGCGATTTACTGTGATACGGGAACCACTGCGCGGGCGACTTTCCCGGCTCTATGTCGGGATTGTTGGCGTTACTGTGACCCTGTGCGCACTCCCAAACCTGACCGTCGTGCTTGCGGACGTCACCTTTGACAAATTCACCTGCTTGCCAGTCCTCAACGAATGGCTCGACTGATAGGATCTCAGTCGGTGTCAAGGCGTGGATCTGCTTGTCAAGCGTGATTTTGTTCAGTCTGCTAAAGGCTCGTGCCAGTTCGATTCTGCTCATGCTTCCACCCCCAAGAGTGCGTCAATCGTTGCTTCTAATTCAGCCATTCTTTGGCTTAGCGGTGCTTCATACACAGGTTCTACTGGCGGCTCTGCGTCAGGATCAGGATAGGAAAACTCCAGCTCTTGTGTATCAGGATTGACCCTGTAACCGTCGCATTCCATGAAGTCCTGTCTAAGCTCGCCAAACTCAAGCTCGAGATAGTCGAACGTTTCTCGGTTACGCTCGGACAGCACCGAGTAAGTCGCTATGTCCTGTTCGACTGTGGTCGGCTTGACAAAGCCCTGTTGCTCGCCTGTGTCGGTCAGAACGTTGCCAGTGATTGTATCGTAATATATTCGTCTGCCTATTTGCATGTGTTTGTTCTCCTTTTATTCGTAGGCCCACCAGCTAACTGTACCTCCATTGTCGGCATAGCTGTTGTGGGTTCTTAACATTATGTCAAAACCACCAAAAAACAACGACTGGCTAGTATCATTATCCGCAATACCTCTCCCACCAGAACCTACTGAACCCCCTACAAAAGTATTATATGGGAAATTTGATGTGTAAAATTCGCCTATTGCCAAATTTACATACCTGACCGCTTCTGTGGCTGTGGAATAGGGCTTTATGAATGACATTACAAATCGAGGTTTAAAGTTCAAATTGTTCTTAATAAGCCTATTACCAGTAGTGATAGTTTCACTCCCACTCGCCCACTTCTTCCCTGAGCTTATCTGCCCTATCGCTGTCGCCAACTGTGCAAATGTCGGATCAGTAGGAATCACGACACTAGAGTCTACGCCAGTAATCGCAGCTCCTATGGCTGTTTTTCCGTTACTGGCTGACGTAAAAGCTGCGTCTGCTCGGTCGTAAGCGGCTTTAACCGCTGACGGTGTCGCCGCAAGTGTCGTGCTCGTGCTGTCCGTGGCTGTCGATAGCTTGACGATTCCCTTAGCTGACGTGCTTGCGTCACCGTATGTCGTATCCTGCCCCGGTATTCCAAGTGCTACTATATCCGCCTTAGCAATCGCACCTGTCTTGCCGTTGATCGTTGTCTTTGTGTCCGTCGCCGAAATAGTCGTGCCTGAAATAGACACGTTGGTACCCGCTGTGTATTTAGTATCGGTTGCGGATATCGTCGTACCGCTTATACTGACATTCGTTCCCGCTGTGTATTTAGTATCGGTAAATTTTGCGTCTACAGGCACATTAGTTAATACTCGACTATCGTCTACTTTGTTGTCTAGTGCTGTTTGTAGACCCTCAACATCGGATATTGTCGGTGCTGTTGGTGGGAATATCTTCTGGTTTCCACTATTGCCTATAAACAGTTCGTTTGTATCTTGGCATAGCCCAAATTCGCCAACATCAAGCGTTGGTAAATTCGCCTTATTCCCTCGTTTTATTTGTATTTTATGTGCCATATCATCACTCCTTAAAATGTGCCGCCATCTATTGTGTCAGTTGTTTTGACATAATCCCCCAATGCTGTCATCACGTAAGATGTAGTTGCAATCTGTGCGCTGTTAGTCCCCTTGGCAGCAACAGTGGAAATTGGTGTGCCTGTAAATGTTGGAGAAGTGAACATTGTTGCCTTACTCTCGTTCGCGACATTGCCCAGCCCTACATCTCCCTTGGTTACGGTATGGGAGTGTGTAGTGATTGTGCCTGTCAGTTTCGCTTCAATTTCTGCTTTGGTTATATCGCTGTTCTTTTGTGCGTTAGTCGGAGCGTGTGCTGACTGACTGTGTGTATATGCGGTTTGGCCGTAGTCACCCCTAAAAGCCGTAGAGGAAGTCGTTCCTAAAGCAAGCGAAGCACTTATTTCAACATAACCACTACCAGACCAGCGGTAAGTTTTATTTGTATCTTTCGCTACGTAAATTTTCCCTGTTTCACCTGTGGCAGGGAACCCTGCTTGGTTGTCATGTTCTTCGACATCATCCACATAGGAGGGCAATTGTGAAGCAGGCACTTTTCCTGTCACATCCAATTCTGCTACCCCGTTTACCGCACCCTTCAAGTTGGCATTTAGTGGGGTAAATCCTAATGACGCTTGCTTGCCATCTAATGCAGATTGCAGACCGTCTACGTTTGAAATAATATGATTGTGGCTATCGTCAGCCACCGTTACGCTGATACTGACATTAGCACTACCGTCAAAGTTAGTGGAACCTGTGGCATCACCAGTCAAGCTGATAGACCTCGCTATTGCTAGTTTATTAGCTGTTTCTGCTGTGCCTCCATCAGGATTCACAAGAACATTATTTGTCCCGTCACCTATATATAGTTTCCCCGTATCTGTGCAAAATGCAGGCTCACCCTGGTCTAAGTTGACCGCAGTGATATTACTACTAAGTCCTCTTTTTAATTTAATTTTCATATTATATCTCCATTCCATCAATAATTAAATTTGCATGAGTATCATCATCGACAATATGATTTTGCAATGCTTCTAAGCCCGATTCTCCGATAATTACTCCGTATTCGTCTGTGAATAATCCACCGTCTATATGTGCATACAAATCAAGGTCTATTTCTGTTAATTTTCCTGCGTTTACCCATCCGTTTTCAGTAAATATGTGCAAGTCAAATCCAACAAGGCACATATAACCTATGTCTGCCGTTGCTGGTAAATCTTCGTAAGTATCGTATTGTCTGCTTACTTTAAGATTTAGGTTTGTTCCTGGTGTACCTGGTTCACCTTTTTCTCCAGTATCACCCTTATCCCCTTTATCACCTTTAATACTTCTTGCTGTAGGAGTAGTAGAGCCACTATCCTTAGCCCATGTTAAGTAACCGCTTGCGTCTACAGACGGTTTCCACGTATCGCCCGTGTCACCCTTTGGTCCAATCTCGCCTTGTGCTCCAGTATCACCTTTGACACCTTGTAGTCCGGTTTCGCCTTGTGGCCCGGTATCTCCTTTTGGACCCTGCTCTCCGGTATCTCCTTTCGGGCCTTGAGGGCCTTCAGGTCCTATCGGACCCTGTATGTTCCCAACGTTAGCAAAGCCTGTGTCTGACCATACCCACAAATCACCTTCTATCAGATAAGCGTCTCCAGGCAAGCCTTCATCGGGCAATTCTTCTTCTGACTCCAGCTCGCCGATGATGTTTAGTCCGGTCCCCCCGCCACCGCCGTCCTCTGCAATCGGGCTGTCAACCAGTTGCTTGATCTTGTCCTGTATCGTGACCAAACCCTCACCGAATACAACCTCGAGTCTGAATCCGTCAGGTTCATAGATCTCTTTGATCTCGGTTATGATCCTGTCAGTCGTGATGCCCCAGCTCTTGTTTGCGATCGTGACCAGGTCGCCGAGGTTAAAATCCGTGCCGTATTTCAAATTCTTTGTCGTATCAACAACCGAATCGAAGCTCAGCTTTTCAGGCAGCTCCGCTAGTTTCTGTCGACCTCTATCAGCCAGGTACTCGTCGTATTCGATATCGCGCGCGTCAACAAAAGTCTCATACGAGTCCAGACCCGCGTCCGTCTCGCCAACCTCCTCGACGACACGCCATTCCCCCTCACCCTGACCTGCAACTAAAGCCGCGTTCGAATAGTCAAGCCGACTGTCGACCAGCTTCTGACTCGTGATGTTGTCGTAATCCACGGAAAAGATAGCGTTTGCATTCTCGTCCTGATCCGCACTTCGATCCAAGCCGACGTAGCAGTCAAATACAAACTTCTTTGCGTCGAAGTCCAGTCTCAGATCCCAGTTCAGCCCTGAATCCAAGCTCAGTTTTTCGAGTTCATCAGCAAGGTTCTTGTACCGTGCCTGATAGCTGGTTTTCTCTCCGCGCTCCAAATCGGGTGCGACCACGATCTCGGTCACACCTTTGCGCTCAAGTGTGGCTTCGACGTAGGCCTTCATTATCGTTTCGGGCGCAGCATTCAGGCTGAAGTATGCGACACCGCTCGGGGGATAGATAAGCCAGCGTGACAGATACGACTTCAGTTCGCGCCCCTTTATGACCATCTTTCCTGTCTCGGAGTTCAACTCGCGATGCAGAATGATGTAAGCTTTGTCCGCGCTCGTGTAGATGATATTTTCTTTCTGCAAGTGTTCAGTATGGCGCGCGGACTGGTGTATGTGTAGCTCCACGTCACCAATCCCGTACCACGACTTCGACGGCATGTAGCTCGTGTAGTTGTCGATCTGCCCGAGAAAATTGAAGTTGCGATCCATGATGTTAACGGGATTCATGTTAGACCTCCTTCAAGTTTCCATTCACGCGCGCCCACATTTGCTGAATCTGACGCAGTTGCCCGTTAACTCGCACCCAGCCATCTGTAGACGATTTCAATTGTCCGTTTTGCCTAACCGCAAATTCGGGGAAAGTTTTATAATTGACGGTAATGGTATATTCGAAGTAGTGGGTGTAGTAGGTGGACGGTGGGTTATAGTGTTCACTCGTAAGAGTTCCAAACTCTTCGCCGTAAGAGCTGACATTCTCACATGGGAAATTACGTTGATACGCCCATGTCTTGCCAGTGGTCCCGCCGACGTAATAACACATCCATGATTCACCGCTAGAATAACTTGTGTATCTTGTATAGCCCGCATTTGTCAGCGTGACTGTTATCGTTCCCGCCGCCTCGTTGATTACGTATGACACTTTGCTCGCATCAATGCTTGGAGATACGCTAATCTCAGCATTCTGTCCGATTCCGGGTGCGCTTATCGTTGTTGTCAGCGTTCGAGTGGTGTAAGAACTTGACTCTGAAATTGATTTTTGTACCGTAGCCATAAGTCACACCTCTACTCGTACTTGATCCAGATGTCACCGTCCGCCATTTGCGATAGATCTGCGTCCTGTGTCGATAGCTTTATCCTGCTATTGCTCATCTTGCTTGTGGTCAGCGTCTGGATATCAGTCGTATTGTTGTTGATCAGCGTGAGCAAGTTGCCTGCAGTAGAGCTGTCTAAAATCTCCTGTATGCCATCCATCCACGTATTGAATTCCGCCTGATTCTCCGCCCTCATGTCCGCGTACGGTATCTCGATCAGGCTCGATACAGGTACGCGCTCGTCCGTGACCGTGCCCGTGCTCGCGTTCGCCTTCACCAGCACACGTGCAATCGGGATCTCGTACACGCCGCCTGCTTTTGTCAGGCTCGGAGCTACAGGTGAACTTGCGGCCGTCCCTGTCTTGAGCTCAGCTGTAATCGTGCGCGCAGACACATCCAAGCGCAGGACGATCCTGTCAATCCTATCCATGCCTGCAATCGTGCTCGCAGCGGACAAGGTCAGCGTCTTCAACGGTGCTTCATGTGCATACATGTAACCGCGGATGAAAGCGAACCCCGCTCCGATCGTGGCTGTGAGTCCGCTCATGGTCACTTTCAGGCCCATATCGCCACCTTGTGTGTACACGCCATCGGTCAGGAACTTCGCAAAGTATTCGGCAAATTCATGTGACGGATACTCGAACTCGCCCTCTTGGTCTCCTGCTCGTTTATCGTAAAATCTCGAAATCTCGCTCATACTTATACTCCTAAATATCTGTTCTTGTACGAAATTCGAACTCGTGCTTTTTCCTGTTCGTCGTCCGATGTGTACTCCAATATATTGTCGCCAGGCAACAGACTGAAGAAGGTCGTCTCTTGATCGATGTAGTTAAATTTGCTTACACCGTCAATCTCGACCCGCTTATTGCCAAAGTCCGTAGTCACGACCAGCACGTCATTGCCTGTAAGTTCGCGCTTAATTCGGATGAACTCGCCGGTCCCGATGTGTGTCAGTTTCGGGTTCGTGGCTGGAGCCGCAATCTCGACCCTGATCGGTGTTTCAACATCGCCTGCATTGATGACGTTAATCCGCTTCTCGCCCGCAGTCGAAAACTGAGTCGGAAACACGAGCGGAAACTCTAGGCCCCCGATCCACGTAACAATCTCAGTCTCAGACTCGGTCACAGACTGCCAGTAAGGGTCAGGGCAAATAAGGCTTATCTGAAAATTGACACTCTTGTCATTTCTTACAACTGAAGCAAAGTGAGGTGCAAATTCTACTACACACTCTACTTGATATTCTACAGCACTGTCTAGCTTTACGTATCTGCCCTTCAACTTCGGACTAAAGACACGTATCAACTTACGACGGTGTGTTTCTAATTCACTTTTACTTCTAGCTGTCAACCTACCTTGAATTAATATAGGCCTAATGTCCAAGGCCATAGCATTAATGCTTTCACCGTCTTGAGCATAATTCTTGCTTGACGTGATAACATTTTGTATAGCCGATTCGCCGTCAATGCTGATCACCTTATAAGGTGTGTTTCTACCAAATTCAACTGATTCACCTTTTTCATTTGTATATTTTCTTATCGTCATGATCTACCACTCCATAGCAAGCTGCTTACTTGCATTCTTAGTCAACCTAGCAACCTCACTAGGTGTTAAAGGTTCGGGTGAATTAATCGTTATGTGTTGTGTTATGCCGTCATAAGCCCCTGTACTCCCTGTAGACGCATTTGTTACTCTAGCTGTAGAAATGCTATCAGTTGCACCTGCAAAGGCTAGTCCTGCTGCTCCTGCTGCCGAATTGACGCTACCGAAGCGGACTGCACCAGTAGATATGTCAGGCAACTCAAAAGTAATGTCTTTGAACATATCCAGCATTTCGCTGATCATTCTGCCCAACCGCTTCAAAACGCTGTCTTCTTCGCTCTCAATGCCGACACCTAAACCTTCAACAATCTGCTCGCCGATCTCTCCCATAACCTTTGAGGGCGAACTGATCCTCATGGCACCCTTGACCGTTGAAGTGATCGAACTCGCTAAGCTGTATGCAGCGTTGGTTGCCCTGTATGCGTTGCTGCTAATACCCTGCACAATACCTGTCACTAAGTCATAACCGATAGTAATGCCCGTCTGCTTAATACTCGTGAACTGCGACACCGTTACATTCTTGATATGCAGCATGGCTCTTGTCAATGCTTCGACTGCACCCGACGTACCATTGATCAACCCCTGTATCAGGTCGCCACCGTAGCGAACGAAGACTTGCGACGGGCTTTTGATTTCTGCGTGTTGTGCAAAGCGCAGGCTGGCGTCATTGGCTAGCTGACCCATAGAAGCTAAGAAGTCTTCTTTCTTAGACCCGAACGCACCCTTCATTAAGCCTTCGGGTATCATTTCTGCGATGTCAGCCCATGATACGTTGCCCATGGTATTTTCTAGCGTGGACTGTATGCCCTTGACTAAGGCTATAGTTTCGTCATTAACAGGTATACCTGCCTGTTTCATCATGGCAACCAGTACGTTTTCGGGTATGCGTCCTGCTCGTAGATAGGTTTCGTTGATCTCGTTGACATCAGCGTCAGATAGACTAGCCTTTTCAACCAAGGCTGCTGCTTCGCCTGCTGCTTTCGGACCTGCGTCGATCAGCTGCTGTATCAACCCATCATTAACGCCTAACTCCATAAGTATGCCGATATTAGTCCAGTAGCTCGCTAATACTTCGGCGTTATGATTGAGCGTGTCCATGATCTCTTGCCAGCTGGTCTTATTGCCTTCGTCGATCTTTTCAAAGATGTTCTGTGACTGCGAACGGTAATCGTCCATGCTGGTCAGCATTTTGTCCAAGGCTTCTTCTTGTGCGTCGGACAGGGTTTCGTAGACACGCTTCAAGCTGTCTAAGCGTTCGGCAGATTCTTCCATGGCGTCTAGGGTGTCACCATACTGCTCGCCTAACGCTTGCGTCTGCTCTTTAAGGTTTTCTTCCTCTGCCCACAGTTCAGCGAATTTCTCTGCCTGTTCTTCAGATATCGGGATACCTGAAGCCATCATCTCGTTGTATTCTTCACGGAAGTCCGATAGTTCTGCCAGTCTGCTTTCTGCTGTGTAGCGGTCTTCTTCAATTTCCAGCAGTCTTTCAAGCGCAGCAGAATAACTAGCTTCTTCTGCGATCAGATCTATCCTGCGTTGTCTTTCGCCCGAGGACATATTCATTGCGCCGTTCTGCCTGTCGTAGGATAGGTTCAGCCCGTCGTTGGTTTTGTTCAGTAGGTCGGTGATCGCCTGTATTCTCGCCATGTCACGTTCAGTCTTTTTTTGAACGCCTGACAATCTATCCAGCTCACGACTAAGCTCACGATATTTGTCAGCATTGGTCGCTATTTTTTTAGCATTATCCGCATATTCTTTGCTGTTTTTTGCGATACCGTCGGTGGTCTTTTTGGTTTCTTTGGTCAGGTTTTCAGCCGATTTTACCAGACCGTCTGCCTTCTTTTTCTGTTCCTTATACTTCTTTATGATCTTTTCAGCGATCGGTGCATACTTGTCGACTTCGGCGTTGACTAAACCCTGCTGCTCGATCAGGTAGCCCTGTGTTTCCAGTAACGCCTTTTCCTGATCTTCTAATTCTTTCAGCTGCTTAGCATAAGCGTATTTGTCGGTAATTGCACCCTCGGTGTATTTCCTTTCAGTTTCAGCGAATAGCTCCCTGTTTTGTGCCAGTAGTTCTTCATTCTCTGCTAAGTCCATAGTCAGTTCAGACTGCTGTGCTACTGCGTCGTTATAACTCTGAACAGAAGATAATGCGTCAGCACGATCTTTTAACGCTGTGGTAGACATGTTCAAAGCGTCTGCTTCTTCGTCGTAAGTCAGGTTCAGGTCTTCCATGAGAGAATTAAGATACTCGACTTTATCCGCCAGTAGCATTTTGTCCGAAGCTGATTTATTTTCTTTGGCAGATAGACGCTCTAGAGTACGTATTTCTTCGTCGATAGCACGCAAGGTTGTGTTGCGTTCAACCTGCTGATCGCTATATGCAGTAATCGTACCTTCTACCGCTTCCACGTGTTTTTCACTAGCTGTTGCCAGTTCGTCAATAGCTGCCTTATTCTCTTGTGCAGCTTTACTCCCTTTGCCAAACGCTTTTACAAGGGCGATAACCGCCACAACCAAAGCTGCAACTGCTGCCACAACCAAGCCGATCGGATTCGCTGCAAATGCAGCATTTAGAGCTGTGGTCGCTTTTGTCAATAACCCCGTCGCTCCTGTTGCTACCGCTGAAGAAGCAGTCAGCGCAACGATAGCGTCAATGGCGTACAGCACCATAATATACAGGCTCTCGATTATTGAAGTGATTGCTAGGGCTGCTTTCCAAACAACAAAGGCTGTAGCTGCCGCCAAGATAATAGGCATGAGAAAGTCAATGACTTCAATTAACACTTTGAGCACAGTCACCGCTCCCATAATAATAGGCACGATTACAGATATAGCGTCGGCGATCACATTAAATACATTACGTATAACAACCTTCAGACCGTCTAGAGTCGCTGCAATACCCTTGCCCGAGAATTTCTGCATAGCAGTGTCGATAGATCTGATAATAACTTCTATGCCCCGAACAACCGCCAATTTCAGATTATTGAAACTTGTGCCGATACCTGCTGTCATGGTTTTTGCTAGACCGCCTAGTCTGCCAGTAGAACTGCCCACCTCAATTAACAGGTCGTTGAAGTCAGACATAGGTATTTTGCCAGCACGCAGATTGTTGCCCAGTTCATTGATCGATATTCCTAACTTAGTAGCGATAGCGTCCAAAGCGACGTTCATGTTGGACTGCATGTTGCGCCATTCCATCATGTCAGGCTTGCCCTTTTGTAGTGCTTGCTGATACTGTTCCATAGCACCTGCTGCCTGTCCGCCCGAAGTTCCCGAAGCTAATAGGGCGTTATTCAAAGCTAAGGCTGAATCTGTTGCCTTGTCTGCGTCACGAAAGACCAAGAACATGGACTGCATAGTGCCTGTGATTTCGTCCATAGACGTGGGCAAACCTTCGATACCTGCTGCCAGTCTAGCTGTCGCCCTCTCTGCGTCGTCAGAAGAAGCGCCCAAGGCTTCTAATACTCGTGGCATGGCATTTAATTTGTCGAAACGTGAAATAGCAGCACCGACGTTGTCTTTTAACACGTTGAATGCTGCTGAAGCTATTTTGACCAAGCCTAAGCCTGTGACTATGTCTTTGAGATTGTCGCTGAATATCTTTGTTTGGGTGTTCGACTGCTTAATGTCGTCACCCATTTGTTTGCCGCTCTTGCCTGCGCCCTTTGCAGCACTTTCAAAGTCTTTGAGATTGCCTGCGGCTACATGAACGTCTTTTCCGTCAACGGTAACCTTAATCTTAATTTGTCCGTCTGCCGCCATTTTGTACCTCTATCTTAATCAGTAACGATTCTGTAATAATCCTGTAGCTTTCGCATACTCTGCCGATATTCAGGCGAATCACCCTTGCGTGGTTTCCATAGGCGTATCTGAATGACCCTCTGCAATATGCTCTCGCTGCTAAGCCCTTGTAGTAAGGCTTGAAACTTGTGCCAATGCAATTTACCTTGTTCTTCGATCAGGTCTATACCGTATTCAGACTTGAAGGAAGCATAGATCAGGTCTGCGTCCTGCTTTATGTCGAAGTGCGCTTCTTCGTCTTCGTCGTTCATGTCGGGCATTTCGTTGCCTAGCACGTCGTACTGTACAACCTTGCGCTTGCCCTTTTCGATCAGCTCACTTTGTATAAATTGCCAAAGCTCCAAGTGGTCTTCTAGCTCTATGTCGCCCAAGTACAGAATCAGCCCTAAGTGTATTTTTTCTACGTCTAACAGGTTCTTGTTGCTGGTAATGTCGTACACGTCAAGCACGTTGTCAAAAGATAGGTCTATATCGTAGGTTCTGCCCCTGAACTCGAAGCTCGTCGGCAGTATGTCGTTCAGTCGCATACTGTACCTACTTTGTGGTCTTCTTCGCTTTCTTAGCTAACAGGTCAGATTTTATTCCCTGCACCGCTTCCAAGCGTTCGTCACCTATCTTCTGTATTTCAATGGCTATGGCTTCGCCTGCTGCGTCAAAGGCAGAATTCAAAGCCCATAGGTCAGGATACTTCGCATACAGCTTTTTGAAAGTACCTGCCCCGAAGGTAGTATCCCATGCCACTTCCATTTGTGCTTGCATGATCATTTGCGCCTTGTCGTACTGTTTAGCCATGTCCGTGATTTCTTCGGTATCGGCTAGTTCAGCCATGACTTCTTCCAGCTCAACCGTCTTCGCTTCTATGATTTCTTCTAGATTCAAAAACTTGCGCAGATTCTCCAAAGAAGAATCGAAGAAAAGATCGAACTCTCCCACCGTAACAGGAAAGCCTGTCCGCTTAATTTCAATCTGTACTTTCTTAATTTCGTCGCTCATTGTTCCTCCTCCAATGTGCAGAAGGCAAGGCTTTTCAGTTCCTTGCCTTCATGTTGCTAGTCTATGCTTGCGTGGTTGTGGTGGCAACCGTATCATAGGCAGGGATTTCGTCATACTTGATCGTGCAGGAGAATTCTTCATAGTCTTCAGCCGCTCCGCTCCCTGCTACTATATCAGTCACCGTAGCTGTGCCGACAAATTTCTTAGCACCGTCACTCTCGATCACCTTATGCATAATCTTTCTGCCTTCGCCTGTTTCTAAGCGAAGCCCTGCGATCAAAGCCTGTGCTTCGTCGCTAGAATCGTAGTAACCGCTGAAAGAGTACGACATAGCAACTGATACAACGTCCGAGGTGGGTGTTCCGTCGCCGTCGTAAAAGGCGGTTTCTTCCACTTCTTCTGCTGTGTCGTCGTTTATGTCAGTAATCCATGCAGCTAGTCTTTTGTAATCAGGTTCAGCGTCTCCGACAGGCATAGCTGCTACCCAATGCTGCCTAAGTGCGTTCTTATTTCTCGCCATTTGTTTGCTCCTTATAAACTGTTAGTAGTGATTTGATCTGTAACTTAAAATAGATCC
>Ga0123334_1004782_pt1 | contig 13511 bp, 9 predicted proteins | sample BiotimSIPDNA_FD_89706 | JGI IMG/M metagenome (GOLD analysis project Ga0123334, IMG submission 89706) | Anaerobic biogas reactor microbial communites from Washington, USA - Biogas_R1 time_0 SIP DNA | ecosystem: Engineered > Bioreactor > Anaerobic > Unclassified | place: Washington, USA | collected... | reverse complement strand
CTTTTGTTTTCAGTAATTTGCATTAAAATTCCTCCATTATTGTCTTTATGTGGGGTTCTACCTTGTTTTATTTATTTTTTTCTTCATGAGCAAGATGTTCTTGCCGTGTGTTCGCTTGTAATCCAGCTCATCCATAAGATTACGGACGAGGTGAATACCCAGGCCGCCGATAGCCCTTTCCTCAAGCTTCTGCTCAAGGTCCGGTTCGGGCAGTTCCAGCGGGTTGAACTGGCGCCCGTCGTCTTCAACTTCGACTATCAGCTCGTTATCCACAAGGGACATGCTGATTTTTATGAAATGTTCATTTTCGTCTTCATAGCCGTAAGAGACAATATTTACAAAGATCTCCTCAAGGGACAGGTTTAGATTGAAAATAACATCAGGGGGAATCTGATGAGTTTCACCGAACTCTTCAACATTTCTGCATATTGATTCTATTTCGGAAAGGTCGTTCTTTACCTGCATTGACATATCCCTGCTTTCCAAAAGATATTTCAAGGCCAAAATTGTAATGTCGTCCGACTGTTCGGCACCGTTTGCAAATTTCCTTATTTCGTCCAAAAGATGAAGGCCCAGATTTTTGGGCTCATCACTGCCGGCATGCCGCAAAACTTCTTCCAGCCGCTCCTCATCGAATAATTTGTAATCTTTGTCGGCGGCTTCAGTCACTCCGTCCGTATAAAGGAGCAGGGTATCTCCAGTCCTGATTTTGATTGTATTCCTGCCGTAGGGTATTTCTTCCATGACGCCAAGGGCTATGCCTTCAGTTTTTGGCAGGGGTTCAACATCGCCCCCGCTCCGTACAAAATAGGGAGGATTGTGACCGCCGTTGCTGTAATTAAAGACACCGCTGCGGACATTTAAAACACCCAGAAAAACCGTAACAAACATCCCGGAATCGTTATCAAGGCAGAGTTTATCGTTCACAATGCTTAGAATTTGATCCGGTTCAGATGCCCGGCTTGCCTCGGCCTTGATCAGTGTCTTGGTAACTGCCATAAACAGCGAGGCAGGCACACCTTTGCCGGAAACGTCGCCGATTGTCAGGCACAGGTGGTCATCATCCAGGAAGAAAAAATCGTAAAAATCCCCGCCTACTTCCTTGGCCGGCTCCAGGATGGCATAAATGTCAAATTCGGTTCTATCCGGGAAAGGGGGGAACATCTTGGGCACTATGCTCATCTGGATTTCCCGGGCCACTTTAAGTTCGCTCTCAATCATTTCCTTTTCAGCTTCCGTAGTGCGCTCCTTGATCAGGTTGACGATGATAAAGGCAAAAATGGACATACCCAGAGTATTGGCCAGAATCATGGGCAGGGCCACCTGTTTGACAACAATCAGGGCCTGGTCGTAAGGGCGGCCCAGCAGCAAAGTCAAGCCCATATGCAGGGACTCTATAAAGAAGGCAAATAAGACCGCACCCTGAACACCAATGAATTCACCTTTTTTCAACTTATATATTGCTCCCGCGGCCAGCCCGGCGATTATTGTGGAAAGTGCGCAGGGCAAGGCGGTTACACCGCCGAGAGAATACCGGTGGATGGCTCCAATCAGGGCCGCCCCCAAGCCGGCTACGGGCCCTCCCACCAACCCGGCGATGGCGGGTCCGAGATCCCTGATATTGGCATATGCTCCGACAATATTGATGCCGCTCAGAGTACCGTAGATTGAAAACAAACCACAGGCCATGATTAAGCATGTAAGATTATCAAATGTTAATTTTTTATTCAATATTTCCCGATAGAACTTGGAGCGGGTCATTAAATAGGCAACCACCACGACAACGCACATGCTTTTAATCAATGAAATTAACGTATTGACAATTTCACCCGCCAATGAACAACCCCGCCTTTAAAAATATTTATGCACATTACCAATCAACCGGACCGGACCACTTCCTAAAATCCGGATGACCTACACCGCTTTATAAAAAAAACTTCCCGTTAGAGCATGAGTTTGGCCTGGCTGGAAACCTCAATCCTGTCTTTCTCACTGATGACATACGGTACAGTTCCCCGGCAAAATCGGATTCGGTACAGGGATCTTCCGGAACGATAGTGAAGTTGTTTCGTTTTTGCAGTCTTAGAATATCACCTTCCTCCGTACACCCGTGAATAACCCCAAGAAGAAAAAGCCCCGGTCTTCTAAATTCTTGCTAATATAAGGAAGTATACTGGTTTCCATGAGGAATGTCGATATAAATACAGTCAATTCGCTGATTATTGAACTGCCTCAGGTGGTGACACACTACCCGTATATAAATGCCAGCAGCGCCGGCAAAATCTGCATATCCGCCTTCATCCTGATCCGGACAATTTCGTTACTCTGAACCATGCTACCCCTCTCCCTAAAATGGTTCATCTTAAAACCTTAAGGCTATTTTGCTGAAACAAAGAGAAAAACAGAATTATGGCTAATTGTGTAAAAGAAGGCCGCGTCTATGTAAATTCAATAAACACCGCCTTAATCCTCTACATTAATCTGAATTGAATATGTTTTCGCAAAGAAATTTTTGACGTTATCTCTGAAGCCGGCGACCAACCAGCCGTTGGTTGATCTTGTTGGTTCTAATCACCCATCACCTTAATAACAACCCTTTTTCTCCTCTGGCCATCGAACTCAGCGTAGTAAACCTGCTGCCAGGGGCCGAAATCCAGCTTGCCCTTTGTTACGGGTATGATTACCTGATGATGGACAAGCAGGCTTTTTAAGTGAGCGTCCCCATTATCCTCTCCAGTCCGGTGATGGAGGTACGCCTTGCCGAAGGGAGCCAGCCGGTCCAGCATTTCATCGATGTCCTGGATGATGCCTGGTTCATCGTCATTCACGTAAACTCCGGCCGTGATGTGCATCGCTGAAACCAGGATCATCCCTTCCCGGATTCCGCTCTCCTGCAAGGCCCCTTCAACTTCCCCGGTTATGTTTATGTATTCGCGGCGCTTGGAAGTGTTGAACCAGAGGTATTTCGTATGAGTTTTCATAAGTTGCTGCTCCCTTCTCTTTAAATCCCCGGTTGCCGACAATCCGGAATTTCTGCGGTCTCCGCAACGGATATCGGCTTATCCGTGTTTTTTTTATTATCCTCTTTTTGCTGCTCTTTAATTATTTGAGGCTCTTCTTCCCGCTGGTAAAGAACCCGCCTCGGGTAAGGGATCTCAATACCGGCCCGGTCCAGGGCATTTTTAAACCGGCGGCGCAGCTCGCGTTCCACAGCCCAGTATTTTGCCGGCACGGCAGGGGTAGTTATGCGGATGTTGACTGAGGAATCAGCCAGTTCAATGATGCCTTCCACATTGGGCGGAGCAAGAATGGCCTCCATTTCCCTGTAGGCAGCCTCACCCTCCTGCTGCAAAACGGCGATGGCCCTGTCGATGTCTTCCTCGTAAGCAATCCTAATGATCACCAGAGCCAGCATTTGCCCCCGGTTGTAGTTGGTTACCCGGGTAATACTTCCGTTGGGCAGAACCTCCAACTGGCCTGTCCAGCGGCGAACCTTGCAGGTTCGCAGGCCGATTTCCTCAACCGTGCCCTCCACACCTTCAACTATCACGTAGTCACCTACGCTGAACTGGTCCTCAAAAATGATAAAAAAGCCGCTGATGACATCCTTGACCAGGCTCTGGGCACCGAAACCAATAGCTAAGCCCAGGATCCCCGCGCTGGCCAGGATGGCGCCGGTGTTGACATTGAAGATCTGAAGAATCGTAACGCCGGCCAGAAAAAACACCACATAGGTCAGGAGGCTGCGCAGCAGCGCCTCCAGAGTTTCCGCCCGGCGGCTTTCTGAGAAGTGATCTTTGATCCGGTGCCGCTCAAAAACCTGCTTGACAGCCAGCCGGCCGAAATTGATGAGCAGCTTTGCCCCCACCAGAACGCCGATAATTTTAAATACCTTTGTTCCGATGGACTTCAAGTCGTCGGCCGAGATAATACTCACATTGAAAATTTGCAGTATAATAATGGCTGCTAAAAAATAACCACCGTAAAGAAGCAGTGTTTGAAGCAGAATCCGTACCGAGCCAATTAAACTGTCGGACAGCATAGCCTTTTCCGCCGCGGCTTCGTCTCCTTCTGTCTGCTCCCGGCTGCCTTCCTGCAGCAGCCTGCTCAGGATACGGTTCAGAGTTTTAATCAGGATGTATGTGACAGCCAGAACCACCAGGGAGAGGAGCAAATCCACCAGCAGTGCCTCCAGATTTTGGGGCTCCAAAAACATCTCTATTCTGCGCGTTATTTCCTGCCTGTTCAAAATATCTTTCACCCCGCACATTGGTTTTTACTATGATAACAATGGATTAACATTTTCATGCTGTTAGCGGTAAAAGCAAGCTCCCAACAGACCCCGGAGTAATCCCATATCATAATGTAAAAACACCCGGCACACCTTAAGAAAACAATCAATCAAGATCCTGCCTTGAGAACTACGTTCTTTACTTTATCCTTGACAAACTTACCTTCTTCCACCAGTTCTTCGGCAACAAAGACAAAAGTAATAAAATCTTTGATTCCGGCTATTTCCATAACCCTTTCCATATTTTCAGCACTCCCCAGTTCTTTAACGGCTTCGTATACCAACGCCTTTTTAGCGTCGATAAAACGGCCCAGTTCTTCCCGGCAGAGTTCTGTCTGCAGGATTCTTCCGTTCATTTTTTTAAAATAACCCATCCGGATCAGTTCATCAATGTTTTCATCATCTTCCCATGCCAGCAAAAGGCGCTTAAATAACATTTCATCCATTTTTCATCCCCCCAATCAATTGTTCCACCAAAAGTCTCTTTTTTCCTTTAATGCTCCATAACTTGCAAACACTACAAAATAATTGTAATATATGAAGGAAATGCGCCCTTGAAAACGTGCGTAAACTGCAGCATTTAACGGCCCTGGGCCCCCGGGCAGCGTACCCCGTGGCGCCTTTTTGCATATCAAAGCATATGCCAGCTTTTTACCCGGATGCAAACTCGCTATTTGCCTTCAAAGACAATTTGGGAGGTTAACAGCCTATGCTCAAAGTGACTGTAGTATGTGAAAACACCGTAGGAACACCCGAAAACCTGGTCGGAGAGTGGGGCCTCTCTCTATATATTGAAAAAAACGGCAGGAAAATTCTATTTGATACAGGGGAGCAGGGCAACCTGCTGGCCAACGCGTCTGCTCTGGGTCTTGACCTGAAGCAGGTGGAAACCCTGGTCCTGAGCCACGGCCACTACGACCATACAGGGGGTCTGAGGGCTTTTCTGCGCCACCGGGGCAGGCTGCCTGTATATGCCCACCCCGCTTTATTTACCTCCCATTATGCTGCGGACAGGCCCCGTTATATTGGAGTCCCCTTTTGCAGGGAGGAACTGGAAAGCTCCGGGGCTGATTTCGTTTTTACCAGGGAGCCCCGGGAGATAATGCCGGGAATCTGGGTAAGCGGTGAAATACCCCGGGAAACTTCCTTTGAGAAGACGGACAATAAACTGTACTGTCTGGAAAACGGTAAGAAGATCTCTCCCGACCCGCTTCTCGATGATCTGAGCCTTTACTGCGTCATACCGGAGGGACTCGTGATTATCCTTGGCTGCGCCCACGCCGGCCTGGTAAACATAGTCAAACACGCCAGAAAAACAACCGGCATCAGACAGATTTACGCTATCATCGGAGGCACCCACCTGGGGCCGGTTCCCCCCTCTCAGCAGGAAGCCGTCTTTGCCTTTCTGCAAGACCTGGACTTCCGTTTGCTGGCCGCCAATCACTGTACCGGACTATCCGTAATAGCCCGTCTGGCTTCCCTTTTCGGTTCCCGCTTCCGGTTTGCGCCGGCCGGTTCCACATTTACATTGCCGCTACAGGAAAATTAAGCCGGGTATTAAAGAAACGCTCACCTTACCGGAGGGCGCTTGAAATAGCGTCCAGATACCCTTTGGAGGAACTGCCTTTAAGCTCCAGGATCCGACGGTGGACCCTTTCCACCTGAATGCAGAAGACTTCCAGCCTCGCCTCAATGACCTGAGGAAAGGCGTTGCCGTCAGTTTCAACCGACAGAAAAGGCAGTGCAGGATGGTCCTCCATGACCCTGGCAACAAGGTCCTTATCCTTTGCAGTCTCCAGCTTTGCTTCATTAATCTTGAAATTAAGGACTGCTTCTGCAATCCTGCTGGGCATGCAACCAAAGGGACCGATGGAAATGACTCCCGCCACATCTTCAACGATTTCCGTGATGGCGGCCCCCGCAGTTAAAATGGTTTCAACTGTAAGCCTGGGGTTGATCAGGCCGGAGGCATTATCAATCAGCTTTTCCACATCAACCATGTGGGCTTTGTAAAAACCGGACTGAGAAAGGATCCCTTTAATAGTTCGCTCAAAGGAGCTCTTGAAAAACTGCAGAATGTAGTTTCCCAGCCGGTCCTTACCGGTCAGCAGATGCCGGTTCTTGGTTTTTTGCAGGTAATCACAGTAGTAAATCCATTCCGCAATGGGCGAAATATTGACGACAATCCCATGCTCGGCCAGCCTTTCCACCAGATACTGTCTGGAAAACCCATCCCTTCTGACGTAAATTTCGCCCACCAGGGAAACCTTGGGGGTGTGTTCTAAAGACTGCTTCCGCTCAATGTTTCTAAGCGTCCTGGCGGCTTTGCGCAGAGTCTCCTTGATCCCTTTCCAGCTGTCCCTCTCCAGGCTGGCAATGATTTGTTCACATACATCGTTGTAGATGGCCAGGGCTCTTTTTTTATCTCTGGCGATGGTTAAAACCGCGCTGTAGATGTCATCCAGCACATCTGAGATGACCACCGCCTGCCAGGCCCTCGCCGAAAAATCCGTGCCCAGGCCGGCATAACTGTTATCGCAGGTCAGAGAGATCTGGGCCACGTTTTCAAGCTGCATTTTCTCAATAAGGTTTTTGATCAGGACATTGTACTGACCGAACCGGCAGGGCCCCGGGGACGTCGGCATGAAGTAGACCAGTATTTCCTCAGGGTTTGCCCTGGTTTCCAGGTGGTTAAAGAGGCTGCCCACGGTAAGGATCAGGGGCAGGCACTCCTTGCAGGAGGCGTAGCCCTTGCCGGTTTTAAGTTCCTTTGCCGCAGGCGCCGGAACCGCTGAAGCGTGGATTCCGAGATGACGCAGGGTTGCAGCCATCATTCTTGAACCCAAATCCCCCATGGAAGGGATCAACACGTGAACCCCCGGGTGATTCAGGGGATATCTCCGGCCGGCGGAGCTCTCCACCCAGGTCTTCTCCTTTTCCACGACGACCCTGGCCGGCTTGAATGTTTTTACCGGTACAGAGGTTTTTAACCTGTCAATCTCCCTGAAACTCTGGATAATATCCAGAAAAGCCTCGATCCGGGTGTCCAGCCCGGCGTCCGCAGAATGGCTGTCCAGCTCCAGCGTCAGTGAAGGCTTCTGTCCCATGATTTCCCTAAAAAACCCTACAATAAAGGAATCAGGACCGCAGCTAAAGTTCGTTATATAAGTGGCAAACAGTTGGGGATGGCGCTGTACAAGCCTGGCGGCCTTCAGGATCATCTGGCCCATGGCCCAGAACATAGTTTCATCCGGTTCCTCTTCCCCGAAGGGTAAAAAGTCGTAGGGAACAATGCGGCAACCCCGGGTGGCAAACTTCTGGGGAATGCCCATGTTCGCTTTTTTGGTGAAGGCATTGTATGGCCTGCCGAAAAGCACAATGGCCGTCTCTGCCGGGTTCTGTTCCAGTTCCTTCAGGAACAACCTGCCCATCTCCCGGCACTCCCGGTGGAAATCTTCCTGCGCCCGGACCCCCAGGCTAAAGGCTTTCCTGGTGATTCTTGCGGGAATACCAAGAGTCCTGCCCAGTTCTAAAAAGCTTTCCAGCGCCTGTTCGTAACCCTTTGAAAAATCAAGGACCGGACTTAAGACAACCCCCTTCTTCAGCTCGTCAAAGGCCGCTTTCAGGTAATAGGGCTCCGCCTGGACAAAGGGACAGGTCACGCTGTTATCGATGCCGTTTTCCACGGGCATAGAACCCACGTGGGGCAGGAAGTAAAAATCCGGATCCTTGCAGATGGAATCCATCAGGGCACCGTGGGCAATCTCCACCGGAAAGCAGAATTCCGCGCCTCTCCTCTCCATGCCCTCATGATCAATCTCATCACTGCAGAGCACTTCAAAGCCCAGGGCTGTAAAAAAATTATAATAGAGTGGAAACAGGGTATTGGTTAGAAGGGAACGGTTGACCGCTACCTTTTTCCCGTTGGGCGGCAGCAGCCGGATCCCCCTCTCCCTGCCGTATTTCTGGTAAACAAGCCGCTCCCGTAGTTGAACCAGGTCCAGTTTAACCGCATCGGGTTGCTTTCTTTCCTGAAGCAGGTTGACGTACTTGTTGCAGGCACCCCCGAAGGGATAGTTTTTTCCCTTTATTTTGATTATGTTGATTGTACACTTGCGGTCACATTTTTCTTTGCCTCCCGCGCAGGTAAAGGGCTTGCCGTAGGCGACCCCGCGCTCCGCCAACTCCGCCGGGTAAAAGCGCGCCGGCTGCAGCAGGCCCAGGGCCAGCCTGTTTTTGACCTCCAGGGCTACGCCGAAGGCCCCCATCAGACCCGGCTCCGGGGGTACGATTATCTCCTTTCCGGTCAGGGCCGCCATGGCCGCCGGAACAGCCCTGTTATAGCAGACGCCGCCCTGCATGAAGACCTTTTGCCCCACGGCCCTGTTTCCCTTGACCCGGTTGTTGTAATTCATGCAAATTGAGTAGACCAGGCCCGCAGCCAGGTCTTCAATACCCGCCCCCTCCTGAATGGCTGTCTTGATGTCGCTGCTGATAAAAGCCGCACACTGGTCGCTGAAGTTCAGCGGTCTGGAGCTTTTCAAAGCAATATCCCCGATTTTCCCGGTAGCGATGTCAAGGGATTCTCTGGCCGCCTCCTCTAAAAAAGACCCCGTTCCTGCGGAGCAGGCTTCGTTCATGGCATAATCCGATGCAACCCGGCTGGTGATGTATGTATACTTGGCATCCTGCCCGCCGATTTCAAAGATGGTTTCAACCTCCGGGTCAAAATAAACAGCTGCCGTGGCGTGGGCTATAATTTCGTTGATCACGGCAGGGGTGAGGGCGTGGAGTCCGGCAATTTGCCTGCCCGAGCCCGTAACCCCCAGCCCTGTGATTTCAATATTCACCCTACTTGCTTCCAACTGCCGGTGGATCTCCCGGTAACAGTTCCTGGAAGCCTGGATCGGGTCGCCGTTGGTGCGCAGATAACAGCTGGCAAGAATCGCATTGTCACTGGTTCTCAGGACAACAGCTTTTGTCGTCGTCGAACCCACGTCCAAACCCAGGATACAGCTATCCCCTTCCTTTGGCTCCTGACGTACGTTTTCCTTGAAGGTGACCCGGGACAGATAATCTTTCAGGGGAGGCAGGGTTTTAAAAAAACTTCCCCCTCCTTTAAAAAGCTCCTCCAGGCTGTGGATTGGCAGGGTTTCCCTCTCCAGAGCCCACAGGGCGGCTCCCATGGCCTCAAAGCAACTCGCCTGCTCCGGTACAACCAGGCCGGGAATCTCTCTCTTTAAAAAATGGATCATGGGCTTATTGGCCGAGGCCCCGCCCACTATCATCACCTTATTGTACTCTGTTTTTTTCAACAGCTCGCAAACTTTGACCGCCATCATTTCACAAAGCCCCGCCACGACCTGCTCTTTCGGGGCACCTTTGTTCAGTGCATGGGTGCAGTCGCTTTTGCAGAAAACAGAACACCTGCCGGCCACCTTGTAAGGATTATCCAGATCAGCAGTAGAAACAGCTTCATCCACAGTTAAATCCATCCTCTTGATCTGCTGTAAAAAGAACTCCCCTGTGCCGGAAGCGCATTTATTACCTGTATAGACACCGCTAATCCTGCCTTTGTGGTCCAATTTATAAGCTATAAACGTTTCCCCACCGACGCTGATAATCATGTCGGCTTCGTTTCCGGAATCGCGCAGGTAGCGGTAGGCATGCTCAACAGCTTCCGGCTCGGAAAGGGAAGAAGCGTTCAATTTGCTCCGCAGCTTTCTCCCCGTTACCGCCAGACGATGGATATCCTTGAGCAATTTACCGTCCACAAGGCCGGCAATTGTCCTGCGGGGATTCCCCTCGTGGGGCCTGGTTTTAGTGTCAAGGATGCGAATCTGCCCGTCCGCCCCCTGTTCCAGTAAAACCATACTTATATTCGAAGCACCAATACATAAACCCAGCGTCTTCAAGCATATTCACTCCTGTTTTCTTGAATTCTGCCGTTTTGAGAACAATTACCTGCAACGACCTAATTATACAGCATACTACACCTAACGGGTAGAGCAACTGGTTATAAATCAAATACTCTATGGAATTATTCCCCATCGCAAGAAATAAATTTCATCATATTCACCAGTTGCTATGGAAAGGCCAGGCATACAGACAACCTCTGGATTAAAGCCGCCCTGATTGCCCTCCTGTTCAATGCTTTTTTCATTGATTCACTGCACCACCGCCATCTCTGGCTGCTCCTGGCGTTGCTTTGATCAAAAAACTCTACACCGGGACAATGTCTCCCAGTCCCGGGGGAATCAGGAAAACCTGCCCTGCGGCATCCTCAGTACCAGGACGCCGCTTAATACTATAACCCCTCCGGCTATCTGCCAGATTGTCAGGACCTCCCCCAGGACTAGAAAAGCAAGAATGGCTGTTGCTGCCGGCTCGAAGGTACTGATAATGGCCGCCCGGGAGGCGCCTATTTCCTTAATCCCCCTGAAAAAGGCCGCCATGGCCAGGACGGTGGCAAAAATAGCAAGAGCAATGATGGCCAGCCAGGCGTCCCGGTTAAAATCAAGGCTTGCCTGGCCCCGGGACAGGGCCAGCAAACCCGTTGCCAGCGCCACAACGGTGGAAACATAGGCGTTGTAAACCGGCGTCTGAATGCTGTTCAACAACCGGGCGGTCCCAATCAGAAAGACTGAGTTGGTGACAGCTGCAGCCAGGGAGAGCAACACACCGCGCAGGTCCAGATTGCTGACCGGCTGCCCCAGAATAATGACGCAGCCGGCTAAGGTGATTATCAGCGCCAGCCCCTTTTGCAGGGTTAGGGGTTCCTTTAAAAAGAAAACGGCCAGGATCGTAACAAGAACTGGGTAAAGGTAAAGAAACAGGATGGCCATGCCGGCCGGAATAAAGCGAAAGGCCTCAAACAAAGCCAGTACGGTAAGTGTTTGAGTTCCCAGGGAAAGGGCCAGCACAGACAACAACTGCTTCCGGGAAAGCCTGTAGTCATAGCGGCCCACCCGGATTAACAGCCAGAACACAACAGCGGCCAGAATGTACCTCAGCGTAAGGACAATCATCACCGTAGCTCCGCCCTCGTAGGCAATCTTGGCCGCGACGGCCTCCGTACTCATACAAACTGTCGCAAACAGGACCAGGAACGTACCCAGGCCGGTTCGCCCGGTCCCTACTTTTGCTGTATCCATAATTTTGATTCCTTGCCTTCCTCCAAAAAATCAGGCGGCCTTGCAAGTCAGCCGCCGGGTATAAACATAGTATATAGCTTACAGTTAAAAAGATACATTTCAAAGATCTTAGGGCGAGCATTTTGCACAGATGGAACGGAACAAGGTGGTGCTCAGGTAGCGGTCGCCGCGGTCGGGCATAATTACCACAATATTGCCTGAATCCATCGTCTTAGCTATCCGCAAGGCCCCGGCCAAAGCCGCGCCGCTGGACATACCCGCAAAAATTCCTTCCTTCGTAGCCAGCAGCCTCGCCATTTCAAAGGCCTCGTCATCCTCCACATTAATCTTCTCGTCAAGCAGTTCGGGATGATAGATTTTGGGAACTATGGCCTCTTCCATGTTTTTTAGACCCTGAATGGCGTGTCCCTTCATTGGTTCCACACCGACAATTTTAACTTGCGGTTTTTTCTCTTTTAAATACATGCCTATTCCCATCAGCGTTCCCGTGGTTCCCATCCCGGCTACAAGCACATCAATCTCCCCGCGGGTTTGAGAAAATATTTCCGGTCCCGTCGACTCATAATGTGCCAGGGAATTGTTTTCGTTCGTGAACTGATTGGGCATGAAATATTTATCGGGTTCCTCCTGTATGATCCGGGCGGCCTCCCGGATTGAACCGTCGGTGCCCTCATTGGCAGGCGTCAGGATTACCTCCGCTCCATAGGCCTCCAGGATGCGGCTTCTCTCGGAACTGACACATCCGGGAATAACGAGCTTGACCGGATAGCCCCTGGCCGCCCCAATCATCGCTATGGCAATACCTGTATTGCCTGAAGTAGCCTCCAGAATAGTCTTGCCCCTGGTGAGCACTCCGGACTCTTCCGCCTTTTTTATCATGTAATAAGCAGGCCGGTCCTTAATTGAACCTCCGGGGTTGGATCCTTCCAATTTTCCAAAAATCTTCGCCTTTGTCCCGTTGGTCAGAGTCTTTAATTGAACAAGTGGCGTATTACCGATAGCAGAAAAGATATCCATGTTTTGTTCGCCTCCAACAAAATGCAAATTTATGTCTACTATTATTATTTGATTACTGTACTATCCTCCTACTATTCCATACCGTTGGACCATTCTCCTGCCTTTTAGAAAGAATCCCGGCACGTTTTGCAGAACTTGATGCGGACAGGAAATAATACCCAAGGAAATAATTGTGTAAAGATATAACAAAATTATTTTGAATAGGGAGACCACCGGCTTTGCGCTGACCACGGGTTAATCCTGGAGGCGTTATAGTTTCGAAAAATCCAGGGTGGCAAAATAGTCCTCAATAGTTTCTGCCCGGCGAATCATTTCGACCTTGCCGTCCGGCTTCAGCAGCAGTTCGGCCGGTCGCAGCTTTCCGTTGTAATTGAAGCCCATGGCATGCCCGTGCGCGCCGGTATCATGAATAACCAGGATGTCCCCGGTATGGATTTCCGGCAGCTTTCGATCAACGGCAAACTTGTCGTTGTTCTCGCAAAGGGAACCGGTAACATCGTACAGGCAGCTGTGCGGCCATTCTTCTTTACCGGCTACAGTGATGTGGTGATAAGCTCCGTACATTCCCGGGCGCATTAAATCAGACATACAGGCGTCCAGACCGACATAGCTTTTGTACGTTTCCTTCCTGTGCAAAACTGTCGCTACCAGGTAACCATAGGGTCCGGTAATCATCCGCCCGCTTTCCATAGCCAGCTTGACCGGGTGCAATCCGCCGGCAACGATCTTTTCCTCATAAGAACGGCGAATACCCCTGCCCAGAAAAGCTAAATCCACAGCCTCTTCTTCGGGACGGTAGGGGATGCCGATGCCGCCGCCGAGGTTGATCAGATCAACGCGGATATTAAGGGTGCTGTAAACTTCCAGAGCCAGCTCAAACATCATCCTGGCCGTTTCAATAAAGTATTCCGGGTCCAGTTCATTGGAGATAACCATTGTGTGCAGGCCGAACCGCTTCACACCCCTTTCCCGCACAATTGCCAGGGCTTCCAGAAGCTGCTTCCGGGTCAGGCCATATTTCGCATTTTCCGGAGTACCGATAATAGCAT
>Ga0123334_1004776_pt1 | contig 13524 bp, 7 predicted proteins | sample BiotimSIPDNA_FD_89706 | JGI IMG/M metagenome (GOLD analysis project Ga0123334, IMG submission 89706) | Anaerobic biogas reactor microbial communites from Washington, USA - Biogas_R1 time_0 SIP DNA | ecosystem: Engineered > Bioreactor > Anaerobic > Unclassified | place: Washington, USA | collected... | reverse complement strand
GGCGCCAACTCCTCGATGCTGATTCCGCAATCGCTGCATGCGAAATTCTGGCTAAATAGCAACTCCTGCCCGCCCAGCACATTTACAACCAAAATGCCTCCACTCAGATTGAGGGCAGTCTCAATAGAATCAGCAAGCCGCTTTATTATGTCAGGCCTTATAACAAGCCTGTCCACAACGATTTCAATGGTGTGCTTCTTGTTCTTCTCCAGTATAATATCTTCACTAATATCGCGCACTTCTCCATCTACACGAAGTCTGACATAACCACTTTTGCGAGCATCCTCAATTAGCTTGTTGTATTCACCCTTTCTGCCCCTGACCACAGGCGCAAGCAATTGAATTTTCGTGCCCTCCTCCATACCGATGATGGCGTCAACCATCTGATCGACGGTCTGCTGTGTGATCTCCTTCCCGCAAATATGGCAATGAGGCACACCGATTCGGGCATAAAGAAGCCTTAAATAATCGTATATCTCGGTTACTGTACCGACAGTCGATCTGGGATTCCTGCCGGTGGTCTTTTGATCTATGGAAATGGCCGGGGATAGGCCACCAATATAATCAACATCCGGTTTGTCCAGTTGTCCAAGGAATTGTCTCGCATATGAGGAAAGCGATTCAACATAGCGTCTTTGTCCTTCCGCATATATGGTATCAAATGCCAGAGATGATTTCCCGGAGCCGCTCAATCCCGTGATAACAACAAATTTGTCTCTGGGTATCTCAATGTCAATGTTCTTCAAATTGTGCTGCCTGGCACCCCTTATTGATATACTGTTTTGGTTCATACACTACACCTTTTCCTGTAAAGTTGGTAAATTAAACTCAACTTTCCAAAGTGTTTTGGGCTCTTGCCTGCACAGCAGGCTACCAACGGCGGTGTGATATAACACCTCAGCATGTCGGTACCTGCGCCTCAGAACGCCACTCACAAGCATAGGTTGGAAAGATGAGTTATTAAAAAGAAGTTTCACAGTACATACTCTGTGAAACTGTCCTTTTCATATTATACATAATGCAAAAGAAAAAAGCTATAGAAATCGCAAACATTTGTTCGATTTTTTAATGTCCCTTGCGGTCAATGATTTGCGCAAGCACACGGATCCCTTCAGAAATCTTGTCTTCGGGCATGTTCGAGTAGTTGAGCCTCATTGTATTCCTTCCTCCCCCGTTCGGGAAGAAGGAATCCCCGGGCACAAAAGCAACATTGTTCACCAGGCACTCCACAAGCAGCTCTCTGGTATCAATATCCCCATCCAGCTCCACCCATGTAAACAACCCGCCATTGGGATGCGTACATTTGGTCCCCTTAGGAAATTCCTCAGCAATTGCGCTATGCATCGCATCTCTTCTGCCCTTGTAGACGGCGCATATTTTCTCAATGTCCTCATCCAGGTCATAGGTGTCCATATACATAGATATGTTTCTCTGGGTAATGTTTGCGGAGTGCAAATCAGCCCCCTGCTTGACAAGCACATATTTTTCAAGAATTTTCTCATCTGCCGCCACCCAGCCAATTCTCATTCCGGGGCAAAATACCTTGGAGAAGGTTCCAAGATAAATCACACAGCCATCCCTATCAAGGGATTTAAGCGAAGGCAGCATTTTGCCTTCAAAGCACAATTCGCTATAAGGAGCATCCTCCAAAACCGGAATGTCTCTTTTGTGTACAATTTCCATGAATTTAATGCGGCGTTCCAGAGACCATCGGCGTCCGCTTGGATTTTGAAAATCCGGGATTGTGTAAATCATCTTAATGTTTTCTACCGTGTTTAGTATCCTTTCCAGTTGATCAGGCAGCATTCCCTCATCGTCTGTGGGTACCTCGAGCATGGTCGGTCCGTATGCATTAAAGGCATTTATGGCTCCCAGATAGGTTGGACTTTCACATAGAACAACATCTCCCTCATTAAGGAATATCTTGCCTGTAAAATCTAAGCCCTGCTGTGCGCCGCTGGTTATCAGGATATTCCGCTGTGCTACTCTCGTACCATATCTTTTATTCATTCTGTCGGCAATTTTCTGCCTCAATGGTGTAAATCCCTCTGTAGCGGCATACTGCAAAGCCTCTGCGCCTGATGTTTCCAGCACCTTTTGCGTAATACCCTTCAGCCTTTCGACAGGGAACAGCTCCGGAGCGGGTAAGCCGCCTGCAAACGATATCATCCCGGGCTTATCAGTAATCTTTAGAAGCTCTCTTATATCGGAAGCCCTTACCTTCTCCATTCTTCTTGCAAACTCTATCATAACAACACCTCTTCTGATTGATAAATAGCTTTTCCCCAATTAGGGGGACTGGGAGACAGTTCTCTTATTTTTAGCTACAATATCGGTCCCAGCGATATTTGTGCAGCCCCACTATAGTGCTTTTGCTCCCTCTGGGTATCATGGTAGGCCTCAGCGAACCTTCTGACGCCCTCCCTTATTTGCGAGGGATTAGGATATGTAAAATTGAGCCTTATATAGTTTCCGGTGGGATTAACTGAGTAGAAGGTATTGCCGGGCACAAATGATACTCCGTTCTCGACGGCACGGGCAAGAAGCCTGGTCTGCAGCATCCCATCAGGCAGCCTGCACCACAGGTATAAGCCACCCTGGGGCTCATTCCAGCTCATTGCATCAAGATTGGCATCCCTAAGCTCCGCCAAAAGCATATCTCTTCTTCTGCAATTCTCCTTATTTGCCTTTTCCAGATGTTCATCAAGCAGGTTTTCTCGTAAAAAATGGTCAAATATCAGCTGAGGCAGACTGCTTGTATGCAAATCAGCCGTCTGCTTCATAATAGTCAGGCGGTGCAAAACCTCCCTGGGAGCCGAAACCCAGCCCACCCTAAAGCCAGGAAAAAGAAGCTTGGAAAATGTGCTTAGATACAGAACATTCCCATAGCCATCCAGCGCTTTTAGGGCCGGCAATGGCCTACCCTCATAGCGAAGCAAGCCATATGGGTCATCCTCCAGAATAATAATCTGGTTTCTATGCGCTAAAGACAGCAGCTCCTTACGCCTTTCCAAACTCATGACTGCGCCAGATGGGTTTTGAAAATCCGGAATTGTGTAAATTATTTTAGGCTTGAACCTCTTTAGCATCATGTCAAGGACATCTGTTCGCATACCATCCTTATCAATTGGTATTCCAATGATCCTGGCCCCTGCTGCCTTAAAGATATGGATTGCACTAAAGAAGGTGGGTTCTTCGACAAATACAATATCACCGGGGTCAAGGAAGGCCCTGGCTATCAAATCAAGTCCCTGCTGTGAGCCCGATAAAACCATGGTATCCTCTGCAGAAGCCGTGATTCCTCTTTTTTTCATCAACTGGCTGATGCTTTCCCTCAAAGGATAGAAACCCTCCGTGGGCTGGTGCTGTACTGTTCTATGCCCATGGCTCTTCAGCACATCGGCTTGTATTCTTTCAAGCGCATCAAGAGAGTCGATTCCCGGAACGGTAACCCCGGCTGCAAACAATATCATATCCTCTCTACCTGCCATCCTGAGAAGATCACGGACCGTCGTATCCTGCATGCGCAAGGTGGCTTCACAAAAAAGCTGCTCCCATGGCATTGGATGTATGACCGGACCTTCAGCCACTTGTGGACTGTCATTGTCACCGTCGTCGATGAATTCGCCTTGTGATACCTCGGTGCCTCTTCCAACATGTGAATCAACCAATCCATCGGCCTTTAATTCTCTATAGGCATTGAGAACCGTGCTTCTATTCACCTGCAGCTCCTCTGCCAGCTTTCTTTCCGGGGGCAGTCTATAGCCTGCCGGCAGCAGGCCGCTCAGTATTAAGTCCCTAATGCCCTTGCTAATCTGTAGATAGATTGGAATCGTGCTCTCTCTGTTAATTTTCAGATCCATGGTCACTTCATCTGCCTTCACTATATAATTAAAATGGTACCATCCAATTCTAATTATATCGGCATATTTGAAGAATTAAACTACCAATTCCAACAAATTGATACCAACCAATTTGTCGCTTTGGCTTGGACCGCTTTGGCTTGGACCGCTTTGGCTTGGACCGCTTTGGCTTGAACCACTTTGGCTTGGACCACTTTGGCTTGGACCGCTTTGGCTTAAAATACTTTAGCCCAGCTAACTCGATTTGCTTTACTTACTTGATTTGCTTTAGCTTGACACAGCCTGGCTTGACTCTATTTCATCATTCTTTTTACTTCAAGCAGCTTATCTCTAAGGGACGCTGCCCTTTCAAACTGCAGGTCTCTTGCCGCTTCCTTCATTTCCTTCTCCAGTTTATTCATCAGCTCAAGCATATCAGCCTCATTCAACTGCTCAATGCTCTGTGTTAATGAGTACTGACTATCCTCCTCCGCCACCTTCAGGGTCTCCAAATTCTCTCTGACGGCCTTTTGTATAGAAGCCGGCGTAATTGCGTGTTTTTCATTGTAGTCCATCTGTATCTTTCTTCTTCTGTTTGTTTCACTAATAGCATTCTGCATAGAGTCCGTTATGGTATCCGCATACATAATGACAGTCCCATCAACATTTCTGGCTGCTCTTCCGATAGTCTGGATTAACGAAGTTGTGGAGCGAAGGAAGCCTTCCTTGTCGGCATCCAATATCGCCACCAGTGTCACCTCGGGAAGGTCAAGGCCTTCTCTAAGCAGATTGATACCCACCAATACATCGAAAACACCAAGTCTCAGATTTCTGATAATATCAACCCTGTCCAGCGTCTCAACATCTGAATGCAAATACTCAACCTTGAACTCCATATCCTTTAAATAGGCAGTCAGGTCCTCTGCCATTTTCTTAGTAAGCGTCGTAACCAGCACCCTCTGCTTCTTTTCGACACGCTTGCTTATCTCGCCGATCAAATCATCAATCTGACCCTTCACCGGCCGCACCATGACCTCAGGATCGATAAGCCCTGTCGGTCTGATGATTTGCTCAGCAATCTGTTGCGAATGCTGGTTTTCGTATTTACCGGGGGTCGCGCTGACATAAATGGCCTGCTTCACCTTCTTTTCGAACTCTTCGAAACGCAGGGGCCTGTTGTCAAATGCAGAGGGTAGCCTGAAACCATATTCCACAAGGGATTCCTTCCTAGCCCTGTCACCATTGTACATGGCTCCTATCTGCGGGACAGTAACATGCGATTCATCAATAACCACAAGAAGATCCTCTGGGAAATAGTCTATAAGGGTATAGGGCGGACTGCCCGGAGCTCTGCCGCTGATGTGTCGGGAGTAGTTCTCAATGCCCTGGCAGAATCCAATCTCCTGGAGCATTTCCAGGTCGTAATTTGTCCTTTGCTCAAGCCTCTGGGCTTCCAGCAGCTTGTCCTGATCCCTCAGCTCCTTAAGCCTCTCCTGCAATTCCTGCTCGATTGTGCTAATGGAGCGGAGCATCTTTTCGCCGGTAGTGGCGTAATGGTTAGCAGGGAAAATCGCTGTATGAGTTCTGTGCCCCAGTATTTCACCGGTCAAATAGTCGACCTCGGATATTCTTTCTATTTCATCTCCGAAGAACTCCACCCTCAGAACACGCTCCGAAGAATCCGGCGGAAATATTTCCAGCACATCGCCCCTGACCCTGAATTTGCCTCGCTTGAAGTCAATTTCATTTCGCTCGTATTGTATATCAACAAGCCGCCTTATGACCTCGTCCCTATCCTTACGCATGCCGGGCCTGAGCGAAATCATAAGCTCTGTATAATCCTCGGGGTCGCCAAGGCCATAGATGCATGAAACACTGGCGACAATAATCACATCCCGGCGCTCAAACAGTGCTGCCGTAGCTGAATGTCTGAGCTTGTCGATTTCGTCATTAATTGAGGAGTCCTTTTCAATATAGGTATCCGTTGACGCAATATAAGCCTCGGGCTGAAAATAATCATAATAGCTTACAAAATACTCCACAGAGTTGTCCGGGAAGAATTCCTTAAACTCACTGCACAGCTGGGCAGCCAGCGTTTTATTATGCGCTATAACTAAAGTGGGCCTCTGAACCCGCTCAATGACATTCGCTACAGTAAAGGTCTTACCGGAGCCGGTAACGCCCAGCAAGGTCTGATGCCTGTATCCTCTATTCAGTCCTTTGACCAGTTGATCCACCGCTTCCGGCTGATCTCCCCGCATCTTGTAATCGGAAACTAGCTTAAAATCCGCCATAAACCCTCCATCATGAGTCTTCCACTCAAAACAATATCTTAGTCAATAAGCTCTGTGAATAACATCCGTAGATTACCTCAATAGATAACCTCTGTAAAAAACGGTTACAAACCACTACATATCAACCACTACAAGCCAATATATCAACCACTATAAAGCAACCACCATAAACCACTACAAAATAGCTTCTATAATTATAGCACATGCATGCAAGAAATCAAACAAATGTTCTGCCACAGTGCGGTAAATTCACGAGCCTATATTCTTCATAAGCTATAATCAAAAAGTTCTTAATAAAATCTGTGTATGTAATCAGCTGGCGGTAAAAGCCTGTGCTAACTTTTTTATTGACAGACCCATTCTACTGGTGTGATAATAGTATGAAATATAGGTTTTGGAGGACAGCTAAATGAAAGTTGCAAAATTTGGAGGAACATCACTGGCATCTGCCAATCAAATAAAAAAGGTTTGTTCTATCGTCACATCTGATCCTGAGCGCAGAATAGTCATTGTATCTGCGCCCGGTAAAAGGTTTAAAGATGATGTTAAGGTCACTGACATGCTGATTGCCTGTGCCAACGCTAGCCTTGAAAAGGGAAATGCCGATAGCGAATTGCAGGCTTTAGTTGACAGATTTGCAGAAATAGCGTCTGAGCTTAATGTTTCTGATCGGGTGATAGAGGAAATCGCAGATGACTTAAGGGCTCGTGTGGATTCAGATAAAAGCGATAAGGGCAAATATATGGACTGCCTGAAGGCCGCAGGCGAAGACAATTGCGCAAAGCTGGTAGCCGCATACCTTCAAAGCACCGGAGTAGATGCACGCTATGTCAATCCAGGCGAAGCCGGGTTACTCCTGAATGATGAATACGGAAATGCCCAGGTGCTTCCTAAGGCTTATGATAATTTGAAATCACTGTCTGATTACAGTGGCATCACCATATTTCCGGGCTTTTTCGGGCATTCTCTAAAGGGCGATGTTGTGACACTACCAAGAGGCGGTTCCGACATCAGCGGCTCAATCGTGGCAGCGGCTGTTAATGCAGATTTGTATGAAAACTTTACGGATGTGGATAATATTTATTCCGTCAACCCCAATCTGATTAACTCTCCAAAACCCATTCGTGAGCTGACATACAGAGAGATGCGAGAGCTTTCCTATGCAGGCTTCAGTGTCTTCCACGAAGAAGCCCTTGTGCCTGTTTACAACAGAGGCATCCCCGTGTGTGTAAAGAATACCAACAATCCTTCTGCCCCGGGAACCACTATTGTACCTGAACGCAGCTACATTAAAGAGCCCGTAGTGGGAATTGCCAGCCATGACGGTTTTTGCTTCATTTACATTAGTAAATATTTGATGAACCGTGAGGTTGGTTTTGGTCGCAGGGTCTTGCAAATCCTTGAGGATGAACACATTTCCTTTGACCACATGCCCTCAGGAATCGACAATATGTCAATCATAATAAAGCAGAACTTCCTGGATGAGCAAATGGAAAAGAGAATCGTTGAGCGCATTAAGAAAGAGCTGGCCGTTGATGATGTATCAGTGGTCAGGAATCTGGCCCTCGTAGTTATTGTCGGCGAAGGAATGCGCAATACCCGTGGTATAACCGCCAGAGCTTCCACCTCATTGGCTAAGGCAGGGATTAATCTTGAAATGATAAGTCAGGGTCCCTCTGAGGTCAGCATGATATTCGGCGTCAGGGCGGGCGAAAGCGACAAAGCCGTGTGCGCATTATATAACGAGTTTTTCAACAGTCAGGGGACCAGGATTTGATTACATTTTCCGTCTCAGGGAAAACCGGTGAATTTTCTCGATAATCCTGTCCTTTAAAAGCAACCCGACCAGGAACAATACTACTGCGGCCACGCACAATATGATTACAACAAGGTAATTGCCCATTTGTGTCCCGTGGCCAATGTAGGATGAAGCCAAGAGTGCCGGAAATCTGCCTATCATAATAACGATAAAAAATCGAAGTGGCTTTACGGGAGTAACGCCCGCTATATATGTTAGAATGTCCTTTGGTATTCCCGGAATAAGGAAGAGAATAAAAGCAGCAGCCTCACTTTTTGCGCTGCCGAAGATTGAATTAAACTTTTCTATTTGGGCCTCTGATGCAACTAGCCTGACAAGAGGGTAGCCCAAAAGTCGCACTATGAAAAAAACCAATATTGAGCCAATCAAAATTCCAATCAGTGAGTACAAAGTACCTAGCCATGTTCCGTAGATATATCCACCTGCGATTTGGACAATTTCTCCCGGAATAGCTGCCACCAGGACCTGCAGTATCTGTATCCCGATAAACACCAGAACGCCCTTCCAGCCAAATGAATTGAGCAGCCGGTGCAGTTTTTCGGGGTTTTTAGCCAGCTCAGTAATCTTAGGTCCCAGCTTGATTCCCAGATAAACTAATATGCCGATAAATACTGTAATGAGAGCAATATAAAACACTAGCCTACGTTTCTCAACAACTTTTTCTTTCTTGTCCGGGGCTTCTTCTTTCTTATCTAGGACTTTCTTATTCACTAAGTCTTTCTCGTTCTTATCTGTCTGATTTTGCTCGATGTCCAAAGGTCTGTTCCTCCTGCATTTGTCAAATCTCGCCCTTCAACTTCGGCATTTCTACCTTTTGCGCCGACTAAGCCTTCCATCATACTCTACGAAGTAAATTGCAATATGTCTTGTCCTGACATCAAGCTCATCTGCTCTTTATCACTCATCAATTGGTAATGTCATTTGATTGTCTGCCACATCTTCCTCCTTCAAATAGTAGCCAACTGCCGGGATGCTTTTGACCCGATAATAATCAGGGTTCCTAATTCCTGTTTCCTCAATCGTGTTAACAGAACACATCCTACTACCCTTCTTTTGCTTCATCACCTGCACTCCCTGTGAATTGCGGGTGCCCTTGGGATTAATATATTCCGTATTGAAAATGAGGATTTTATCAATGTCACTTCGGACAACAAACTCCGTGTCGGCTTCAAGGTATTTGATATCAACCAGCGCTGAGCGATCGGAGTAGGCATTGGCCAGCTTCTTCCTGTTAGTCTTAGTCATATAGCTCTCAAGTTCAATTTTTGCACATTTGCCGTTCTCAAAGGAAAACAGAACCCAACCTGAGTAATCGTCCGTCGCGATCATGTAGAGTATTCTTTCTCCCTCAGATAGCTGAAGCAGGTTTGTCAAATACTCGCCGAGCACACTTGCCTTGCAGTCGGGGATATCATAAATACGCAGCTTATAAACCGTCTGCCTGTTGGAGAAGAGCAGCAGCTCCGCCTTATTGTGGGTCTCAAGCTCCTGGCATATCTTATCATCGTCCTTAAGCTTATGCTCCGAGCTGGCTCTGAGTGAAACGAGCGAAATCTTCTTAAGATAGTTTTGCTCCGTAAGGAAAAGCTTAAGGTTGTAATCGTCTATCATTTTCTCTTCAGAGATAACCTCAACATGTTTCTCAAGCATAATCTCAGTCCTTCTGGGCTGAGCATGCTTTTTCGAGACCTCGCCAAGCTGTTTTATAATAATCTTCAGGATTCGCTTTTCATTGCCGTAAACATCCTTCAAATCAGCGATTTCTTTTTCCAGCTCATCCACTTCTGCAACCCTGTTCAGGATATATTCCCTGTTGAGATTGCGAAGCTTAATCTCTGCAATGAAGTCTGCTTGAATCTTGTCAATCTCAAAGCCCTCCATTAAATTCGGCACAACCTGCGACTCGTGTTCGGTACTGCGAATAATGGCAACAGCCTTGTCTATGTCCAGTAAAATTTTCCGTAAACCCACAAGCAAATGAAGCTTCTCTTCTTTTTTGTTAATATCAAACCGAGTCTGCCTTTTTATACATTCAATTCGGAATCTCAGCCATTCCTCAAGTATGGTTTTAATGCCCATAACCCTTGGAATGCCACCCACAAGTATGTTGAAATTGCAGTTGAAGGAATCCTCAAGAGCCGTCATTTTAAACAATTTGTTCATGATAACATCGGGGTCGGCACTTTTCCTGATATCAAGGGTGATTTTTAGTCCATCTAAATCCGTCTCATCTCTAACATCAGAAATATCTTTTATCTTCCCGCCCTTGACCAAATTTATGATTGAATCAATAATGGCTTCAGCCGATGTCGTATAGGGAATTTCGACTATTTCAATGCAGCTGTTCTTCTTGTCATAGTTGTATCTTGCTCTTACCTTAAAGCTTCCACGGCCTGTTTCGAATATCTCCCGTATTTCTCTCTCGTTATATATCAGGCATCCGCCCGTCGAAAAATCCGGCGCCTTTATGTATTGGATCAAATCAACATTTTCATCCTTGATATATGCAATCGTGGCATCACAAATCTCCTTCAGGTTGAAGCTGCAAAGGTTGCTGGCCATGCCAACCGCAATTCCCTGATTGGCATTGACCAAAACGCTTGGAAATGCAGCCGGAAACAAGGTGGGCTCCTTTAGTGTCCCATCATAATTGTCAACAAAATCTACCGCGTCCTTTTCAAGATCGCGAAATAACTCCTCACAAATTTTTTCCAGCTTGACCTCTGTATAACGAGCGGCGGCAAAGTGCATATCTCTGGAGTATTGCTTACCCATATTTCCCTTAGAATCTACATATGCATGCAGCAGGGCGCCGTTTCCTCTCGTTAACCTGACCATTGTCTCATATATGGCTAAATCTCCATGAGGATTCAGCTTCATGGTCTGTCCGACCACATTAGCCGATTTTGTCCTGTTGCCCGTAAGCAGCCCCATTTTATACATGGTGTACAGAAGCTTTCTGTGCGACGGCTTGAATCCATCGATTTCTGGAATAGCTCGTGATACTATGACACTCATTGCATAGGGCATGTAGTTTTGTATAAGCGTGTCTGGTATTTTTTGTGAAACAAAATTGTTATCAGGCATAATTTTCCTCTTTCTAGTCGTTTTGCATCAGCTTAGTAATTTTTCGTGTACCGGCAGCAGCATTTATTCCGGTTTTGCTTCCAAGCACCTACAGTATGCTCCCCCTTCCACGAACACCGCTGACGGTATCCAAAAATTACTCAGCTTACGTCGATCATGTCCAGGAAGCTCGCCCCATTCTCCTCAATGTAGCTCTTCCTGCCCTGTAGATTGTCGCCCAGCAGCATGTCAAAGGTCTGCTCTGTTATCTCAAAATCGTCCGGCTCAATTTTAATCAGCCTTCTGGTCTCAGGGCTCATCGTTGTCAGCCACATCATTTCAGGCTCATTCTCGCCAAGCCCCTTGGAGCGTTGTATTGTATATTTGCTATCCCCGATCCTCGCAAGTATATCCGCCTTTTCTCTTTCCGTGTAGGCAAAATAGGTCTTGCCCTTACTGTTTATTTCAAACAGGGGCGACTCGGCGATGAATACCTTTTCCTCCTGAATTAAGGTGGGGACGAGCCGATAAAGCATTGCCAAAATCAGTGTTCTGATCTGAAATCCGTCCACATCCGCATCAGTACATATGATAACCTTGTTCCATTTAAGGTTGTCCATGTCAAAGGTGCTCAGATCCTTGTTGTGCTTAGACTTTATCTCCACACCGCAGCCCAATACCTTCAAAAGATCAATAATGATTTCATTCTTGAATATGCCGTCATAATCAGCCTTAAGGCAATTCAATATTTTGCCTCTTACAGGCATAATTGCCTGGAAATCCGCGTCCCTTCCCATCTTGCACGATCCCAGCGCAGAATCGCCCTCCACTATGTAGAGCTCTCGCCTGCTGACGTCCTTTGTCCGACAGTCAACAAACTTTTTTACTCTGTTGGCCATATCGATGGTGCCACCAAGCTTCTTCTTTATGTTAATCCTGGTCTTCTCTGCGGTTTCACGGCTGCGCTTGTTGACAAGTATCTGCTCAATAATCTTATCACTTTCCATCTTATTTTCTATCAAATAAATCTCCAGCTGTTGCTTTAGAAAATCAGTCATGGCCTCCTGTATGAATTTGTTGTTAATGGATTTCTTGGTCTGATTCTCATAGCTGGTTATGGTTGAAAAGGAGTTTGTCACCAGCACAAGGCTGTCCTGTACATCGGTGAAGGTTATTTTGGCCTCATCCTTGTTATACTTGCCATTGCTTTTTATGTACTTATCCAACTCATTGACAAAAGCCGCCCTGACTGCACGGTCCGGAGAACCGCCATATTCTAGAAAGCTTGAATTGTGGTAGTACTCCAGCAGATTAACTTCATTATTAAAGCAAAAGGCAATCTGCATCTTAACTCTATACTCCGGCTTGTCATCCCGGTCCTTCCCCTTAGCTGAGGATTCATAATACTGTATGCCTGTAAAGCTCTTGTCGCCGCTAATCTCCTTAATATAGTCCTCTATGCCATTCTCGTAACAGAATTCATGTGTCTCACCGCTCGCTTCATCTGTCAGCAAGAACCTCAAGCCAGCATTGACAACTGCCTGCTTTTTTAGGGTAGTAGTAAAGTATTCAAGCGGTATATCAATATCAGTAAAAACCTCGATATCGGGCTTCCATTTTTGGGTAGTCCCGGTATGCTCGTATTTGCACTTTTTCTTAACTAATCCGCCTACGTTTTCACCCTTTTTAAACTGAAGCTCATACATGTAGCCATCTCTACAGACCGTAACCTCCATATATTCCGAGCTGTATTGAGTCGCACAGCTGCCAAGTCCGTTAAGACCCAGACTGAATTCGTAGTTTTCGCCGGAATTGTTCTGATATTTGCCGCCGGCATATAGCTCGCAATAGACAAGCTCCCAATTGTAACGGTCTTCCTTCGAGTTGAAATCGACAGGAACACCGCGGCCATAGTCCTTAACGGTAATGGAATGATCGCTATGACGCGTAATCTCAATCTTGTTTCCGTAGCCCTCACGCGCTTCATCTATTGAATTAGAAAGTATCTCGAAAAAAGAATGCTGGCAGCCCTCGAGTCCATCAGAGCCGAATATGACACTTGGTCTCAGCCGGACTCTGTCGGCTCCCTTCAAAGAAGATATGCTCTCGTTTCCGTACACTTCAGGCTTCTTACCCTTTGTCATCTGTATCAATCCCCCGGTAATTATTTCACTGTATTAATTATTCAATAAAGATTTTTTAAAGTCAAGTTTTACATGAAACAAAGTTTTGCAATCTGCCTGCCTTTCTTTTTAGCTCTCGAGGAAATGTGAGCAAAAATCCAGTTCTGGGCGGACAATTGCTTGGTTTTTTAGTTATTTGGCTCAGTAATGCAGTCAGCTCCTGTGTTATGTAGTCTAAACTTGCATATTACCCTGTGTTTGTTCAAATAATTGCCCAGAAGCGAAGAATTTGCACACCGTGATGTAAAAGAGAGTCAAGTCCATATAGCGCCTTTTATGCATCTATGAATTTACAGGCATGATCTATATTTCCAGCATTT
>Ga0123334_1004772_pt1 | contig 13538 bp, 11 predicted proteins | sample BiotimSIPDNA_FD_89706 | JGI IMG/M metagenome (GOLD analysis project Ga0123334, IMG submission 89706) | Anaerobic biogas reactor microbial communites from Washington, USA - Biogas_R1 time_0 SIP DNA | ecosystem: Engineered > Bioreactor > Anaerobic > Unclassified | place: Washington, USA... | reverse complement strand
TGGTGGAGCTTCGCTCCCGGTGAAGGGATGTGGTGCACATTGCCCTAAGGTTGTGCCCGAGTGCACCCTTACGCAAATATTTTGTTAGAAGATGTGGAGATGCCTTTTCTCCAACGGTTCTTCGCATAATTTAAAAAATTCAACATATTATATCCTGAAAATAATACTCATTTAGCATTATCCTTGTTTAACTCTCTTAAAAACTCTAAAACAAAGTCTTTAGTGATAATGGAAGCTTGTGTACAATTTTCTTCAAATTTTTCTATCCCTGAATGTATAGCGGTGTCTGTTATGGTTCGTACTGAAATAAAAGGTATTTTATTCACATAACATACATGGGCAATACTTGCAGTCTCCATGTCAACCGACAATGACGAATATTTTTGATTTATGCTATCACGCATATTATCTTCAATGAATTTTTCTCCTGTTACCATTCGTCCAAAATACACATTGCTAAATTTGTTACAAGTCTTTTTAGCTATATTTAAGAAGTTTTCATCAGCATTGAAATATATGGAAGATAGCCATGGATGAAATTCAGTTAATATTCCATCATCAACATCATGATATGCTACTTGAGTTGAAATTATAGTATCGAAAAGATTTATGCTCTTATCCATTCCACCAGCTGTACCTGCATTTATAATGGAATCAACACAATAGGTGTCTATTAATATTTGAGTTGCAATTGCTGCATTTACTTTACAAACGCCACTGTATAGTGCAACAATTGATACACCATTTATTTTTCCCTCATAAAATTTCAACATTGCTTTTTCAGTCACCACAATGTTTTCTATATGTGATAAAAATGGGTTTAGTTCTTCGTCACCAGCACAAAGTATTCCTATTTTCTGCATACATATATCCTCCTATTAGATAAATAATCTTTGTTTCACATTGATCTACTGTTATGCAGTATCTTGTTTCTCATTAAAAAGTCCCACAGAGAACTACCCCGATATCTCCATGTCTTCTAACGTTCCGCCGTTCCCGACGCGCCTGAGCTTACAAGGCGGGCCAGCTTCATTGACTTTACTTTCCCCGCCGACTCGGTTAGCGAAGGCGTGTGGCGCGATTCAGCTTGAATATCCTTCTTCGAATCAACTTCGTGACATTTCTTGACGCGCCCGAAGCGGGAAAGGTCGTGTTATACGAAGTACCGGTCCGGGCAGCAGTTTTTCACTTTCTCGCCAGCTGAACCATGGATGGTTAGCTGGTCGGCTAATAAATTTAAACCTTAATATAAACGTTATTAATTCTTCCCCTTTTTTTCAAACCATTAAGTGTTAATAAATATTTAATAGCATTATTAATTTTTCGCCTGTCTTTACTGCTAAAATTTAAAATACTAATAATTGTTAATTTGTTCTTCAAATTTTTAAACAACCATCCAGTAAGGCTAGGATTACCCATTTTTAAACAATTCCACTCAACATATTCTTTTTTTCCGAAATGATTAACACATTCTAACCGCTCATTATTAATTTCTATTGCTTTCGACATTTGCAAATTAGCTAACAAACTAATTACTGAACTCGAAAAAAATATTATATTAACCAAAAAATTTGAAAAACACATATTAATTTTCAATACTAATAATATGAATAATAATATTGTGTAAAGTATTATATTTAAAATAAAGATGTGGCTTTTATAATTAAACTTTAAACTCATTTATCTCTCCTACCATTTAAAAACTTCTTCGAACAAACTCCCTTAATGGCCGTGCCCAGGAAGGGCCGGCCACGAGGACCGGTATTTCGTATAACTACTGCATTTATGACTTATGTCATTTTTGTACCAGTATTAGGATGATAAATGACATATTGCGTTTAAGCAATCTTAAGTGGATTGATTAGTAAAAAGACGATCTAGAGGACTTTGTATTGAAGCAATATTATTTTTACTAACATGAGTATATATTTCCGTCGTCTTTGAACTGGCATGTCCTAATAATTCCTGAATATATCGTAGATCAGTGCCTCCTTCTAATAAATGAGTCGCAAAAGAATGCCTAAGAGTGTGAACGGATACTTTTTTAATAATAGCGGTCTTTTCCAATGTTTTTTCAAAAATATGCTGAACCGTCCGTTCAACAATATGCCTCCCCGGCGTAGCTCCGGGAAATAACCAACGGTCGGGACGGTATTCTTTAATATAGACTTTTAAATACTTCTCCGCAACCTGTGATAAAATTGTATAACGGTCTTTTCTTCCCTTTGCATTATGAAGATGAATCAATTTTCGTTCATAATCAATATTTTCCGGTTTCAAACGTACTACTTCGCTAACCCGGAGTCCGGCTGAATAGATTAAAACTAAAATTGTTCGATGTTTTAAATTAGAAACTTGTTTAAAAAAATCTATAATTTCAGATTGATCTAAAACCTCAGGCAAATGGCGTTCTCTTTTTGGTCTGGGAATATCTATAACTATATTTGGATTTTTGAATATTGTTATGTATAGAAATCTTAAAGCGCTTATAGTCTGATCCACATATTCACGAGATAAAGATTGGTTATCGATTAATTGCAACAAGTATTTCTTTATGTAAACTTCATTCTTCTCTCCAGGATTTAAGTTACAATACTGCAAATAGCGTCGAATATTACTGCTATATGCTTTGCGGGTCTTAATACTATAACCTTTTATGGTTAATTCTCGATCTAAATCATTTAATATTCGGGTCTTTTCGGCATAATAATCCTCTATTTGTTGTGGATTTGGGTCAGTAATTGAAACAAGGGTTTGATCGATATAAATTTGTTCATTGGAAAAAATTTTGAGCATTTCCTTAATTACTATTTTATTATTCGGCAAAGTCCAATATTTTCCTTCAAAATTCCAATTATGCCCTTTAATCTCTTTAATTTTTTTAACCAACTCCGGTTGATATCCGAATTTAACCAAAATCCGCTCCTTATTTACTCTTTCAATCAAAACTGACGCCATGGATATTCACCGCCTTGATTCGATAATCAATAATTCTTTAATTCTTTAATTAACAATTTACTTAATATTGTAATCGAACATTCATTCGATGTCAACCTAATAAAAGCAGAGTTTACTAAAAATTGTAACTTAGGGAGACGGGTTATCATCCATAAGTCTATACGGAGCTTCGAGGATTTGTGTGAGGTTAATTCCGGGTAGTAATTCCCCGCCCCGGCCCGCCGGGGCACATTAAAGAATGAAAAAAGAAGTAACAGCCAATTTTATCTCCTCCAGAGGCGCGGAGGCGCTGAGGTGTTGGTCATTCAGGATAGCCAAAGGGTGTTTCTTTCAGGATAGCTTATTTCGGTTTTCCTCTGCGCCTTTGCGTCTCAGCGGGAGGATAAATGTATTTAATAGACCAAAGTGCGACTTAAATCTTGCTCTTCCCCAATGATGTTGTTCAGGTTAGCTAATCCAGTGGATGAATAACCCTGGCCGCTTCACCCTGTGTCATCCAGACACTGCGGATGTCCGAGAGCGACCTGTGTTCCAGGACGGGACGAAGTCGCGTAGGACATGGATGTCCGAGAGCGACCTGAATTTACCGCTTCGAATAAGCTTCGTTGGGGGAGAGCAACAAGAGAGGCGATACATTTTCGAGATAACCAAGGATTTTATTAATTTCTCCAAAGAAACTTTCGAATTTCTCTTGAGAAACTTTTGAGTTAAGCCAAGTAATTTTAATATTTCTCTTGAGAAACTTTTGAGTTAAGCCAAGTAATTTTAATATTTCTCTAGAGAAACTTTTGAGTTAAGCCAAGTAATTTTAAAATTCCTCTAGAGAAACTTTTGAGTTAAGCCAAGTAATTTTAAAATTCCTCTAGAGAAACTTTTGAGTTAAGCCAAGGAATAATGAAATTCCTCTAGAGAAACTTTTGGATTTCACTAGAGAAAGTTTTTAATCCCCTAGCTGAATTTTAGAATTAACCGGAATAATTCTGAGGCTAATAGTAAGAGAGGATTGACTTTAAAAAGACCTTCCCCGCCTGATATTTGCCATACCTAAAAGCATCTCGGAAATTGTCACAATCGAAATTATCCTAATTCACTTAACATCCCACTTCTTCACTTTCGAAACACTTACATCCATAGATTCATCGGCATAGCCTTTTATTCTCCCACACCTAGCGTGGGGTTTTCTTCGCTTCGCTCCCAATTAAAAAACCAACCTGCAAAATGGTTGGCATTTTAAAAAATCTAACTTTAGGTGAAATTGAAATCAACTCACCCCAACCGGCTCCTCATCCCCGATCAACACTGCCTTACGGGACAGGTTAACTCGGCCTTGCTTATCGATCTCCACCACTTTAACCATGATCTCGTCACCCACATTAACCACATCTTCCACCTTGGCCACGCGTTCCTTAGCCAACTGTGAAATATGAACCAATCCTTCCTTACCGGGCAGGACTTCTACAAAAGCTCCGAAGTTCATTAACCGGGTGACTTTACCCATATAAATGGCGCCAACTTCCACATCGCTGGTTAACCGGCGAATCATCTCCTCGGCTTTGGTTCCAGCAGTGACATCAACCGCAGCGATAAATACGCGGCCATCGTCTTCGATATCAATCTCCGCCCCGGTCTCCTCCACAATCTTCCGGATCATCTTACCCCCCGGTCCGATTACATCCCGGATCCGATCCGGATCAATCTCGAAGGTAATAATCCGGGGCGCAAAAGGAGAAAGTTCCTTCCGCGGTTCAGTAATAACTTCGGCCATTTTACCCAGGATAAAGAGGCGTCCTTCTCTAGCTTGCGCCAAAGCTTGTTTCAAAATCTCCTTGTTAATCCCTTTAATCTTGATATCCATTTGGATCGCCGTGACTCCATCTTTAGTTCCGGCCACTTTAAAGTCCATATCGCCATAATGGTCTTCCATTCCCTGAATATCAGTGAGAATCGCGAAGTCTTCCCCGTCTTTCAGTAAACCCATCGCCACTCCAGCTACAGGTTTGCGGATCGGCACTCCCGCATCCATCAGCGACAAAGTACTCCCGCAGATACTGGCTTGGGATGAAGAACCATTTGATTCCAAAACCTCGGAAACCAAGCGGATAGTGTAAGGAAACTCTTCCTCACTAGGAATAACCGGTAACAAAGCGCGTTCCGCCAAAGCTCCGTGGCCGATCTCACGCCGACCGGGACTCCGTGTGGGACGGACCTCACCAACGCTATAAGATGGGAAATTGTAGTGATGAATATAACGTTTCGAACTCTCCTCGCCCAGGCCGTCTAAGATTTGTTCTTCACTAACCCGACCTAAAGTACAAACGTTCAGCACCTGAGTTTGACCTCTGGTGAAGAGGCCGGAACCGTGGGTCCTTGGTAAAAGGCCGACTGCGCAAGAAATTGGCCTAATTTCGGATAAACCACGACCATCAGGACGGATTTTATCAACAGCGATCATCCGGCGGACTTCCTCATAAACAATACTGTCCAGCACTTCCTTGATGCTCTTTTCCGATTGGGAATACTCTTCTCCGAATTTTTCCTGAAAGTATTCCAATGTTTCCTTCTTAACCTGCTCGATTAAAGCCTCTCGTTCCAGTTTCTCGTCGGTTTTAATCGCCGACACCATCTTCGCGGTGGCAAATTCCCGGACCTGTTTATTAATCTCCGAGTCCGGTTCATACAAAGCTACCTCTACTTTTGGTTTGCCAACTTCGGCCCTGATTTTTTCGATGAAATCGACAATCTCTTTGATCGCCTCATGTCCGAAAAGGATAGCTTCTAAAACTTCATCCTCCGACATTTCATTAACTCCGGCCTCAACCATCATAATGGCATCTTTAGTACCGGCCACTACCAAGGAAAGCTCGCTTTTTTCGCCTTCAGCAACTGTAGGGTTGATTATTAACTTGCCATTGACCTTACCGACTTTCACTCCACCGATTGGTTCGGCAAAAGGAATCTCCGAAATATGTAGTGCAGCGGAAGCCCCGATCATGGCTACCAAACCAGGTTCATTGTCAGGTTCAACCGATAAAACTGTGGCAACTACTTGGACGTCATTTCGAAATCCTTCCGGAAACAGCGGACGAATCGGGCGATCAATCATTCTGCCGGCAAGAACTGCACTTTCCGCAGGCCTTCCCTCCCGTTTAATAAAACCCCCGGGAATTTTTCCTACCGCATAAAGCCTTTCTTCATAATCAACAAGCAGGGGAAAGAAGTCAATACCTTCCCTGGGTTGTTTGGCCATTGTCGCTGTGACTAGGACTACGGTCTGGCCATAACGAACTAGCACTGCTGCATTGGCTTGTTTGGCAACCTGCCCGTATTCAATGACTAAAGGGCGACCCGCCAAGGTCATCTCCCATTTCTGCATATTTAATCCTCCTTACCAACCCATTTAACAGGGTATGTTTAGTATAGACTTTTTTTCAATTCCAGAAACCTATAAATTAGCGAATTAACAGTCTCAAAAATTGGGTTTAAAAAATGAAAACCTAAAAATATAAAGAAAAGCGGTTTCCCGCTTTCTTCACTTTTATTTTCGGAGACCTAACTTTTCAATTATCGCCCGGTAGCGGTTGATATCTTTCTGAGAAAGATAATTCAATAAGCCCCGACGTTGTCCAACCATCTTTAACAAACCCCGGCGGGAATGATGGTCCTTTTTATGGACCTTTAAATGTTCGGTCAGATAATTAATCCGCTCAGTCAAAATGGCGATTTGAACCTCGGGTGATCCGGTATCGGTCTCATGTAAACGATGCTTGCCAATGATCGACTGTTTTTGTTCAAGATCTAAACTCAAAATCTTCACCTCCTTAATCTAAAACGCCTCCAGCCGAGGGTTTCGTCGGAGAAACGAAACTCCCAGTCAGGGGTTTACTCTAAAGCGATTAGGCCTTCGGCCTAAACCATTAGTATTTTACCATAGTTTCGCGATAGTGTAAACTAAAAAACTTTTCTTTCCCCTTGGTCTCTTTCTGTGGCTCGTAACTCTGTGGTTAAATTAATCAATCAGTCAAGATTTTACTCCACACCGCGAAAATAATGGCCTTTGGTTATCCCCCGTCCCGTAATTTTTCGAAATTCCTCAATTACCTTCTCAGCATCATTCGGCCCTTTACCTAATAACTTCTGCTGATAACTATTCACAAAGAACGTCACCGCTTCCGCTTGTAAAGTCTTTAATTCAAGACGAAACACCTGCGGCACTTTGACCAATCGCTCCAAATCTGGATAAAGACAGAGATCAACGCTATTTAGCAAATGCATCCGGCAGAATTGATCGGTAACAATCGGAAAATCCATTTTCAGGCGGTCTTTCAGATAGTATCGCCCCTTCCGGCAATACCCGTGACAATTTTCATCTTCTTTACCGGTCAACGAACCAATTGGACAGTATTCGGAGACCATCAATTCCAAAGGTCCTTGGACCAAACACTCTAAGCGGGGAGCATCACCGGATAAACTTCCGGCCAATGCGGAAATCTGGGACAGTGACAGTTCTGGTGACAGAGTGATCTGTTTAAGACGTTCATCGGCCAATAATTGAAAAGCCCATCGGTTGAAAAAGTTTAAGGTATAATTAAGATAAAGCGGCCGGTCACTTTCGGAGAGCGCTAACTGTAAACCGCCGAGATCGGAAACCATGATACCATCATTACCGGTTTCAACAACATCCTTAAAATAGGCGATCCATTCTTTCTTCTGACCTTCGCGATTGATCCGGGGTAATCCGGCGACTAATTTTACCCCTTTGGCATGGGCTATTTCACAAGCTTCATTCAAGGCCTTTCGGTCCCAGTGAAACCCGGTCAACTCATCGCCGCCTACATAAATTAGGTTAGCCCCGGCTTTAGCTGCTGCCGCGACACCTGGAAGGTCGGCAACCCAAACACTGAGGCTAGGATTGGTTCCTTTTGTGGTAGATGACTTATTGTGGGAAAAGTCAACTTTTGGTTCTACCTTGTTACGATTATAAGGCGCCAACAATCTAGCGGTCAGATCCTCAATAGCTTGACGCCGTAGTTCGTTCAATTCACTTAAAGGCAGCATCAAAGCGCCTTCCAACCTATTTTGGACTTCAACCAAATTAAACGGAGTATTTCCGAGCCGCCCTAAATGTTTAAGTAAAACTTCCATAGTCAAAGGACGGTTTCGGGCCTCTTGTAAAAGCCCCGCGCTTTTTGCCGCTCCCTGTCTTCCGGTTTGGTCTTCATATATTAATTCCAGGGGCATCGATTTACTCCCACTAACAATAGCCTTGCATCGTATTTTCAAAGCGGGGTTATCCGGGTCCCGCGCCAGTTCGGCTTCTTTTCGCAAACGGGCGCTAGCGATTTTAAAAACACGGTCCCCTGGGTAGGCTTTCCCTTCAACTTTAAAAGAAACAGTATCTCCGGGATTAGCGGACCATAGCTCCTTCCCGGTTGGGCCAAACATTAAGTTAACAGTTACGGAAGCCCTTCCACCCTTACTCACCCAGACCTCCACCAGATCCCCACAAGCTAGATCAGTTTCCAAACGGATCTTAACCATTCCGGTCCGTTGGTCGGAGCTGATGATCCGGCCTAACAAAACTCCACGGTTATTAGGTCTGGTAACACTGATAACTCCCCGGTTTCGGTTTCCCCCAAAATAACCGGTGGTAAAACCGCGATTGAAAGTCTCGCTTAATTCCTTGATCTCCGCTGGATCAACCTGATAGTCTTCCGGTTGTTCCAGAAATCGGTCCAGTAACCGTCGATAAATTTTAACCACCGTATAAACATATTCCGGCCGTTTCATCCGTCCTTCGATCTTTAAGGAATCAACCCCGGCCTGATATAATTCGGGGATGATTTCCGTCAAAGCCAGATCCTTTGGCGAAAGCAGATAGGGACCTTTGGTTGGTATCAGTTCATGATTGCGATAAAGTTCATATTCCAAACGGCATGGTTGGGCGCAACGGCCGCGATTACCACTGCGGCCCCCAATCATGCTGCTCATTAAACATTGTCCCGAATAACAAACACAGAGAGCCCCATGGACAAAAACCTCAATCTCCAGGCCGGTTTCCTCCTTAATAGCCTGGACTTCTCTTTTGGTCATCTCTCTAGCCAAAACGATCCGTTTGATACCTAGTTTCTTCAGTAATAAAGCCCCCGCCGTATTATGAATCGTCATTTGGGTGCTGGCATGGAGTTCCAACTTAGGGAGATATTGTTGGGCTAGCCGAATCAAACCTAAATCCTGAACAATTACCGCATCAATTCCGATATTATAAAGTTCCGTTAAAAAACTAACGGCTTCCGGCATTTCCGGATCGGAGACTAATGTATTGACGGTCGTATAAATTTTTTTCCCGTGAAGATGAAGCAAATCCGCGGCTTGTTTCAGCCGATCAAGATCAAAGTTGGAAGCATATTGACGAGCACTAAACGCTTTACCTCCTAAATAAACGGAGTCAGCCCCAGCTGATAAGGCGGCCAATAGCGCCTCCCAATTACCGGCCGGCGCCAACAATTCCATCTTACGTATTGAGTTATTATTCATGTTTTATAATCCTACTTCAAATGATTTCTCTGAGTTAACTAATTTTTATCCTTCTAATTACACCGAAATCCCCATTGATGCTAAAATTAAGGGACAGATATCGGTTAAAGATTCAGCTTTCGAAAACTTACTAGCTTCCGGCCCAAACACAATCAGAGGCACTGGGTTTAACGTATGAGTTTTTACCGACAAATCCTCGATGTTACCATGATCACTAGTTATGATCAAACTAAAATCCGGTGGCATTCCCCTGACAACCGTTCCGATGAACCGGTCCAGCCGGTTCAGTAATACCATCGCCAAATCAAAATCTTGGGCATGGCCGCAGTGATCCGTCTGAAAATACTCAAAAAGGGTAAAATCATTGAGTTTAGCTTGACGTAGTAGGTTGACTCCGGCTGTCTCCGGGGTTATTAATGGAATGGAGTAATTCTTTTGTTGTAATTGTTCATTAGTGAGATCTTGATATACAGCATAACCCTGATTTAAATCCTCAATCATCAAAAATTGACAATTTCCAGCCATAGCTGCTGCGGTACTAGCTGAGTAACGCCAACGCCCCCGACGGACAGCCTCAAAGTATTCCTTGGTAAAAGTATTGGCAAAAATCCCTTTCCGTCCTGTTCGGTTAATTTTTTTAAAGATACTATCATTCTCCAGAATGGCGTATAAGGCCTTGGTAGGAAAACCGTTGATATGACGACCGGTTGCTTGAGCAGCGTTGATGCCGGTAAAAAGCGAAGTTTGTCCGGTGGCGCTTTGAGGCAAACCTGGTACACTAAGCCCGGCGTCGATGGTTTTGACAATCATCTTCGAATTGATGATCTCATTACTAATAGTTGTCTTGGTCAAGTTTCCCCGGATCGTTTCATGAATAAAAGGCAGATCAGCTTTGGATAATGGGTTAATCTTAGGATTATCAAGGCCAATTCCTAAACCATCAATAAAAATCATCAAAATCGCCAATTTTAACTCTCCTTAAGCATTAGAGCTTGTTTCAATTCGGCCAGTTCTTGGCGAATCGCTGCTAATTCATAATTTAGTTGTCGATTAAGATCTACTTCTGATTCCGGTTCATCTTCTTTAACGATTACACTAACTTTGCCACAAGCCTCTAACACCGCTTTCGAAACCTGTGATATTTTAACGACACCCTGCTGCCGTAATTCCTGCTGTAAGTCAGAGTAAGAGATATGTTCCTTCGCCATATTCTCTTCCAACATCATCCCATCGTTCACCAATAAAGTAGGTTTACCCTCCAAAAGATTTGCCATTAGTTTGGAACGATAAGAAATCATGGAAAGAAAGAGCTCAAGTCCGCCTAATACTAATAAACTTAATACCCCTTTCCAAAAGGATACTTGTTGTTCCAGACCTATAACAATGATTACATCGCCAATTCCGGCCATAATAACCAAATCAAAAAGACTTAATTGCCCCAGAGCTCTTTTACCCATTAGTCTGACAATAATTAGCGCCACAATATAAATGGAAATAAATCTGACAATAATCAATAAGGTATTCATCAAATCGCCCCTGCTTAATTTCTCTAGATATCATTGTTTCCCCGGGCCACCTTTTATAGCCGGAAAAACAGGAGCAATTAAAGGAATATCAAACCCAAAGGCCAATCATCATTTTTCACTGACTTCTACCGCAAACCGGACATTTTCCAGTAACAGTTGTCGGTTCCGGATTAGGCCAGATTTTGCAGTCGGTTAAACCTACCACACCCAGCCGTTCATAAGGACATACTCCATGAATTGAATGATATCCCTCAAACGTCAAGCAGCCATCGCTGGTTCGCCGACACTTGGGACAATAAGTCTGCGGATATACCGATAAACCTTTTCGAACCATTCCTTTATATTCTACCTTTGTGCCACAAGCGATGCAAGTAGCGCCTTCCAAGTTAACAGGAGTTATCTTACGAACTTGCAAACCCTCCGGAGAAACTACCAACCGGGGTAAGTTGGAAGGTAAAGATTGATTTTGAATTGCATAAAAAAGCGGGGCCAAACGTAATAAATCATTAGCAAAACTAGAAGCTTCGATTTGTTCGGTGAAAAAACCAAAAGGCAGGCTGACAAGGACTAGCAACACAATAATTAAGATCACCGCCGCCTTCAGTCCTCCCAGAATAGCTCCCATTGCACTATCAAAAAGGACCACCGGTTCACCTTTACTATGTTCCCTCCAGCGTTTACCGAAAAAACTAACGGAACCGCCAAGTAGAACAATGATCAAAATAAATCCCAACATATTAGCGAAAGGTTCCGACAAACCTAACAGACCGGTCAATTGAGAACCGACCCGTTGATAAAAGTAAAAAGCGAGGATTAAAGCCACAACGCTCCCTAATAAATCCAGAAATTGTTGTAAAAATCCTCTCCGATAACCCCGGATTATAAAGAAAAAAAAGATCCCGGCGACTAACCAATCTAACCAAGTCAACCGAATACCTCCCAAAAAGAACAGATTATCTATCCAATGCTACCGCCGCTGTTACGGTTATTTGGACTCCTTGAGCAAGTCATCTAGATATTGATATTCTTGCCTTAATTTATAAAGTTCATCCGCAATTTTTAAAGCTGCTAATACGGCGACTTGACATTTGTTCAGTTTCTGATTACCGCTCATCTGGTCAATGACTCCTTCAACATATGAAACGATTCTGTCCACATACTCCGTGGTATCGGTGCCGCGGATTACATATTCGTCACCCATGATCTTAACAATAATTCTGTTTTCTTCAGCCTCTTTTCGTTCGATCATAGTCAACTCCAATATCATTTTACTTATTCTAATCTCCTAGGTTAAAATTGGCGATAAAAAGAAAAACTCCTTCATTTTTTGAAGGAGTTATACCTCAATCACTCTTCCGAATAAGTATGGCAGGCTTAATATCAACCCGCTATCAAGACTATAAAAGAGTAGGGATTTCACTAATATTGCCGGTTGTTGGAGCTGATTCAAATAACTTTTGATCAAGGTTAAATATTGAAACCAAGCAATTCTTTGCGGCAATTCCGGATCCTCTTTAGCTGTGTTCCAATCAAGCTGTTCCACTAATTCACTATCGATCAAAGCCAGATCACCGCTGACCCATGATTTGATTTTCGAAAACAATAAGCCGTAGATCAGTAACGCAGAGCCCAGCAATGGTATTAACAGAAGGCAACTACAGAATAAGGCGTCAACTATAAAAAAACTGACCAGGTAAAAAAAGCCTAACCCAATTAAACTTGTAATCCAAATTCCTAAACGGATCAGATCTTGCTCTATTTTGGCCCAGATCACCTTAATCAAGGCATAATTGGTTTTGGGAAGGTCTTTCCAATAGGAAATAATCTCGCTAACGGTTTCAAAGGTTTCCTTGATTAAAAATGCCCAAATAATTAGATCCGTTCCAACTAAAAGTCCATAACCCCAGTTTTTGATCCCAATTAACTTATCAAAAACCGACCATCCTACTAGAAAAAGGGCCAGCAAAAAATTTAAAACATTCTTCCGGCCTTGTCGGTATTGGTCAAACAGTAGACACCGTCCCCAAAAAACAACCACCGGCAATAAAATTTTGAATTGCATTAAAGCCTTGATTTCAAAATAACCGCTTTGACTCTCATAACTATTCATTTTAAGAGTCACCAATGACCATATGATTGTCACCAATAAGTAAAATATCACATTGGATAACAATCTCAAGTTAAGCCGGGACAGTTTAAATTTCACCAAAAAAACCTCCTTTGGTTTTGACCGATCCACCTTTTAATATATATGCGGATTACTTTGGACTTGATGCCGATATTTCTATTGGTTACGCGCCGGATGCAACTTAGAATTAAAAAAGGACAAAACCTTCTGCGGTTTTATCCTTTTAATAAGATATAAGCAACCCTCATCCTATCAGCCAAGTAAACAATGTTTACCCCCTGACGGCCGCTCCAAACTCAGCGTTCAATTTTTGAAGGAGTTTGGCTTGAATCTCATTTACTTCCGAATCGTTCAAAGTTTTCTCCTTGGAACGATAGGTTATGCTAAATGCC
>Ga0123334_1004771_pt1 | contig 13540 bp, 10 predicted proteins | sample BiotimSIPDNA_FD_89706 | JGI IMG/M metagenome (GOLD analysis project Ga0123334, IMG submission 89706) | Anaerobic biogas reactor microbial communites from Washington, USA - Biogas_R1 time_0 SIP DNA | ecosystem: Engineered > Bioreactor > Anaerobic > Unclassified | place: Washington, USA... | reverse complement strand
TATAAATTTTATATATTAGCAGTCATGTCAGCGATCTTGTTGACTGTTATACAAGTTCTAATAGCAAAAGCAGCAGTACAAAAAGAGATAGGTTTTATATATGTAGTAGTTAATGATATTGCAGAAGGTGATATGTTACAACCAGAGGATTATGAAAAGATAGAGATATCAGGATATAATATGCAGTTTCAATTCAATGAAGGGCTTATAGCTATCACCGATTTAAAAGAAGGTTCAATAATTTGCAATGAATATTTTAAAGAACAGACAGAAATCAGGGGTATTCACTTTATAAGTATTACAACAGATAAATCAAGATGTCCGACTGCATACATTAAAACGAATGAAAAAGTTAATATGTTCATTATGCCTGACAAAAAATCTCTAACTATTAATGAATCAGCATGGTTGGATAATTTTTTAGAAAATCAATCGATAGTTTATGATCAAGACAACGATATTGGATTTATGATATCTGATGTTACTATCAAGCATATTGCAGGTCTTGAAAATGCGAATCAAAGCATTATTATAGAGGTTGAACCTCCAATTGACAGGTTGCTTGCTTTTCTGAAAACAAAATGTATCATCGAGTTTATGGTCCCTAACTAATATTGAGTGTGGAAAGATAAAATCCTTTATGATATACTTTTTTTATATAATATATGTCATGGAGGCAATATGGATAACTATTATGAGAACTTACTTAAGTCAGTTGAATATATTAAGTCCAAGATTAAAAAAGAACCGGTTCTTGGTATAGTATTAGGTTCAGGGCTTGGTATGTTAGCTGATAATATTGAGGACAGGATAGAGATAGATTACCACGATATTCCTAATTATCCTGTATCAACTATACCTGGGCACGCCGGTAAATTAATTTTTGGTTATCTTAGTGGTAAGTATGTAGCTTGTATGGCAGGAAGATTCCATTACTACGAAGGCTATGAAATGGAGAAAATACATATTGGCGTACGTACATTTAAACTTCTTGGAGCTGAAGGTGTAATTATCACAAACGCAGCAGGAGGCATTAATACATCATTTAGTGAAGGAACTATTATGCTGATTAATGATCATATAGGTTTTTTAGCTCCTTCTGCACTCAGAGGTCCAAATATTGATGAATTTGGAGATAGATTCTTTGATATGTCTAAAGTCTATGATAAGGATTATCTTGATAAAGCCAGAATGGTTGCAAAGAGAATAGGTTTGGATGTTAAAGAAGGAACATATATGTTTTTTAAAGGTCCAAATTTTGAAACACCAGCAGAAATAAGAGCTGCGAGAATTTTAGGGGCAGATGCGGCAGGAATGTCTACAGTACCTGAGGTTGTTGCATGTTCTCATTGTAATCTAAAAGTTCTTGGCATGTCAGTTATAACAAATATGGCAGCTGGTATACTGGATAAAAAATTAAATCATGAAGAAGTTATGGAAACAGCAAATAAGATCCGTGCCGTTTTTGTCGAATATGTAAAAGAAATAGTGAGGGAATTATAATATGGAGTTCGATATATTGGATTTATCACTTAAGGAAATAGGACGAGAGAAAATCGAATGGATAAAGGATTTTATGCCTGTTTTATGCATGATTGAAAAGGATTTTATTAAATCGCAGCCTTTAAAAGGGATAAAAATTTCAATGGCGTTGCATCTGGAAGCTAAAACTGCATTTCTTGCTGTTGTTTTAAAGAACTTAGGAGCTGACATAAGAGTTACTGGAAGCAATCCTCTTTCTACTCAGGACGAAATAACTGCAGCATTAGTTGATATGGGAATTTCAGTTTTTGCATATAGAGGAGTGGATTCGAAAACCTACAAGCAGCATCTTATTAAGGCTTTATCACATAAACCCAATATAGTAATTGATGATGGTGCTGATCTTGCATTTACACTTCATAAAGAAAGACCTGATCTCATGGAAAATGTATATGGCGGTTGTGAGGAAACAACAACAGGAGTAGTAAGACTAAGAGCAATGGATCGAGAAAAAGTTCTTAAATATCCTATGTTCGCTATAAATGATGCAGATTGTAAACATCTTTTTGATAACAGATATGGAACAGGACAATCATCACTTGAAGGTGTAATGAGAGCAACGAATCTTACATTGTTCGGAAAGAAAGTTGTCGTTGCAGGATATGGCTGGTGTGGTAAAGGTATAGCTCAGAAAGCTAAAGGTTTTGGGGCTAATGTTGTTGTTACAGAAGTGGATTCAGTTAAGGCACTTGAAGCTGCTATGGATGGATTTGATGTAATGCCTATGATAAAAGCTGCAAAAATTGGTGATATATTTATAACTTCAACAGGTGATATTGATGTTATTACAAAAAAACATTTTATGGTAATGAAGAATAATGCCATTTTGTGTAATGCAGGACATTTCGATTGTGAGATTTCTATGCCGGAATTAAAAGAAATTGCAGTTAAGCAGGAACAAAGAAGAAATGGGGTTACAGGCTTTTATCTTTCTAATGGTAAGGTTATAAATGTTCTTGGAGAAGGGCGGCTGGTTAATCTTGCTTGTGCTGATGGACATGCTGCAGAAATTATGGATATGAGTTTTGCATTACAGCTTCTTACAGTCATGCATGTGCTTGAAAATCATGACAAACTTGAAAATAAGTTATATGATGTTCCTGAATATATAGATAGAGCTGTTGCAGATGCAAAATTGAAATCTATGAGTATTGAAATAGATAAACTGACGAAGAAGCAGAAAAAATACTTAGAGAGTTGGGACTAATATGAAATACAAGATCAAAGACAGGATAATACCATGTCCAAAGCACATATCAGTTAAGGAAGGTTATGCTTTTTTTAGAAACAGAACAAAAATAGTATTAAAAATAGAAGAAACTACTGTAATTAAGTCAGGTTATGATCTTCTTAATTCACTATGTTCTGAGGGATATCTAAATCCTGATTTTGTTATAACGCTAAAAAGACTTGATGAATATTATACCGATAAGAAATTAGAAAGGTGTGAAAATTTAGATCAGGCATACATAATCAAACCCGTAATAGTTGATAAGGTTTATTCAGGAATAGATTTAATGGCATACACTGATGTTGGGTTGTATTATGCTTGTTCAACGCTTTACCAGGCAATAGAACAGATTTCTGAAAAAGAAATAGATATTCCATATATAGATGTTACCGACTGGCCATCATGTACTTACAGGGGACTTTTCCTTGGTGACTATATCAGGTGTTTGGATAAGACTTCATTTCTAAAGTTAAATGCACTTGATTTTGTATACAACACGAAGAGCAGGGAAAAAGAAGATAAAATATATGCTGATTGTGAGAAATATGGAGTTACTGTTTTTTCAGCGGTATTCGAATGGGATAATCCAAAGGAGATATTTGAACGTCTATGGATAAAAGAGAAAAGAAATAATCTGCTTTTCTGGATTAAAGACGAGTGTGAAGAATCAGATTTGCATTATGAAGCAAATAGAATTATTGAAGCTTTTATTGATTACAAAAAGGATTGTCCCGAATTAAAAGCCGGTATTATAACTAATTCAAAGGGTAACAAGACATTTGATAGAATATTTGCCTTATCACAACCTGAAGATTTTTCTATTTCCTATTGCGATAAATTGAAGACATATAATACGGATGTCAGAGAGCTTACTGATTCAACTGTATCAGCTTATACCAAAAAGGGTGGTCTTTTTGGCATATATCCAATGATTGCTTACGATTCAAAATCATTCTTTTTATGGACTGCACCAGAATTTATTCAATTTCGGTGCTCGGAATTTGATAGAATTAACGCTCATAAGGTAATGGGTTATACACCTTTCGCGTGTTCATTCAGCAAATTCAATATTGCTGCTTTTTCTGAATGGTTATGGAATCCAAAAGGAAGAAATACTATTGATTTTATAAAAGCATATTCTTATAAAAATAATCTGGATTTTGATAAGTTTGAAAATATGTTATATTATCTGACTTTTGCATCTTGGTCTCTTCAAAGAAGTAATTTTGTTCAGGTTATATGTGATGATCCAATAGATTTTAAGAAAATTAAGAAATTGCCAAAATTAAGCCAGATGACTAATGATTCTTTAAAAGCTATTAAGTTTGCTGAAATGCTTCAAGACCAGTCATATATTGACGAAGCAAAAGCGACATATTCTGCATTAGTGGCTTATTCAATGACAAGAAAGCTAGCTAAATTGGATAGTGCAAAGAAACCTGATCAAAAGAAATATCTGCAGTATCTCCAAAAACTTGATGACTCGTGCAAAACGGTATACACATGCCTTATGGAATGGGCTGAATTTGTAAAAGAGGAAGCCGGTGCATATGACGCATTTATATATGAGACAGCAAAAGCTTTTCTACATCTTCCAAAATTATTTGACAGATTTGGAAGTGTTAAAGAAGAATCGGATTCAAAAAATTGAGGAAGTTATTTTTACTGATAACTATAGTAACCATAATCTTTCTGTTATGCTCATGTAATAACAGTTTTGAAAATGAGCATACTCTTATATACGACAGTAAACTTACTAATCAGGAACTGGTTGATTCTATTAAGCAGAATCTTCCTCAAAGTATATATATCGAAGTTGATGTTTATGTTGAAGATGATTATTCAAATATGATTATGTCTAAATACAACAATATTGTTGTAACCGAATCATATTTATCAGATGGTGTCAGCGTTATTAGTGTTTATGATTATAATATCAATAAAGCATATCAGTATTTTAAAGGAGATAGCCTTTCTGAAGAAGAAAAGACATATGGGATGGAATTAACTTTGACAAATGAAGAAATAGAAAAAGGCATAGACTACCAGTTTGAAGCGCTTAGCGGTATTGGAGAAGTGGAACAGGCTTATTTAACTGAATATGAGGGGTATGAAGCAATTTATATTAAAAGCGTATTAAGGTATGATGAATCGGAATTGGTATTTACTATCTACCTGTCTACGAAATTTTCGTATCCTCTTTACATGTCAAGTTTAGTAGATGGAAAGGAAAGTGTTAAGATGATTGTTACGAAAATAGATGATAATTATTTATTTTCTGAAACGTTTCCTGATATTCCTGAATTTATAAATTTTGTTAACTATGATGATTTGTGAGAGGTTAGTGTTGACATACAGTATTAAAGTGATATAATACACTCAATATGGCGTTATGAGAAAGAAGAGTAACATAGGAAATTGCCAAAGAGAGAGGGGATGGTGGAAACCCTTGCAAGATTTTATGTGAAAGCTATCCTTCCAGCTTTCCGCAAAACGGAACGTATACCTGCGTTAAAGGGTCAAGTGCTTTCAAATGAAAGAATTTGGGTGGTACCGCGTGATAGCTCTCGTCCCTTTGCAGGATGGGAGCTTTTTATATACAATTAATAAGGACAAGGTGAGCAAGATGAATAAATTATCGTTAAATACATTAAGAGAAGAATATTTAAATTTCTTTGAAAGTAAAGGGCATCTAAGACTTAAGAGTTTTCCTCTTATTCCGCAGGATGATCCTTCAATACTGCTTATAAACGCTGGGATGACTCCATTAAAGCCATATTTTACAGGAACTATAGAGCCTCCTTCAAAAAGAATAACTTCATGCCAGAAGTGTATTAGAACACTGGATATTGACAGAGTCGGCATAACAACAAGACATGGCACTTTTTTTGAAATGCTTGGTAATTTTTCTTTTGGAGATTATTTCAAATTAGAAGCAATCCAATGGTCATGGGAATTTTTAACAAAAGTTTTGAATTTACCTGAAAATTTACTCTATGCTTCAGTTTATGAAGAGGATGATGAAGCTTACGAGATATGGAAAGATGTTGTTAAGTTACCTGTAGATCATATAGTGAAGCTTGGCAAAGAAGATAATTTCTGGGAGCATGGCACAGGACCATGTGGTCCTAGCTCTGAAATTTATTTTGATAGAGGATCTGATAAAGGATGCGGATCAGTTAATTGTAAAGTCGGGTGTGATTGTGACAGATTTGTTGAAGTGTGGAATAATGTATTTACTCAATTTGATAAGCTTGAGGATGGAACATATAAGCCATTAAAGAATAAAAACATTGACACAGGAATGGGTTTGGAAAGATTAGCATGTGTAGTTCAGGGTGTAGATTCTTTATTTGAAGTTGATACGATTAAACAGATTCTAGATTCGGTCTGTGATGCTACTAAAACCAAATATGGTAAAGATAAGAATAAGGATGTATCAATAAGAGTAATAACAGATCATGTCCGAAGCGCTGTTATGATGATTTCTGATGGTATTATACCTTCAAATGAGGGAAGAGGTTATGTTTTAAGAAGGCTTCTCAGAAGAGCATCAAGACATGGCAGGCTTTTAGGAAATAATAATCAGTTTTTAGCTGATCTGACCGAAGTTGTAATCAACAACTCAAAAGATGCATATCCTGAGCTTTCTCATCAGCAGGAGTATATTTTCAAGGTCATTGAAAGTGAAGAGAATAAATTTGTAAATACAATTGAAAGCGGTATGAACATATTAAATGAATATCTTGAGCAGGCTCAAAAAGCCAATCAGGATGTCTTGGAGGGTGAATTCATATTCAAACTTCATGATACTTACGGATTCCCATATGACTTAACCAGAGAGATTGCAAATGAACGAGGATTTAGATTGGATAAAGAAGGTTTTGACCAAGCTATGCAAGTTCAAAAGACAACAGCAAGAGAAGCATTTAAAGCTGCAGAAGGATCAGCATGGAAAAATGATTCAGGTATTTATAAAGATTTGGATAAGACTGAGTTTTTAGGATACTCAGATTCTGTTACAACTGCAACTGTTTTAGATGTATTTTCCGATTCTGATAATTATGAGCTTGTTACTGACAAAACTGTTTTTTATGCAGAAGGTGGTGGGCAGCGGGCAGATACCGGATATATAAGGAAAAATGATGCTGTTCTGAATGTGCTAAGTTGTGTTAATAAAGAAGGTATATATATACATAAAGGAATGTTGGAAAAAGGGAATTTTTCAAAAGGTGATACTGTATGTTGTGAAATAAATACAGATAGTAGAAGAGCAACTGAGAGAAACCATACTGCAACCCATATGCTTCAGTATGCCTTAAAGGAAGTATTAGGCAATCATGTGCATCAAGCTGGCTCTTATGTAGATTCTTCCAGGCTTAGATTTGATTTTACTCATTTTTCATCAATGACAGATGAACAAATTGATAATGTTCAAAAAATAGTTAATAGAATTATTCTTGAGGATATTTTAGTTAATAAAGAGATCATGAGCATTGAAGAGGCAAAGAAGAAAGGTGCAACTGCATTATTTGGTGAAAAATATGGGAATATAGTTAGAGTAGTATCTATAAATCCATACAGTATGGAATTATGCGGTGGGACTCATCTTGACAGAACCGGCCAGGCAGGTCTTTTTAAAATATTAAGCGAATCAGCATGTGCTTCCGGTATCAGAAGAATAGAAGCAGTAACTGGAGAAGTAGCTTTTGATTATCTCATTTCTAAGGAGAAAACGATACATAGATTATCAGAAGCACTTAAGACAATTGATTTAGAAACAAAAATTGATAGTATTGTAAAGGAACTTAAGCAGACAAAGAAAGAGAATGATGATCTTAAGAATAAACTATCTTCTTCTGAAGTAAAAGATGTTTTAGGAACATATGAGCAAGTTAATGATACAAAGATAATAAAAGCAATTATTGATAATGCTGATATGTCTCAATTAAGGAATCTTGCTGACAGAGTCAAGGACCGTTATGATGATGCAGCTGCAGTATTTATAGGTAAATCAGATAAGCCTTCAATGGTAATAGCTGTAACAAAGAAAGCATGTGAAAAGGGAATCAGTGCAAATAAGATAATTAAAGAAGCAGCAGCTTATATAGCAGGTTCAGGAGGAGGAAGAGAAGATATGGCTCAAGCAGGCGGTAAGGACTCTTCTAATGCTGAAAAAGCTTTACAAAAAGCTGTTGATATGATTAAGGAGGTTTTAAATAATGGATGATTGTATTTTCTGTAAAATAGTAAAAGGACAGATACCCTGTACGAAGGTTTACGAAGATGAGTATACGTTTGCTTTTAAAGATATAAACCCTCAAGCAAAACAACACATCCTTATAATTCCCAAAGAGCATATACTTACAGGCTTGAATGATGTTAACGATGATAACAGTTATATAATTGGAAAACTGTTTTATGCAGCAAAAATTGTAAGTGAAATGCTTGGAATAGATAAAAGTGGAGTTCGGATAATCAACAATACAGGAAAAGATGCCCATCAGTCAGTCCAGCATTTTCATATACATGTTCTCGGAGGCGAGGATATGGGTGAAGGATTAGTATAGATTTAGTATTAAATTCTGTTTAATTAATATGATTATTTAAGGTTGTATAATAAAGTTTTTATATGGGTAAAGAAATGGGAGCTTTGAGCTCCCATGTTATTATCTTTTCTTTCTTTTCCTTGCAGCTTCGGATTTCTTTTTCCTTTTAACGCTGGGTTTTTCGTAATGTTCTCTTTTTCTGACTTCGGCTAAAACACCTGCTTTGGCGCACTGTCTTTTAAAACGCTTCAAAGCGCTTTCTAGAGTTTCATTTTCTTTAAGCCTAACTTCCGCCATCTGTTTTCACCACCCTTCTGTTATAAGGTCAATCAAGCCTTTTGTATTTTATAGTTAATAAATTCATTTGTCAACAGCAATCACACTAATTTGTCTTTATTCGTTATGTCTTTTTGCAGATCAACATAATATGCATTGATTCCTTTTGATGCTATTAAATATGAAAGAAGAATAATAAGAAAGTCTCCTAAAAGGATATTAATAGATGTAAGCATCCAAAGAGTATATAACATTGAAGGAAGCGTGAGAGCAAAAACTGACAGTTGTAAACATACACCAAAGTTAGTTAGTTTCTTCCTGATGCGTCTTACTATTCCAACAATAAGAGCAATCAATAAAGTATACATAAAGTAATTAAAAAGCATAAACAGGAATATAGTTATATAAAGAAAAACATATAGGAATGATTTCGAACCAGATATTATATTAAGCAAAGTTTCTGAAGTTATTTCATCATTGGTGCCAAACAGAGTCTCGTAATCTACCAAGTATCTTATACTTGGATTAGAAAGATAAATATCATTTTTAGCCAAAATCACAACTGTTTCATATTCTTCATACTTAGTTATAGATCCTGTATATTCAGTATCAATGATAATCAGAGTGCCTTTGTCTGATGTTTCAACCAGTGTAGAAGGCTGGTCCTGATTTATTTTTAATTCACCATTTGATATCGCAAAGAAAGGAGTATTTGATTTTAACTGTTCAATTATATCAGAAGTAGTTTTATCAATTGAAATTACGTAAACAGTTGTAAATACAACTGAAAGAATCAATGTTAATAATAGCATATATACAAATGCTTTAAGGAAGTTTTTTGATACAAAATGCTTATATCCATGCATATCTGTAAAGCTTTTTATAAAAATCCAATATAAAGGTTTCTTTGTTTTTTCCATTCAATCCTCTTAATTATTTGTTCAATTTTTTATTTTACAGCAAATAAAACAAAACCATACTGTATATTATATACCTATATGATAAAATATCCATATGAATAAAGCAGATAAAGCAGATAAATTTGTATTAAAATCAGAATATAAGCCCACAGGAGACCAACCACAAGCTATAGATATACTGGTCGATGGCATAAATAAGGGCTATAATCATCAGACGCTTTTAGGAGTAACAGGTTCTGGTAAAACTTTTACTATGGCAAATATAATAGAAAAAGTACAAAAGCCTACTCTGGTAATAGCGCATAATAAGACACTTGCAGCGCAGTTATGTTCAGAATTCAAGGAGTTCTTTCCTGACAATGCTGTTGAGTACTTTGTTTCATATTATGACTATTTTCAACCGGAAGCATACATTCCTTCAACTGATACATACATTGAAAAGGATTTATCAATTAATGATGAGATTGACCAGCTAAGACATGCAGCTACATCTGCTCTGTTGCAAAGAAGAGATGTTATCATTGTTGCTTCGGTATCATGTATATATGGTTTGGGAGATCCTGCTGATTATAAAGATTTGATGCTATATGTTGGCGTAGGAATGGAAAAAGATAGAGATGATGTTATTAAGAGATTAGTAGAAATACAGTATTCGAGAAATGAGATTGACTTTAAAAGAGGCACATTCAGAGCAAAAGGAGACAGTCTTGAGATTGCTCCATCAAACAGTGCAAATAATGCATACAGAATAAGTTTCTTTGGAGATGAGATTGAAAAGATAACCCAATTTGACCCGCTTACCGGAGAGATATTTGGCAATGTAAGTCATTTAGCTATATTTCCTGCAAGTCATTTCGTATCAAAAGAGCATAAGCTAAAAAAAGCTTTGAAGGATATTCAGGAAGAGTTGGAAACAAGGGTGAAGGAATTCGAGAATGAGAATAAGATAGTTGAGGCTTATCGTCTTAACCAGAGAACTAACTATGATCTTGAAATGATAAAAAATATAGGGTTCTGCTCAGGTATTGAAAATTATTCAAGACATATTGACGGGCGCAAAGAAGGCCAGCCTCCGGCTACACTTTTATCGTTTTTTCCTGATGATTTTCTAATGTTTATTGATGAATCTCATGTAACCGTACCTCAGATAGGTGGAATGCATAAGGGTGATAAATCACGTAAAAAAAATCTTATAGAATATGGATTCCGTCTTCCTTCGGCATTTGATAACAGACCTCTTACATTTGAAGAGTTTAAAAATAGACAAAATCAATGTATTTATGTTTCTGCTACACCTGGGGATTATGAACAAAGTATCTCACAATGTATTGCAGAACAGATTATCAGACCAACTGGACTTATGGACCCGATTATAGAGGTCAGACCTGTAAAGGGTCAGGTTGATGATCTTTTAGCAGAAATAAGGGAAACTATAGCAAGAAAGCATAGGGTGCTTGTAACAACTCTTACTAAAAGAATGGCAGAAAGGCTTACTGAGTATTATACAAGCTTAGATGTATCAGTGCAGTATCTTCATTCAGATGTAGAGACTCTTGAAAGAATTCAGATATTAAAACAGTTAAGAAATGGTACTTTTGATGTACTTATTGGCATTAATCTTTTGAGAGAAGGTATTGATCTTCCTGAAGTAGAGCTTGTAGCTATACTTGACGCTGATAAAGAAGGTTTTTTAAGAAGTGCAAGATCTTTGATTCAAACATCCGGTAGAGCGGCTAGAAATGTATCAGGAAGGGTTATAATGTATGCTGATGCTGTAACAGACAGTATGAAAGCAGCAATTGATGAGACAAATAGAAGACGTAGCATACAGTTAGAATATAATGAAAAGAACAATATCACACCAACGACTATAGTTAAAGAAATTAGAGATAATATACATTTCAAGGTAATGGAAAAACAAGGAAGGAAGAATTCCTATACCTTACAGATACCGAAAACCGAAGTGGAGATTATTAGGTTAATTGACTTATATGAAAGACAGATGAAAAGATATGCGAAGTTGCAGGAATATGAGAATGCTGCACGATACAGAGATATGTTAAAAGAATTGAAAGATGCTCTTAATAATGGTATTTAATGTTGAAATAACACTATAAATAGAGTAACATATCACATGATAAGGCCCATGAAAGGAGAAGGGCTGGAAAGCCCTGATATAGTTATGAAAAAAGTTAGAGTTGGTTTGTACGGTATTAACGGTCATCAGATACATAACCAGATGGTTAAGCATGATAAAGCTGTAGTTACAGCAATATCTATGATTGAAAAGGATAAGCTGCCAAAAGAGTTATTGAATGGTGATATTAAATTCTACGATGATTTTGACTCTCTTATAGAAGCGGATGATGTTGATGTTGTATCTATATGCGCTCCAAAAAGAGTGGACCAAAAAGATATGTCAATAAAAGCTATGATGTCAAAAAAGCATGTTTATAGCGAAAAACCCTGTGCATACACTGAAGCTGATCTTGATGAAATACTGGAAGTTTCAAAAAAGACAGGTATGCTTTTTCATGAAATGGCTGGTTCTGCGTTTGAGGAACCTTTTATATCAGTTACAGAGCTTATAAAACAAGGAAGAATTGGTGAGGTTGTTCAGGTTTTCGCTCAAAAATCTTATCCATATAAAACATCATCAGGTCGTCCTCAGGATGATATTACTGATGGTGGCCTTATCAGATGGATTGCAGTACATGCCACAAGATTTGTTGAACATACAACAGGATTGAAAATAACTGATGTGTATGCAATAGAGACAAAGCATGGTAATCCAGTTAAAGACGGTAATCTTAAAATGGCTGCAAGTCTTATGTTCTCTTTAGAGAACGGAGCAGTAGGATCTATAGTTTCTAATTATCTTAACCAAAACACTTTTCCAACCTGGGGAAATGAGCACCTAAGAGTCTGGGGTACTAAGGGATTTGTAGAAATAACTGACGGACTTACTAAAACAAGACTAGTGACCGAAGATTATGATGGACCAGTTGAAATTAAGCATAAAACAGTAGACTATTTTGATTTATTTTTAGATGAAATACTCGAAGGCAAAAAGATGCCATTAACACTTGAACAAGAGCTTCATCCATTAAGAGTCGTTATTAGAGCTCAAGAAAGGGCAGTGGAGGTAAAGTAATGAAAATTGTTGTAGTAGGAATAGGCGGATACGGCGAGATAGTACTGAATGGATTATTTGCAAATCCTGATAATCTGGATTTTACGATTGAAGGATATGTTGCACCAAGACCCAAAGACAATGAATACTCAAAAAAACTTCATGAAATGGGTGCAAAAAGGTATGTGACACTTGAAGAGTTTTTTGAAACAAAACATGCTGACCTTGCTGTAATATCAAGCCCGATAGAGTTTCATATGCCCCAGACAATTTTATGTCTTAGACATAATACAGCAGTTATGTGTGAAAAACCTGTTGCAGGAACAATTCAGGATGCTTATGAAATGAAAAAAGCAGAGGAATTATCAAAAGCATTTGTGGGTATAGGATATCAATGGTCATATTCAAATGCCATAATAAATCTTAAAAAAGACATTTTATCAGGAAAATATGGTAAACCTTTAAGGCTTAAAAATATTGTTTTGTGGCCTAGAACTCAAAGATATTTTCACAGGAACAGTTGGGCAGGAAAAATTAAGAATGATGCAGGATACTGGATATTAGATTCTGTCGCAAATAATGCTACCGCACATTACATACATAACATGTTTTTCGTTCTTGGCTCAGATTTGAAGAAAAGCGCTTGGCCAAAGACTATACAAGCAAATATTTACAGAGCAAATGACATTGAAAATTATGATACTTGTGTATCGAGAATAATAACTGATAACGATGTTGAAATATTATATTATGCTAGCCATTCAACGGATAAGAAAGTTGAACCATTATTGGAATTCCAGTTTGAAAATGGTGTAATTTATGCAGATTTCAATAAAGAAAAATGTATTTATGGAAAAATTGGAAATGAAATTATAAAATATGGTAACCC